>CXWJ01008880.1_pt1 | contig 10042 bp, 7 predicted proteins | sample 590841 | NCBI WGS metagenome assembly CXWJ01 (sample SAMEA3498367, study PRJEB10139) | wastewater metagenome | biome: wastewater treatment plant; material: activated sludge | place: Austria | collected 2015-01-21 | reverse complement strand
TCGGAGTCGACCTGCCACCTCGCCACCCACTCCGCCGCGTCCTGAGCGGCGCCGCAGGCGCCGCTGGCGCCGAGGGCCCAACCGGCCATCCCCGTGCTGTTGGTGTTGGCGCCCTCGGTGGAGGTGCCCCCGCCGAACGAGCCGTTGTCCCGTTGGGCGATCTTGAGCCAGGCGACCGCCTTCGCGAGGGCTTCCTTGGTCCGCCTGCTCTTCCCCGTCATCGCGTCCAGCTGGAGCACCGCGATCGCGGTCGCGTCGGTGTCGGGAGCGCTGGTCGTCCGGGGGTTGCCCTGGTCACAGGACTGCGTGGCCGACGTGGTGCTCTTGGTGAAGTTCAGCCGGAAGTACCCCTTGGCACACTGCTGCCTCAACAAGAAGGCGAGCGCGCTCGGGGCCTTGTCGGCGCCCGCGGTCTTCAGGGCGCGGGCGGCGAAGGCCTGGCCGATGGTGTTCGCGTAGTCGCCGTAGGCGCTCTTGTCCTGGATCCGACCGGCGATCACCGGCTTGGTGCTCACCCGCCGGCTGAGCCGGTTGACCAGGTCGACGCCCCCGTAGGTCGTCGGGTCGGTCCCGACGCTCTGGGCCAGGACGAGGAGCTTGGCGACCGAGCCGGCGTACACCTCGCCGGCGGCGCCGGTGTACATCCCCACGTTCGGTTGCAGGGCGGTGTCGATCTCGGCGACCGTGGCGTCGTGGCCGCCGATCTCCTGGAACGCGAACGCCACGTCGATGGAGAGGCCGTAGTCGTCGTAGCCACCGAACTGGTCGCTGTGGACCAGGCCCGCGGTGAGCTGGCCGGACAGCCAGGAGGCCGACTGCTCGGCCCGGGTGGGGTCGGCCGCCTGGGCAGGCGGGACGACCAGGGTGGACAACAGGACCGAAACGGCTCCGGTGAGGGCCAGGAGCGCGCCACGGCGCAGGATGCGATGCATGACTTCCTTCCCGCTGCGACAGCGGGAAGCCTGGCCCGAAGGCACGGCCACCCGCTGCTTACCTCGACAGCGTGGGTGTCAGGACGCTTCGCAGCGGGCGTTCCGGCTCGCGACCCCCCGGGAGCCGATCGAGGCCTCTCGATCGACCGGGTGGTCGCCTACGGTTGCGGGTCAGCGCCGGATTCGGACCGGCTTCCCCCGCGTGCGGGCGTGATGGGTGGATGGGTGGAACCGCCGCAGCGTATCAGCCTCCGCTCGGGAGTTGACGTTTGAGCCCAAACGGCGGAAAAGGCAGTCACGCACGTGCAGATTCCGCACAATCGCGGCTCCTGCGGGAGTGGCCAGCGCCGGCCCCCGGCCAGTCGTCAGGCCAGCTTCTCCAGGATCAGCTCGCGCACCCGGCCGGCGTCGGCCTGACCGCGCATCTCCTTCATGACCGCGCCGATCAGCGCGCCGGCGGCCGCCACCTTGCCGTCCCGGATCTTGTCGGCGACGTCGGGGTTGGCCGCGATCGCGGCGTCCACCGCGGCGCTCAGCGCGCCGTCGTCGGAGACGATGGCCAGCCCTCGAGCCGCCACGATCTCGGCCGGCGTCCCCTCACCCGCGAGCAGCCCCTCGAACACCTGCCGGGCGAGCTTGTCGTTGAGCGACCCCGAGTCGACGAGCGCCTGGACCTCCGCCACCTGGGCGGGCGTCACCCCGAGCGAGGACAGCTCCACGCCGGCGTCGTTCGCGCGACGCGCCAGGTCCGACAGCCACCACTTCCGGGCGGCCTGAGGAGCCGCGCCGGCGGCGACGGTCTCCTCCACCAGCAATAGCGCCCCGGCGCCGACGGTGTCGCGCATCTCGAGGTCGGAGAAGCCCCACGAGGTCTGGAGGCGGGCCCGTCGCTCGCGCGGCGGCTCGGGGAGCGACCCCCGCAGCTCCTCGACCCATTCGCGCGACGGCGCGACCGGGACCAGATCGGGCTCGGGGAAGTAGCGGTAGTCCTCGGCGTCGGACTTCTCCCGACCACTCGTGGTGATGCCGGTGTCCTCGTGCCAGTGCCGCGTCTCCTGGAGCACCGACCCGCCGGCGGAGAGCACCGAGGCATGGCGCTGCACCTCGAAACGCACCGCGCGCTCCACCGACCGAAGGGAGTTCACGTTCTTGGTCTCCGTCCGGGTGCCCAGCACCCCGGAGCCGGCGGGAGCGAGCGACAGGTTCACGTNNAACGAGCCCTGCTCCATCCGGACGTCGCTGACACCGAGCCCGAGCAACAGCTCACGCAGGTGGGCCACGTAGGCCCGCGCCACCAGCGGCGCCTTGTCGCCGGTGCCCAGGATCGGCCTGGTGACGATCTCGATGAGCGGGATCCCTGCCCGGTTGTAGTCGACCAGCGAGTAGTCGGCCCCGTGGATACGGCCGGTCACGCCCACGTGCGTGGACTTCCCGGTGTCCTCCTCCATGTGGGCGCGCTCGATCTCGATCCGGTAGGTCTCGCCGTCGACCTCGACCTCGGTCCACCCGTCGTACGCGATCGGCTCGTCGTACTGGCTGGTCTGGAAGTTCTTCGGCATGTCCGGGTAGAAGTAGTTCTTCCGCGCGAACCGGCACCACTCGGCGATCGTGCAGTTGAGCGCGAGCCCGATCCGGATCGCCGACTCCACCGCCTTGCCGTTGACGACCGGCATCGCGCCGGGCAGGCCCAGACACGTCGGGCAGACCTGCGTGTTGGGTGCGGCCCCGAACTCCGTGGCGCAGCCGCAGAACATCTTGGAGGCGGTGTTGAGCTCGACGTGGACCTCGAGCCCGAGGGCCGGGTCGTACGCCGCCAGCGCGGCCTCGAAGGACGGCAGTGTGTCGGTCATCGGGCAGTCCCCTCGATCCCCGGGGCGCGGTCGAGCAGCGGCCCGCCCCACGCCTGCGTCAGCAACGCCTCGGCGGCGGCGCCCACCCGATAGCACCGGTCGTCGGCCAGCGCGGGGGCCAGGATCTGCAGCCCCGCAGGCAGTCCGTCCTCGTCGGCGAGCCCGCTCGGGATCGAGATCCCCGGGACCCCGGCCAGGTTGGCGGGGATGGTGGCGAGGTCGTTGAGGTACATCGACAGCGGATCGTCGAGCTTCTCCCCCAGCCGGAACGCCGTCGTCGGGGCCGTGGGCGACACCAGCACGTCGGCCCGCTCGAACGCCGCTGCGAAGTCGCGCCCGATCAGCGTCCGCACCTTCTGAGCCGTGCCGTAGTAGGCGTCGTAGTAGCCGCTGGACAGGGCGTAGGTGCCGAGGATGATCCGGCGCTTCACCTCGTCGCCGAACCCCGCCTCCCTGGTCGCCCGCATGACGTCCTCGGCCGAAGCGCCCTCGGCCTCGGGCCAGACCCGCAGGCCGTAGCGCATGGCGTCGAACTTCGCGAGGTTGCTCGACGCCTCGGCCGGGAGGATCAGGTAGTAGGTCGCCAGCGCGTGCACGAAGTGGGGGCACGACACCTCGACGACCTCGGCACCCGCCCCCACCAGCGCGTCGACGGACTCGGTGAACCGGGCCATCACGCCGTCTTGCCAGCCCTCCCCCGACAGCTCGCTGATGACGCCGATCCGGACCCCGGTCAGGTCACCCTCGGCGCCCCGGCGGGCGGCGGCGACGAAGCCGCCGGCGGGCTGGTCGATCGAGGTGGAGTCCAGCGGGTCGTGGCCGGCGATCACCTCGTGCAGCAGCGCCGAGTCGAGCACGGTGCGACTCACCGGGCCGACCTGGTCCAACGAGTTGGCCAGCGCGACCAGGCCGTAGCGGGAGACGCCGCCATAGGTCGGCTTCACCCCGACCGACCCGGTCACGGCGGCGGGCTGGCGGATCGAGCCGCCGGTGTCGGTGCCCAGCGCCAGCGGTGCTTCGTAGGACGCGACCGCCGCCGCCGAGCCGCCTCCGGAGCCGCCGGGGATCCGCTCGAGGTCCCAGGGGTTGTGGGTGGGTCCGTAGGCGGAGTGCTCGGTGGAGGACCCCATCGCGAACTCGTCCATGTTGGTCTTGCCGAGGATCGGCAGACCGGCGGCGCGCAGCTTGCGGACCACGGTGGCGTCGTACGGCGGGATCCAGCCCTCGAGGATCCTCGACCCGCAGGTGGTGGGCAGTCCCTCGGTCGCGAGCACGTCCTTGACCGCGATCGGTACGCCGTCCAGCGGCGAGGCCGGTCGACCGGCGGCGCGGCGGGCATCGCTGGCCGCCGCCTGCTCCAATGCCCCCTCGGCGTCGACGTGCAGGAAGGCATGGACCGCCCCGTCGACCTGCTGGATCCGGGCCAGGTGCGCTCGCACCAGCTCCACCGAGGTGGTGTCTCCGGAGGCGAGGTCGGAGGCCAGCTCGTGGGCGGGTCGCCTCGTGTTCCGGGCGAGGGCCGTCACTGTTCGTCTCCCAGGATCCTGGGGACGCTGAACCGCTGCGACTCCACCTCGGGCGCGCCCGAGAGCGCCTGCTCGGGCGTCAGCCCGGGCGTGACGACGTCCTCCCGGAAGACGTTCGTGAGCGGCATCGGGTGCGAGGTCGGCGGCACGTCCGGACCGGCGACACCGCTGATGGAGGCGACCGACTCGAGGATCACCGAGAGCTGCGGCGCCAGGTGGTCCAGCTCCTCGGGGGTCAGGTCGATCCGGGCGAGGTCGGCCAGGTGGGCCACCTCGTCGCGGGTGATCTCAGGCATGCCGACCATCCTAGGAGTGGCGTGCCCGCGCCCCCGACTCGGTCCGTCGCGGCGCCGTCAGTCCGGAGCGGGCCCGCGCTCCAACAACTCCACGAAGCCGGCCTCGTCGAGCACCGGCACCCCGAGTGACTCCGCCTTGTCGGCCTTGGAGCCCGCGTTGTCTCCGACGACGACGTAGTCGGTGTTCTTCGAGACCGAGCCGGCAGCCTTGCCGCCACGGCTGATCACGGCCTCCTTGGCGGAGTCGCGGGAGAAGCCCTGGAGCGTGCCGGTGACGACCACGGTCAGGCCTTCGAGCGTCTGGGGGGTCGAGGTGTCGCGCTCGTCGGCCATCGAGACCCCGGCCGCGGCCCACTTCTCGACGATCTCGCGGTGCCAGTCGACGCCGAACCACTCGGTGACCGACTCTNNCCCGCCACAGCGGCACCCGCTTGGCGCGGTCGAGGTAGCCGAGCAGCCGCTCCCCGTTGGCCGAGACCACGCGCCCCTCCACCGCCCGCTCGGCCTCCGCCCTCTTCGCCACGCGGGTGAACAGCTCGGTGCGCAGCAACCCGGCCTCGTCGAGGTCGAACACGTCGCCCTCGTTCTCGATCACCCCGGCCTCCAACAGCGCCGCCGCCGCCTCCGAGCCGAGTCCCTCGATGTCGAAGGCGCCGCGCCCGGCCACGTGGAACACCCGGTCCAGGACCTGGGCCCGGCAGAAGCGGTGGTTGGGGCAGCGCAGGTCCTTGTCGCCCTCCTTCTGCTCCACGAGGGTCGTCCCGCAGGCCGGGCACTCGGTCGGCATCACCCACGCGGGCAGCCCGTCCGGGCGCAGCGCGAGCACCGGCCCCAGGATCTCCGGGATGACGTCCCCGGCCTTGCGCAGGATCACCGTGTCCCCGGGCCGGACGTCCTTGCGTCTCACCTCGTGGGCGTTGTGCAGCGTCGCCCGCTCCACGGTGGAGCCGGCCACCCGGGTCGGCTCCATCACGCCGAACGGCGTCACCCGGCCGGTGCGGCCGGTGTTGACCTCGATCGAGAGAAGCTTGGCGTTGACCTCCTCGGGGGGGTACTTGAACGCGATCGCCCAGCGCGGTGCGCGCGAGGTCGAGCCCAGTCGCCGCTGCAGCGCCACGTCGTCGACCTTCACCACGACCCCGTCGATCTCGTGCTCGACGTCGTGGCGGTGCTCGCCGTAGTAGGCGATGAACTCGCGCACCTCGCTCAGACCGGGAAGCACCCGCACCCGGTCGCTGGTGGGCAGGCCCCAGGCCGCCAGCGCGTCGTACGCCGTGCTCTGCGCGGTCGGCTCGAACCCCTCGCGGGCGCCGATGCCGTGGCAGACCATGCCGAGGTCGCGCGAGGCGGTGACCCGGGGGTCCTTCTGTCGCAGGGACCCCGCCGCGGCGTTGCGCGGATTGGCGAACATGGGCCTGCCGGCGTCGACCATGGCGGCGTTGAGCCGCTCGAACGCCTCGACCGGCAAGAACACCTCGCCCCGCACCTCGACCAGCGCCGGCACCGGGACCGCCGCCGACTCCAGCAGCCGATGGGGCACCGAGCCGATCGTCTTGACGTTGGGGGTCACGTCCTCACCGGTGCGCCCGTCGCCGCGGGTCAGCGCGCGCACGAGACGGCCGTGCTCATAGAGCAGGTTGATCGCCAGCCCGTCGACCTTGAGCTCGCAGAGCAGGGCGGGATCGGTGAGGCCGTCGCGGGTGAGCCGGGAGTACCACGCCTCCAGCTCCTCGTCCGAGAACGCGTTGTCGAGCGACTCCATCCGCTGGAGGTGATCGACCGGGGTGAACTCGGTGGACACCGCGCCCCCGACCTTCTGCGTCGGCGAGTCGGGCGTGCGAAGCTCGGGGTAGTCCTCCTCGAGCGCCTCGAGCTCGCGCAGCAGCTCGTCGAAGTCGGCGTCGGAGCGCGTCGGGTCGTCCAGGACGTAGTAGCGCCAGCGTGCCTCCTCGACCTGCTCGGCCACGCTCCGGTGACGCTCACGCGCGTCGGGTGGGGCCGGGCGGATCGCAGGCTCCCCGGTCGTGTCCGCAGCCGTCATGCGCCCATCTTGCCCGTCGCCGCGGACACTCCCCACTCACCTGCCCTGACGACGGCCGGTCCAGACCCCTGCCCGACCACCCATCCGGTTGACTGGGCGCCATCGAACCACCGGCGTGACCGTCGCCGACGAGACCTCTGGGAGAGCCGCCTCCGTGTCCACCACCGCTGCCGGGGTGTCCCCCGGGCTGACCAGGTACGACGCCCCCGGACGCCCGAGGGCCGCCGCCCTGGTCCTGCACGGCGGTCGGCCCGAGTCGCGGCAACGGGTCGACGGACGCAGCGCCTCCTGGCGCCTGATGCTCGGGCTCACCCGGGCGATCGCGCACGACCTGCACTCCCAGGGGGCCAGCGCCTGGACCCTGCGCTACCGGTTCCGCGGGTGGAACGGCGGGGCCGACCCGATGGCCGACGCCCGCTGGGCGCTGGACCGGGTCCGCGACGAGCTCGGCGACGTCCCCGTCGTGCTGGTCGGACACTCCATGGGCGGGAGGGTGGCGCTCCACGTCGCCGACGACCCCTCGGTCGTGGGCGTCGTCGCCCTGGCTCCCTGGATCACCGAGGACACCCAGCTCCCCCAGCTCGCCGGACGGCACCTGGTCGCCGCCCACGGCCGGCGCGACCGCCTCACGTCGTACGCCGCGACCCGGGACTACGTCGACGCGGCGGCCGCCGTGGCGACCAGCGCCCGGTTCGTCGACATGGGTCCCCTCGGCCACTACCTGGTCCGCGGCCGCGGACGGTGGCACGACCTGGCCCGGGTCGAGACCGGGCGCCTGCTGCACGGCTGAGCCGCCTGCCCGGAGAAGCCTCGGAAGGTCCGCGAAGAAACCTGGCCGGGTCGGGAATTCCTGGCTCGGACCTCCTGTTGCAGGGATGAAACGAAACAGTTTCGTTCCATCTAGCCAGGAGCTGCGCCATGTCCCCCATCGACGCCGACGCCCAGGGTCAGCGACCCCGGGTCGAGGGCGAGCGGGAGCAGGAGATCCTCGACGCCGCGCTCGCGGTGCTCGCGGAGGTCGGCTACGACCGGCTCACCATGGACGCCGTGGCCGCTCGCGCGAAGGCGTCCAAGGCCACGCTCTATCGGCGGTGGTCCAACAAGGTCACCCTCGTGGTCGAGGCCCTGCAGTCTCAGAAGCACCAGCCCGAGCCGCCCGACACCGGCACCCTGCGCGGCGACCTGATCGCCTCGTTCTGCGGGGTCGGCGGCATCACCACGCACGAGTCCACGGCCACCTTCGCGGCGGTGATCACCGCCCTGGCCCACGACGAGGAGTTCGCGCGGGAGTTCCGGCGCGAGGTCCTCGCCCCCAAGTCGGCCGCCACCCGTTGTCTGTTCGAGCGCGCCCGCGACCGCGGCGAGCTTCGTGACGGCGTGGACCTCGACCTCGTCTCCCCCGCCCTCGCGGGCATCGTCTTGCACCGCATGTTCGTGCTGGGCACCCCACCCGACGCCGACGCAGTCGTGGACGTGCTCGACCAGATCGTCCTCCCCGCCGTTCTCGACCCGTCGTCGGGCATCGACCCGTCCGCCTGAGAACACCGCCACTCACACCGAAGGAATCCCATGACCGACCAGACCGCCGTCGACCAGACGGCTCCCCAGCGCGAGCTGCATCTGGGCTGGGCCCTGATGCTGATCACCGTCGCGCAGCTGATGGTGGTGCTCGACGCCACCATCGCCAACATCGCGCTGCCCTACATCGGCCGCGACCTCGACATGGCCGGTAGCAGCCTGACCTGGATCGTGACGGGGTACTCGCTCGCGTTCGGTGGCCTGCTGCTGCTGGGTGGCCGCTTGGGCGACCTCTACGGCCGCCGCCGGGTCTTCATGATCGGCCTCACGGTCTTCGCCGTGGCCTCGCTGCTCGGAGGCCTGGCGCAGAGCGAGGCCCTGCTGCTCGGCGCCCGCGGCCTCCAGGGCCTCGGTGCCGCGCTCGCCTCGCCTGCCGCGCTGGCCCTGATCACCACCACGTTCCCGGCCGGGCCCGCCCGCAACCGGGCCTTCGCGGTCTACGCCGCGATGTCCGGGGTCGGTGCCGCCGTCGGGCTGATCCTCGGCGGCTGGCTGACCGGTTCGGACTTCTCGCTCGGTGGCCTCGACGTCCAGGGCTGGCGGATGACGTTCCTCATCAACGTGCCGATCGGCCTGGCCGCGGCGATGCTTGCGCCCCGCTTCCTCAACGAGTCCGAGTCGCACAGCGGCGAGCTGGACGTCCCCGGCGCCATCACCGGCACCGCGGGCCTGCTGTCGCTGGTCTACGGCCTGACCCGCGCCGGTGATCCCGCGCAAGGGTGGGGGGACGCCGGGACCTTGGCCACGCTCGGGGCCGGCGTCGCACTGCTGGTGCTCTTCGCCGTGATCGAGTCGCGTCGCGAGCACCCCCTGCTGCCGTTCCGGATCTTCGCCAACCGCACCAGGGCGACGAGCTTCGCGACGATGATGATCATGCCGGCCGCGATGTTCTCGATGTTCTTCTTCCTGTCGCTGTTCGTCCAGAACACCATGGGCTACAGCCCGCTCAAGGCCGGTGTCGCGTTCCTGCCGTTCTCGATCGCGATGATCGTCAGCGCGACCGCCGCGTCCCAGCTGATCCAGCGGGTGGACCCACGCTTCCTGGCAGGCTTCGGCAGCCTGATGGCCGCGGCCGCCATGTTCGGGTTCTCCCGGCTCGACGTGCCGGACTCCGCCGACGCGGTGCTCGGGGCGATCAACACCGGCCAGCCGCTGGGCGCCGACGTGAACTACTGGACCCAGATCTTCCCGTTCGTCGTGCTGATGGCGCTGGGCATGGGACTGGTCTTCGTGCCGCTCACCCTGACCGCCGTCCACCACATCCGCACCGAGGACTCCGGAATCGGGTCCGGCGTGCTCAACACGATGCAACAGGTCGGCGGCGCCCTCGGCCTCGCGGTGCTGAGCACGGTCGCCAGCAACGCCATCACCGCGCATGGCGAGGTGATCGGGCAGTCGGTCGGCGCGGGGGTCACCCAGGCCGTCCAGCAGGATCCCTCCCTGGGCGAACAGCTGATGCAGCTCGCTGACGCCGACTCGATGTCCGAGCTGATCGGCCGGATCGTCTATCTCGGGTCGTTCCCCGAGGGCGCGACGACGGCGTTCCTCGTCGGAGGCTTCATGATGCTGGGCGCCTCGGCGATCGTCTGGACGTTCCTCAACGTGAGCCACCGAGAGCTGGCCGAGGATGCCGCCGAGCACCCCGAGGCCGGCGTGCACATGGGCTGACGGGCCCCCGCACGACATCTGGGGCCGCCGCGACCACTCCTCAGGAGAGGCTCTCGGCGGCCCTTCTCGTGGTGGCGAGCGCCGCCCGCGCCCACCCGGCCGAGGCGCCTGCGAGCCCGCAGGCGGGCGTGAGCAGGAGCCGGTCGCCGAC
>CXWJ01001603.1_pt1 | contig 10043 bp, 7 predicted proteins | sample 590841 | NCBI WGS metagenome assembly CXWJ01 (sample SAMEA3498367, study PRJEB10139) | wastewater metagenome | biome: wastewater treatment plant; material: activated sludge | place: Austria | collected 2015-01-21 | reverse complement strand
TCTCCATCACCCACGGCCTGAGCGGGCCAAACCTGGCCGTCTACTCCGCCTGCGCCAGCGGCAACAACGCGCTGGGCGAGGCGGCGGCCATCATTCGCCGCGGCGCGGCCGACCTGATGCTGGCCGGCGGGAGCGAGGCCTGTATCCTGCCTCTGGCGCTGGCCGGCTTCGGCGTCATGGGGGCCATCAGCACGCGCAATGACGAACCGGAGCGGGCCTCGCGGCCGTTCGACGTCGGGCGCGATGGCTTCGTCGTCAGCGAGGGGGCGGCTCTGCTGGTACTGGAAGAGCGCGACCACGCCCTGGCCCGCGGCGCGACCATCCATGGCGAACTGCTGGGCTATGGCAGCAGCGCCGACGCCTACCACATCACCATGCCCACCGAGCGGGGCGAGGGCGCGGCCGAGTCGATGCGCGCCGCCCTGCTGGATGCCGGTCTGACCGTGGACGACATCGACTACATCAACGCCCACGGCACGTCCACGCCGCTCAACGACCGGGCCGAGACGGCGGCCATCAAGCGCCTCTTCGGCGCGCGCGCCTATGCCATCCCGGTCAGCTCCACCAAGTCGATGACCGGCCATCTGTTGGGCGCGGCTGGGGCGCTGGAGGCCATTCTCTGCCTGCTGGCCCTCCGCGACGACTGCATCCCGCCGACGATCAATTACGAGCAGCCCGACCCGGCCTGCGACCTGGACTACGTGCCCAACAGCAGCCGCCCGGCCCCCCTGCGCGCCATCATGTCCAACGCCTTCGGCCTGGGCGGACACAATGCGACGCTTATTTTCGGCCCTTAAAAATTAACAGGGGAGTGGCCGGGGGCGCGTTCAGAGCCACTCCCCGCCCGCCACCTCGTTGCGTCAATCCACGTTTTGAGCGAGAATAACCACATTCAAGGGAGCAAAAACATCATGCGTTTAGGAAAAGATTTAATCAACAAACCGATTTACTCCATCGATGAAGGCAAGCTGCTGGGCAAGGTGCAGGACATCTACGTTGACCCCAACTTCGAGGTCTTGCTTGGCCTGTTCCTGGGTTCACAGGGCCTGGTACGCCGCAAGTCGGAATTGATCCACGCCGGAGACGTGGTCGTCTATGGCCCTGATGCCGTGCTGGTGAAAAACAGCAACGTCATCACCGACGACAGCGCGCTGCCGGCGGCCAAGGGCTGGATGCGCCGCGACAAGCTGGCCGGCCGCGAGGCCGACACCCCCGGCGGCACACGCCTGGGTATGATCGGCGACGTCATCGTCGATCCCCACGGCAGCATCACCGGCTTTGCCCTGTCGCGAGCCTACGTCGAGGGGCCGCTGGCCGAGAAGCGGGTCATCAGCCGCAGCGTCATCATCGACACCGGCCAGGAAGACGGCCGCATGACGGTCGATCTGGCCCGGCTGGAGGCCTCGCTGCTCGACGCCGAGGCCGTGCCGATGGCCGTCGAGACGGTGGCCGACATTCCGGTCACCAAGATCGTCGAAGAAGAGCTACCCGCCGAGCCGCCCGCCGAACTCTGAGTTGTAGGGCGGGATGGTATCCTGCCCTCTTGCCCGGCCGGATAGTATCAGCCTGCGAGGATAGAAGAGGGGCGGGTTGCCAACCCGCCCTACATCACAATGAACTGCTCGCGGCCCGGCCCCACCGAGACGTAACTGACCGGCGCGCCCGCCCCCGCGGCCACAAACTCCACATACCGCCGCGCCGCGTCGGGCAAATCGTCCGGCCGGCGCGCCCCGGTCACATCCTCGGCCCAGCCGGGCAGCGTCTCATAGATCGGCCGGCAACGGGCCAGCGCCCGCAGATCGTGGGGGAAAGACTCCACCCGCCGCCCATCCAGCTCATAGGCCACGCACACCGGAATCTCGTCCAGCCCACTGAGGATGTCGAGCTTGGTTAGCACCAGCTCCGACAGGCTGTTTACCCGCCGCGCGTGGCGCAGGATGGGCAAATCGAGCCAACCCACGCGCCGCGGCCGGCCGGTCGTCGTGCCGAACTCGTCCCACGGCTTCTCGCCCGTGCCGCGCAGCCGGGTCGCCGCCGCCCCATCCAATTCAGTGGGGAACGGGCCGCTGCCCACCCGCGTCGTGAAGGCTTTGGCGACGCCGATCACCCGGTCGACCTCGCGCGGCCCCACGCCTAGCCCGGTCAGCGCGCCGCCGGCCGTGGGCGAAGAGGAGGTGACAAACGGGTACGTCCCGTGGTCGATGTCGAGCAGCGTCCCCTGCGCCCCCTCGGCCAGCACCATCGCCCCCCGCCGCAACGCCTCGTCGACCAGCAGCGGCCCATCGACCAGATGGGGAGCCAGCCGGCGGGCGTGGGCGGCGAACTCGGCGGCCACGGCCGCGCCGTCCAGCGCCGCCTCGCCATAGCCGCCCACCAGCGCCTCGTTCTTGGCCGCCACGTGGGCCATGAGGGCTTCGGCCAGCGCGTCGTGGTCGGCGAATAGCTCCGCTCGTAGCCCCTCGCGCCGGGCCTTGTCGGTGTAGGTCGGGCCGATGCCGCGCATCGTGGTGCCGATGGCTTCCTTGCCCCGCGCCCGCTCGTGGGCCTGATCCAGCGCGATGTGGGCCGGGGTGATGAGGTGCGCCCCACCGCTCAGCTTCAACCGCTCCGGTGACACGTCCACGCCGCGCGCGGCCAGGGCGTCCATCTCGCGCAGCAGCACGGCCGGATTCACCACCGTGCCGTTGCCGATCAGGCATAGCACGCCGGAGTGGATAATACCCGACGGGATGAGATGGAGCTTGAAGATTTCGCCGGCGATGGTGACGGTGTGGCCGGCGTTGTCGCCGCCGCTATAGCGGGCGACCACAGCGGCGTCATGGGCCAGCCGGTCGGTGATGTGGCCCTTGCCTTCATCGCCCCATTGCGCCCCGATGATGATATTGAGCGACATGTTTCCCTCGGAAAAGAAATCCACAGATTTCACAGATTATGAAGAGGTTTTATCCGCAGATTTCGCAGATTCCGCAGATTTTTAAGAGGATTTCTTAAATTGCGTAATCTGCGGATCGATGATCTTCATCTGTGAAATCTGTGTAATCTGTGGATTCTCTTTCTTAATAGTGAACGTTGACGACCGTGCCGACCGGCGCCCAGTTGAACAACCAGCCCGCGTCGGGCGTGCTCACGTTGACGCAACCGTGACTCATCGGCGTCCCGAAATTGCTGTGCCAGTAGGTGCCGTGGATGGCGTAATCCTCGAAGAAATACATCACGTAGGGCACATCGGGCAGGAAATAGTCGTAGCCCAGCAGATAGCCGTTCATCGTCTGGCTTTCGTATTTCATGTAGGTGCGGAACTGGCCGGTCACCGTCGGCCACATGGGCAGGCCGCTGCTGACCAGTGTCTCGTACACTGGCGTGTCCCCCTCGTAGGCCACCAATACCTGTGACGTCAGGTTGACGTTGATCCACCGCTCGCCATCGGCCACGCCCGGCGGCCGTGGCGCGGGCGCGCCCGACGACAGCGGGATCGGTTCCGGCGTGGGGCTGGGTTCGGGCGATGGGCTGGGGGTCATCGTCGGAGCCAGCGTCGGCGTCGGCTCGGAGGTCGGCGTCCAGGTCGGCAGCGGCTGGCCGCCGGGCATCACCCCCTTGGTGGGGAAGACGGGCGGCTCGGTCGGCGGCGGCAAGGCGGCGACGGACGAAGCCACGGCCAGGGGGGCGGCGGTGGCGGCCGGCGCGGTCGGTACAGGGTCGGCCGCCGTCGGTTCCAGCGGCACAACCCCGCCGACACCGGCCAGGGCCGACACGCGCCCGACTACGCTGCCCAGCATGTTCCGGCCGGCGGGCGTGAGGGCCAGCAGCGCCCCGGCGGCCAGCACGAGCAGCAACAGCAGCGCCATTCCGGCCCACAGCGAGCGGCGGGGCCGGCTTGCCGGGCGGGGCCGGCTGGGCGGCGCGGCGACCGGCACGGCCGCCGGGCGGCTGTTGGCATCCAGCCGGCGCGCCTGGGCCAGATAGGTGCGCCGTTCGCGCGGCGATTCGGCTATCCCGGCCAGCAAGAGCCAGGGGCGCGAATCGTCCGGGGCCAGATGGGCCGCCTGGCGCAGCAACGGCCGGGCCTCGTCGGGGCGGCCGGCCTCGATGGCCCGCCGCGCGTCGGTAATCAATTTATTGATAGAGGGGGTTGGATTGGTCATGCGTCTACAAGCCTGGCGGTGCCTGTTGGCCGCGGTCTATTGGCCGTCGCCTCCCGGCGGGGCGGCCGCTCCGGGCAGCGCCGCCGGGGAGACGGTGACGCCGCTGCGGACCTGATCGAGAAAACAGTAGATGCCGGCGGTGATGCCCCCGGCCACGCGGTCGGGCTGCCCGGTCAGCAGCGCCCGATCCAAATTCAGAAAGCCGACCTCGATGATGATCGCCGGCACCCCGACGGAGATACGGCGGAAGGCCTGGTAGTCGGTCATATCGACAGTGACGGTGTTGGCGTGATAGCTCATCTGGGTCGCCTGACGATAGGCGTCCTCGACGCAAATGGAAAGCGCCGAGGAATCGGTGAAACCGGAACCGGCCAGCTTGTAGCCCGTCGCCAGTTCGTTGATAGGGTCGCACGAGTCGGCATGGATCGACACCAGCGCCGTGGCGACGTAGCCGTCCAGCCGGGGGTCGAATTCGCCCAACAGGTCGGCGGCGATGCCCCGCGTTTGCAGGGCGGAGACGACGCGCACGGCAATGTTCTCGTTGACCTCGGCTTCGGTCAGGCCGTCGGCGCAGACGGCACCGGAGTCGTTGCCCTTGTGGCCGGAGATGATACCGATGCGCAACGGGCCGGGGCTTTGGGCCAGCCGTTGCAGGATGGGCTTGGGCGGCACCGGCTTGACAAAGGGGGCCGAGAGCGCCCCGCCCGAACTGCCGGCGGCCACCACTTCGGCCACGCCGCTGGTAGGGCTGAAGTAGAAGTAAGCGCCCAACATGGCCGCGGCCGAGATCGCCAGAAAGGCGAGCAGGGCCAGATTGCGGCCGATAAAGCGCATCACGGGCCTATCGGCCGGGCCGGGGTCGTCATATGCCGAACGCATTATGTCGATATTCTACTCGATCTATGTGTGTTTATACAAGCGGCAGGGGAGCAGGGGGTGCAGGGGAGGAAGAGTGACATTCTGCCCTGCACCCCCGCTCCCCTGCTATTCTTCACCATCTGACGGCGCGGCGGGGATAAACGTCTGATAGGCCAGGGGCGCATAGATGAGCGTGGCGTCGCTCAGTGCGTCGCCGACGTGGCCGCCCAGGGCGTAGATGCGCGCCTCCACGTGGGCCACGCCCGGTTCTGTCCAGCCGCCGCTGTCGGGCGGCGCGTCGAGCACCGTCCACGTGCGGCTGTTCGGCTCGTAGACTTCGCCATGAGCTGCTTCCGGCCCGGCCGCGCCGCCGACGACGTAGAGCTTGTTCAGCAGGACGGTGGCCCCGGCCCCGGCGCGTGGCAGGAGCATGGCCGGGCATTCATCCCAGGCGTCGGCCGCCGGGTCATAGACGAAGCAACTGTCCTGTGGCCCCTCGCCGTCGCGGCCGCCCACGACGTAGATCATGCCCAGCAACGCGCCGCCGGCGGCGTCGGCGCGCGGCGCGGGCATGGGGGCAATGGGCCGCCAGTTGTCCGCGGCCGGGTCGTAGATAAAAGCCGTGTCCAGCGCGCCGGTCTTGTCCCGGCCACCCAACACGAAGAGGAAGCCGCCATCGACCACGGCCAGGCCGCCGGCCACCGGCTGGGGCAGCGGGGCCACGCGCCGCCAGGCGTTTTGCGCCGGGCTATAGGCTTCCACTACCGTCGTCGGCGCGCCGCCGGTCGTCGCCCCGCCGGGCACGTAGATTTCGCCGAACAGCTCGGCGGCCGTGGCCGCGCTGACCGCTGTGGGCTTGGGCGTGGCCTGCCGCCATTGGCGGGTCTGGGTATCGAGGATAGCCACGGCATCGCTGACGCCCGCGGCCGTTTCGCCACCGATGAGATAGACATCCAGCCCGATGGCCGCCGCCGCCCGCCCGGCGCGCGCCTCCGGCAGCGGCCGGCTGCTTAGCCAGCGCGTGTCGCCCAGCGTCTGCTCGGCAAACGGCTCAGGCGTCGGCGTGAACAACGCCCCTTCGCGCCGTTGGACAAAGATGAAAATACCCACCAACAGCGCCAGTAGCCCCAGCAGGGCCAGACTCAGGTTGCGCCAGCGGTGGGGGGAACCGACGACTGCCGCCCCTTCTACACCTATAACCGGCAAGTCGTCACTCGCCGGGCTACCGTCCATCGTCGGCGGTCGGGTAATCGATGGCCCCTCTTCGGCCATCTCTTCTTCACCCGGAACGCGGAACTCGTCACGCGACACGCTGCCGTCGGCGGCGCCCACCGTCACGACCCCCTGCTGGAGGGCTACGGTCATCGCCTCGGTGCGCGTGGAGACGCCCAGCTTGGTGTAGATATTGCGCAGGTGGGTTTTAACCGTCAATGGGCTGATCGACAGCCCATCGGCAATGGCCTTATTCGATTCCCCGACCGCCAGACGGTTCAGCACCTCCAGTTCGCGGTCGCTCAGCGGCTCACCCCGTTCGGCCATCGCGCCCTAGCCTCCCGGCTCCGTCGGCGTCAGCGGGTTCGTGCCGGTGATGGGGTTCGTGCCGGTGATGGGCACAGCCGTGGCCGACGCGCAACCGGCGCGGGCCTCGCCCAGCTTGCTGCCCAGCGTCTCGGTCGGCTGGCGGTTCCACGCCTCCTGGTAGACCGAGACGGCCGGGCACCAGTCGAACAGGTAGGCCAGTTGGTCGCCATAGCCGATTAAGGCCGACTGGAAGCGCTCGCACGCGCCCTGGAAAAAGGGGGCCGCGGCGCACAGATCGCGCCAGTAGCCGGCGGCGATGTCCCAGTTGACGCCCGAATAGGCCACGGCCTCGAAGTAGAGGTCGGCCCACTGGCGATAATCGAGCGCCTCCTGGGGCAGGTTGCCCAGCCGCTCGGCCTGGGCGAAGTAATTGAGGCCCAGTTCAATTTTTTCGGTGTTGATGTAGCTCAGGCCGAGAGCGACGTAGGTGTCATAGAGGAGTTGGTTGGTCTCATTGCGCTGGTAATCGGGGAAGCGCTGCTGGAAGGCTAGCAACAGCGGCAAGGCTCCCGCCCAATCCTCGGCGGCCGTCAGCCGGCGGATGGCTTGCAGTTCAGGCAGCGCGTCGCCGGCCGGTGCTTCGGCGGCAGCGGTTGTGGCCGGCAATGGCGTGGCCGGCGGCGTGGTGGGCGCGGCCGTCGGTTGGTTGCGTTCACTCAGCACCTGATCGCGCAGGGCCAGGGCGTCGGCATTGGCCGCGTCCTGGCTCAGCACCCACTCGACACGGGTCAGGGCCAGGTTATCGCTGCCCTCGGCCAAATCTTCGCGCGCCAGTTCCAGTTGGCGGTCGATCTGTTCCGTGCGGGCCGTCGTCTCCTGGGCAACGCGTTCGGCCCGGCCGCTCTCCAGCGCGAAGTAGGCCACCACCAGATAGGTAGCCACGACGACGGAGAAGATGACCAGCGCCAGCCCCAACACGCGCACGGCCAGCCGCGGGCGGCGCTCGCCGGTCGCCATGTCCTGTTCGTTCAGTTCGCCGATCTCTTCATTCGGCGGCATTAGTTCACTCATAGGCAATTGATTAGACCCGGATCACGATCAATAGCTGGATTTTTTAGGCAGACTCTTCTCTATCCGTCAAATCCGTTACATCCGTGGGAATCCGTGTTTCATTCATTTCTCCTCGGAACGGGTCAGCATACGCCGATAGACGTCTACCGTTGCGGCGGCGATCTGCGCCTGGGTGAAGCGCTCCAGCACCCGTTGTCGGCCGCGNNTTCTGGAACAGTAAGGCCGGCGTCGCCGATGACGTGGGGAATCTCGCCGGACTGCGAGCCGATGACCGGCACGCCGCAGGCCATCGCCTCTACCAGCACCCGGCCGAACTGCTCTTTCCAGTTGGGCATCGTCCGCGAGGTGAGCACCAGCGCGTCCAGCTCGCGCAGGTAGGCCGGCACCTGCGTCGAGGGAATGGGGCCGTCGAAGTGGACGCGGGCGGCGATGCCCAATTCGTCGGCCAGGCGGCGCAACGCCGGCAGCGCCGGGCCGTCGCCGGCCACGTGCAGCCGCCACACGCCGGGCAGCTCGGCCGCCGCCCGCAGCAACAGATCGACCCCCTTTTCCGGTGTCAGCCGCCGGTTGGCCGAGCCGATGATGAACGCCCGGCCGGAATCGCGCGTGGGCGGCGGCGCGAACAGATCCGGATCGACGCCGAATTGCGGGATGACCCGGTAGGGGCCGGTGTAGCCCTTCGATTGCCACACGCCCACCGCCTCCTGATTGCCCATGATGGCGTAATCCACCCCCGCCAGCACCTGCCGCTCCATCAGGCTAAACGGCAGCGGGTAGGGGCGGGCGATATTCTGCCAGCTGAAAAAGAGCGTCTTGGCCCCGGCGGCGCGCGCCGCCCGCAGCGCCAACCACGTCGCCAGGTTATATGGCTCCTCGTCGATGTGGACGATGTCGGGGCGCAACTGGGCCAGCCGCTGCGGCAGTCGGGGGAAGTAGTAGGTGTGGTAGCGGCCGTTGAAGCGGATGGGATCGACCAGCAGCTCGTAGCCTTCGGTATAGCGCCGCTCCAGCGCCACGCGGCCGTCGGGGTCGTCCCACGACGGCGGCACAATGGCCGTCAGCTCCACGCCCGGCAGACGAGCGATGGCTTCCAGCTTGGTCTGGTAGGCCCCCACGAGGAGGGCTTTGGAGAGCATGAGCACGCGCATAATGAAGGTTGAGGCTTTGACGCAATGGGTAATTTTGCTATACTGCGTCTGCTTTGGCAACCTTGCGAAAGTTAGCAGCGCGGCGGTCGTTCGGCCCATCCTGGCAGGGATGGGCTTTGTTGCTTCTGGTCGTCGGTCTGGCCGCCGGTCTGCGCCTCTATCGCCTCGGCGAATGGCCGCCCGGCCCCTATCGCGACGAAGCCTACAACGGCCTTGACGCGCTGGGCGTGTTGCGCGGCGATCTGGCCCTCTTCTTCCCGGCCAACAACGGCCGCGAGCCACTCTTCATCTACCTCGTCGCCCTGGCGCTGGCCCTCTTCGGTCCCACGACCTTCGCGCTGCGGCTGCCGGCGGCGCTGGTCGGGACGCTGGCGACGCTGCCCGTCTACCTGCTCGGCCGCGACTGGTTCGGTCGCGCCGCCGGGCTGTTCGCCGCCATCCTGTGGGCGGTCACCTTCTGGCCCGTCCATCTCGGCCGCATCGGGCTGCGCGCCGGGCTGCTGGCCCCGTTGTTGGCGCTGGCCTTCTGGCTGGGCACGCGCGCCTGGCGTGAGCATCGCCGCGGCTGGTGGCTGGCCGCCGGGCTGGTCTATGGCCTCAGCTTCTACACCTATCTGGCCGTGCGCTTCACGCCGCTGCTGCTCGGCCTCTTCGCCCTCTATCTGATCGCCACCGGGCGGCGGGCGCGTCTGTGGGCCGGCGGCCGGGTGTTGTGGTTCGTCCTCGGCGCGGCGCTGGCTCTGGCCCCGCTGGCGTTCGTCTTCGCCGCCGACCCGTCGCTGGTGCTCGGCCGCGCCGGGCAAGTCTCCATTCTCAGCCCCGATATCAGCGGCGGCGATCCGCTGGGGGCGCTGTTGGGCAATGTGGGGCGCGCGCTGGGCATGTATCTGTGGCGCGGCGACGACATTCTGCGCCATAATGCCTGGCGCACCTTCGCCCTGATGCCGGAACAAAGCACCGTTGGGCGACCCGTCTTCGATTGGCTCATGGCTGGGCCGTTCCTGGTCGGGCTGATGTGGTGCCTGCGCCATTGGCGGCGGCCGGCGGCGGCCTTCGTCCTGCTGTGGCAACTGGTCATGCTCGGCCCGACCATCCTGGCCGAAGACGCGCCCCATTTTCTCCGGGCGGCCGGGGTGCTGCCCGGAGCTATCCTGTTTCCGGCCATCGGGCTGGCGCTGCTGTGGGAATGGGCGCGGCTGCCGCTTGCAATGCGGCGAGCGGCTGTCGTCCTACTGCTGGCCGGCAGCGCCGCCTTGACCGCGTGTGACTATGTAGACTATGCGCAACAACCCGACGTGGCCTA
>CXWJ01008739.1_pt1 | contig 10047 bp, 8 predicted proteins | sample 590841 | NCBI WGS metagenome assembly CXWJ01 (sample SAMEA3498367, study PRJEB10139) | wastewater metagenome | biome: wastewater treatment plant; material: activated sludge | place: Austria | collected 2015-01-21 | reverse complement strand
GCATGGGTGGTTCCCCCACTCCCCAAATGCATCAGGGCAGCGGCCAACAGCAGCACAACGAAAGCCAGTAGCCTCGTTGGGCGCTCTCGCATAAGTTTTCTCCGTCTATTTCAGGCGGCGAACGCAGAAAAAAGGCCGACTTCAGGCCCTTCCACCACATCAGGCAAGGCAACACACAGAGTCAAAACCGCCGCACTTTCCGTATAGTACGCCCGGTGCGTTAAAATATGCATTACAACAAATGACGCGCCAGTCGGCCAGGGGTGTCAATAGCGGAACCATCGATTACACAGATTACACAGATGGGTCGCCGGCCAATCTGTGTAATCCGTGATCATGGTTTGGTTCAGTCGAGGACGGGTTCAAGGGTGAGTGGTTGGAGGTCGGCCAGGGGCAGCGTGTGCTCACAGCGGGTACACTTGGCCGTCTCCTTGTTGTCCTGCACCAGCACACCCTGACAAACGGGACAGGGCTGCGGCAAGGGGCGCTTCCAGTTGGTCCAGTCACACTGGGGGTAGTTAGCGCAGCCGTAGAAGATGCGCCCCTTTTTGGTGCGCTTCTCGATCAGTTCGCCGCCGCAATTAGGGCAGGTGACGCCAACGGTGACCAGGATTTGTTCCGTGTAACGGCATTGGGGATAGGCGCTGCAACCCACGAACCGGCCATAGCGCCCCTGCCGATAGACCAACGGGTGGCCACTCAGGGGACAATCGCGGCCGACCAGCTCCGGCTCCTTGCGCAGATCGAGCTTTGGCAGCGCCGCGTCGGCCACGTTCAAGTTCTGCTCGAACTGCCGGTAGAACGCGCCGATAACCGGCACCCACGGTTTGCCCTCAGCGATCTCATCCAGTTCATCTTCCAGCCGGGCTGTAAAGTCGACCGACAACACGTCCGGAAAGTACTGGACAAGCATGTCGTTGACGATAGCGCCAATCTCCGTCGGCCGCAGTCGCTTCTGCTCCTGATCAACGTAGCCGCGCTGCTGAATGGTCGAGATGATCGACGCGTAGGTCGAGGGGCGGCCGATGTTGTGCTCCTCCAGCGCCTTCACCAGCGACGCCTCGCTGTAGCGCGGCGGCGGCTGGGTGAAGTGCTGTTCAGGTAGCAGTTGTAACAAGTCCAGATCTTCTTCGGCGCGCAGGTCGGCCGGGATTTGCGGCCCGTCCCCCTCGGCCCCCTCCCCTTCGTCCGGGTCTTCCTCGGCGCCGTAGACGGCCAGAAAGCCGCGAAAGGCCAGTGTCGAACCGGAGGCTCGAAACAGGTAGGGGCGCTCGGCGGGGGGCGTCGTCGCCGGCCCAGCCCAGATGTCGGCCGAGACGGTGTCGTAGACGGCCGGAACCATCTGACTGGCGACGAACCGCTCCCAGATCAGTTTGTATAGCCGGAACTGCTCCTTCGACAGGTGGGCCTTCAGCGCTGCCGGCGTGCGATCGACCGACGTCGGCCGGATCGCTTCGTGGGCTTCCTGCGCTGTCTTGGAGCGCGTCTTGTAAACAGGCGGCTTCTCCGGCACATAGTCGTTGCCGAAGGTGGCGACGATGAAGGCGCGGGCTTGCTCCTGCGCCTCGCCGGCAACGGTGACGCTGTCAGTGCGCATGTAGGTGATGAGGCCAACATCCCCCTCGCCGACGTTGACGCCCTCATACAGCTCCTGGGCGATGCGCATCGTGCGCGTCGTACCCAGCCCCAGCCGGCGCGACGCCTCCTGTTGCAGCGTGCTGGTCGTAAACGGGGCCAACGGCCGGCGGATGCGCTTGCTCAGGTTGACCTCGCCAACCTGCCAGTGCGCCTGTTGCAGCGCCGCCACGTGGGGCTGCACGGCTTCCTCGCTGCCCAATTCCGGCTCCGCGCCGTTCAGCCGATGCAACCGACCGATGAAGAACGGCCGGCGGCTGCCGTTGTTGCCGGCCACCGCCCGGAACTTCGTCTGGCTCAACTCCGCGCCGATCGTCCAGTACTCCCGCGAATCGAACGCCTCGATCTCGCGCTCGCGCTCCACCACTAGCCGCACGGCCACGCTCTGGACGCGCCCGGCCGACAGCCGCCCCTGCACTTTGCGCCACAACAGCGGGCTGAGCTGATAGCCAACCAGCCGGTCGATCACACGCCGCGCCTGCTGCGCCTCGACCCGATCCATGTCGATGGCCCGCGGCTGGGCGAACGCGGCGCGAATGGCCGGCTGGGTGATCTCCTGGAAAACGACGCGCTTGGTGCGCGCCGGGTCCATCTCGGCCGCCTCAAGTACGTGCCAGGCGATAGCCTCCCCCTCGCGGTCGGGGTCGGTTGCCAGAAAGATCTCGTCGGCCCGCGCCGCGGCCTCCTTCAGCTCCTTGACCAGCGCCCGCTTCTCGTTGGGCACGCGGTACTCCGGCGCAAAGTCATTGTCCACATCAACGCTGAGCCGCGACTTCAGCAGGTCGCGCACGTGGCCCAGGCTGGGCTTGACGACGTAGCCGCGGCCCAGATAGCGGCCGATGGTCTTGGCCTTGGCCGGCGACTCCACCACGACCAACTTGCCGCCGCGCTCGCCGCCGTGGCCGCTCGGCTTGCTGGCGGCGGCCTTCTTGCCGCCGACACTCTTCTTGGCCGTCGCTTTCTTAGCCGGTGCAGCCTTCTTGGTGGTCGCGCGCGGCGCGACGACCGGCTTGGGCAGCGTCTCATGGGCCGCCGTGCGCCCTTGCTTATAGATCGTGCCGCCGCAGACGGGACACGTGCCGCGCGTGCCCGGCGAGCCGTTGGCCGCCCACTCCGGCGACGGATTGCGGATAATGCGCTTTTCTTTACACTTCAGGCAATAGCCCTGTAACTCTTCGTTGCTCATGCTTGTATTTCGTCCAGCCGCGCCCCGCTGGACGCGACACAAGGCCGGTTGCCTCGTTAGCTAAAGGCTTCCAACTCAGTGCCCTGCAACCCATTGATCATGTCTTTGACCAAGGGAATGTTGTCGCGATGGACTACGAGAATCGCGTCATCGGTGTTGACGACGATCATCCCCTCCAACCCCACGGCCACAACCAGCTTGCGCGGCTCATAGTTATAGATCAAACAATCCTTTGACGCAGTGTCAATGACCAAACCTTTCGTCACGTTGGCCGCAGGGTCGGGATTGAGCGCCTCTTTCAACGCATACAGCGTGCCCGGATCGCTCCACCCCATCTCGCTATGCAGCACCAGTGCCCGCTCGCGATCGACGTGGGTCAGCACGGCATCGTCGAAGTGAATGGCCTGCATCGCCGGGTATACCCGTTGCAACGTGACCTCATAGTCGGGCGTACCAATGGTCGCCTCGATTTCGCCCAGTTGCCGCCACATCTCCGGCGAGAAGCGCTCATAGAGGCCTCGAATATAGGCCGGCGTCGTGACAAAAAAGCCAGTGTTCCAGACGTGGCTGCCTGCCGCGAACATCTCACGGCAGCGCTCCAGCGGCGGCCGATAGGTCAGCGACTCGAAGCCGTAATAGGGCAGATCGCCGACGCGCCCGGCAAACTCGCCCAGGCCAATCCAGCCCAGGTTCTCGTTGGCAAAGCGCGGCGTCTCGCCAATGAACAGAATATCGGCCGTGCCGTCGGCGATCAGCGCCTCGGCCGCCCTTAACAGGGCAACAAACGCCGGAACGTTCTCGATGTAATTATCGCTCCACAGAATCGCCACCGGTTCATGTTCGCCGTGCCGCGCCAGATGGGCCATGGCCAGGCCCACCGCCGGGCCAAGGTCGCGTCGCGTCGGTTCCACAAGAACATTGTCCGCCGGCACGCGCGGCAACTGCTGGCGCACAATGGGCAAGTAGCGCTCGTTCGTGGCGATGAAAATGCTGTCAAATCCATAGGCTGGCGCAACGCGATCGACGGCCAGCTGCAACGTCGATTCATCGCCGACGATCGGTTCGAACTGCTTCGGGGAGCTTTCGCGGCTGATGGGCCACAGACGACGGCCGGCGCCTCCGGCAAAAATGACGATTTGCATAGCTCTTGCCTACTCCCCTGACTCCTCTGGGCCATCACTGTCATAGACGGCCTCAGGCTCGCGCAGCCGCACGTAGCTCATCCCGCCCGTTTGCTGCACCATGCCCTTGAGTTCCATCAGGGTCAGCGTGCTGCTGACCAGATAGCTAGGCATACCGGTCAGACGGCCCAGATCATCAACGTGGAGCGGCTGCGACGACAACTGTGACAGGATGGCCGCCTCTTCGGCCGACTCCGGTAACGCCACCTGCGCCGCGGCCTGTTCGCTCGCCATACGCAAGTTGAGTTCCTCCAGAACGTCCTCGATGCCCATCACCAGCTTGGCCCCCTGCTGGATAAGCCGATTGGCGCCGACGCTGACCGGGCTGTTGATATTGCCCGGCACGGCGAACACCTCGCGATCCTGCTCTAGCGCAAACCGGGCGGTGATGAGCGCCCCGCTACGCTCACCTGCTTCGACGACCAGCACACCCAACGACAAACCGCTGATCAGCCGGTTGCGGGCCGGGAAGTTGACGCTACTTGGCTCTGTCCCCAGCGGAAAGTCAGTGACAATGGCCCCCTGCCCGTCAACGATGGCGTGGGCCAGGTCGCGGTGTTCGGGCGGATAGACGCGGTCGATGCCACAGCCCATGACAGCGATGGTGCGGCCGCCAACGTCCAGCGCCGCGCGGTGGGCCACCGCATCGATGCCGCGCGCCAGCCCGCTGACGATAGTAATGCCGTTGCGCGCCAGCCCGGTTGCCAGATCGTGGGCCACCAACCGGCCATAGGCAGACAGGCGGCGCGTGCCGACGATAGCCACGGCCCACTGGTCAACCGGCTCGAACCGACCGCGCACGAAGAGGACTGGCGGCGCGGCCGGAATCTGGCGCAACAGAGCGGGGTAGTCAGGGTTGTCCCAGGTCAGGGCGTGAGCGCCGCTGGCTTCCACCTGGGCGACGTAGCCGTCAAGGTCGAGCTTCTGCCGCGCCTCGCGCAGGCTGTCGATGGCGCGAACATCGAAGCCAATGTCGCGAAGTTGCCCTTCCGACGCCGACCAGGCCGCCGCCAGAGTGCCGAAGTGCCCCAGCAGGGCCTGAACCTTGGCCGGGCCGATGCCGTTGACGTAGTTGAATCCCAACCAGTACTTGAGATCGGACATTGGCAGAGGATACCCTTTACACCCGCGCGCGCAAACGGCGCAGGCGGCGGGCGATGGGCCGGCGGTCAGGCTTCGTCGTCGAGCAGACCGGGCAGCGGCCGGATGACGATCCGGCCACCGGCAACGTCCACCTCGAGCACTACGTCGGGGATGTCGGGCACAAGCAGTTCGCCGCCTGGCCCATCGATGATGAAGACGTTGTTTGCGCCCGTCTCCAGCACGTTGGTCAAACGGCCCAGGTTCCGCCCACTCTCGGTGACGACTGCCAAACCCAACAACTGGTGCAAGAAGTACTCACCCTCTTCCAGTGGAATCGCCTCGTCCTCAGGCACCTGGAGCAGTTCGTTGCGCAACAATTCCGCTTCGGTGCGCGTGGGGTAGCCATCCAACTTGAGCAGCACGTAGTCGCCGTGCCGGCGCGCGCTGACCACCCCCACCTGGCGCGGGTTGTCCTCGCCGACGAAGATAGACTCCAGCCAGCCGAAGCGCTCTGGGCGGTCGGTCATTGGCTCGACACGCACCTCGCCGTTCACGCCATGGGGCTTGATGACGCGGCCGACGGCCAAAAAACGAGGCTCGGCGGACTCTGCCGCGGAGCCTCCCTCTGGCTGGGTCGATCGCGCCGCTGTGGGCAGATCGTCTTTGCTCACGATACCATCCCTAGCGTAACTCGTCCGCTTCGAGCAGTTCCAGTTCGACGCGCTTGCCATCTTTGGCCGCGCGCACCTGGAGCAGCGTGCGAATGGAATCGATGACCCGACCACTCTTGCCGATGACCCGGCCCATGTCAGGCTGAGAAACGGCCAGTTCCACCACCGTCGAGCCTCGGCCGCGCACCTCGGTCACCTGGACCTCTTCCGGGTTATCGACCAGCGACTCCACGATGAAGGCAACGAGGTCTTTCATGGTTTTCCTACTCTTCCTCGTCGGAACCGATGACGGCGGCCACAGCGTCTTCGACGCGCTCAACCACAGCAGCGACGGGCGCGGCCACAGCCTCGACCACAGCGCCGGCAGCCTCACGGGCGCGCTCCATCAGCGACGGGGCGGCTTCGGCCGGCGCGGCGGCCTCGGCCACAGGAGCCTCGACGCCCTTGTACTCGGCCACCAGCGCGTCCAGCGACTCGCCGGCATGCAGGCGGGCCAGCCGGTCGAAGGTGCCCTGCTTGTTGAGCAGGACGCGCACCGCGTCCGACGGCTGCGCGCCGACGCTCAGCCAGTAGAGGGCGCGATCCTCATCAATCTTGAACTCCGCCGGGTTGGTCAGTGGGTTGTAATGGCCAATACGCTCGACGACGCGGCCGTCGCGCTTGGCCTCCTTCTCGGCCACAACAACACGATAGCTGGGCTGCCGCTTCTTTCCGGTTCGACTCAAACGAATTCGTAGCATGGTCTAACTTTCCTCACATTTTGCCGCCAAGGAGCTGGCTCAGCGCATTCCGCCCGCGCCCGCCCTTGCCGATCTGCTTCATCATTTCCTGCATCTCGCGATGTTGTTTCAAGAGCAGGTTCACTTCTTGCACACTGGTGCCGGAACCAACGGCAATGCGCCGCTTGCGACTGGCCTTGATCAGCCGCGGGTTGCGACGCTCATCCCCAGTCATGGACTGGATCATGGCCTCGATGCGCTTCATGTCCTTTTCGGCCCCGCTGAGGTCCACGTCACCGGCCATCTTGCTCATGCCGGGCACCATCTCTAGCAGCTTGCCAATCGGCCCCATGCGCTTGACCTGTTGCAATTGCTTCAGGAAGTCGTCGAGGTCGAATTCACCCTGGGCCAGCCGCTGGCCGGCGCGCTGGGCTTCTTCCATGTCCATCTCAGACTGGGCCTGCTCGATGAGCGTCATCACGTCGCCCATGCCCAGGATGCGGTTGGCCAGCCGGTCGGGGTGGAAGACCTCGATGGCGTTCAGCTTCTCGCCCACGCCGAGGAACTTGATCGGCACGCCAGTCACTTCGCGCATGGAGATGGCCGCGCCGCCGCGGGCGTCGCCGTCGATCTTGGTCATGATCAGGCCGGTCAGCGTCACCGCCTGGTGGAAGTCCGTCGCCACGCGCACCGCTTCCTGACCGGTCATGGCGTCGGCTACCAGCAGCGTCTCGATGGGCTGGACACGGGCCTTGATGGCCTTGATCTGGTCCATCATCATCTCGTCGATGTTGAGGCGACCGGCTGTGTCGAGAATGACCGTTGTCGCCCCGGTGCTGATCGCCTGGCGCACGCCGTTGGCGCAGATAGTGACCGGGTCAGCCTTTGTCCCTTCGCTGTAGACGGGGATGTCGAGCTGCTTGCCCAGCGTCTCCAACTGGTCGATGGCCGCCGGGCGGTAGACGTCGGCGGCCACGAGCAACGGCCGCCGCCCCTGCTTGCGCAGATGCAGGGCCAGCTTGCCCGCCATGGTCGTCTTGCCCGCGCCCTGCAGGCCGACGAGCATGATAACCGCCGGCGACTGCGCCCCCAGATTCAGACGCCCCGGTTCGCCCAGCGTCCGCACCAGTTCGTCGTGGACGATCTTGACCACCTGCTGGCCAGGCGTCAGGCTGCGCATCACTTCCTGGCCGACGGCCCGTTCGCGCACGCGAGCGACGAACTCCTTCACCACCTTGAAGTTGACGTCAGCCTCCAGCAGCGCCAGGCGCACCTCGCGCATGGCGACGTCGACGTCGGCCTCGGTCAGCTTGCCGCGCTTTTGCAGGTTGTCGAAGACGGACTGTAGCCGTGATCCTAGAGACTCAAACACTGATGTTCACCGTTGGGTGTGTATCGTAAGGGCAGGACTATCGCCGGCCGGCGGGCAGACGTGCGCGGATAGTCGCGCTTCTACTCGCAAGATGCGTGATTCTAGCGCAGGGGGCGGGCAGAGTCAAGCAGCGGAAAACAGTGATACGTTGTCAGCTGCTCGGTCGTAGGCCACCCATCGTCGATCCGTCCGGCAGCCCGTCGCCACAGCGGCTATGATAGGATGAGTTGCAGAGTTTGTTTGGAGGAGCGTTATGAACGGTCAAATACGATTCAATCCACTCAACAGACTTTCCTTCTACACTTTTTTCGCCTGTTCGCTGCTTGGCTTGGTCGGTTGCTCGTCACCGGCAGCGATCACCAGTGAGCCAACGGCCGTAGTCGTCGCGACGCCCAGCCCGGACGCGCCAACCGCCACTCTTGCCCCTTCAACGCCGACGTCCGCGCCGGCAACGGCCACGCTACCCGCGCCGACTGATACGACAGCGCCCACTGACGCCCCTACCATCAGCCCACTCCCTACCGCCTCGGCCACGCTACCCGCACCCATCGCCGACACGCTGCTGTTCTACACGACACCGGTCAGCGATCCATCCGGGCAAGCGTATTGGGCCTTCCGAACCCTGCCGGCGCTGCCGCAACTCGACCCGGCCGGCTTTGATACCCTTTACGGCCCGCGCGACCGTCTAGAGGACTTCAGCATGTTCCTCGCCAACTTTCAACCACAGCTATCGCCCGACGGCCGCCAACTGCTCGTCCCCGGCCTGGTCAGCTATCCAGAGTACGGCGTCGAGGGCACGGGCACGTGGCTGTGGCTGATAGACCTGGCAAGCGGCACGGCGCGGCAACTACTACCGAATGGGGTGATCGCCACCTGGAATCCAGCCGGCGACGCCATCACCTACGCCGAGGGTGCAACCCTCTACACGCTCAGCACCGCCGCCGGCGCGACACCGCAGCCGCTGTTCGAAGACCCTAACCTGTGGAGCCTTTACGCCAAGTGGTCGCCCGACGGCCGCTGGATCGCGGCCATGAGCGGCATCCAGGACGAGACGACCGGCGACGTCACGTTCACCTACTGGCTGGTTCCGACCGACGGCCGTCCGGGGCGCGAATTCGCCCGGCGCGTAAGCCTGGTAGGGGGATTTAACGCCACAGAGGTATCCTGGTCGCCCGATGGACAATACCTGTTGGCGCATAACTACGTTTACGATCTGGCCGGCAACCAACTGCTGCCCACCGAGACGGGCGGGCTAACCTGGCTGCCCGATCGGCCGCAGTTATACCAACGGGCTGAGTGGCTGCGCATCCTGAGTGTGACCGGTGAGGAGATGGACGTTGTGGAGGAGAGCGCCTACCACTCGACGATCAACTGGGCCTTCTCGCGCGACGGCCGCCGCCTGGCCTTCTCCCAAGCGCCAACCGACGCGGGCACGCCGCTGGCCATCCACGATCTGGCGAGCGGCAAAACCCAGATCGCCGGCATCGTCCCAGACGCCCTGTACGTTTCCGAGTTGCGCTGGAGCGCCGACGACACGCTACTCATCGCCGGGGCCAACCACGGCGAAGGGCGCTACGACATCTGGACGCTGCCGGCCGCGCCCAACAGCACCGCTGAACGGCTCATCGCCGACGCCGTTCTCATCGACGCCGTGCCCACCGTGCGATAGCGTTGAGCGTCTTTAGATTTAAACGCAAAGGCGCAAAGACGCTAAGGCGCAAGGATAAAAGAATACCTTTGCGTCTTAGCGTCTTTGCGCCTTTGCGTTAAATCTCTTACTTCAGCTACGCAGCCACCGCCTCAAACCGCGCCGCCGCCTGCCGCAGCAACTCGGCGCGCTGGGTGTTCTCCCACGGCGCTTCGATGTCGTCGCGGCCGAAGTGGCCGTAGGCAGCCGTGGCGCGATAGATCGGCCGGCGCAGCTCCAGGTCGCGGATGATCGCCCCGGGCCGCAGGTCGAAGTGCTCGTTGATCAGCTCGACCAGTTGATCGCTGGTGTACGGGCTGGTGCCGAACGTCTCGACGTTGACGCTCAGCGGGTGGGCCACGCCGATGGCGTAAGCCACCTGCACCTCGCAGCGGCGGGCCAGACCGGCGGCCACCAGATTCTTGGCCACCCAACGCGCGGCGTAGGCCGCGCTGCGATCGACCTTCGTCGGATCCTTGCCGCTGAACGCGCCGCCGCCATGCCGCCCCATGC
>CXWJ01022660.1_pt1 | contig 10049 bp, 9 predicted proteins | sample 590841 | NCBI WGS metagenome assembly CXWJ01 (sample SAMEA3498367, study PRJEB10139) | wastewater metagenome | biome: wastewater treatment plant; material: activated sludge | place: Austria | collected 2015-01-21 | reverse complement strand
ACGCGGGTCCGGACCCCGCGACCTCGGTGCGCACGACGGCGACCCTGCCGGTCGGGCTCACCGTCGTGCGGTGGGAGTCCTCGAGCGGGTCGTGCGACGCCTCGGGCTGCGATCTCGGCGAGATCGCGGTGGGGAGCTCACGGACAGCCACCCTCGTCGCGAGCACCGCCGCCGACGGCGTCGGCGACGTCCTGCTCACCGATCTCTCGGCGACGACGATCACCCTCGACGGTGACCTCACGAACAACACGGCCAGCGTGTCCACGACTCTCGTGGAGTCGGCCGACCTCATCGTGACGTCCAGCGTGATCCCTGCCAACCCGGTCCCGGGAGACCGCGTGACGATCCGCACGAGCCTGACGAACGCCGGACCCTCGGTCGCCCGTGAGGTCGAGCTCGTCGACCTGATCGACCCGGCCATGACCGACGTCTCGACCACTGTCGACCTGACGCCCGGCGCCCCCCTCGCCGGACGTGAGGCCGTCAGCCCACCGTGCGTGATCGACTCCGGCAACGTGCTGACCTGTGCCCTCGGCGACCTCGCCCCGGCGGACGCCGTCACCGTGTCGATCACCGGCAACCTGGCGCCCGACGCGGGGTCGGTCACCAACTCGGTCACGGTGTCCTCACCCACCCCTGACCCGGCCGACGAGGACAACACGTCCACCTTCGAGGCCGATGTCAGCCCCTCGGCCGATGTCGAGGTGACCAAGGTCGCCGACCCGGCCAGCGCCGAGCCCGGCGACCCGGTCGGGTTCGAGCTGAGCATCTCCAATGCGGGACCTTCGACGGCTGCCGATGTGGTCCTGCGTGACGACCTGCCCGCGGGCCTGCGACTCGTCGGTGCCCCGACTACCGATGTCGGGACCTGCGCCGTCAGCGGCGACACGATCACGTGCGAGCTGGGCGACCTGCCACCAGGCACGGGCGCCGACGTGCTCGTCGAGACGACGTTGGACTCCTCGGTCACGTCAGATGAGGTGACCAACACCGCTGAGGTGACGTCGGGCACGCCGGACCCGGACGAGTCCAACAACCTCGCGCAGGCCACCGTCGCCGTGGGCTCGGGGCCGACGCCGACGCCGCCCCCGACAGACCCGGTCGGCCCATCGGACCCCGACCTGCCTCAGACCGGCACCGACAGCCGCGTCGGCTGGGCGTTCGGTCTGCTGGCGGTCGCGACCGGCGTCCTGCTCGTGCTGCTGCCGGTCGCTCGCCGCCGCGACTACTGAGGACCACCCGGCGGGTACTCCCGCACGTAGATCTGGATGAGGTTGACCGGGGTCCGCGGCGCGACCAGGTTGCACATGCCCGACACGAAGACGATGCGCGTGGCGTCGCCGTTGACGTAGGGCCGGGTGGAGATGTTGTCCTTGGCCGGTCGCGCGCCCTCGGTNNCCCGGCGTCTGGCTGATCATGCGGGTCACGCCGTTGGCCGGGTTGCTCTGGTCGAGGGTCCGCACGAACGTGTCGGTCTGGGTGTTGTCATCACCCGCGACGATGTCGCGGGCGTTGGAGACGAACGCCACGACATACCCGGAGTCGTCGAGCTGGGGGCGGGTCGAACCGGAGACGGCCTGGGTCCCGTTGACGTTGCGGCTCACCAGCACGGTCCGACCGGTCACGGTGTTGTGCCAGTAGGCGTCGACCTTGGCGTTGCGGTCATCGGAGACCAGGTTGAAGGCGTTGGTCTCGAAGGTCACGATCGTGCCGTCGGCGTTGATGCCGGGGCGGCTCGAGCGCGCGCTGCCGATGACGCCCGTGCTGCTGACGCTGGCCATGTAGTAGGAGAACGTCGTGACGTTCTTGTTGGCCTGCCAGGCGCGCAGGTCCACGACATAGATGTCCCGGATGCCGTTGGTGTCCTTGGCCACCAGGGCGGCATCACTGGCAAACACGAGGTGNNCCGGTGCCCGAGTTCCACGCGACATACCGGCCGTCGTCACTGATGACCGGCCGCGTCGACAAGGGGGCGATCGGGGCCGCGTCGTTGCCGTTGGCTCGGCTGACGACGTCGATGACGCCCGTGCGCATGTTGCGGATGTAGACGTCGCCGCCGTGCGTCCAGCCCGGCACGAGGTCGATGCACTTGGAGGCGAACACCACCCAGGGGCCGTTGCCCGCGACTTCGTTGCTGACCTCGTTGAAGCTCGACGCGTCGTTGGTGTTGTTCAGGTTGCGGCAGCGTTTGCCGGTGATCGGGCTCTCGTCGACCATCACCGTGTGGTTGGCCTTGTCGGGCACGATGTGGTGGTCGTCGCTCAGATCGGTGAAGTAGACGTGCGTGCCGACGCCGATCGGGTCGGTGAGGTTGCGGGCCACGGACTCGTAGACGACGAAGTCGCCGCTCTGGCTGATGCGGGCTCGGGTGCTGCGGTCCTCCGGGTCGGTGGTGCCGGTGACGTCATAGGACACCTTGAACGTGACACCGTCATCTGCCGGTGCGACGTCGGCGACAGCCAACGAGGTGGGCACGAGCAACGCACAGACCCCGACGGCCAGCGCAGCGGTGCGGCGGGTGACGGGTGTGGTCGTGGGAGTGGACGTGAACATGACTGCCCCCTGAGTGCGGTCTGGAGGATGGGTGAATGGGCGAGCCGATCCCCTGGTGACGCCCGCTGCAGCCCACGCCGCCGACGCTCTCTCCCAAGTCACGACCACGGTACCCTTGCGCCCCCACGATCATGCCTGCATTGGGGAAATGGTGATGGCGCCGTCACCGGTGAGCACTTTTGCGCATTGTCCTGCGCCGTTCGTCGCCGCACACTCGACCTATCACGACGTCGTCGCACGTCGGCTCGCCGAACCGTTTCCGCACAGGCTCAGCAGGGTCGAGCACGGTCGGCCGTAGCGAAATCACACATACAAAGGGGATACGTGATGATCTATGCCTTCTCAGCACGGACGAGGGTGAGAGCTCGCCTCGCGGTTGCCGTCAGCGCAGTCGCCGTCCTGGCAGCGGCCACCGCCGCGTCGGCCGCTGTGCCGAACATCGAGCTGCACCGATCGACCAGCGCGAACACCTCGGCCACCAAGAGCACGAGCGTGGCCTGTCCGCCCGGCCGGACCCTGACCGGGGTCGGCGGCGACCTGACCGGGGCCGGCGGCGCCGTGCTCATCGATGACCTCATCACCAACTCGGCTCGGACGTTGAGCACGACCACGGGTGACGAGATCCAGGCCTACGCCAGCAACTGGTATGCCCACGCCTACGCCATCTGCGCCAGCCCGCTGGCCGGGGCGACCGTCGTCTCGGCGTCGACGGCGTCGAACGGCACCGACGGCAAGGCGGTCACGGCCACGTGCCCCGCGGGCACCCAGCTGACCGGGGCCGGCGGACAGATCACAGGCGCCCTTGGCAACGTCGTCATGGACGACCTGAGCGTGGGTGGCAACCCACCCGTGAGCGTCACGGTCACGGGGTATGAGGTGAACCCGGAGGCGAGCTGGAGCGCCACCGCCCACGCGATCTGTGCCAACCCCCTGCCGGGGCTGGAGCGGGTCACGGTGTCCAGCGCGAGCAACTCGTCGAACAAGTCCGCGACGGCCGCCTGCCCAGCGGGCAAGAAGGTCACCGGGCTCGGTGGAGCCATCAGCGGTGCGACGGGTGAGGTCGTCATCGACGACTACACCCCCAGCGAGCTGCTCGACCGCGTGACGGTGACCGGGTCGGAGGCGATCGACGCCGACGGCGCCTTCGCCGGCAACTGGACGGTCACGGCCTACGCGATCTGCGCCACAGCCTGACCCGCATCCCGGCGTCGACCGAGGCACCGGGCAGACGAACGGCGGTCCTGACACCCCGGTCTGGGGGTCAGAACCGCCGTTCGCGGTGTTGGTCGCGGTGGGGAGTGGGGGCTAGAAGCGACCGTAGGTGACGTTTGATGACCAGATGCCGCGCAGGCTCGTCACGCCGCCGGAACTGCCCGAGTCGTAGATCTTGCCGCCCCCGGCGTAGATGCCGACATGGTTGGCGGGGATGCCGAAGAAGACGAGGTCGCCGGGCGCGGGGTTGGACACTCGGGTCGAGGCCTGCCGCTGCTGCTCGGCCGTGCGCGGGATCGAGACGCCGGCGCGGCGGTAGACGTAGCCGGTGAAGCCAGAGCAGTCGAAACCGGCCGTGGTGGTGCCACCGTAACGGTATGGGATGCCCATGAGGCTCGCGGCGATGCCGATGATGCCGGCGGTGGCCGGAGGCACAGCCCGCGAGGGGGCAGCGGAGCGCGTGGAGCCGCGCGAGGTGGAGGTCGAGGTGGTGCCCGTCGTTCCGCCGGTGGTGGGGGTCGCGACCTCCGGCTCGGGCACGTCGACGAGCTCGATCTTGACGGCCTTGACCTTCTTGGCCTTGGCCTTGGTGGCCTTGAAGGCCACCTCGCCGTAGTCGACCCCGTCGGCGATCGACGGGGCAGCGACGGCCAGCGCGACGCTCACCGAGGTGCCGGCGGCGGGGGCCTTGACGAGGTCGCTGCCGGAGGCCTGAGCGGGCAGCGAGAAGGACGCGACGAGACCTGTGGAAGCGACGGCGATCGCGGATGCCCGGGCTGCCGGCTTGGCCGACTCCGTGGCGATCGACGCGATCTCAGACAGGGGGTTGAACCCGGGTGACCGGTGACGGCCGACATGCTGCTGCGACACGTTGAAGACCTCTCCTGTCGCCTACGAGGTGAGCTGTCGGGTTCGGGTGGGAAAGTCACCCGGCCGCACCGGACCAGTTGGTCCGGATGGGCTTCACCCCAAGGCCGTCCGAAGACGACCGGTGGTGGGTCCCCCGCTCCTGCCAGCGGTGTGGTGCTAGGTCCGATCGGTGGTGGCAGGACTCGGCGTCCACCTCACGGGCCGCCCCTGTGGGAGGCGACGCCGCCACGCTACACGGGCCTACGACCAAATGTCACGTTCCGGTCACGGCGCGGACAAGGAACGGACACGAAAGGCGCGGCAGCCGCGCGCATCCAGCACGAAACGACGACCACGGTCACCCCCCAACGTCACCCTCGAATGTGGCACTTCACCCTCCAACTTGACCCTCCAACTTCACCCTCCAACTTCACCCTGGAATGTGGCACTTCACCCTCGGACTTCACCCTCGAATGTGGCACTTCACCCCGTTTCGAACTCGGGTGAAGTGCGCATTTCGAGGGTGAAGTCCGAGGGTGAAGTTGGAGGGTGACGTTTGAAGGGTGACGTGACGTTGGAGGGCGACGTTGGAGGGTGACGTAGGCCGGGCTGTAGCCGGCGACTCCAAGGTGACCAACACCACACAACCCGAGGTGCCCGACGAGGTCAGGCGCCCGTGGGGTCGGCACCCTCCGTCAGCAGGTCGCGGCGCGTCGTGACGTTCCACAGCTCACGGGTCTGGACGACCCAGAAGACCGCGAACTCGATGATGAGCAGGGCCTCGACGACGATGACCGCGTGGGTGAAGCCCGCGTCCGTGAACCTGAGTCCGATGATGACGACGACACTGACCGCCATCAGTCCGGCGATGATCCGGTAGGCCAGCACGTATCCGTGGGCGTCGGGTCGTTGCTGCGCGGACCAGGCGTTGACCACGACGACGAGGATGATGCCGATGAACATGGTGACCGCCGCAAGCATGTGACCGTTGTCCTGGAACCAGACCGGGTTGGCGACGAACGCGCCGAAGGCCACCGCGAGGACCAACCAGCCGACCAGCAGCGCTGTGCGCGCCGGGGGGCTCAGCGGGTGCTTCTTGGTGCGCCGGTCCAGCAGCCGACGAGCGACGTCCACGACGGCTCCGACCAGGAACAGGGCCGTGATGTTGTTGCGCACGAGCTCGGCCACCACGTAGTCGGCTGGCAGTCCGGTGCCACCGCACAGCGGCTCACGAGTCGTCGGCACGAAGGCGACGATGAAGGCGAGGAAGCCACTGAAGTTGAGCAGGACGTCCTCGGTGTCCGAGCTGCCCTTGTAGACCATGAGCGTCGTGCCGATCGCGCACAGCGACGCGACGAACACCGAGTGGGCCGCGGTGAAGTAGTAGGCGCTGATCGACGTCTGCCAACATCCGGCCTGGAGGTACTGGTAGGCGACCGCCACCCCCAGCAGGGTGACGACGACCACGGTCGCGAGCCGCAGGTAACGATAGGTGAGCAGCGCGTCGGTGAGCTCTTCGTCGGTGGCTGAGCCGGGGGCAGCGGCAGGGGTCCTGGACGTCATACCCAACGATCCCGCACTCCGGCGCGATTGTCGTGGGCTGTGCTGTCGTGTGTCGGTATGACGTGGTGCGCGGGTTTGGTGGCGCTGGCGCTCAGTAGACGCTGACGTGCACGTGGTCGTAGTGGTTGGCCGTGGCCGAGCCACGGTCACCCATCATCGCCCACCCAGAGCTCGGCGACCCGGCCTGCCAGATCCGCTGCCGCCAGATGATGTACTTGATGCCGAGGGCCTTGTGGTTCGCCTGCAGGTAGGCCGACAGGGCGTTGCCCAGGCCGACGTCGCTGGTCATCGCATCGACGGCATGCCCAGTGGCGTGGTCGGTCCGGCCGGAGCGGAAGGTGCCGATCGTGCCGATCTGCGGGAACTGCGAGCGGATGACCGAGTAGACCAGCTTGGCGTTGGCGCTCAGACCCCCCGGAGTCCCCGCGGCGACCCGGATCGACGACCGTGACACGCTGCCCGGACCTGCGGCGACACCGGTGTCCGAGCCGACGAGCGTGATCTTGACGGCCTTGGGCTTGGCGGTCTTCTTGGCGGCCACGACGGCGAAGTCGAGCTCACCCACCTCGACATCGGGCACCCCCACCGGAGCCGCGATGGCCAAGGCGACGGAGCGGGGGGTGGCCGGGGCGGCCGGGTCGGCGAAGAGGTCGCCGTAAGGGCTGGCCGACGCCGTGGCCGGCACGCTGACGAGCACGGTGGCACACGACAGGATGGCGAGCTGGGCCGTGACACCCGGAATGGAGCGGATGGCCGACGTCGTCGTCGAGGCAACGGCGCTCACCGTGGACCACGGGCTCGTCTTGGTCGCTCGACGGCGACCGACATACGGCTCGGAACGCGGCATCGGTGCTCACCTCTCTCTCGGATCAAGTGCGGCAACGCGGCCAGAAGCGGACAGCCAGCGAGCGCGCGCGGGGGCAGCGCGACCCCACGGCGCGCTAGGACATCGGTGTCAGGGTGAGAGTGCAGGACTCTCGGTCAGACTCATGCTTGGGGAGTGAACTGCGGTCAGACGGTCATGCAAGGGACCCCACGTCTGGGGTCCTGGTTGACCACGGTACCCACGGGTCAGGGCAAATGTCACGCCCAGATCACGAAAAGATCACGGACAGGCTGTCAATGTGACGCATCCCATGCCGGACAACGGGGATCCCGGCCGGGATCAGACCACGACGTGGTCGACGAAGACGTGCACCGACACGTCATCTGGCAGCGACACGGGTTCGACGTCGTCGCGGTCGACCGCCACGGCCACGACTCGCCGGTCCTGGACGTGAACCCGGACCGCCGCGCCCGGCAATAGCCCGGCCAACGACAGCATCGTGAGTGACTCTGGGTCGAACTGGGCCGGCTCGCCGATGCGACGCACGGTCACCACCGTCGGCTCCGGCCCCGCCACGTGGGTCAGCGGGATGACTCCGGTGCCGAAGGCGTCGGACGGGTCGACGCCGAACTCGTCGAGACCGGGGATGGGGTTGCCGTAGGGCGACTCGTGCACATCACCCACGAGGGCGAGGATCTTGCGCTCGACCCGCTCGGAGATGACGTGCTCCCAGCGGCAGGCCTCGTCGTGGGCATACTCCCATTCGAGACCGATGACGTCGACGAGCAGGCGCTCGGCCAGGCGATGCTTGCGCATCACCCGGGTGGCCAGGAGACGCCCGTGGACCGACAGCTCCAGGTGCCGGTCGCCGGCGAGCGAGAGCAGCCCGTCGCGCTCCATCCGGGCGACCGTCTGGGACACGGTGGGGCCGGAGTGCCCGAGTCGCTCCGCGATGCGAGCCCGAAGCGGGGTGATGCCTTCCTCTTCCAGCTCGAAGACGGTGCGCAGATACATCTCCGTGGTGTCGATCAGGTCAGTCACAAGGCATAGCCTCTCATTCCATGAGGACATCGGTGCTCTGGCATCGGCGCGACCTTCGGCGCCACGACCTTCCGGCCCTCGGGGCTGCCCATGACAGCACTGACGGGGGCACCGTTGTTCCGCTCTTCGTCGTCGATCCCGCTCTCTGGGACCCGACGTCGGCGCGCACCGCCCGGCTGGCCGCGTCCCTGAGCGCCCTGGACGAGTCGTATGACGGCCGGCTCACCGTGGCCCTCGGCCGGCCCGAGGAGGTGGTGCCGCGCCTCGCGAGGGCCGTCGGTGCGACCTCCGTCCACGTGAGCGCCGAGTCGACGCCATACGGACGGGCGCGCGACGCCCGGGTGCGGGCCACGCTCGACGCGCAAGGCATCGCGTGGGCGGCGACCGGCACGCCCTACGCCGTGGGGCCGGGCAGTGTCATGAACCAGTCCGGCAACCCCTTCCAGGTGTTCACNNGGGCTGCGGGTCACCCGCGCCGATGACCACGAGGGCCTGCCCGCGGTGTCGTTCGAGCCCGCAGCCCCCTTCGAGGCCGGGGAGCACGCGGCGGCCCAGCGGCTCGAGGAGTTCGTGGCCGAGTCGGTCCGCGGCTATGGCGAGAGACGCAACCGCCCGGACCTGCCCGGTACCTCACGGCTGTCGCCGGCCCTGAAGTACGGCGAGATCCACCCCCGCACGATCCTGGCGAGGCTCGCGGAGCCCGACGTCGCGAGCGCCTCGGGCACCGCGACCTTCGCCAGCGAGATCTGCTGGCGCGAGTTCTACGCCGACGTGCTCTGGCACCATCCCGGCTCGGCCTGGGCAGACCTCAAGCCGGGCCTGTCCGGGTTGGCCTACGCCGAACCGGGGCCGGCGTTCGACGCCTGGCGCGCCGGGCGCACGGGGTACCCCATCGTCGACGCGGGCATGCGTCAGCTCGCGAGCACCGGGTGGATGCACAACCGGGTGCGGATGCTGACGGCGAGCTTCCTGACCAAGGACCTGCACATCTGGTGGCCGCACGGGGCTCGCCACTTCATGCGGCACCTCATCGACGGTGACATCGCCTCGAACTCGCACGGCTGGCAGTGGACCGCCGGCACGGGCACCGATGCCTCTCCGTACTTCCGCATCTTCAACCCGACCACTCAGGGCCTGCGCTTCGACCCTCAAGGGGACTACGTCCGGCGGCACGTGCCCGAGCTGGCCCACATCGCCGGCTCGGCGGTCCATGAGCCGTGGGCGGTGCTCGACGGGTACGCCCAGGGGTACCCCGAACGCATCGTCGACCACTCCGTCGAGCGCGAGGAGGCGCTGGCGCGCTACCAGGCCGCGCGGGGCTGACCGGTCACGGCGTGCCGGCCGGCACCCATCGGGCCATCGCCGCGGCACCGAGCAAGGCCAGCACCGCAGACGTCGCGGCCGCCAGCGGCAGCCCACCGACCACTGTCAGCGCCCCGATGGCCAGGGGGGCAGACGCGTTGCCGGAGTCGGCCATGAGGCGCCACGCGCCGAGAAACTGCGCGCGAGCATCGACGGGGGCGAGATCCGCCCCAGCGTCAGGACCAGACCCGACCCGATGCCGTTGGCCACCCCGAGGGCCACCGCGACGGCGGCGAGCCCGCCCGGAGTGCTCGCGGCGGTCAGGCCGGCCAGCCCGAGCCCGAACCCCACCATCGACGGGATGGCGATCGCGCGGCGCCCGAAGCGGTCCATCACCGAACCGGCGGGGTAGAAGAGCAGCATGTCGATGGCGCCGGCGACGCCGACGATCAGGCTGGTGGTGACCGCATCCACGCCGAAGTGCACCGCCCAGACGGGGATGAGGACGACCCGCGAGCTGCGGGCGAACGCGATCATCATCACGCCGATGCCGAGGGTCGACAGGGTGACCCGATGCTCGCGTGCCACGTCGACGAGCCGCGCCGGTGCCGGTGCCGACGACGGGTCCGCCACCGGCCGGAGGGGAGCCTCCCGTGCGCCCTCCCGTGCGGCGCTCGGGAGCTCGAGGTCGCCAGCCACGGCC
>CXWJ01006230.1_pt1 | contig 10049 bp, 10 predicted proteins | sample 590841 | NCBI WGS metagenome assembly CXWJ01 (sample SAMEA3498367, study PRJEB10139) | wastewater metagenome | biome: wastewater treatment plant; material: activated sludge | place: Austria | collected 2015-01-21 | reverse complement strand
GCTAACAACTGCTCCTTTTCCATTATTAAGGTTCATATCAATAATACTGTAATAAAAATTTAATGACCTTGTATAGCTAGGACTATTATCAAAAGTATTATGAAAAAGATAAAACAAATTATTGCTATTAGATTTAGGTAAAATAAGGCAAGCCTGAGGAGCTGTTAAGCCTTTAGGATTTAAATTGTAAAATCCGGTGGGGCTAATATTATTACCATTTTGCATTGTATCACTGGTAGCATCGGCTATATGGTAACCGTTAGTGTAAANNAAGGTATGACCCCACGGATGTCCCCAATAACTACCATAGCCAAACAACCAATTATTATTTATCCCTGTGTTTTGCCCAAAGGAAAAATTGTAAAAACAATTTAGGCAAAAAAATAACAGGCACTTTTTCATGTGTGAGTTGTTTCAACAAATATAAATTGAAAAATATTCACAAAAAATAAATCAATTCACCTTCTTCTTTAGACGCAAAAACTACCAATTATATTTTACAAATGGCTCAAAATATCTTATGAATTGAAAAAGTTATTTAACTTGAATTTTTACAGACTTATTAATATTCTCTGAGTTAAGATTGAGAAGGTAAATGCCTGAAGAAAAATTCTCAAGATTTAATTTGCTTTCATTGTTACCTTGATTGCTTATTCCATTGAGTTTTAAAACTGATTTTCCAACCATATCAAAAAGCTCGATGGTATAAGGTGCAGAAAATAGGGATGGAAACTTTACCCAAACATGATTATTGGCAGGTGAAGGATATATCTCAATTTGGTTGAGGTATATATCTGAAGTTTCTTCAAATTCACTATTGGATGTCCTACAAGGAAATACCACCGCTAGTTTACGAGTTGAACCTGCCGAGCAAGAATTGCTTGGTGTAACAAGAATGTCACCATTAACTGTTCCCATATTTGCAGTCATAGCAGTACTGTTTTGTCCTCCCACCACATTTGCTGTTCCGCTTGTTGCTGCCCAGTTAATTATTGTTGATGGTACAGCAGGGGTGTTTATTGAAAACTGAACTCCGTTTTGGTTGGCGCAAAACACAGAAGGATTTGCTGTAATTAATGATAATGCCTCAGGTCTTGCTCTTAAGGAGATACATCTTTGTTTGCCAGATAAACACGAGCTATTTGCCGTAACGCAAAGTTGCGCAGCATTGCCGGGATTAGAAAATTGTAAGTCAACGGAATTATTGGTTGCAGGGCCAACAATTGAAGAACCAGAAGGCAGAGTCCATGTGTATGAAGATGCACCATTTACCGGGTCAACAGAATAAGTTAAAGTAGTATTACAGGCACTATAAACCTGCCCGGTAATATTCCCTGGTTGTGAAGGGACATCTAAAGAAATTGTTTTTAGCTTATCAGGTGTAGTATAACAAATGTTATTAGCATTTACAGCTAAGTCACCACCTGTATAGGTAGGATCAAAATCAACGGTCATAGAATTTAAACCTTGTGCACCCACCAAGGTTGCACCAATAGGAGCAGTCCATGTATAATTTATTGCCCCCACTATAGCCTGGGTTGTATAAACAACACCTGTTACACCCGGGCAAACCACATCTGGACCTGAGGTAAAGTAAGGAGTACTAATACTGTACCTTGTCCAAATTGTTACAGAATCAATTGCCGGACCACATTCGTTTTCTGCTTTAACAATAATATAATAACCTGAGTTTGAAGTAGAGTCAAAATCTACAGTAACAGAATTGGTTCCCTGTCCACTAACAATTGTAACACCCTCGGAGGCAGACCATGTATAAATATTAATATTAGGCTGAGAGGTAATAGAGCAAGCAACTCCAGTAGTACCCGGACATGTTACCTGACTTCCGCCTTGTATTCCAGAGTTTATAACNNGTTTATAACGGGTACATGCTTGAACTCAAGTTGGGCCGTGTTTGATGTTTTTTGAGAAGCACACCCATTATTTACTGTTACATCATATATGCCCACATCATTACTGTCTGCAGGATTAAAGATCAGGTTTTGTGTTTGAGAGCCTGATATATTCCCACCGTCAACTAAAGCAACACCATTTTTTCTCCATTGATAAACTAAATTCAAACCCATTGCATCAGCGTTAAGGTTCATTTGTGTTTGGTAGCAGGATGTATCATTAATTGGTTGCACAAGAATGTCAATTTCCTTTTTAAGTTGTAAGCATCTTGGCAAACCTGTGCCGCATGAGTTAACTGGCGAAACGCAAACTTTGCCCGTGTTATAATTGGGCGGAAAGTTAACGGTAACGTTGTTTGTTCCCTGCCCGTTGGTAATAGTGGCAAGATTATTTACAGTCCACGTATAAGACGTTACGTTTGCAAGGATAGGAGTTGTGTAAGTAGTGCTACCTCCGCATAAACCGGCAGTAATTCCGCTCATTGATGATGGCGTGCCTGGCACAGATCTAACGTTAACTCCAGCAGGGGTGCTTGTCGCGCACGAATTTACATACCTAACTAAAACAGAACCATAAGTAAAGCCCGGAGGAAAAGTAACAGTAATGCTGCTTGATCCTTGTCCGGTTAAACTAGCACCTGGCGGAACACTCCATAAATAACTTGTTGCCCTTGGGTTAGGTTGCACCGTATAAATGCCGGAGTTTCCGCCACAAACTGAAGTTGGTCCGGTAACACCTGTTGGTGTTGGTGGAATGTTTCTTAAAATTGTAACGCAACGTGGTGGACTAGATGCACAACCGTTGCTGACAGAAACACATAGATTACTTTGTGCGGTAAATCCTGATCCATATGCTACAGTAACAGTACTTGAACCTTGTCCTGAATTAATTGTAGCACCTGCTGGTGCTGTCCACGCATAAGTTCTTCCCGGCACATTAGTTACAGAATAAGTAAATAAGTCTCCGGGACATGCTAAAATATTCCCTGAAATGTTGGAAGCCCCGCTTGGTACACCTTGAGAAATAATTTGCTTGCACAAAGGGCCAACAGTGCAATTACTGTTATTTGCAAATACACAAATATTACCCGGAGGTGAAAAAGATAAATCATAATCAACTGTAACAGTTGTTGCAGCAGATGTAAAAGGATTTTGCCCGTTAATAGTTGCACCCGGAGGAAGATTCCAAGTATAACTAGTTGCATTAGTTACAAGAGCAATTGTATATTGATAAGAGGTGCCAGGGCAAGCTGCAAAAGTACCGGTCATTCCTGTCATATTACCTAAGTTACATTGAGATTGGGAACTGGTAGCATTAAGTAAAAAAAAGGCAGTTGTAAAAGCGATGTGTATTAATTTTTTCATGTATGTGATTTTATGTTTTATAATTTCATAATAAACAACAGTAGAAAATTAAATAAGTTTAATATTAAGCAAATGTAAATTCAAAAGTACTTTATTTGAATTAAAACTTACATTAAACACTTAAATAACTTTACTAAGATTTTGAAGAGATAACTCTAGTTAAAAATTTGCATAAAGTTCCGCCATTATCATACCAAATAGTAGTATAGGGTNNCGCTTACTTTAGCTTCTTTAAGAAACCAATTATCAATGGCAGAAAAAGCAAATACCTTTCGTAAGAAAAAGCACGATGAAGATGTAGAACTTTTAGAAGTTGCGGAGGCGGAACCCGAAAACAAACCCAAAAATAAGCCTAAAGCAAAAAAACAAGTTGTAGAAAAAGTACCGCCTAAAGAACGATTCACTTTTTTAAAAGATAGCAGGTTCAGACAGGTTACAGGGCTCTTGTTAATGCTTGTGTCTGTTTTAATATTTATTGCTTTTACGTCTTACATTTTTACCTGGAAGTCAGATCACGACAAGGTTACCAACTCATGGTTCTCACTCATCTTTGATCAGGAAACTAAAGTNNAAAGTAGATAACTGGCTCGGGAAATTGGGTGCCATTGTTTCTCACTTCTTTATTTACGGATGGTTTGGCATCAGTTCTTTTGCAATTCCTTTTGTATTTTTTTTAGTGGGATTTAAAACTGTTTTTAAAGAATCGTTATTACCCTTTAAAAAATCATTGGGTTATGCAATATTCTCGTTGCTGTTTTTATCTGCCGCATTTGGTTTTCTGTTAAAGCACAACACCAACTTGTTATTTATGGGTGGCGCATTTGGTTTTACCGTTAGTAATTGGTTAGAACTTGTAATAGGTAAAATAGGCACCGGTTTGTTTTTATTTTTTGTAGCGCTTTCGTTTGTATTGGTTGCTTTTAAGCTAACACTAAAACTTCCTGCATTTTCCAAATCATCATCAAAAAATGGTAACGATGATTTTGTTGATGCAAATCTTTCTTCAATAGATAACATTGCATTACCCATTGCAGAAACTCCCGATAATGTTAAGAGTGATTTTAAAGAAGTTGATTTACCTTTAGAAGTAGAAGAACAAATTAACGAACTGCTTACGCCACCAGTAGTTGCCGAAACACCAAAGCCTGCAAACGAATTGGAGCTTGAAACCGATTTGCCGTTTGAAATAAACGATGAGCCAAAAGAAGAAGGAATTACCCTTTCCATAGAAAGCAACTTAGATGATTTAATAAATAAGAATCCTGAAGAAAATAACCAGTCTGAACAAGATACTGAAGGAGAAGATTTACCTGAACAAGTTACCTTAGGTGAATACGACCCTAAACTTGATTTATCATCTTACCAATATCCGCATTTAGATTTATTGGAGAATTACCAGAGCAAATCAAACCTTACGCACGAAGAATTAAAGGCAGAATTAGAAAGCAACAAAAACCGCATTGTAGAAACATTAGGGCATTATAATATAGCCATAGAAAAAATTAAAGCTACGGTTGGTCCCACCGTTACTTTGTTTGAGATAGTTCCGCAGGCAGGTATTCGTATTTCAAAAATTAAAAATTTGGAAGATGATATTGCTTTAAGTTTATCTGCACTAGGCATTAGAATTATTGCGCCTATCCCCGGCAAAGGAACCTATTGGTATAGAGGTGCCTAATCAAAAGGCCGAAATGGTTCCAATGAAAGCCGTGTTGGGTTCCGAAAAATTTCAGTCAACAGAAATGGATTTGCCTATTGGTTTGGGTAAAACAATTTCTAACGAAGTGTTTGTTACGGATTTGGCAAAAATGCCTCACCTTCTTATGGCGGGTGCTACCGGACAAGGTAAGTCTGTTGGGTTAAACGCCATACTTGCATCATTGCTTTATAAAAAGCATCCATCGCAGGTAAAATTTGTTTTGGTCGATCCTAAAAAAGTAGAGCTTACTTTATTTAAAACCATAGAAAGACATTTTCTTGCAAAGTTGCCGGGCGAAGAGGAAGCCATTATTACCGATACCAAAAAAGTGGTAAATACTTTAAACTCTTTGTGCATTGAAATGGACCAGCGCTACGAGCTCTTAAAAGATGCACAGGTGCGTAACATACGAGAGTACAATGTAAAATTTGTTGCGCGCAGGCTTAACCCAAACAAGGGTCATCGTTTTTTACCTTTTATTGTTTTGGTGGTTGATGAGTTTGCCGATTTAATTATGACTGCTGGCAAAGAAGTAGAAACTCCAATTGCCCGCCTTGCACAGCTTGCCCGCGCCATAGGCATACACTTAATTATTGCTACACAACGTCCATCCGTAAATATTATAACCGGAACTATAAAAGCCAACTTCCCTGCACGTATTGCATTTAGGGTAACAAGCAAAATAGATTCGCGCACAATTTTGGATACAGGTGGTGCCGAGCAACTAATAGGCAGGGGGGATATGTTGCTCTCAACAGGGTCTGATTTAGTACGCCTGCAGTGCGCATTTGTTGATACACCCGAAGTAGATAAAATAACAGAATTTATAGGCAGCCAGCGTGGATACCCCGATGCATTTTTATTGCCAGAATACGTTGGCGAAGATGGCGAAGGCGGTAGCGGAGAAGTTGATTTGGCTGATAGGGATCCGCTTTTTGACGATGCAGCACGTATGGTAGTGCAACACCAGCAAGGTTCAGCATCATTACTGCAGCGCAGACTTAAATTAGGATACAACCGTGCTGGCAGGCTTATAGATCAGCTCGAAGCCGCAGGTATCATCGGGCCTTTTGAAGGCAGCAAAGCACGCGAAGTGCGCTGCAAAGATCCCAACACCTTGGAACAAATTTTATCAGGATTAAAGTAGTTGGGATTGGGGTTAACGTAGTTAGGGGATTAAGGTAATTAAGTAATTAAGGGATTGTGGATTGAAAATTAAATGATTTATATAATTAACTTGATTTTTTTTGGTCTATACTCATACATCAAATGCTTACTATTTTTTCGTGCATGGTGAGGAATCTTTTAATTCAAAAAAAATTAATAGAACTACATTAAAACCTATCACTGTTCACACTACTTTCACAGCCTTAACCGCAAGTGGTATTATTTCTGTTTTGTAAAATTTAAATAGATCAATTATGAAAAAGATATTGGGAATTGCTGGGCTATCATTACTTATAACTTATGCACCAGCGCAGCAAAAAGATGCCAAATCGCAGGAAATACTTAAAGGCGTTAGCACCAAATACAAATCTTTTAAAAGCGTTTTTGCATCGTTTAAAGTAGGTATTGAGAATTTTAAAGATAAAACCACTCAAAATCAAAAAGGCAGCATCTTGTTAAAATCCAATAAATACAAATTGGATATTACAGGGCAGCAAATTATTTCCGATGGCAAATCATCATGGACATACTTAAAGGAAAGCAACGAAGTACAAGTTAACGATGCTGTTTCTAAAGCCGGTGATATTACACCTGCGAACATATTTACCGTTTACGAAAATGGTTTTGAGTCAAAATATATAGGTGATAAAAAAGTTGCAGGTAAAGATATGCAACAAGTAGAACTAACCCCTACCGACAAAAAGAAACCCTACTACAAAATTCTTTTATCAATTAACAAGGCTGAAAAATATGTTTACAGCGCTGTGGTTTATAACAATAACGGAACCCGTCTAAACTACGTTGTAGAAAAATTTACCCCTAACGCCCCAGCAGAAGACACCGCTTTTGTCTTTGATGCGAAAAAATATCCGGGAGTTGAAGTGGTGGATTTAAGATAATGGATTAATCAGGCAATATATAGTTTCAAAAAATAAACTAACCTAAACCTGATGCATAATCAAAATGAGCAGAGGAAACGCTTTGAGATTATATTTGCCTCAAATAATATACACATGCAAACTTTAATAGAAACAATAGATAAGGTAAAGGAATTTCACCACACCTTTGGCTTAGAATATCATACCAACCCTAAGGCCGACTTAACTCAAAAAATTATTGAACTGCGTCATAGGCTTATGCAGGAGGAGAATGACGAATATCTTGAAGCAGCCACTAAAAATGACCTAACACTTATTGCTGATGCTCTTGGCGACAAGCTTTACATACTTTGCGGAACAATTATAGCTCATGGGCTTCAGCATAAAATTACCGAAGTGTTTAACGAAATACACCGAAGTAATATGAGCAAGTTAGATGACAGCGGAAAATGTATTTACCGCGAAGACGGAAAAATAATGAAAAGCAACAATTACTTTTTGCCTGACATAAAAACCATTCTTGAGAAGTAACGATAGCTCACACAGTAGTTCCCTCACTTTCGGGGAGGGTTAGGGTGGGGTTATCCTTTTTTCCACCCACTGCAACCTTTAATAACCCTGTTCGTTAAAAAGTGGTATTCGGTGTAAAAGTGTTTGATTAAAACAAAAATTGTTTTAACCTTCGCTTCCGCAACCGCAAGCAAATTTTTAAAAATTTTTATTGTTTACAATTAACCACCAGCAATAATAAATATGATTAAACTGAAGCAGTTTGCCATCATAAGCATGGCATTGTTATTTACCGTGAGCGCCCATGCCCAAAAAAGTAAAAAAGGAGGCAAAAAAGATTCCGGTAAAACAGCAAAAAACAATCTTGACATTGTTTACGATGTTCAAAAAGATGTTCCACTCAATAATTCGTTTACCGATGGTAATCTCAAAATAATGAGAGGCGGATTTTATAAAGTTGAACTTCGGAACATCAACAAATTTTTGTACTTGGTTAAAATTGACAACAAAGCCATTCAGAGCGATAACAGCAATGAGCAAATTGCAAGAAGCATTTTTAACGAAGGTGCCGGCAGCGAATTAATTCCGTTTTCTACCGAAACGGTAAGCCCCGAAAAAATTTCTTCAAACAAACCTTATGTTGATGCTACGCTTGAAAAGTATTTGGGCACCAATCCCGATACGGTTTATATGGAGCGTATGAGCGATGCAACTGATAATATAAGGGTTGATTTAATTACTCAGGCAGGGTTAGGCTTACCGGCAGAAAGAGGAATTGCAATGTCTTACTACAGGTTTAAAAATGCTGTTAAGAAGTTTAAAGCGGATGTTGACAATTTAGAAAAAGCTAAAACCTATTACCGCGAAATGCTTAACATTTTAAAAACCGATAACAAACCGCTTGACTCATTATTGAATGACAGAAACACCTTAACCACTGCGCTTTTTGGCGAAAACAATATTCTTGCCCTTAAACTTGGATTTATTGACAAGCGCAGCCGAGTTGACAAAAGTTTTGATAATGTACTAACCTCTTATGCTTCACTTGACAGGAGTAATCTTAAAGGTATTGGAGTTCCGGAAGATGCGGTAAAGGAAATGATGAGTGATATTAAATCTTTAAAGGATCGTATATCTGACTACAATTACTTTAATTTGTTTGAACAAATAACCAATATTTATAATGCCTTTAATCCCAAAAATTTTACAATAACAGAAGTGGTGCAAATACCTGACGTNNGTTTGGTACTATTAAGGAGGATAAGGATCAGAATGATTTCCTTCCTTCAATTGGTTTTTTGGTTCACGTTTATAAAAACGTAAATAAACCAAGTAGAATTGGTGGATGCTTTGGATTAAGCACTAATAACGCAGAAAATTTAAAGTATATGTTAGGTGCTTCATTATTCCTTGGCGATTTAGACCGCTTTATTATTAATGCCGGTGTGGCCGGTGGTGCTGTTAATTTGTTAGATGGCAGATTTGAGAAGAATAAGGCCTACGCAGTAAGTGATTTAAACAGTTCGCCTGCTACCGAAAGGGTATTTAAGTTAGGAGCATTTGTTGGTGTTAGTTATAACCTTACCAATAAATTAAGTAATAAATCAAGAGTAGATTAGGTTTTATAATTGTTCTTGCTTTTGCTGGCAAACAAGTATAGTTTTAAAAGAGTTTAAGCCAATTCGCTAATACGGCTTGCATCGTAAAGTACTCCGTTTTTTAAAACCGGAATTACGCTTGCCTGATTAAGGGTAAGGCAATAGGTAATATCTTCTTCAATATGAAGTGCCGATAACCTCATGCGNNATGGCGGCAATGGTTGAATCGCGGTTAATGCTCATTTCAAAGTGTGGTAATAGCTGTTGCGATAAAGCACCGGCAAAGAGGGTGTCTTCTAAATTAAAAGTGTCTTTCCAGCCGCTGCACAGGCATATTACATTTTTGTTTTCTTTGGTAAGCCATTGTGTAAGCGCATCTAAATTAAGAAAAGAACCCGCTACTACTTTGTAAGAATCTTTTGCAATGTTTATGGCTTTGGTGCCGTTTGTGGTGGTAAGTGCAATGTTGGCTCCTTTAATTTTCTCATCCATGTAACTAAATGGCGAGTTGCCAAAATCAAATCCTTCGAGCATTAATCCCTGCCGTTCGGCACCAATTAAAAATCCTTTGGCTTTGTAAGCAAGACTTTCTTCTACTGTGCTAACGGGTACTAAACTATTAGCCCCGTTTTGAAAGGCAACACAAATGGAAGATGTTGCACGTAATATATCTATGACCACTACTATACTGTTTTTATAATCGTAATGATCAAATAGGGCAGGAGTGAGGCAGACCTCTACTGTTGGTTTTTGAGAATGGTTTTCCAGATTCAAAGCAGATAAATTAGCAGAAAATTTATGCGTTAATTGAATTAAGATTTTTTAAGAAATGGAACTTTTACAACCTTTGCTTTTAACATTTTGTCGCGTACGTTGACAAATATAGTGTTGCCTTCAACAGCATTTGCAGTATGCATGT
>CXWJ01026816.1_pt1 | contig 10050 bp, 9 predicted proteins | sample 590841 | NCBI WGS metagenome assembly CXWJ01 (sample SAMEA3498367, study PRJEB10139) | wastewater metagenome | biome: wastewater treatment plant; material: activated sludge | place: Austria | collected 2015-01-21 | reverse complement strand
GCCGAAGAGCATCCTGGATCCGTTCCCGGCCCAGGTGGCGAACGCCAAGGGCCAGAGCGCGTACTAAGCAGGTCGCGTACGACGTGAATCGAACGGCCCGGAACTCCTTCAAGGGGTTCCGGGCCGTGTCGTTTGTGGACCACTGGAGTGACCGATAATATCTCGGACTTATGGGTAGTACGGACTTCAGATCGACGAGCAGTTCAAGCGCGAGTAGAGAGATCAGGTGGTGTTTTGATGGAATGGGCTCAGAAAGCTGGGTTGGTTGCGGGGAGAGGATTTGAACCTCTGACCTTTGGGTTATGAGCCCAACGAGCTACCAGGCTGCTCCACCCCGCGAAGGGAGACTAACAAAGCGTTGAATGACAAGTCAAGTTGCTGTCTGATTGCTTTCTTAGAACTACGATGTTAAAGCGATAACATGCGAATCGTTTTCATGGGCACACCAGAGTTCGCCGTTCCCTCGCTCGAAGCACTCCTCAGCTCGGGCGATCAGGTGGTGGGGGTTGTGTGTCAGCCGGATCGGCCAAAGGGACGGGGGCATCAAGTTGTTGCACCGCCGGTGAAACTGGTGGCAGAACGTGCTGGGATTCCTGTGTTGCAACCGCTCAAGATCCGAACACCTGAGTTTTTGCAAGCGTTATCATCCTGGCAGCCGGATGTGATCGTGGTGGCTGCCTATGGCCGTATTTTGCATACACCGATTCTTCAACTTCCTCCCATGGGTTGTGTGAATGTGCATGGGTCGCTCTTGCCGAAATATCGAGGGGCCGCTCCGGTGCAATGGGCCGTGATCAACGGTGAGACCGAGACGGGCATTACGACGATGCTCATGGACGAAGGCATGGATACCGGCGCTATGTTGCTTCAGGAGAAGTTGGAGATTATTCCCGACGATACGGCCGGAACATTAGCGCCACGCCTAGCTGCACTGGGCGGACGACTGCTCATTGAGAGGCTTACACAACTGAAAGCGGGGACGTTGGTGTCCACGAAGCAAGACGATCGTCAGGCGACCATGGCCCCGCTTCTCAAGAAAGAAGACGGTCTGATTGACTGGACGCTGAGTGCCACGTCATTGACCAATCGGGTGCGAGGCCTCTCCCCATGGCCGGGGGCCTATACGTTTCTGGGTGCTGAGCGTTGGAACATCTGGAAGGCCGTTTCTCATATGGGTGCGACTACTGATACACCAGGAACGATTGTCGCGGTGAATAAACAATCGATCTTGGTGGCAACCGGAGATGGGCTTCTCGACGTCCATGAAATCCAGACTGCCAATTCGAAGCGCATGGCGGTAGCCCAATTCCTGGCGGGCCACCGGGTGACAATTGGGCAACAATTGGGTCCACCGCCAATCACTTTGGTCGGGTAATTATTACCTCGGCTGGACCTCCTCAAACCTCCCATGCCAGACCCACGCAAGCTACCGAGTTCCACAAGCCATTTACCTCGGTCCGTCGCGCTGTCTATTCTTCTCGCAAGTCAGCGAGGTGATCGTGCCCTTGATGAGGTGCTGGATCAACGGGTGAAGTCGGTTTCAGACCCACGCGACCGGGCGCTGATTATGGAGCTTGTCTATGGGGTGCTTCGAAGGCAGGAGACTCTCGACTGGCGTCTAGGAGCAGTCCTCACCAAGCCTCTTCATCGACTTCCGGCCCTGGTGCAGATGCTGCTTCGGATCGGCGCCTATCAACTCCTCTTTCTCGATCGTATTCCTGCGTCTGCTGCGGTCCACGAAGCCGTCGAGCTGGCCAAGGCATCCTCCAAGCAGTTGGGACGGGACTGGAGTGCCTTGGTGAACGCGGTCTTGCGCAACCTCGTCCGTCTGCCTATGCCGACACTCCCAGATCCGGCTATTGAACCGGAGAAGTATTTGTCGATCAACTACGGCATCCCTTTGTGGTTGAGTCAACGGTGGCTGGCACGGTCGGGGTATGCGCAGGCGGAATCAGCTTGCGTGGCGGCTAGCGCAACCCCTTCACTGACCTTTCGGGTCAACCGGATGCGATTGACGAGGGACGGTCTTCTGGAACAGTTTGCGAAAGCCGAAGTCGGAGCCCACCCAACGGCCATTAGTCCGGTGGGGGTGAGCCTGGAAAAAGGACAGGAAGTATCCTCGCTCCCTGGATTTGAGGCCGGTGACTACTATGTCGAAGATGAGGCCGCACAACTGATTCCACCGATCCTTGACCCTCAATCCGGTGAATCGATTCTGGATGTCTGCGCCGCTCCAGGAGGGAAGGCCACTCATCTTGCCGAACTTATGGGNNGCGCTGTATCGTCCCCATCGTGGGTGACGCCAGGCGGCCTGCTGACTGGCCGTTGGACATGACGCAGTCTCGTCATGCCGGATTGCTCATGTTCGACCGTGTTTTGGTTGATGCCCCGTGCAGTGGACTTGGTGTCTTGCGGCGCCATCCGGAATCGAAAAGTCAGCGACAGGAATCCACCTTCGCTCGACATCAGATACTGCAGGGGCAGATCCTTGAATCGGTCGCTCCCTGCTTGCGGCCCGGCGGCGTGCTGGTCTATAGTACCTGCTCGACAGAAACGGAGGAGACCGAAGAGGTTATCAACCGGTTTTGCAAGACCTATCCAGGATGGATGCGTGAATCAGTGGCTCCCTGGCTTCCTCCCGTTGCGCTTCCCTTCGTGACTGAGCAGGGGGCGCTCTCCACTATGTGTAATCGTGTTGGAATGGACGGATTCTATGCCGTTCGGCTGAGGAACATGAGCTAATGGCGCAACCGGTCCTTATCGCCCCATCGATTCTCTCTGCCGATTTTGCCAGACTGGCGGAAGAAATCGCCGCCGTGGAGCAGGCCGGCGCCGATCTCTTGCACGTGGACGTAATGGACGGCCATTTCGTACCCAACCTGACGGTGGGCCCACCCATCGTTGAAAGTCTGAAAAAGGTCACCAAGCTCCCTCTTGATGTGCATCTCATGATCACCAATGCGGATGCTTTTATTCCTGATTTCGTCAACGCCGGTGCCGACTATCTGACCGTGCATGTTGAGGCCTGTCCACATCTTCACCGTACCATTCAGTCGATCAAGGAACGGGGGATCAAGGCAGGGGTGACCCTGAATCCGGCCACTCCTATTTCCTCGCTACAAGACATCCTGGGCGATGTCGATCTCGTCTTAATCATGTCCGTCAATCCGGGCTTCGGTGGGCAAAAGTTCATCCCGTCGGTCCTCAAGAAAATTGCCGACGCGCGAGCCATGTTAGATCGGATCAACAGCCATGCGCTGCTCGAAGTCGATGGCGGTGTGAAGGTGGAGAATACACAGGAGATCGTGGCCGCCGGCGCCACGACCTTGGTCGCAGGGTCAGCAATCTTTTCTCAACGAGACTACAAGGCGACGATCGCCGCCCTGCGGGCGGCCGCTCAGACAGCCAGTCCATCCACGCCGCCTGCGGCAGTGAATCGATAGGTCATTCAGCGTGGATATCTCCAGCGTCATCGACAGCCTGCATCCTCTCGAAATCAAAGTCTTACTGACTATGGGTGCGCGTCAGCCTGCTGCCGCATTCAAGAGCGAAGACTTGGCCGCGGCCGCGGAGTTGGAGCCGTCGCAACTCAGTATGGCAGTTGAGTGGCTACTGGCGAAGGCCTTGATCGAGATTCAATCGGAAATCGTCACGCCGGTCGTCTCGCTCACAAAGATCGGCGAAGAGTATCATCAAACAGTCGCCCCGATCGAACGCATTTTGGCGGCCGCACGTGCCGCGGCCGGAACTGGAAAGCGACTTACGATCGGCGATCTTCAAACCCAACCGGGATTGGATCCCTCCGATGTCAGCAAAGCCGTGGGACGGCTAAAAAAGGAAGGCGTCTTGCTGATCATCCAGGGCGGGTGCATTGAGACGACCGGACGTTCGAGCCCGACTGCCGATGCGCTCCGGCCGCTCTTGGAAGAGGTTCACGGGTCCTGTCGAGAGCTGACCAGCTTTTCACCCGAGCGTCGACAGCTGATCGAAGACTACTCGGTGAAGCGTGGGAATGCCAAGGAGCCTTTCCGCGTCGATGAACGTGTGACGCGCTCGTTTATCTTGTCTCCATCCGGGGCCAGCGCGGTCGAGCAATTGATGAATCAGGGATTGGTGGAAGAAGTCTCACAACTGAGCCCTGAACTACTCAAGGACGGCAGTTGGCGCCAGAAGCGATTTCGGAAATACACCATCAGTCTTCGGGCGCCGCGTGTTGGAACCGGGAAAAAACATCCGTATCGAGAGTTTCTGGATACGGTGAAAGCGAAGCTCGTGAGCATGGGATTCCAAGAGATGCGTGGAGCCCTGGTGGAGACCGAGTTTTGGAACATGGACGCGTTGTTCATGCCACAATTCCATCCAGCCCGAGACATTCATGATGTGTATTTCGTGAAACAACCGACTCATGCCGCCATGGCGGACGAATCCATTCTGTCCAAGGTAGGCCAGGTGCATGAAAATGGCGGCAAGACGGGCTCCTCCGGGTGGGGCTATGCATTTGATCTGCAGCGCGCCAAACGTCTGGTGTTGCGCAGCCAGGGGACCGCGGTTTCGGCGCGGACGTTGGCGGCCTCGCCCAACATCCCCGGGAAATATTTTTCGATTGCCCGATGTTTTCGCTATGATCAAGTCGATGCCACCCATGCGACGGATTTTTTCCAAGTCGAAGGGATTGTGCTTGGAGAGGACATCAACTTCCGTACGCTCTTGGGGTTGCTCANNTGGAGGAGCCGGCCTATTCCGTCCGGAAGTGACCGTGCCGCTTGGCGTCACAGCGCCCGTGATTGCCTGGGGGCTGGGGCTGGATCGAATGGCGATGGTGGCCTTGGGGATCCATGATATTCGAGAGCTCTTCACCGATAACCTAGAGTTGATTCGGACCACCCGAGGATTGTTCTAGTTACCGCCATGCCCACGATCACCATTTTCAAAGACGATTTCGAATCCCTGTTGGAGGGAACTCGGACCACAAATCGCACGGTCTCGATTGAGCAAGTGGAAGAGTGGTTGATGCTCGTGAAGGGTGAACTCAAGGGCCACAATCCCGATACCGGAGAATTGCGCATCGAACTACAAGACAGCAATCGACCGGATTTGTGGTGTTGCGAGGGTATCGCACGGCAGATTCGGATCAAGCAACAGGGGAAGATTGCGCAGTATCCCTTCTTGACGGGGAAGACAAAGCCCAAAGCAACAATCGTGGTAAAGCCTGGGATGGAACAGGTCCGCCCATACGTGGCTGCCTGCGCAGCCAGGGGCTATCAGGTGACGTCGCAGGGGTTGGCCCAGTTGATTCAAACACAAGAAAAATTGGCGGAGATCTTCGGCCATAAACGAAAAACAGTTTCTATCGGTATCTACCAGCTCTCCAAGATTACCTTCCCGGTGACCTATGAATTAGTGCAACCCGGTGAGGCTCGGTTTACCCCCTTGGGAATGGAGACCGTGATGACCTTGGCGGAGATGCTCATGGTCCATCCCAAGGGATTGGAATACGGGGGAGTTTTGGCTGGAGCGAGCCGTGTCCCGATCCTGCGAGACGCGGCCAACCAACCGCTGTCCTTCCCGCCGATCATCAATAGCCGAGAGGTCGGTGAAGTGCAGGTGGGTGACGATCAGCTGTTCGTCGAAGTCACTGGAACGGACTTGCCGATGGTTGTGCTGACCTTGAACATTTTTGCAGCTAACCTTGCCGACCGGGGGGCGACGATTGAGCCGATCCTCGTGGAGTACTCCACGCGTACCTCGCTGGGCAAACGCGTGACCACGCCACAGGATTTGAAGAAGAACAAGACGATTCCGATCCATACAATCGAGCAGGCACTTGGCCAAGAACTTGGCATCAAGGTCGTCCAACAAGCGCTTGAGGTGTACGGCTATGAGGTGTCTGCTGGGAAGGGATCTGTTCGGGTCAAGCTCCCGCCCTATCGACAGGATCTGATGCACACGATGGATGTGGTGGAAGATGTCGCGATGAGCCGTGGGTATGCGGAGTTTACGCCAGTCATGCCAGCACAGTTTACCGTCGGCGGATTATCCCGTATTGAACAAGTTTCCGATCGCGCCCGAGAGTTGATGGTGGGGTTAGGCTTTCAGGAGATTATCTCCAATATCCTTGGTTCGCCGGAACAGTATTCCGGGCATATGCGAATTGACGAGACGGAATGGGGGCAGATGGTCACGGTCGATAATGTGATGACCTTGAACTTCTCCTGCCTACGGCAATGGATTTTGCCCTCGCTGCTGCGCATTGAAGCCGCCTCGAGTCGGGCCTTTTATCCGCATCGCCTGTTCGAAGCCGGCGATGTGGCTATTCCGGACGCCACTCAGGAGTTGGGGTCTCGGACCGAGACTGTCCTGGGGGCAGTGATTGCCCATGCCGCCGCGCATTTTTCGGAGATTCATTCGTGCCTGGATACGCTGTTCTATTACTTGGGGAAGGAGTACCGGTTGGAGCCGGTGCCGCACCCTTCGTTCTTGGAAGGCCGTGCCGGACGTATTCTCATCGCCGACAAGCCTGTCGGCATCATCGGGGAGATCCATCCCGAAGTGCTGGAGCGTTGGCAGATCACCATGCCGGTCGTGGCCTTCGATCTCAACCTTTCGCAACTGATCATCGAAAGGTGAGCAGCAGTATCGGACGTTGCTCAGTCGGTCCTCATCCAGCGTGGGTATTGCAACATTCAAGAAGGGGAGCAACGTTCTGTTGCTCCCCTTCTTTCTGTATACGGTAATCGCTGATAGGCGAGATTATGCTGCTGCGGGCACGTGTTGCTTGGCGAGACCGCACAACTTTTCAAATCCCGTCGCATCCTTGATCGCCATGTCTGAAAGGACTTTTCGATCCAACAGCACATTGGCCTTTTTGAGGGCGTTGACAAACCGGTTATAGGTCAGTCCGTGACTCCGCACAGCAGCGCTGATGCGAGCGATCCACAACTGTCGGAAATCCCGTTTCCGGTTCTTGCGACCGGTGTAGGCGTAGGTCTGACCCTTATCAACACTTTCCGTTGCTGAACGGAACAACCGGCTTTTCCCGCCGTACTGGCCTGACGCCAGCTTGATCCGCTTCTTCCGTCGGGCTCTCGTTTTTGGTCCACCTTTTGCGCGAGGCATGATTCATTGCTCCTTTTGGGTCCTGAAATTCACAACACGACACGATCGCCGTCTATGCATACGGCAGGAGTCGATTCAATGTCAAAACAACCGTGGAGTCCACCACTGCGGTTCCGCTCAAGCGGCGCTTTCGGTCATGCCGCTTGCTGGTTAGTATGTGCCGTTTGCCCGCTTTGCGGCGGACAATCTTGCCGCTTCCCGTTTTGGTAAATCGTTTGCTCGTTCCTGAATGCGTCTTCATTTTCATGTGGGAGGTTCCTTTAGTTGAGCAATCGCTGCACTGTACGTTAGTGTTTCGGAGCGACGATCATGATCAAACTGCGTCCTTCCATACGAGGAGCATACTCGATCGTGCCGGCTTGTGCCAACTGTTCAATGACGGAACTCATCACGGCGCGCCCCATCTCTTGGTTGGCCATTTCTCGTCCACGATAGGTGAGGGTGACCTTGGTCTTGTTCCCCTCTTCTAAAAACGTCTTCATCTGTCGGACTTTGATTTCAAGATCGTGCTTATCGGTCCGCGGGCGCAACTTGATTTCCTTCACCTGCGTGGACTTTTGGTGACGCCGGTTTTGATGATCCTTTTTGCTCAGCTCATACTTGTACTTCCCAAAGTCCATAATTCTACAGACTGGAGGGACCGAAGTAGGAGCGACTTCCACCAAATCGTGGCCGGTCTCTTGGGCCTGACGAAAGGCATCCGCTGTCTGAAGGATACCGAGCTGTTCTCCCTCTGGGCCAATGACACGAACTTCTCGGACTCGAATTTCACGATTCACACGTAATTTGGGGACGATAGGCCACCTCTCTCTTAGTGGGTGTGTTGAAGCTCTCGCTGGGTATGCTTGAGCTCGGATTGCAACAGATTCACGATCTCAGTCACCGTCATGGTCCCTAACGTGGCCCCACTTCGGCCTCGGACTGAGAGCGTGCCATTCTGAACTTCTCGATTCCCTGCCACCAACATGAACGGGACCTTCGCCTTTTCAGCCTCGCGAATCTTGAATCCGATCTTTTCATTCCGAAGGTCTGCTTCGGCCCGGAAACCGGCTGCTTTTAATTGTGCCACAACGGCACTGACATAGTCCTGCTGCTGATCAGTGATGTTGATGACCACTGCTTGTACGGGTGCCAACCAGGTCGGAAAGGCGCCGCCATAATGCTCAATCAGAATCCCAAAGAACCGTTCAATCGATCCCATCAGGGCACGATGGATCATGATCGGGCGATGGGCCTTCCCGTCTTCTCCGATATAGCTCAAATCAAACCGCTCGGGATTGTTGAAGTCCACCTGGACTGTGGAGCATTGCCATGAGCGGCCGAGCGCGTCTTTGATCTTAATGTCGATCTTGGGGCCATAAAACGCCCCGCCCCCCGGATCCAATTGAAAGGCAATCCGACGGCCCTTCAATGCGGCTTCCAAGGCGCTGGTGGCCAATGTCCAATGCTCATCGCCGCCGACCGATTCCTTCGGTCTGGTGGAGAGAAACACTTCGAATTCAGTAAATCCAAATGTTTGAAGTACGAAAAATGTAAAGTCCAGTACCCGGCTGACTTCCACTTCCATCTGATCGGGTCTACAGAAGAGGTGGGCATCATCCTGTGTGAATCCCCGCACCCGCATGAGGCCGTGGAGGACCCCGGTCCGTTCGTACCGGTAGACGGTTCCAAGCTCACCATATCGAATGGGAAGATCTCGATAGCTTCGCAGGTGAGACTGATAGATCATGATGTGGTACGGGCAGTTCATCGGTTTGAGTTGGTACTCGCTGCCCTCCAGCTTCATGGGCGGAAACATGTTTTCCCGATAGTAATCGAGGTGCCCGCTGGTTTTCCAAAGATCAAGGCGGGCCGTATGCGGGGAGTAGACCAGGTTGTACCCGTCGCGAATATGTTGCTCGCGCCAAAAGTTCTCAATCAACAGGCGGACTGCCGCCCCCTTCGGATGCCAGAGCACGAGACCAGGGCCGATGTCATCCTGAATACTGATCAAGTCCAGTTCTTTTCCGACTTTTCGGTGATCACGACGCTTAATCTCTTCCAATCTGGCCAAATAGGCATCGACCTCGGCTCTGGTCGGAAAAGAGGTCCCATAGATCCGCTGCAACATCGGGTTCCGCTCGTCCCCGCGCCAGTAGGCGCCGGCAATATTGAGCAACTTGAGGGCACCGATATGGCCGGTCGTTGGCAGATGGGGACCCCGACAAAGATCCACGAAATCACCCTGCGTATACGCGGTGATCGGCTCATGATCGGGAAATCCTTGAATCAACTCAACCTTGTACTGCTCCCCACGAGATGTGAAGAAATCGATGGCCTCCTGTTTGGAGAACTCCCTCCGTGTAATGGGGAGGTTGCGTTGAATGATATCTGCGACACGAGCTTCGATCTTTTCCAGATCTTCCGGCGTGAAGGGACGCTCGAAGGCAAAGTCATAGTAAAAACTATCGTCCAACGCAGGACCGATCGTCAGTTGAGCTGAAGGGAACAGCTCTTTCACCGCTTGAGCCATGACGTGGGTACTGCTGTGGCGGTAGACCTCCCGCCCTTCTGCACTATCAAACCGAAGCGGTTCGATCAGGACACCACCGGCAAGAGGTCGTGAGAGGTCAACCACGTCCCCATCCACCTTGGCTGCGAGCACATCCGGTCCCGACACCCCTAAAGAAAAAAGAGCGGTTCCTGCGGTGTCGCCCGCTTTCGTATCGGTACTGTGGCCGTCCTTGAGAGCAATCTTCATCGAGTCTACTACACAACCGAGCGCACGAGGAACATCACAGAGGGTGAGCGTCGGTAAAGACAAACCCAACCGTTCATGTTCTACTATGGTAGGCGCGGACGGTCTTGAACCGTCGACCTCTACCGTGTCAAGGTAGCGCTCTCCCCCTGAGCTACGCGCCTATCAAGAAGAGGAGGCATGCTAATATAGCCCCG
>CXWJ01038351.1_pt1 | contig 10051 bp, 9 predicted proteins | sample 590841 | NCBI WGS metagenome assembly CXWJ01 (sample SAMEA3498367, study PRJEB10139) | wastewater metagenome | biome: wastewater treatment plant; material: activated sludge | place: Austria | collected 2015-01-21 | reverse complement strand
CCAAATATCTGGAGACCCCGAAAGGTGAGGAAAATGGGCGCGATCTGGACAAGATCAACCTCGGTCGTTTGCGCCGGTTGATTTTACGCTAGATGTTGAGTCGAGTTCGAGCCGCAGGCGCGGCGTGAGGAAAGTCGATCCGTATGCATTACCGTTCCATGCAGCCAGGGCGTTGCACGAACGGCGATTGGTTGCCATGCATCGTAGGGGCTATTCTTCGTACTTGATGTCAAGGACTTCAAAACGAATCATTCCCTTGGGAACAGCGATTTCGGCAATTTCGCCAATTTTTTTTCCTACCAGCCCTTGGCCTATGGGGCTGCTCACCATGATGCGCCCCAAGTCGTAGTCTTCCTCTCCGGCTCCCACGAGGGTAAAGGTTTCATCCTCATCGATATCGAGATCTTTAACGGTAACTTGGGCGCCAAAAGCAACAATTTCTCGGTTGATTGTTGCGTTATCCATGATGCTTGCCCGAGCTAACTTGTCCTTCAGAAGATTGATTTTCGCTTGCAACATGCCTTGGGATTCGCGTGCTCCATGGTATTCCGCATTTTCGCTAAGATCTCCCTCGGCGCGCGCGGCAGCCATCCGTTCGACTATTTTGGGCATCTCGTCATGCTCAAGACGGTGAACTTCCTCCCGGATCTTGTCGTAGCCCTTACGGGTCATCGGGATAGCTTCAGACATCGATAAAAACTCCACGAAAAACAAACAGTCAGTTTACGAGGTTGCTAGCCAGACTCCTATCCTACGCCTTTCATACGCCAAGTAAAGATCCGGTCGCACGAGCATTCCCTGAGATATTCGGCGGGCGCTAAGTCGTAACGGCCCAGGCTTTCTCGGGGGCCGGATCCCCCGAAAGCGAACACGGGACCGGTGCCCCGGAGCCACCGCGAACCTTGAAAATATGACTAAAATTCTTGAACGATGAAGGGTAAGATGAAGGTGTCGGCGGAAAAAGGGGTTAGAATCGTAGTCAAGGGCCTGGGAACATAAATGCCTTCGAGCATTCCTCCACGCTCAAAACCTTTCAAGGAGACGATGGACGATGAAAAATCGGCGTTATCTAGACATAACTCGAAAAAGCCTAGCTTTACTAGGCACATTTTTTCTTGGAATTAACCTCGCACCCGTTTCGGCGGAACAGCTTGTGCTGACGTTAGACCCGAGTCGAAGCAGCGTGACGCTTGAGTCCGATTGGAGTGGCGTGCCCCTTGTGGAACAGGGGCCCGGAAGTCTGACGACGACGTATAGCGGGACTGTCACGGTCGATGTGGATAATAAGTTGGCTCCGACGACGATTGAATTCATCGGTTCTGTCGCGGCGGCCGCAAACAATGGCTCATGGTTGCCTCAAATTGGCGCCGGAGCGGGTCCGGGTGACCCTGGCACGCCAGACCCCGCGAACTTTGGAGTCAAGGCGGACCTAGGACTTCTAGGGACGGCGTATGCTGTCTTGCGTGACACCGTGGTTGGCATCACAAACCCTGCAGTCCCCGTTACCGGGAATCAGTTTGATTCCACGCAAACGTTAACGGCGCTCGCGGGACGATTTGAATACAATGTTCCTGTCGCCCTAGGCGGTGACTTTGGCAGTGATCCCTACGAAGGCGCAACACCGAACACCACATTCGACCGTGGCACCTATTCCGTCTCAGGGAGCACCATCACGCTCACCATTCCTTTGGAGTGGATTGATAGTGGTGATGTGACATCCATTTTCCGAGGTACATGGGTCGCGACGGCCTCACTGAGTAAGCCGTGCGATTTCAATGCGGATTCCTTATGTAACTTGGCTGACATTGACCTGTTGGTGATGAATGTAGCCAGCGGAGGAGGAGATCTCCAATATGATCTTACTGGGGATGGCTTTGTGAACTTGGCAGATGTCGATCTTTGGCGGAGCGAAGCGGGAGGTGAGAATCTCGGAGCGGGCCGCGTCTACAAAGTCGGTGACATCAATCTGGACTCAGTCGTAGATGGTTCGGATTTCGGACTCTGGAATTCAGCCAAATTCACGGCCACCGGCAAGTGGTCGCACGGAGACCTAAATGCCGATGGGTTCTCCGATGGTTCTGATTTTGGTCTCTGGAATGCGAATAAATTTACTGCCGCTGATGGGAGCTTAGTTCCCGAACCGTCCGCCGTGATGCTCCTTGTCATGGCAAGTGGATTGGCTGCTGCGGTTCGACGAAACTTAGAGTAAGTGACGCTAAGGATAAGCTACGTCCACGCTCACGGTGCCGACATGACATCGTGAGGTCAGTAAGAATTCGCCAAAAGGCATTTGAAAAGCCCGTTGCCCTAGGTGACGGGCTTTCTTTGTTTCCATCCCTTTCGCGTGTTCTCTCCAATTTGTCGATTGTTACGAAGACAGCAGTAAGAGACCTCTGGAACGGAATACCGTCCGCGAATCCCATCGTTCGGCGAATTTACTTACCCCCAATCACTTCCGGCTCGTAGGGTGCATGGTCGGGATTGATTCCGGCGAATGGTAGGGTCTCCGGTAAGACCTTCACGCCGGTCGTAAGCTTCAATGGAAGCTTATGTCCCGTATCATAGGTTAACTCTACGAAAGACGCCGTCCATCCTTGCGGTGGCGACTGAATCTTTGCCGAGTAGTGACCGTTGGAATCAGCAGTCAGAGGTGTGCTGACAAAAGCGGGTCCTATTTTCTCGAGGCGAAAATCTCGCGCTTTCGGGTTGGTCGCTTGCCAAAGTAGGACCTGTCGTGGGGAATCGACGGGTTTCACCACAATCTCCCCATGGCCAGAAATATCCCATGTAAATTTGGGGCGATCCTTTCCATCGAGAATCGTCTGGTAAAAAGCTGCGAGCGTCTCAACGGCATCACTTCCCTTGAGGGAGTGATCCGCATTGGGAACATAGCGGAGGTATTTCTCCCCTTTCAAAGCATCAAAATAGAAACAAGAAGAGTCTGGACAAAAGAACTCGTCGCCGGCGGCATTCACGATAAGCTTGGGCATTTGTAGGCGATCGAGTTGAAAAATGGGATCGACGACACAATAGATTTCGTCCATACGCGGATCGGTCCAGCGCTTGGTAATTCCATGTTGGACATAATTTCCGATCGCTTCCGTGAAGAATCCGTACACTTCGGCGTGGTGCCGCATGGACCGTTCGACGTTCACAACGTCGATGACGATCGGGATAATTGCCGCAATGCGATCGTCGGCGACTCCCGTCATCCAGGTCGTCCAACCACGCTTTGAGCCCCCCGCGATAACAAACTTTTCGATGGTGTGACCCCCTCGTTCGGGCACCTTCATAACTTCTTGCATGCAGTCCATGGCTCGGACCACACTCTTAACCATCGGAAGTCGCGGCAACCAGGTTACGTCCCCGGTCTTCAAGAACTGATCCCAAGCGTACCCGATCAGATCATCTTCCTTGCGCGGCACCCCATCGCCGTGAAAAATCAATGGCTGATTCGGTACCATTTTTAACTCGGCAACAATACTCGATGTTGCCTCTGCGATGGCCATGGTACGTTCGTCTATTTTTTCGGGTGGACCGCTGTCGTTACTAGCGCCGCCGATAAAGAGAAAGGCGGTCTTTGGCGGAGTCGAACGGGGACAGACAATTGTCAGCCAATGTTCCCATAGCACGCGGTCAACTTCCTTGGTCGTGCGCCATGTTTGTGAAGTTAGGTGAATCACCATGGACGTCATTTTTGGTGTTTCTACGACTTTGATCACCTTCCAAGCGTACGCAGGATCTGGGGTGTGTACGTACTNNGTTACGAGGAGTCTACAAGTAGGCAAGAGCCACAGAACAGGGGTTTCAGATTCTGCCTTGGCTAGTTCGGGAATCTCAAAATGTACTTGGGAGGATGGCGAAATACCAACCCATTCCGGCGCCGATCAGATGATTTCGGCCATTTGGGAGGCCCATGCATTCCTCGAAAGGGGTTCGCGATGGCGAAATGCCATACCGAACTGTTGAAATCCATTGCAATAGACTTTATAGTATTTTTTGCGGAGAAAGCGCAAGGTCGAGCGATCGGACCGGTCCAGATTTTGGGTTTAACGCTGCTCAGTGACTTTCGGTGCCTGACGATTCGTTGGACATGTAGGTCCGCCCATGGATGGTTTTAGGAGGATGAACTCGTGAAATCGACACAATCACCGCGCCCGGCTTTCACCCTGGTGGAGTTACTCGTCGTCATCGCTATTATTGCCATTCTCGTGGCACTTCTGTTGCCTGCGGTTCAGGCCGCTCGTGAGGCCGCTCGTCGCACGCAATGCATCAACAACCTTCGCCAAACAGGGATCGCGATCCACAATTACGTTGCGGCGAACCGCAGATTTCCACAAGGTGTCTTATTGCGAGGAGGATTGAATGTCTTCGCAGGGGCCAATACGCTGTTGCTTCCGTTTCTTGAGGAGACTTCCTTAAGCGATGGATACGATCAAGACGAACAGTGGGAGGATCAGACGGCCCAAGTATCGGCTGCTGTTATTCCATCGTTTAACTGCCCAACGACAACCGAGCAAAATCCGTACACCCATGAGCTTCTTGCGAGCTTCGTAGACAATAGCACCTACGGAACCACGGACTATGCATACTCCAAAGGGATCAGCGATGCTTGGTGCTTACGGGCCCAAGGTGCCAATCTTGAAGCCGGACCGATGCCGCGTAATCAGCGAGGAATGTTTGATATCCAATGGAAGGTTACGGTGCAGAAAGTCCGCGATGGGTTGAGCAAGACGATGGCTGTTGGCGAGGCCAGCGGCGATCCTGCATGGCTCGTTTGCCATCGCTCCCGGTGTACGACGGCTAATCTCGTGCCAGATGGTACCGGAAAAATTCCGCATGGGTGGATTGGATGGATCATAAGTGAACCGAGCAGCTCGCGGTTTTATGCGGCGGGCCTCGTCTCAACGAGTATCTACGCCTGCACACTTGAGCCCATGAATAAGTACCCCGTCACTGATACGTTTATCAGTCTCGCGGGATTGGGCGATCCGCAATGTCGCAACAGCTTCCAAGGCGGAACCCATGCGACAAGCAATTTTCGAAGCAGTCACCCTGGTGGTTGTCATTTTCTGTTAGCGGATAGCGGTGTTCGGTTCTTAACCGAGGACATTGATCTGATTTCCTATCAAGCCTATTCAAGCATAGATGGAGGTGAATCTGCATCGATCGAATAAGAGTCCGATTCGGAATCGCAGCCCGCTGCAGGAACGCCCATTCCGGGCAGGTACATGTTTGTTTTTTGTTTCCTTTTTTTAACTTTGGAGAAGACGTAATGATGTCGATCTTAGAACGTAAATGGCTAACGAGAGTGTTAGCTCCCCTTGCGATTGCAGTCGCAGGGCTCTTCAATTCGGCTCAAGCGGTCAATGTGACTTTTACATTGGAACCGGCGAGCTTCCTTGACCTTAACGGGTCGTTCAATGGCATCACTCTGCTGGAACAGGGGCCAGGGAGTAAGACGGCAAACTACTCCGGTTCGATTACGGTCGATGTCGATAACTTGCTTGCACCGACGACCATTGAGTTTCTAAGCGCCAACGCCGTGGCGAGCAATAGTGGATCCTGGTTGCCGGATATTGGCGGAGGACCTGCAGCAGGGAATCCGGGGACGGCACAACTGGCCAATTATGGGATTTTCCTTCCCGCAGGCGTACTCGGAAACGCATACGCCGCAGCGCGCGATATCGCATTCAACATCACAAGTCCGGCGCTGCCCGTTATGGCAGGTAATTTTGGATCGGGACAAACCCTGACGTATCTGAGCGGTTTCCTCGACTCGAACTTACCGCCGGCCTTTAATTCGCCACCGACCCGCGATGACTTGACCAACGATACACGTCTTAATATCTCCCCCAACGCCAGCAGCTATACGGTCTCGGGGAATACTGCCACGCTGACATTGGTTTATGAAGATATCAATCCCAGCGCACTCTCGACGTTAATCACCGGCCGCCTGCTTGCAACCGCAACGGTACCGGAACCTGCGAGCCTTGGATGGCTGGCTGGCCTTGTGGGTCTATTCCTTCGACGATGCTCGTTTCGATAGGCCGTTCGATCGCCACACGAAATGGAGCCGATCGAAAAGTTACGTGAATGATTTAGAATTCGCAGGGTTGGCAACAACCCTGCGATAGACCCTTGGAGTTCTTGCTCGTGCTCGCCCGCTTGCTGGTTGCATTTGTTATTGCCGTATGTGTGGGATGCCAACCGGAAGCGCCTCGTGAACTTGACGTTCCGTGGCAAGATCCGGCACAACAAATTGCGTTGCTGACCGACAAAGATTTTCGGATTCGTGCACTGGCTGCCACGAACCTGGGAAAAATGGGTAGCAAGAGTGTGGAGGCAATTCCAAAGTTAGAAGCGTTGCTAAAGGATCCCCATGAAAAGGTGCGCGGGGCAGCACAAGCCGCCATTGAGAAAATCCGAAAAGCCGAACAAAAGTAAGCCTCATGCCTCGCGGTCTGAAGCGAGAGGTACTCCACGGAGCCGGTGCGCTAACTTGGAAGGTACAGGATTCGGCCGCAGCTCTTGCAAACAATGATCACGCGGGCCAACCGCAATTCATTGATCATCTGCGGCGTGATGGTCTGGTAGCATCCTCCACAAATGTCGCCATCTTCGATTGGGGCCAAGGCCTCTTCGGCGTGTTTCTTGACATTTCGCAAGTAGATCTCGCGAAACTCTGGAGAGATAATCTGCTCAGCATTTCGCAAACGCTCTTCCATTGCGTGAACTTCGGCGTCGAGTGGGCCGCGATCTTCGTCTACACGGGCGCGGACTTTATCGAGTTCTTGTTTCACTCCGACGAGCCGCGCCTCCGTTTCCTTTACCGTCGTGGCATTTGCTTCACGTTTATCGAGCAGCTCGATGATTTCATCCGACAAAACACTATTGGCTTGCTTGTCCGCAGCAATCTGTTCCATCAACGCTTGGTATTCTTTGTTGGTTGAACAGGCGTTGCGTTTGCGTTCCAGGTCCAAAATTCGGTTTTCGCGACTCTTGAGTTGCAACTCTTTGTCATCAACTGTCATCCGCGTACGTTTGAGGGCTTCTTTGGCCTCGGCGAGTTCCGTGGTAACGCGTTCAATTTTTTCTTCTGCAGCGCGGATCATTTTCGGTCCGCGGTCTCGCTTTCTCCGCAATTCCACGAGCAATCGCAGCACATGGTGCAATTCTCGCAATGCGGTGTGGTGTATCGTCATGGATTAATTTCCTGGAGAAGGGGGAAGTCCGCCGTCTTCCCTAATTTTTCGTATCGCACAAGGTTGTACGATAATTCAGATTCTGGCAAGCCACCACGCGAAAAACTGTGGAATGGGTCGGGCACCCGGATCTTGCTCGAATGGAGTCAAATCGGGCGAACTCGTGTTATTTCTGAGCGTTGACCATGCAGAAAACCTTGGAAACGGAAAAAGTCATAGACACCTGTATCAATTTTTGTCATTCGGGACAACAAAAAAAAGCGTACCCCACTCGAGCGGGCACGCTTTTTCTCAAAACTTGAATCTTCGAAGCAGAAGTTATTGTGGTACAACCGACTTGAGGAAGCCTTCTAATTGGCGGCTACGGACAGGGTTCTGCAATTTACGCACGGCTTTGGCTTCGATTTGTCGCACACGTTCGCGCGTAACTTTGAAAATTCGGCCGACTTCCTCGAGCGTATAGGTGTAGCCGTCCCCCAAGCCATATCGCAAGCGAATGATCTCTCGTTCGCGGAATGTGAGGGTTTTCAATAGGCTATCAATGCGTTGCCGTAAGATTCCGTTGTTGGCATTAGCCAGTGGGTTGTCGCTCACGCGGTCCTCGATGAATTCGCCGAACGCGCAATCTTCACTTTCGCCGACGGGTCGGTCGAGACTGACGGGGTTGCGACCGATGTCGAGAACTCGTTTAACTTCTAGGACGGGAATTTCGGCCTGTTCGGCGATCTCTTCCATCGTGGGTTCGCGACGTAGCTCCTGGAGTAGGTGTTTCTGGACCTTTCGTAGCTTTGTAATGACATCGATAATATGGACAGGAACGCGAATTGTACGGGCTTGATCGGCAATTGCTCGCGTGATCGCCTGTCGAATCCACCAAGTTGCATACGTGGAAAATTTGAATCCGCGACGGTACTCATACTTGTCAACGGCTCGCATGAGTCCCGTGTTTCCTTCTTGGATCAGATCCAGGAAGCTCAAGCCCCGATTGCGGTATTTTTTCGCGATCGAGACCACCAGTCGCAGATTGCCACTCGAAAGTTCACGCTTCACTTGCTCGTACTTGGCGAAGGCCCGTTGCACGCGATCCAATTGTACATGGATGCTTCGCGGACTTTCCTGAGTATTCTTCATCAAGTCGTGCAACTCTTGACGAAGGCGTCGAATTTCTGAAGCCCGCCCTGCCGAACTTTTTAGTTCCGTGAGTTGATGTCGAATAGCGGTCATCCGGTTGGCGAATTCGCGCAAGCGCTTGATATGCGGTTGTACGCGTCGCGTGCGAAGACTCAATTCCTCGACAAGCTGCAGGCACTTGCTGCGCCGGCGCAGGAATCGCTTGCGAGCTTCTCCCTTTTCTTCTGGGGTCGCCGAAGTCCGAACTAACGTCGCAAAGTCCTTTCTTTTCTCCTGAAGCAGATGTTCTAGCGTTTTCAGATTATGCGGCATGCGCGCCAGGATCTGTTCCTTCGTTAGCCGTTCGGTGAGTGAAACTTTAATCGTGCGGTCAAACGTCAGTTCTCCTCGGTAGACCATCTTCAACATTTCGGCCGTCGCACGTAACGCAAAATCACAACCCAATAGGGCTCGCCGGAATCGCTTTCGCGAAACTTCGATCTTCTTGGCAAAAGCTATTTCTTGTTCCCTGGTGAGCAAGGGAATTCCGGACATTTGCGAAAGATACAGGCGGATCGGATCGCTCGTTAGTTTTCGGAGTTCATCCGGCGGAAGTGCATCAAGATCCATGGGTTCCGCGCGCTCTGCAACGAGTCGCACTGGACGGGCTGCAGGAACGGCTGCTTTCTGCGGATCTTCGTCAACGAGTTCGATTCCCCGCAGCTCAAGTGCTACCAAAAGGTTATCGAGCTTTTCGGGGTTTACGTCCTGATCGGGAAGATAGGCATTGATCTCATCGTAAGTGAGAAATCCCTGTGTACTTCCTTTGGAAATGAGAGATTCTAATCCGGGGTCGCAATACGTCGTCGTCATGACATCCTCCTGCGCCTCATGCGCAATTCTAAGGATCGTATTTATTCACACCTTGCCAGCCGTGCCCCCCCTCAGATTGCTTGCGGGATTCGGCCAACTTCAGGCGTGGGCTCAAGGCCTGTCACCCATCCGTGGGTGAGTTTTGGGTAATGCCTTGGCTACTTCGCTGCTGAGCTACGATTTGCTCGACAGCGCGTAATTGATCTAGTTCGTCGATCTCCTTCGATTCCATTTGAGTCAACTGGTGCTGCATTGTACGCGACCATAGTCGCTTGTTTAGCGATGCGAGAATTTCGTCCAAAATGTTGCGGGGGTCGACGCAAAGGCGATCATGGCGGCCTGCCAGCTCATCAATTTCGACCAAGAGCGTTTTCAACTCAGGATCTTCAATCGCGGCCAACACCAGACCAAAATCAACCTCGGGATGCTCATCGATTGCATTCGCAAAAGTTACAAAAAGTTGTCGTGCTACATCTGTTTCAAGGCACTCGGCATCAATGGCTCGTACAACCTCGGAAATCATATGCGGGTGTCGGGCCATGAGTCCGAGTACATCCAAATCAATCCCCTGAAGTTTTATACGAGGTTCTGCTGAAGTTTTTGCGACATTGTGTCGAACGCGTTTGAGTTGCGAAATTCGAGACTGCAGAGCCTCGGGGGGAATCTGAAAGGTACGAGCCAGGAGCCCAACCGTTTGACGAGCACGCAACTGAAATCGACCATCATCCACATGACTATCTGCAGGAATTCTCGTTATCAGTTGTAGCATTTCCTCGAGGGCTTTATTAGCGGCATGTGGATCGCGAACAAGGTCTACATCCTTCGTGACATGTGTTAGCTTGTGCGTCAAAGCATCTTCCGCA
>CXWJ01003665.1_pt1 | contig 10052 bp, 7 predicted proteins | sample 590841 | NCBI WGS metagenome assembly CXWJ01 (sample SAMEA3498367, study PRJEB10139) | wastewater metagenome | biome: wastewater treatment plant; material: activated sludge | place: Austria | collected 2015-01-21 | reverse complement strand
TGATTGAGCGACTGATGGACGATGAGGATAGGGTTATTCACCACCGTGCCAATGAGAATGACGAATCCGAGCATTGTGAGCACGTCCAGCGTTTGTAGCGTGAATAGATTCAACACCCACAAACCGAGCACTCCGCCCACGGCTCCCAACGGCACGGTGAGAATGATAACAAACGGGTAGAGCCACGATTCGAACAGCGCGGCCATGAGCAAATAGGTGATGATGCACGCCAACAGGATGTTAAATCGCAAAGCGCGCCAGGTATCGCGGAGCTTGTCGGCCGTTCCGGCCAGGCTGATGTGGTAGCCGCCGTCGAGCTGGCCGCTTGCGCGCAAGGGGGCGACGATTTGGTTTTGAATCTTGGTCATTGCCAGCTCCAGCGGCACATCGGGCGGCGGTGACACTTGGATCGTGATGGCTCGCTCGCGCTCGCGATGGTTAATCTGCTCCGGACCACTGGCCATGGCAACATTGGCCAGCGCGCTGAGCGGCACGAGTTGGCCGCTTGGCGCGGCGATGGGCAACGCGGCGAGATCTTGTGTATTCCAGCGATATTCGCTTTGTGCGGCGTCGGGAGTCCCTTGTGCAACGGAGTCGCGTCCGAAATCGATGGGCCGGGTGCCCATGAGGGTGAGATCGATCTTCTTACCGTCGAGGAAATAATCGCTCACATACGCGCCATCGATGAGCGCGTTGACGGTAAAGCCGAGGTCGGCGGAGTTGACGCCCATGTCGGCCGCCTGCACGAGCTTCGGCGTCACATGCACTTCGGGGCTGGAGAGTTCCAAGCCGGGAATCGGCCGCACTTGCGAGCCGGGAATCTGCCCCATGACTTGCCCGAAAATTTGGCCGCCTATGCCGACGAGCTTAGTAACTTCGGGGCCCGTGATCTCGATATCGATGACGCGGCCTCCCTCCAACCCGCGGCCAAACAAGCTGGCCTGTTGTGCGACAGCGAACGTGCCGGGCAGTTGGGAGCCGATGCCCATGACGATTGGCACCAGCTCAGCGGCTCGCGACGGGTCATAAGACCTGAGCCCTGTGAATACCTGCCGCCCGCGCGCAACGTAAAAGAAGTCGTTGATTACCGGCGCGTCCAGCGCCGCGGCTTCCGGCGTGCCAGGATCGACGTCCACATAGGGTTCCAGGTGGTCTTCGATCTTCTGGCCCATCTCCATCATCTGGTCCAAGTTATATCCTGGTGGCGGCAGCAGGATACCAAACACCAAATTACGATTGCCTGTCGGCAGATACTCCACGTCCGGCCAGATGAGCCAAGTAAGCACCGAGGCCGAACCGATCATGCCGAACACCACGGCTAGCCGCCGCCAGGTGCTGGGCTGAGTCCAGCGATTGATCGCCACGATGACGTTAACGAACATTTCGGACATCGCCATGATGGGCGCGACTATTCGTCCGGCAAGATCTGATGGCGCTGTGGTTGGCGGTGGCCCAGGCATCGGCGAATTTACCTCCATCTCGCCGTTGTCATCGTTCCCACTGATCACTGACAAGCGTGCCGCCGAGTCTTGCGGGTGCTGATCCAAATCGTGTTTGTATTCGCCCGGATTCGAGTCGCGAAACAGCCGCGCAGTAGCGACCGGCACGACCGTCATGGACGCGACCACCGAAAGCAGCAGCGCCCCGGTGATGGCCAACGCGATGTCGCGGAACAACTGGCCCGCCTCTTCCTGCATAAATATCACTGGCGCAAAGACGGCAACATTCGTGAGCGTGGCGGCGAGCACCGCGCCCCATACTTCCTTGGTGCCGCGGACGGTAGCCACCATGGGACTCTCGCCCATCGAGTGACGGCGGAAAATGTTCTCTAGCACGACGATCGCGTTGTCGATGAACATACCCACGGCGAAAGCGAATCCGGCCAGACTAATCACGTTGAGGCTGCGGCCCATTACCTCCAGGAAAACGAACGTACCGATGATGCTGATCGGAATCACTATTCCAACAACGATCGCTCCGCGAGCGAACCAGAAGCCGGCCCCAAGGATGAGCGCCGTCGAAATCACGAACCACCATGGCGAATGCCACGATGCCAACAGAGCCGTGACCATGATGAATGGAATCACCACCAGCGTGCGCAACTCCAGGTGCAAGAACAACATGAGCACAGCCATGGTGAGCGCGCCGCCAACGAAAATATTGTCCTTCACCAAGTCAACGGCCGAGTAGATATATTCTGTTTCATCATAGACCTGAGTGAGCTGTAAATCGCGCGAGTGCAACAGTTCGTGGTTCAGCTCGTCGGTTGCTTGGCGCAGGCCCTCCATCACCTCCAACACATTGGCGCCTGTTTCGCGCGTGACATTGATGGCGATCGCGATCTGCCCAAGCTCGTTCACAATACCATCCGGTTTCTTGTAGCCTAGCCGCACTTCGGCCACATCGCGCACATAGACTGGTGCACCATCGCGAATCGCCAGCAGTTGCTGTTCCACTTGCTCGGGTGTGCGAAATTCACCGAGAGCGCGCACCACATATCGCCGCTTGCCTTCCCAAAAATCGCCGGCAGATGTGTCCTCGTTTTGTCCACGCAACACATTGCGAACTTGCGTAAGTGTGAGCTTCCTGGCGGCGAGCTTCTCGGGATCGACCACGACCTGCAGCTCGTCTTCGTAGCCGCCGAACACATTCGACTGCGAAACGCCGACAACGCGCTCGAAGCGAGCCTCGATTTCGTCCTCAGCAAAGCGCCGTAGCTTGGACACATCCAAGCTGTCGGGGGGCAATAGTTCTTTGAATTCCGGATGTTCCTTGGCCAACTTGCGGATGCGCATGATAGCCACGCCCGCGTTGCGCGCTTTGCGGACCGTTTGCAACTTGTCGGCCAGGGCGGGATGCTTGGTGGTGAACTCGACTAGCTTGTCCTCGGACGGAGGACGAACACCCAGGATAAACCAGCCGATCGCCTGGTCCGAGGCGTTCGATAGGCTGATGACCGGCTCATCGGCGTCTTCCGGGTATTCAGGTACCTGTTGCAAACGACTGTTTACCATCGGCACGATTTCAGTCATATTCGCACCGACGCCGAATTCCAGCGTGATCACGCCGCGTGAGTCCATGCTTTCCGAAGACATCTTCGTAATGCCTTCAACGCTCTTGAGCTGCTCTTCCTGCTCGACGATGATCTCTTGCTCAACTTCCTGCGGGCTCGCGCCGGGCCAACTCGTTTCGATCGTGATCGCCGGTTTTTGCACCTCGGGCGTGAGTTGCATCGGCATGCGGTCGAGCGCAATCAGCCCGAACATCGCCACCAGCAGTACGCCGACGCTGACTTTCACCGGATTGCGAACAAAAGTTTCAACGAGAGACATAGCGTTGATTGCGACTCTGTTATTTCGTATTCGTTTGCGTACTTGCGTTGGGCAGAGCCGCCGGCACACCTGCCGGCGCGGGGATCGTACGTTGGATTTGTGCACTGTCCCCTGAGCGGAGCCGTTCATTGCCTTGCACGACGACTAATTGACCGGGCTCGACGCCACCGATCACTTGGATCATGCTTCCGTCCGCGGCGCCAAGCTCTACGGGCACCTCTCTCACCTTGCCCTGATTGGCGTTCGGCGGCGCATCCACGACATAGACGACCGGGCGCGGCCCGCCGAGAACTAGCGCGTCTTTGAGCACGAGCGTTCCGTTGCGTCGTTCGCCGGTCGGCAACATCACGCGAGCGTACATGCCGGATTTCACGAGGGGACCGCCGTCAGGTAGCTCATTCTTGACGCGCACTTTCACGGGAAAGGTTCGCGCTTGAATGTCGGCTTGGGGAACGATCGCCGATACGATGCCCGCTAGTGGCTTCTCACCGAGGGCCGGAATTTCTACGCTCACGGAAGTCCCCACGCGAATGTGTGGCACATATTGCTCGACCACCTGCGCGACCACTTCCACTTCATCCAGCGCGGCCACGTCGGCAACCGGATCGCCGCGCTGCACCCATTGGCCTACCTCCGTGTGCTCGGCCGTCATATATCCGGCGAATCTCGAAACGATCGTATGCTTTTCTAACTGATCCTTGAGCCGATCCACAGTGGCTTGTTGCATAGCGACTTGGGCCGCCGCTTGGGCAATCTGCTCCTTTCGTGGGCCTTGCACGGCCAGTTGATGCGCATTCTTCGCGTCGAGAAAAGCCTGTTCGGCCTCGACAGCGAGTGCAATCATTTCATCGTGCTCTTCCTCGGACAGCGCCTGCCCCGCACGTTCGGCCCGGTTGCGCCGCGCTTGAGCGTATTGCCAGCGAGCATTCGCGCTGGCCATGCGGGCCTTCGCCTGCTCGAGCTCTTCGGGCCGCGTGCCGTTATGCAATTCTGCCAATTGTTGTTTCCGCAATTCGAGTTCGGCTTCGGCCGCCGCGCGTTCGAGCTGGATCGTATCCGTGAGCAATTGCGCGAGCACGCCGCCGGCCTCAACCCGATCGCCCGCATTGAGGGGAAATTCAATGACGCGGCCATCGACGGCGCTGCCAATCGTGGCCATGTGCAGCGGCATCACAGTTCCGACGGCCGCCTGACTGGCCGCCACCTCGCGCTCCACAGCGGGCGACACAACGACTACTTTAGCCGGCGGCCCCTGCCCCACAGCAGCACGTGCGATCATCCAAGACACGACCAGGGCGCCCAGCACGGGCGCGAATCGCTCAAATCTAGACATTGGTCCGTCCTCGCAGATCCTTTGTGGAAGCTATGCGCCCGACGCGGCGGCCATCGGCGATTTGGAGGTTTTATCCGCCGAGGCCTCGACTCGTAGATTCTGTCCCACGCGGCGCAGCAGTTCTTTGAGCGTCTCTAATTGCCGTTCGCTTAGCCCTTCAACCGCGCGTGCGCGTACGCGCGTCGCACATTCGACAATTTGTTCCCACACAGGTTCGGCAGCTGGGTTGGCGCGAATGAGATTCTTGCGACGATCGGAGGGGCAGTTGTGGCGGCTAATCCAACCGTCGCGCTCCATGCGATCGAGAATGCCGACTAGGGTTGGCGGCTCAACCATCATCTTATTTGCGAGCTCTGTTTGGGAAAGTTCGCCTTCCAGTGCAAGCCATCCGAGGACCATCGATTGGCGATAGGTAATGCCATGCGGCAAGAGCTCCTCCGAAACGGCCCGATGGTAGCCTTGGGTCGTAATCGTGAGCCAGTAACCAATGCTCTGATGGAAATCGTGCTGAAGCATTGTCATCCCGCGCCCTTGTTAATTATTAGTTAACTAACTATTAACTAGGCTATGCAATGGCCTGATTGGCGTCAATCTGGCCAGTTCCGCTCAACTCTACTGAGACTTCGCCTTATGTGTCGCCAGGACTTGTTGCCGGATCGCGAATGAAGCGGCGGATGACGTAGAAACGGGGACGTGAGCCGCTTCAGCGATCGGCACGCATTGCGGCGGTGTAGGTTGAGAGGGCCTTAGTGAAATCGGTCCGCCGGCGCACAGGAGTGAACGGAACCCAACATGCCAACCACGAACAAAGAGTACATCCCCGGCGTCTGCAATATCGGCAAGGCAGAGATTCAGCAACGCAAAATGATCGGCTGGATCGCGCTGGCTACATGCGTCGTGTTGTGGGCTGCTTCTGCAATTCTTAATGTTGCAGCATCGTGGCGGTTGCTTTTGTTTTTGCCTGCGACGATGGCCGCCATCGGCTTTTTGCAAGCGGCGTGGCATTTCTGTGCGAAATTCGGTCTGAAGGGTGTATTCAATTTTGGGCCGAATACAGGCAGGACGGATACGGTGGAACAAGCGGAATTTCGCCGGCAAGATCGTCGGACGGCGCTACGAATCATCGGTTGGTCGGCTCTTGCCGGTTTAGCGGTTGCTGTGGCAGCGTATTTAATTCCGCTATAGTGAAGTTAGGTAGTGAAAGGCCCTCCAACCTGCTCCCAATGGAGAGGTAAATTCCAGGTAAGGTCGCACGATGTCCTTAAGTTCTTGGTTTCATACGCGTTGCGATGGCAGTGCAATTGCGCGAATTCATTGCGTGCTCACGATAATACTGCTCCAAGTCACGGTTGCAATCGCTCAGTTTAATCTCAGCCCGAACTTTGCCAACAGTGTGGATCGTTTGCTGGTTCCGCGGCCGCAGGCGAATGCTTTTGCGATTTTCAGCAAGTACCAACCGTTCTACGGCACGCCTAAAGTCACGGCAGTCTACAACCCGGCCTGTTTTGGCTCGCCGCTGCCGTTGCAGAAAATTTGCTGGCACGATTCTTGGTTGCCGAAAGACACCTATGGGAACGGGGTAGCCATCACGCCCCGCCATCTGCTGGTCACGGAGCATGGCACCGAGAGCGCTAACTTATGGCATACCTGGATTCTGCGCGATGGCAAGTTGGTTTCTCGCAAGGCAATCGCCATGAAAATGTTTGTCGCCGGCAAGGATGGGGCAACGAGTTTTCGCGTCCTGCTACTGGACGAGGACTTGCCAAAAGAGTTGGTATGCCCAATGGTGAAGCCGGGCACGGAATTGCCGGTCGGCACGCCGATGGTCCACACCAACCAGTGGAACGAACTGCACGTAGCGGAGATCGTCTCGGCTGGCGACTATATTATTACGCGGCAACCGGCCGATCCCAAACGGGCCGCCTATTACAAGCCAGTCGTCGGTGGCGATAGTGGCTCGCCAGGTTTTCTCGTGCTGGGCAAAGAACTGGTGATCCTGACGTGGTACACAACCACGGCGGGCGGTCCCAACTCGATCTTCGCTCACGACGCCATCATTGCGGCCATGCGAGAACTTGACGCGAAACACAAAGAGACGCGTGGGTTGATGCCACGGTATCTGCCGTGAAGTTCCGCGGCGCCGCGTCTCGATGGGCTTTCTAGTCCTCGTCCCCGGAAGGACCATACATGCCGGGGACAGGGATGTCATTCAATCGCAGATACGAACCTAAGTACGCGCGGTGGTGAATCGTGTGATTGAGCACCCAAGTACGAATCACACCGATCCGCGGCATTGTAAAAAAGGCATGGCCACCCGAAAGTAGCGACCAATCTTTCATGAAGTCGGCGTCCGACGCGGCCGCGATGGCTTTGCGGGCGGCCGCCACGTTCTTATCAAAGATTTCCAGGACTTGCTGGCGGCTTTCCACTTTAGGTGTGCGATATGGCTCGCCGCCCGGCGGATTAATGTCCCAGGAGTCTTTCGTGAGCGTCCCTTCGGCCCAACCGGGAATTTCCGCCAGGTGTGCGGCATTCCAGCCGATGGTGTTCGACTTCGGATGGGCCTTCCAGTCGAGCTTGTCGTCCGGGACGCGCTCCAGCATCTTGCGAGTGTTGGCCATTTCTTGATCGAACTCAGGCAGAATCGATTCGGCGATGGTCATAGAACACTTTTCTCAATCAATAAAAAATGGCGAACAGAAACTGCGATCCACGTTCGACGCTTCCAGCAATCCCTTAAGCGTAGAGAATCAGCGCGAGGTAGGCAATTGGCGGTGCAACATCCAAGTGTTCCTCAGATCGTTCGCAAGAACCGGAGCTTGCAATGCGATTCTAAAGCCAAGGTGGCGACGTCTTTTCCAAAAACCCTTGAAGAACTTCATTCGGTGACGACAGTATCGCCACCTTGGCAAAGAACTTCGAGGATAGGCTATGATGACCATCGTGGAACATCGTCGTGGGGCAAAGGGAGTTTGCAAACGACGCAGCACGTTGGAAGAGTCACGGTTGAAACAGGAATGAACGAGAGGCTGTCGAAGAGTGCGAGATAGTATCGATCCAAGGCTGATTGACAATCTGCGCCGCCACGTTGATCGATTGGCCGGATTGATCGGGCCTCGACATCTCGGGAATCTGCGAACCTTCACCGCTGCGGCCGGATTCGTGGAACGAGAACTGATCGATGCCGGCTACAACGTGGCACGACAAACATATCTCGCCGGAGGACAAGAAGTCGCCAACATTGTTGCTGAGTTTCCGGGTGATCGGCGGCGCGATGAAATTGTCATTGCCGGAGCCCATTACGATACTGTCGAAACGACACCCGGCGCAGACGACAATGCATCGGCCGTGGCGGTGATGATCGAAGTAGCCCGACTATTTCGGAATCGCAAGCCACAAAGAACAGTTCGCTTTATCAGCTTCGCTTGCGAAGAACCGCCTCATTTTTATACGGGCGAAATGGGAAGCCAAGTTTACGCCCGGGAGTGCCGTGCTCGTGGCGAGATAATCAAAGGAATGTTGTGTTTAGAAATGGTGGGCTACTATTCATCAGAGATTGGAAGTCAGCAGATTCCTCCGTCGATCCCACGTATTTTCCATCCATTATTGCCACGACGTGGAAATTTTCTGGCGGCGGTCGGCAACCTGCGATCATGGAAACTTTTGTGGCAATTCCGGCGCGGATTTAAGAAAGCCGTGCGGTTTCCGCTTCTATCTCTCGCCTTGCCAGAGTCGATCCAGGAAATTCGACTGTCGGACAACAGCTCCTTCTGGGACCAAGGCTATCCGGCGCTCATGCTGACAGACACCAGTTTCCTACGCAATCCGAATTACCATTTGGCAAGCGATACGCCTGAAACGCTCGACTACGATCGAATGGCGCAAGTTGTGACAGGTGTTGTTGGAGGATTGAGCACGATTGCGAAGTGCAATAGATGATCGCGAATGCTATCGCAGCGATTTTCCCAACACATCCAGCAACTGCGAATTCGAAGCCGAGTTGCCGAATTGATCAAAGCCATCGAATTGCCAGACGACTTGCTTCGTTTTGGGGTCGAGCTCGATCAGCAGCGGGCTGCCGGGGCCGGCGTGGCAGTTGCCGAAAACATAGTTGCCATTCGGCAGCACTTCCAACGTAGTGATCCAAGCCAGCGTAATGCCGGGCAAATCATGCTGGTGAATTTCCCAGACGATTTTTCCCGCCGGTGTGACTTCCAGCAGGCTGTGGCCGTTGCCCGCGCCGACAAGCGTGTTGCCGCTCGGCAGCCGGACCGCGGAAAAGACTTTGTTGCCGAAGGCCTCCGGTCCGTGGCCATCTCTTCGTTCGTGACCAAAAAGTGGAACACTGAATTCCCAAACGACTTTGCCGTCTGGCGTATATTCGCGAACGGCCCCGTCCGCTTCGTGGCTGACGAGGTAATGACCATTCGATAGCTTGCGGACGAGTCGCGTATCGGAGTGAGCATCGGGATGCTCGGTCTTCAGTCGCATTTCGTGGAGGATTTTTCCGGCGCGGTCAATTTCGATAATGCGGGCAGGCCCACTTTCGGCGATCATGACGCGATCCCCAGGCAACGGTTGGAACGCGTGGACTTCGACGCGCTTGCCCCGGTTGCCATTGGAATTGGTCGCGTCGTACGACCAAACGACGTTGCGGCTCTGGCGGTCGATCTCGACGATCTTGCTCGCGCCCTTCTGCACCATGATATTGCCGTTGGGCAAAACGTGAAGATCGTGAATGCCGCCCCAGGGCATCTCCCATTCGATCCGGCCGTCCGCGGCGACGATCGCCAACCGATCGTTGCCTTGGATCACGAAGGTGTGATCGGCATGGGCAAGATTCGTTCCAAGCAAGAGAGACAAAAAGAATAAATGGGAACAAAGCTTCTTCATGGGAATTTACAAGACTGCTAAGTACACCAAGTGGGCCGAAAAGACATGGTGATATTCTACCTTCATGGCGACCTTCGAGGCTTAAATATCTTGCCTATCGAAAGTCACCTTTCCAGTCAGTGATAAAATCTTCACAATTGGGCTGGTTCACACAAGGCCGCAGCGGAAACGAAGTGGTCCGTACTATTACGGGAGAGAAGATTTCAATGTCAGCCGAACCTCGCTTCACCGCTTCCGATCCCAGGTTCGACAACAACGACGAAGATTACGATGTGCCAGACGCTCCCAAGAAGAAGCTAACCGGGTTCCAGACGTGCCTCGTCGGCTGCTTCGTGATGATCGTTGTGGCCATCTTGATTGCCACGCTTTTCGGAATCTGGGTAAGCCGAAATTGGCGCGAATGGGCATCGTCGTTTACATCGGAGGCAATGAAGCAGGGCATCGACGCTTCCGATTTGCCACCGGCCGAGAAGGCAGACATCAAAGCACAGATC
>CXWJ01003601.1_pt1 | contig 10052 bp, 8 predicted proteins | sample 590841 | NCBI WGS metagenome assembly CXWJ01 (sample SAMEA3498367, study PRJEB10139) | wastewater metagenome | biome: wastewater treatment plant; material: activated sludge | place: Austria | collected 2015-01-21 | reverse complement strand
GTTCGGGATAGAGCATGGTCGGTCCTGCGCGCGAAAGGTGTTGCATTCTAGGGACCGGGGCTCAGCCGCGCCCCGAGCGCCAGATCGAGACGATGATCCAGACGCTGTTGACGAAGGCGAGCAGGTAGCCGGCGAGCCCCAGCACCGTGAACACCGGCATGCCGAACAGCTGCGGGCCGGAAGCCACCGTCATCACGATCGACGAGCCGATGACCAGCGACGCGGTCATGATGCCGATGGTGATGCGGTCGATGGTGCTGTCGAGCTTGCGGCCGAAGCTGTCGAGCCGCTTCAGGTCCAGATCGACGCGCATGCGTCCGCGGCGCGCGTCCTTCAGCAGCCGGCCCAGGTCGCGCGGCACCGAGCCGAGCAGGCCGAGGAAGTGGCTCAGGCCCGCGCTGCCGCGGCGGCCGACCTCGGCCGGCGCAAAACGCGCGGCGAGCGCGCGCTCGAGAAAGGGCTCCAGCCGGTCGGTGAGGCGGAACTCCGGGTCGTACTTGCGCCCCAGCGACTCCAGGCCGACCAGCGCCTTGAACAGCAGCGTCAGGTCCGACGGCAGCACGATGCCGTGTTCGCGCACNNCCTCCAGCATCGGCTCGTTGTCGCGGCGCGTGACGCCGGACAGCAGGTCGACGATCTGCTGGCGGCGCAGCGACGACAGCCGCCCCGCCATGCCGAAGTCGATCATGCCGATGCGGTTGCCGGGCAGGTAGATGACGTTGCCGGGGTGCGGGTCGGCGTGGAAGAAACCGTCCTCGAGGATCATCTTCAGCACCGCATCGACGCCGCGCTGCGCCAGCAGCTTCGGGTCGAGCCCGGCCGCTTCGATGGCCGCGAGGTCTTCGCCGCCGATACCGTCGATGTGCTCCTGCACGTTCATCACGCTGCTCGTCCACTGCGTGAAGACGTGCGGGATCAGGATGTACGGGTCGCCGCGGAAGTTGAGCGCGAAGCGCTCGATGTTGCGCGCCTCGGCAGCCAGGTCCAGCTCGCGCAGCAGTGAACGGCGGAACTCCTCGACGATGCGCGTCGGCCGGTAGCGGCGCGCTTCCGGCAGCTCGCTCTCGATGAAGCGCGCCAGGGTCGACAGCAGACGCAGATCGGTCTGCACCTTGGTCTCGATGTCCGGGCGGCGCACCTTGAGCACGACCTCGCGGCCATCGCGCAGGCGCGCCCGGTGCACCTGCGCGATCGAGGCAGAGCCCACCGGCTCGCGCTGCAGTTCGGCGAACACCGCCGACGGCGGGGCGCCGAGCGCACGCTCGATGGCCGGCGCGATCTGCTCGAAGGCCAGCGGCGCGGCGTTGCTGCGCAGCCGGGCCAGTTCTTCGGTCCACGCCGGCGGCAGCAGGTCCTCGTGCATCGACAGCATCTGGCCGAGCTTGACGAAGGTCGGCCCCAATTCCTCGAAGGCCAAACGCAGCCGCTGCTGCGGTTCGAGCCGCGAACTGCGCGCCGCCTCGCCCCGGTGCAGCATCGCGCCGGCACGCTCCAGCGCCGAGGCAAGGCCGATGCGCCGCACCAGGTCGCCGAGCCCGTGCCGCATGAAGACCCGGCCGATCTCCTGCAGTCGCGGCAGGTCCTCCACCGCTCGGCGCGCAGCCTCGGCCACCGGCGGCCTATTTGGCTTTCTTCGCGCCGGAGTGCTGGCTCAGCGCGTCGGCGAAGCCGGCGAGCAGCCCGCTGGTCAGCAGCGTCATGTTCGCGCCGGCTTCGCGCACCGCGCCGATCCTGGGCACGGCCTGCGCGCGGTAGGTGCCGCCGAGGCGGCTCGCGAACTCGCTCATCAGCTGCGCGACGCGCACGCTGGCGTCGACGCCGACGCGCTGCGCGTGCAGCGTCAGCTCGGCGATCTCGCGCCGGATGTTGCCGGTGGTCGCGTCGGCGATGTGGTTCGCCGTGGCGACGTAGTCCTGCTGCAGCGTCTGCAGTGCCGCGAAGGCGTTCTTCAGGTCGTTGTCGGAGTAGTCCTTGCCGCGCGCGACGAGCGTCTGCAACGCCTCGTGCGCCGCCTGCGCCGACGCCTGCAGCGCCTGGTCGAGCGCGCCGACCGCCGCGACGAAAGCCTCGCGCGCCTGCGCGCTGTCCACCGGCGGCCTGAAGACCGCGCCGCCGCTCATCTGGCGCACCACGTCCTTGACACCTTCGGTGTCGAGCCGGCCGCCGCCGAGCATCTGCGCCGTCAGCTCGCGCACGCGCTCGCGGATCGCCTGTTCATCGGGCTGCGCTGCAGGGGCGCTTTCGGCTGGCGCTGAGGGTTCGGTCATCTCACGGCTCCCGTTCTTCGGTGCGGAAGAGGTCGGTCAGGATAGACCGATTCGCGCTCCCTCGCACCCCCGCGCAACCCTCGATGCCGGCAAGCAGCGGAACGCTCCGCCCTGGCCGTACGTCGCAGTGCACGCGAGCGAGTCGAAGGCTGAGATCCGATGTCAGGCTGCAATGCCCGAAGGCCGATTGCGACGCCGGACGACAGTGCTAAACTAGTCTGAAATATAGTCAGATGGGAAGACCTCTATGCAAGCGTGGCCGGTACAGGATGCGAAAGCCAGGTTCAGTGAGTTCCTCGATGCATGCATGAACGAGGGGCCTCAGGTGGTCACCAAGAGGGGCGCCGAGGCCGCGGTTCTGGTCCCGATGAACGAGTGGCGAAGACTTCAGGCGCTTGCACGTCCTTCCATCAAGCAACTCCTGCTGGCCGACGCGGGCCGAACGGACTCCCTTGTCCCGACGCGAACCCCTGCGCGGCGGCGCAAGACAGTGGCCTTGGACTGACGGCCGTGTACCTGCTGGATACAAACGTCGTTTCGGAACTGCGTAGAACACGCCCGCACGGTGCCGTGCTTCAGTGGTTGAGTGACGTTGAAGAGGTGGATCTGCATCTGTCCGTGGTCACGCTTGGAGAGATTCAGAAGGGGGTCGAGATCACACGCGATCAAGACGTCGGCAAGGCAGCGGAGATTGAAGAATGGCTCGAGCTCCTGACCCGGTCCTACAACGTCATTCCGATGGACAGCGCTGCCTTTCGCCTTTGGGCCAGGCTGATGCACAGAAGCGCGGACGCCTTGTATGAAGACGCGATGCTGGCAGCCACCGCACAGGTGCATCGACTGACTGTCGTGACCAGGAATGTGGCCGACTTCAAGTCGTTCGGCGTAGAGGTCTTGGACCCGTTCAAGACGCCGCGCAGATGACGAGGTCGGTGTCCACTGTGACCGCCATGGCGCAACCACGGTGTTTGGGGCTGAGGCATGAGTTGCCTTTGGGGTCTACCGCTTGAGTTCAGCGGCTGCCGAAGGCAGTCCGCGCGAACGAAGGCTTGGGCGTCACGTCGCCTCCGACAGCAAGCTCTCGATGGATGTGTAGAAGCCCTCCTCACTGGGTTGTCCAGCGCGCGCTCTCTTGAAAGACATGGCTAGTCGCTCCCGCCGCGCACGCGCAGCCGGTCAAAGAGCACCGCGACGACGATGAATCCGCCGACGAAGCTGCCCTGCCAGAAGGTGCTGATGCCGAGCAGGATCAGGCTGTTGCGGATGACCTCGATCAGCGCCGCGCCGACGACCGCGCCGAAAGCGGTGCCGGCGCCGCCGGAGAGGTTGGCGCCGCCGATCACCGCCGCGGCGATGACCGACAGCTCCATGCCCTGGCCCAGACTGGTGGTGATGGTGCCGAGCCAGCCGACTTCGAGGATGCCGGCGATGCCGGCGGTCAGGCTGCAGAACATGTAGACGCTGACCTTGACGCGGCGCACCGGCACGCCGGTGAGCAGCGCGGCGCGCTCGTTGCCGCCGATCGCGAACAGGTGGCGGCCCCAGCGTGTCCAGCGCAACGCCAGGCCAGTGACCACCAGCACCAGCAGCAGGAACAACACCGGATTCGGCACACGCACCGCGTCGGCGAAGGGCAGCGGCAGGTTGACGAAACCGCCGCCCAGCGCCAGCAGCTTGGGCTGGTCGGGCCCGAACTCGTAGACCATGCGGTTGTTCGACAGCACCATCGCCAGGCTGCGCGCGATCGACAGCGTGCCCAGCGTCACGACGAAGGGCGGCACGCCGGCGTAGGCGATGAGCACGCCGTTGAAGGCGCCGACGGCCAGTGCTGCGCCCAGCGCCAGCGGCACCGCCAGCCAGATGGACAGGCCGGCGTTCATCGTCATGCCGATGACCATGCCCGACAGCACCAGCACCGCACCCACCGACAGGTCGATGCCGCCGGTGATGATGACCGCGGTCATGCCGATGGCGATGATGGCGACGAAGGCGAAGTTGCGCGTCACGTTGAACAGGTTCTGCTGCGTCGCGAACACGTCGCTGGCGAAGGACAGCACGACGAAGGCGATCAGCGCCGCGAGCGAAACCCAGAAGGTCTGCTGGCCGGCGAGCCAGGCGAGCACGCCGCGGTGCTCCCGCGCGGCGATCGAGGCCTCGAGGCTGGCCGGCGGCACGGCGGTTTTCGCGCGGTCCATGCTCAGGCGGTCTCGACAGCGCCGGTGATCAGCCCGGTCACTTCCTCTGGCGAACTGAAGCGCACCGCCTTGTCCGCGACCTTGCTGCCGCGGCGCATGACGACGATGCGGTCGGCGACGGCGAAGACATCGGGCATGCGGTGGCTGATCAGCACGACGGCAATGCCCTGGTCACGCAGGTGGCGGATCAGGTTCAGCACCTCGGCGACCTGGCGCACGCTGATGGCCGCGGTGGGCTCGTCCATCAGCACGATCTTCGGCTCGGCCAGGCGCGTGCGCGCGATCGCCACCGCCTGGCGCTGCCCGCCGGACATGCGGCGCACCAGGTCGCGTGGCCGCGTCTCCGACTTCAGTTCGGCAAACAACTCGCCGGCGCGGCGGAACATCGCCGGATAGTCGAGCACGCGCAACGGGCCGAAACGGTGCACCAGCTCGCGGCCGAGGAAGACGTTCTCCGCCGCGCTGAGGTTGTCGCACAGCGCCAGGTCCTGGTAGACGATCTCGATGCCGGCGCGGCGCGCGTCGGTGGGCTGGTGGAAGACCACCGGCCGGCCCGACATCGTCAGCGTGCCGGCGCTGGGCGGGAAGTTGCCGGCGATGATGCGCACCAGCGTCGACTTGCCGGCGCCGTTGTCGCCCATCAGACCGATGACTTCGCCGGGCGCAAGCGTCAGCGACACCTCGGCCAGCGCCTGGATCGCGCCGAAGTGCTTGGAGATCGCGTTCAGTTGCAGCAGTGCCATGGACGCAGCCTGTGCAAAGCGGCGCCGCCCGGCGCCCCCGCCGTGACCACCGTGCCGCGCCGGGCTACTTGGCCGGGCAGGTGGCGAGATTGGCCGCCGTGCACTCGTCCAGGCCGGTGTACAGCGGGTCGGCGACCTTCTTGCCGGCGATCAGTTCGAGCATCACCGCCGGCGCGCGGTAGCCCATCTCGAAGGGCCGCTGGCCGATCTGCGCGTGGCTGCGCCCGGCCTTCAGCGCGTCCAGCTGCGGCGGCAGCGTGTCGCCGGCGATGATGATCAGCTCCTTCGACTTGAGCTTGGCCATCACCTGGTCGGTGACCTGCGCATAGGCCTGCGGGCCGAACTGCGCCCAGCCGCCGACGAGGATGAAGGCGTCGAGCTTCGGGTTCTTCGTGAACACGTCGGCCATCTGCTGGTTCGCCAGGTCGATCTGGTCGTTGGTGAACAGCGGGCAGCCGGCGATTTCGGTCCAGCCGCCTTCACCCTTCAGCCGGTCGATGCCCTTCTTGCCGGAGATGGTGTCGCGAAAGCCCGCGGCGCGCGCGTTGATGTTGTCGGCGGCGACGTTGCCGAGCTGCAGGCACACCGTGCCGCCCGTGGGCTTCAGGCCCTTCAGGTGCTTGGCCATGAGCACGCCCATGTCGTAGTTGTTGGTGCCGAGGTAGGTGCTGCGCAGCGCCCGGTCGGCCGCGGTGAGGTCGGCATCGATGGTCATGATCGGCATCTTCGGCGCCTTGGCCTTGAGCATGTTGCCCATGGCCGGCGCGTTCGACGGCGAGATGGCGATCGCCGCCACGCCCTTGTTAATCAGGTCCTCGACCAACTTGACCTCGCCGGCCTCGTCGGCGCTGGAGGCCGGGCCGGTGTACAGGCAGGTGTACTCGGAAGTCGGGTTCTCCTTGTTCCACTTCGCGCAGCCGTCGCCGAGCACGGTGAAGAAGGGGTTGTCCAGCCCCTTGACGACGACGGCGAGCGTCTTCTTCTGCGCCAGCGCGGGCGCGCCTGCGAGCAACGCGACGATGGTTGCCGCAATGACCAATGGCTTCTTCATCGACTGTCTCCTTAGCGTGTTCTGGCCATGTCGGCCGGGTCAAAGCCCGCGATCGAACCTGGCCATTCGGGCGGGCACCGAATGGGGGCAGCACCTGCGGCTCATCCAAGCTCCAGCCGCTTGTGCAGGATGGCCCAGATGTCGTCGCGCGTCTCCTTCAGCTGCACCAGCGAGGCCTGGTGCGCCGCCAGCGGGTCGCGCGCCTGCAGCGCGGTCAGGATCGCCTTGTGCCGCGGCAGCGACAACTCGTGCGTGTTCGGATGCCGGCTGCTGAGCACGATCGATTCGCGCAAGGCCAGCGACAGCATGTTGCCGATGTAGGCCAGCAGGTCGTTGCACGTGGCCTCGGCGATGCGGCGGTGGAAGGCGAGGTCGGGCTCCAGCAGTTCTTCGGCCGAGCTTGCGGCCTCCATGCCGGCATAGGCCTCGGCGATGCCGCGCAGCGCCTCGTCGCTGGCCACGCGCGCGCTGATCGCCGCCGCCGCCGGCTCGAAGATGCGGCGCACGGTGAGCAGCGTCTCGACGAACTCGCCCTGCGGCAGGCTCTGGATCAGCCAGTACAGCACGTCCGGGTCGAGCAGGTGCCATTCGTTGCGCGCGCGCACGATCGCCCCGGCACGCTGACGCGACAGCACCAGCCCCTTGGCGACCAACACGCGGATGGCCTCGCGCAGCACCGGACGGCTGACGCCGAATTCGGCCAGCAGCGCGGCTTCCGCCGGCAGCCGGTCGCCAGGCTTCAGCGCGCCGGCGACGATGCGCAGCCCCAGGTCGCGCACGATGCGCGCATGCCGGCTCTGCCGCTGCGGCGGCTGGCGGTAGTCACGATGGCGCTGATGCGGACTCGGTGTCGCCAATGCGGACATGGGGCTCGCTTTCACGGCGGCCAGTAGCCGTGCAGCCGCTAGTCTGAAGTTCCACACCCTCACATGAGGCGCGGCGCAGACAAGTCCTTGTTGCGCCTTGTAAATTTGGCCCTTCGGGGCCTTTTTTGCACCCGATCATGTAGTCACTAAATTGGTTGACTCTTTGCGTCAAAACATTCACAGTTTCCTATATGCCAGCTCGCACAGGAACAGCCCACGTCGTCACCACGAGGCGCACCTACAAGGACAAGGTCTATTGCACCCACCTGCTGCGTCGCAGCTACCGCGAGGGCGGCAAGGTCAAGAACGAGACCCTGGGCAATCTGTCGCACCTGAGCGATGCGCTGATCGACATCATCCGGCGCTCTCTGCAGGGCGAGACCTTCGTTGCGGCCTGCCAAGCCTTCGAGGTCGTGCGCTCGCGCACCCATGGTCACGTGCAGGCCGTTGCACTGGCCCTGCAGCGTCTGGGTCTGGCCTCGGTGGTCGCTTCTCAGCCCAGCCGTGAACGCGACCTGGTGCTGGCCATGGTGGCCTCGCGCATCGTGCAGCCCGACACCAAGCTGGCCACCTCCAGGCGCTGGCACTGCTCGACCCTGGCCGAGGACTTCGGCGTGGCCGATGCCAACGAGGACGACCTGTATGCCGCCATGGATTGGCTGCTGGCGCGCCAGGACGCCATCGAGCAAAAGCTTGCCGCCCGCCACCTGCGCGAGGGTGCGTTGGTGCTGTATGACCTGTCGTCCAGTTGGTTCGAGGGCAGCACGTGCCCACTGGCCAAGCGCGGCTACAGCCGTGACGGCCGGAGCGGCACGCTGCAGGTCAACTATGGGCTGCTCACCGATGCGCGCGGTTGCCCGGTGGCCGTCTCGGTGTTCGAGGGCAATACCTCCGACAGCCTGACCTTCCTGCCCGCCGTGCAGCGTGTGCGCGAGCGCTTCGGCCTGGCGCAGGTGGTGATGGTGGGCGACCGCGGCATGGTGTCGCAAAAGGCCATCGACGAGCTTCGCGGCCAAGGCGGCATCGACTGGATCACGGCGCTCAAGAGCGTCTCGATCCGCTGCCTGGTCGAGCAGGGCCACTTGCAGCTGGGCTTGTTCGATCAGCGCAACCTGGCCGAGATCACAACGCCTGAGTATCCCGGCGAGCGGCTGGTGGCCTGCCGCAACGACGCCTTGGCCAAGCTGCGTGCGCACAAGCGCGAGAGTCTGCTGCAGGCCACCGAGGCGCTGCTTGCCCTGGTCAAGGCCAGCGTGGATGCGGGCCGGCTCGCGGGGCAGGACAAGATCGGCGTGCAGGTGGGCAAGATCATCAACCGCCACAAGGTGGCCAAGCACTTCGAGCTGAGCATCGGTGAGGCGGCCTTGGGCTGGGCGCGAAGGCAAGACGCCATCGAGGCCGAGGCGGCGCTGGACGGGCTGTACGTCATTCGCACCTCGCTGGACGCCAAGCGCATGGACGCCCCCAGTTGCGTGCGCAGCTACAAGGCCTTGTCCAATGTGGAGCGGGCGTTCCGTTCATTGAAGACGGTGGACCTGAAGGTGCGGCCCATCCACCACCGGTTGGCTGACCGGGTGCGCGCGCACATCCTGCTGTGCATGTTGGCGTTCTACGTCGAGTGGCACATGCGCGAGGCTTGGGCGCCGCTGATGTTCGCCGACACCGATCAAGCCGCCAAGGCCACGCGCGATCCGGTGGCGCCAGCCAAGCGCTCGGCCTCGGCGCAGCGCAAGGCTGCATCGAAGTTGCTCGACGACGAGCAGCCCGCGCACAGCTTCGCCACCCTGATGGCGGAGATGGCCACCGTCGTGCGCAACACCTGCCGCACGCCCAGCGCCGCCGCCGACGCACCGACCTTCGAGCTGCTCACCACCGCCACCTCACACCAACAGCGCGCCCTCGCGCTCATCCAGGCCATCCAGCCGTAGTCAGAAACCCAAACCCGAAATCCATCGCAAGTGGTTGATGGGGCAAGAAAACTCGGGCGGGTGGCGGGGGAACTTCAGGTTAACAGCCAAAGCAGCGCAGCCCCTCGTGACTGCGTAGCTGGGCATCAACGAGGTCCGTGCGGTGTTGGCTGTTGGCTGTTGGCTGTTGGAACTTGTCGAGCAGGTCGGCAGTGGCCGCCGAGGACGGGGATGCGAATTCGCGAGGTAAAGGAGGAGGGCCGGCGAGCAGCGGTCCAACATAAGCCAATCGGTGCCCGGCCCGGGGGACAGGAGCGGATTCGCATCCCCGTCCTCGGCCCGCGCGGAACTCGAGCGAACGACAGCAACGCGCCGTCAACCCTGCCGTTGCCATGCACTCGGCGGTGCCGATGACGACAATGGGCGCCATGCCCTTCCACCCGGCCGTCACGCAATGGCTCGCGGCGCGCTTCGGCCGCGCCACCGAGGTGCAAGCGCGCGCCTGGGCGGTCACCGCGCAGCGGCGCCATGTGCTGATTGCCGCGCCCACCGGCTCGGGCAAGACGCTGGCGGCGTTCCTGTCGGCCATCAACGACCTGGTGGTCGAAGGGCTCGAACGCGGTTTGCGCGACGAGGTGCACGTGCTGTACGTGTCGCCGCTGAAGGCGCTGTCCAACGACATCCGCAAGAACCTGCAGGAGCCGCTGGCCGGCATCCGCGAGCAGCTGCGCGCGCTGGGGCTGCCCGACCCCGGCATCCGCGACGCGGTGCGCACCGGCGACACGCCCGCCGCGGAGCGCGAGCGCATGCGGCGCCAGCCGCCGCACATCCTGGTGACGACGCCGGAGTCGCTGTACATCCTGCTCACCTCGGCCTCGGGCCGGGCGATGCTGAAGTCGGTGAAGACGGTGATCGTCGACGAGCTGCACGCCGTGGCCGGCGTCAAGCGCGGCGCGCACCTGGCGCTGACGCTGGAGCGGCTGCAGGCATTGAGACAACCCCCGGAACCCGGCCCACCCGACC
>CXWJ01019729.1_pt1 | contig 10056 bp, 11 predicted proteins | sample 590841 | NCBI WGS metagenome assembly CXWJ01 (sample SAMEA3498367, study PRJEB10139) | wastewater metagenome | biome: wastewater treatment plant; material: activated sludge | place: Austria | collected 2015-01-21 | reverse complement strand
CAACCTGATCGCGAGCGGGGCGCGAGGTGAAGGTCTTGATCAGGCCGACTTCAGGGTGCGCGGCCAGAAGCTCATGCAGCACCGTGGTCTTGCCCACTCCCGTCGGTCCCCACACCGCGAGCAACGGCATCGCATCTCTCCTCGTTCGTGTGTCTGGGGTCGCGAGGAACCTACACGGCGGCGTACGTCGTCGGCGGGAAGGATTTCAAGCGCGGATTGTTGAAGCGCACGTGAAGAAGATCGGATTTCTGTCCTTCGGCCATTGGTCGCCATCGCCCCACTCACAGGCCCGGTCGGCCAGTGACGTGTTGCTGCAGTCAATCGACCTCGCGGTCGCCGCTGAGGAATTCGGTGTCGACGGCGCCTACTTCCGCGTCCACCACTTCGCTCGTCAGCTCGCGTCACCGTTTCCTCTGCTCGCCGCCGTGGGAGCCCGAACCAGCCGGATCGAGATCGGCACGGGCGTGATCGACATGCGCTACGAGAACCCGCTCTATATGGCTGAGGACGCCGCCGCCGCAGACCTGATCTCCGGCGGACGCCTGCAACTCGGGATCAGCCGCGGATCACCGGAGCAGGTCATCGAGGGGTACCGCTACTTCGGGTATGTGCCGGCCGATGGCACGGATCACGCTGACATGGCCCGGGAGCACACCCGGGTGTTCCTCGACGTGATCCAGGGCCGGGGCTTCGCCGAGCCGAACCCGCGTCCGATGTTTCCAAACCCTCCCGGCCTCCTGCCCATTGAGCCCCACTCGCCAGGGTTGCGCGATCGGATCTGGTGGGGTGCCGGCACCCGCAAGACCGCCGAGTGGACCGCTGAGCAGCGCATGAACCTGATGAGCTCGACCCTTCTCACCGAGGACACCGGTGTCCCCTTCCACCAACTCCAGGCCGAGCAACTCCAACTCTTCCGCGACGCCTGGACGGCTGCCGGGCACCCCGGATCGCCGCGCACCTCGGTGAGCCGCAGCATCTTCCCGATCGTGAGCGACCTCGACCGCGCCTACTTCGGCACCCAGACCGGGAGCCAGGACCAGGTCGGCCATATCGACGGGGGACTGGCCCGCTTCGGGAAGACGTACGCCGGGGAGCCGGACCAGCTGATCAAGGAACTGGCCGACGACGAAGCCATCGCGGCCGCCGACACGTTGCTCCTCACGATCCCCAACCAACTCGGTGTCGACTACTGCGCTCACGTGCTCGAATCGCTTCTGGAACACGTAGCGCCGGAACTCGGCTGGCGTTGACGGCCGGCTGAGGACTGCTGTCAGTTGACGGCGACCCCGAGGTTGTCGGCGCCCAGGATCTTGGGCGCATCGGCCTGATAGAACGCCTCGTTCTTGCCGATGGTGAATCCGGCATTCTCTAGTTCCACGACGATCTGCCGGGTCAGGTGACACCCTCCCGCGAGACGTTTCTGGATGGGCTCGAGTCGATGTTGCCAGCGAGCCACCGACGTGTCCGGCGCCAGTCCGTGCTCGACGTAGTGCAACGTCCCGCCCGGACGGAGCACACGTCGGAGCTCGCGCAGGGCCGCGGGAAGGTCCGGGATCGAACACATCGTCCAGGTCGAGAGTGCGCAGTCGAACGAGTCAGCCGGATGGGGCAGCGATTGACCGTCTAGGCCGGATCGCACCACCTTCACTGGGCTCGACGCGACCCGCTCCTCCGCCAATCGCCACGCCAGATCGGACGGTTCGATGGCTGTGACACTCGTGACGGACCAGGGGTAATGGGCGACATTGTGCCCGGAGCCGAATCCGATCTCGATCACGTCGCCGGTCAGCCCCGCACAGACGCGTTGCCGAAGCGGGCTGATCGACTCGATGCCGCAGGCCCGATCGATGAGCCGCGGCAGCACCCTCTCGCCGTACATCCCCATGCACATCTCCCTTGATCGCTACCAGACCGTACGCCGTGCTCTCGTCGACCTGATTCACCCCGTCTGAGTGATGCCCTCAGGAGCGCCGTGTGAATTACTGATCGCTGTGGACTACCTGGACGTCTTGCGCCGGCTGACCATCAACGACGCGCGGCTCGGCACAGACCTCGCTGCCGGTGACGACTCGATGGCTAACTCCGTGCTCGACGCCAAGACGCTAGCGCTCGTGCGGATAGCAGCCCTCGTCGCGATCAGCGGTGCAGTCCCGTCGTTCGGGGCGCATGCGGACGATGCCGTGACGGCTGGGGCGACGCCCGCCGAGCTCGTTGACGTGCTGGTGGCAGTGGTTCCGATCGTAGGTCTGCCGAGGGTTGTCGCATCAGCCCCGAACCTCGGGCTGGCCCTGGGATATGACACAGACGACAGCCTGGCCTGACGGCGGAGCTAGCCGCCCAGGAGACCGATCGCGGTGGCTTGCTCGACAGCGCCGCTGCGGGAAGAGACGCCGAGCTTTCGATAGATCGACGCGACCTCCGTGCTCACGGTGTTGCGACTGAGGAAGAGCCGTTCCCCGATCTCGGCGATCGTGAGATAAGTCTGCAGGTAGGGCAACAACCGCAATTCCGCGGGAGTCAGCGGTGGTCCGCCCGCCACCCCGCCTGAGTGCGCGGTGACAAAGGTGCGGAACTCTGCGACCTCGTCGACCAGCGTGCCCAAAGAGGGGCGTTTCAAAAGAATGTCGTCGATCTCGCGCAACAGGTGATGTGCCGTCGCCTGGTCGCCTCTGGCCCAACACACCTTGGCGAGTTGCAGTCGCGAACGCACCGCGAGGAACGGCAGGACGAAGGTGCACGCGGGGCGGGCACGCATGGCCCGGCTGATCTGCTTGTCCGCCTCTTTGAGGTCACCGTTGTGTACGGCGAGACGCGCGGCCACGGCGAAGGCCAGCACGCTAGTGGCGTAGTCCTGCATCCGATGTTCGCGGATGACGGTCAGGGCAACGTCGACGCGTTCGGCGGCTTCGGCCCATCGGCCGTCGTTCATCGCCAAGAGCGCGAGTTCGCTCTCGCTATCGACGATCGTGTCGCTGTTGCCGAGCTCCTTTCCCGAGGCGGATGCGTCCAGGAACGATTGGCGCGCCCGCTCGGTCTCACCGGTGAGCAGATACGCCTCGGCCATCGTGGTCAAGGCGGTATCGCGCCAGGGGCTCCATGCCGGCTCTTGCGCCACCGCCAGTTCGCAATCGATCACCATCTGTTCGGGGCCAGCTGGGCACATGACTCCCCGAAGCATGGCGCGCGCTGACTCGAATGACGCAGAGCCGTCGCCGGTCATCAGGTCGAATGAAGCGGCATCCACGATGGCGGCCCAGCGCAGTGCCTCGGCGGGTTGTCCGGTCATCGCTGTGATCCAGCCAGCCAGTACGGCGAGTGGCGGAAAGGACTCGATGGCCTCGTCCCCGACCTCCGACAGCCATCGTTGCACCGTCGTGATCTGCCCGGCGGCGTACGTCGGTTGTNNGGTTGCGCCAGGAACGTGACGAGTTGGACGCACCGCGTTCGATCCGACGTGCTCAGCAGATGCTCAAGCGCCATGGCCGGAGAGCCGTTTGCCTGGTACCAATCGGCCGCCCGCAGATGCAGCTCGGTGATGACCTCAGGCTCGACCCTGCGGAGCTCCCCGAGCAGGAACTCGCGAAACAGGCCGTGATAGCGATACCAGTCGCGCCGGCGATCCAGCGGGATCAGGAACGAGTTGGAGCCCTCCAGGTCACGCAAACGCGCTTGCGCACCGGGCTCGCCCAACATGGCGTCACAGAGCGGAGCGTGGAGCTGGTCGAGCAGGGCCGTGCGACGCAGGAAGCTCTGAGTGCTCTCGGGCAGTTGGCTCAGGGATTCGCGGTAGAGGTAGTCCGCGACGAATCGATCGTCGCCCGAAACCGTGAGGCCCTGCCCGTAGTTGTCGCGAGCGATGATGGACGCGAGATAGAGGCCGGCGGGCCAACCTTCGGTCCGCTTCGTCACCTCGTTGGCCGCTTCCTGCGACAGATCCACGTCCGTCATGGCGAAGATCTGCTTGGCCCCGTCCGCGCCCATCGCCAGGTCCTCAGCCAGGATCTCGATCGCGTCGCCCGAGGCGCGCAGGCGCGGGAGGTGCGGCTGCTCTGTGCGGCTGGCGACCGCAATCACTGAGCCGTGGGGGACACCGGAGATCACCACTTCGAGGACGTCGTGACAGGACGGCGAACGAAGTTCGTGCAGATCGTCGACCATGAGGACGAACGGGTCCGAGCTCGCGTTGAGTGCCGCGGCCAACCGGGGTGCGGCACGTCCCAGAGTTGCCACACCCGATCCGCCCATGTCGGCGACCAGGTCGTCGTTGCCGGGCGATACCCGGGCGAATGCCGATGCCAACACGCTGAGGAGTGCTGCGGGGTCGTCGTCGAATCGGTTGAGCGACGCCCAGGCCACCTGTCGATGCTCTGTGGCCGCCCATTGAGCGAGCAGGGTCGACTTGCCGTAGCCCGCCGGAGCGGTGATGCCGACCACTCGGCAACCACTCGACCGAGCCGACTCGATCAGGGTGGCCCGACTGACCGATCCCGGGCGTCGTTTCGGGACGGAGAGTTTCACATCCAGGAGAAGTCGATCGACCTCGACTCCCCGGGACGCCTCCTGAACCTGCTCGGCCATGCTCGCAGCCTAAGGTCGCGCCGCGGCAGGCTCAACCGATGACCAAACTGCGTTCGTCGTGGTTCATCGGGATTGGGTGAGGCGCTGGTCGTATGAAGCGGTCTAGGTTTAGCGCATGACCGAGAGCACCTTCGCTGTTCTCACCCTGATTCTCATTGCGTGGGCTGTCACTTCCGACCTGCTCGCCCGGTTCAACATCAACGGGCCTCTGGTCTTCTCGGTCGCCGGCTATCTGCTCGCGAACCCGGATTGGGGTCCGCTGACGGTGAACCTCGAGGCCCCCTCGATTCACCTGATCGCCGAGCTCACGCTGGCGTTACTGCTGTTCTCGGACGCCTCACGATTGAACCTGTCCCGGCTCAGGCGAGACCTCCGGTTCCCGATCCGACTGTTGGGGATCGGTCTGCCGCTGTCGGTGATCCTCGGTTCGCTGCTTGCCGCCTGGCTCTTCAACGACCTCTCCTGGGCTCTTGCCGGATTCGTGGGAGCGACCTTGGCGCCGACCGATGCCGCGCTGAGTGCCCAGGTGATCAACGACGAACGCATCCCAAGTCGGGTACGTCGTGTGCTGAATCTCGAGAGTGGCCTCAACGACGGCATCGTGACGCCGGTCGTGGCCTTCACGTTGGCCGTGGCGGCGAGCCAACTCGGCATAGCCGGCCATGGAGATTCGTCCGGTAGGGGAGCCCTCCAACAACTGGCGATCGGCCTGGCTGTGGGGGTGGCCGTCGGGCTCGGGAGCGCAGCCCTGATCACCTTGGGTACCCAGCGCGGCTGGATCATCCACGGAGGTCGACGCCTGGCAACGCTCGGTGCCGCTCTGAGCAGTTTCGCCTTGGCGATCATGCTTGATGGCAACGGATTCATTGCGGCCTTCGTCGCCGGCATTGCCTTCGGCGCAGCCTTGAACCCCGCGACCGTCGACGTGGAGCAAGTCGGCGAACTCCCCGAACTGGTCGGAGAGGTGATGGCCCTCGTCGTCTGGTTCCTCTTCGGCGCCGTGCTCGTGCCGGTGGCGTTCAGCTACTTCGACCTGGCGATCGTCGTCTACGCGCTCCTGAGCCTGACGGTGGTTCGGATGGTTCCGGTCGCGGTCTCGCTGCTCGGAGCGGGAGTGGATCGTCCGACGGTGCTGTTCGTCGGTTGGTTCGGACCCCGCGGACTCGCCTCCGTGGTCTTTGCACTGCTGGCCGCTGAGGAACTCGGCGAGACACCACTGGTCGTCCCGGCGATCGCGGCGGTCTCGTTCACGGTGCTGCTGAGCGTGGTCCTGCATGGCGTAACCGCCGGGCCGTTCGGGAAGCGCTACGCCAGCATCGAGCAGCAGCACACCGAGCCGCTCGACGTACCTCGGTCGAGGCTGCGCCTCACCTGATTTGAACGATGGTCGGCCGCCTGCTGATGCCCTACGTTGAGGGTTCTGCTTCGAAAGGGAGAGATGAACCTGGTCTGGGCATTGCTCATCACGGCTACGGTCACGGCGATCACGGTGTCAGCCATGCTGCTGGTCCGCCGCCGGGCACCGGAGGGCAGCTACTTCAGCGATGGAGACCGTGCGTCGGGTGTCTTCGGGGTCTTGGCCACAGGCTTCTCCGTGCTGCTCGGTTTCATCATCTTCTTGTCCTTCTCGTCGTACGACGCATCGCGGTCGGGTTCGGAGGCGGAGGCGACCATCGTTGCCCAGCAGATCCAGACGGCCCAGTTCCTTCCCGACGTGGCACAAGAGTTGACGGGCGAACTGACGTGCTACGCGCGTTCAGTTACGGGGACCGAATGGGACGCCATGTCCGAAGGCACGCTGGGAGATGCGATCAACCCCTGGGGCGCGGAGATGTTCCGCACCATCTCGACCGTCGAGCCGAAGACAGCGACGGAGCAGTCGGCGTACGACCGATGGTTGGACCAGACCGCAGACCGCGAGCAGGCGCGCATCGACCGCGTCCACGGGGCCGAAGGCATCATTCCTGCCCCGTTGTGGGCGGTGCTCTTCATCATCTCGGCAGTGATCTTCGTGTACATGTTGTTCTTCGCCGACAGTGCCGAGCGTGTGTTCACGCAAGGTCTGCTGATGGGCAGCGTGACGATCGTGATCACGTTGTTGTTGCTGCTGTTGAGGTTCTTCGACCATCCGCACGGCGATGGGGTCGGCCGGTTGGAGCCGACGGCGATGGAGCGCACGATCGGTCTGATCGCCGTACAGGCCGAAATCGCAGGGATCTCGGTGACCGCACCGTGTGATGAGCATGGCGTCCAGCGCTGAGGAACGGCATGATTCCGGCCGCGACTGGCAAGGACTGTTGGTGACCGTGCTCCTGGTGGTGGCCGCGCTGGGGACCTCCTGGAGCAGTTACCAGGCGACCCGATGGAACGGTGAGCAGGCTGCGGCCGCCGGACGCACGAACGGCATCCGGATCGAGGCCTCCCGGGCGCAGGGTCTGTCCGAGGCCCAGAGCCAGGTCGATGTCGCGACGTTCATCGCGTGGGCCGACGCGAACGGGCGCGGTGAGACCGAGCTGGCGGAGTTCTACGTGGATCGGTTCCGAGATGAGTTCACGCCGGCCTTCGACGCTTGGCTCGCCACCGAACCGCTCACGAACCCGGACGCTCCGCCCACCCCGTTCGCGATGGACGAGTACCAGATGGCGTCGCGGGAAGAGGCGCAAAAGTTGGATGCGGCCGCCGAAGTCTCGGCCGCGGAAGTACGCGTGAACATCCAGCGGTCGAGCAACTACGTGCTCACGGTCGTGCTCTATGCGGTGGTGCTCTTCTTCGCCGGGGTGAGCACGCGGATGACCAGTCCCCGGCTGCGCTGGGTCCTGGCCGGTGCAGGTTGCATCGTCCTCATCGGAGCCATCGCCTGGATCGCCACTTTCCCCGTTAGCGTGAAGGTGTGAAGTCACTCGTGGCCCGCTGGCGCGGTCTCTCGTCGCGGACCAGAGCCTGGATCGTGGCGGCCACCGTCCTCACGCTCCTCTGCGTCGTCGCCGCCCTCAACTTCATGGCCACCAGCGACGGCCTCGAGATCGTCGATCCGGCCAACCCAAGACGTTCCTACGTCCTGGTGTTCGTCCTGATCACATTGGACGCCGTGATCCCGATATTCCCCGGTGAGACGACGCTGAACGCCGCCGCGACCGCGGCGGCGCAAGGCAACCTGGAACTCGGGCCCATCATCGTGATGGGCGCGCTCGGCGCGATCGTGGGCGACTCGGCCCTCTTCTGGTTGGCTCGGAGGTCGGCTCACAGGATCGAGGGTCAGGTCGAGAAGGCGAGGGCGAACAGCAACGTCCGGCAGGCACTCGAGTTGCTGGACTCGAGCGCGCCCGCACTGATCGTGGGTGGTCGCTATGTGCCCGGCATGCGATTCGTGGTCAACGCGTCCATGGGCCTCTCGGACATCGCCTACCGACGATTCCTGCTGTGGTCGGTCATCAGCGGCATCCTGTGGAGCAGCTATACGAGCGTCTTGGCCTATCAGGTGGGCATAGCCCTGGGTGACTACCCGATGGCGTCGTTCGTCATCTCGGGATTGGTGACCACCGTTGCGATCACCGTCGTGTTCTTCACGGTGAGACGTCGTCGCCGAGCGGCGTCCGGGCGGGCAGAACTCACGCAAGAATGATGCAGCGGAAGCCCAGATGGCTGGTCGAGGTGTCGACCGTTTGCAGTTGACGGGCGGCCGGGCGATAGCGCAGGCAGTAGTTGGGCGCGCACAGGTGCGATCCGCCCTTGATCACCTTGGTCTGTGGCTGACCGGTCGCTGATTGGGGTCCGCAGCAGTCGGGCGACTCAGCACCGGCAGCCGGAGTTCCCGAGTGATTCGCGGTGAAGTGCGAGGTGGTCCACTCCAACACGTTGCCGATCACATCGAACAGTCCGTAGCCGTTGGGCGGGAACTCGCCGACGGGGGAGGTGCGGGCGTAGCCGTCGAGCAGGTCGTTGTGAACCGGAAAGTTGCCCTGCCAGGTGTTCGCCATCATCTTGCCGTCGGGTGCGAACTCGTCGCCCCAGGCGAACATGGTCCCCTCGAGTCCACCGCGCGCAGCGAACTCCCACTGTGCTTCGGTCGGCAATCGCTTGCCGGCCCAGGCGGCGTACGCCGCGGCATCCGGGTAGGAGATGTGGGTGACCGGATGCTCGTCCAGCCCGTCCGTCGTACTGTCCGGCCCGTTGGGATGCCGCCAGTCGGCGCCGGGTGACCAGGACCACCAGGCTCGGAAGTCATCGAGGGCGACCGGCCGATCCGGCGGCGTGAAGACCAGCGATCCCGGCACGAGGTCCGCGGGATCCGCACCGGGGAACTCCGCCGGATCAGGCGCAATCTCGGCCACGGTGATGTGTCCCGTCGCGGTCACGAACCGGGCGAACTCGGCGACCGTCACGGGATGGGCGTCCATCCAGAAGCTATCGACCCGCACTTCGTGCACGGGCCTCTCCTCCGGGTAGAAGTCCTCGGACCCCATCAGGAAGTCGCCGCCCGGCACCCAGGCCATGTTCGGTGGGTCCGTGGGGTGCGGCGTTGCCTGCATCGAACTGATCGCCCTTCTGCCCGTTGGATTCCTTGCTACGGCACCTATTGAACAGGTTGGGACCGCCGTCAGCCGCCGGAGACCGAGAAGTGTTGGTAGTCCTTAGAGGACACCCAGTCGCCGCCCCACTCCCAGCCGATCCGATCGAAGGCTTCGGTCACGACGTCCCCGGTCCGTATGGCGCCCGTCGGAACATCCGCTTCGGCGGATCGGTCGATGCGCGCGAACGGTCGCCCGGCCGGCGGCACGAGGGAGTCGCCGTTCAGATAGGGGTTCTGCACCGGGTTGATGTCGATGGCCGCGCCGGACGCATGATCCGACCATTCGCCGGTGCCAGCCACAGTCCGACAGTTGTACGCCGAGGTGTTGTTCGCCGCCATCGACCGGTTGTCGTCCCCGCGATAGTCGTCCACGAGGCGCATCCGTTGGATCGGCCACCGGGCGTCGTACAACTCCTTGAAGGCACCAGTCACGTCGTCCGCGTGGTCCCGGTGGACGACCATCTCGCCCAGATGGGCCTGCCCGTCGAAGCCGACGTACCCCATCTTCAGGTAGCGCAGATCGCTCAGCGGAACGGGGCATCCGNNCGATCGTCTGGACGGTGGAGGAGTAGGCGGGCAACTCGGCGCCTGAATCCGGAGGTCCCGAATCCGGAGGTCGTGGCGCGAGGTCGGCGCAGCCACGCAACTGGCGCCAATCGGCAAGCGCCTTGGAACGCTCAGGTCCAGTCACGGGCTCTGGCCGCCCGCCCGGTCGGATGCGCGCCGGATCCCACTGGTCGTCGACCACGGCCCCGTCGCGGATGCGGACCTTCAGCACCCCGGTCTCTCGGCGGGCGTTGTGGTACCAGACGAAGTTGCCGAGCCCGTAGTTCACATAGCTGCCACCCATCCAGCCGGAACCGAGTGGGACGTGCGCATGGCTGCCGACGATCACGTCGGCGCCCGCC
>CXWJ01049383.1_pt1 | contig 10060 bp, 11 predicted proteins | sample 590841 | NCBI WGS metagenome assembly CXWJ01 (sample SAMEA3498367, study PRJEB10139) | wastewater metagenome | biome: wastewater treatment plant; material: activated sludge | place: Austria | collected 2015-01-21 | reverse complement strand
TTGCCGCGCTTCCTCGCCGGACAGGGCTCGGGCGCGGCAGCGCTGCTGGCGGCCGAGGTGCCGAAGCTCTCCCGCCGGCGTCTCCTCGCCCAGGCGCGGCGGCTGGTCCCGGCGGCGCACGAAGGGCTCTTCCGTGAGCGAGGCCGGCCGGGCATCCGCGCACAGCTGCTGGACCTGCGCTCGAACCGCCTGGAGATGGACTTCGTCGTCCGCTCCGGTGAGGGGTCGACCCACGTCCTCAACGCGGTGTCGCCCGGGTGGACCACGGCACTGGCCATGGCCGAGGAGCTCGCGCCGGGCATACTCGGAGGTGCCACCCCATCGAGCCAGTAATACCCCCTGGAGTATTCTCGTTCCTGGTGGTCCTGCCGACGATCGACCCCCGCACGCACTCCGAGAGAGGTTCAGATGACACTCCACCTGGGCGACACCGCCCCCGACTTCCAGGTCGACACCAGCGAAGGCCCGATCTCCTTCCACGAGTGGGCCGGCGACGCGTGGGTCGTCTTCTTCTCCCACCCCGCCGACTTCACGCCGGTGTGCACCACCGAGCTCGGCCGGGTGGGCCAGCTCAAGGACGAGTGGGCCAAGCGCGGCGTCAAGACGATCGCGCTGTCGGTCGACTCGGTCGAGGACCACGCGAGGTGGAAGCCGGAGATCGAGTCGTTCACCGACACCTCGGTGGACTACCCGATCATCGCCGACCCCGACAAGGCGGTCGCCGAGCTCTACGACATGATCCACCCCGGTGAGGGCGACACCTCCTCGGTGCGGTCGGTGTTCGTCATCGACCCGGCCAAGAAGATCCGGCTGACGATGACCTACCCGAAGTCCACCGGCCGGAACTTCTTCGAGATCCTCCGAGTCGTCGACGCGCTCCAGGAGGGCGACCGCGGCGCCGTCTCGACGCCGGTCGATTGGCAGCCCGGCGACAAGATCGTGGTCCCGCCGACGATGTCGACGCAGGACGCCCAGGAGAAGTTCGACGACGTCGAGGAGTTCTTCCCCTACCTGCGGACCGCCCGGTTGAGGTCGGGCGCCTGATCCGTCGGCCCCCGCGCGGGTCCGGGGCCGAACTACTGGTGTGTACGACGCACCAGCCGCGTCGTACACACCAGTAGACGTCCTCCGCGCACCCGGGCTTAGGCTCCCGCCATGGACGTTGCGAACCCGGCCGCCGACTTCGTCGAGCGGCACAAGCACGAGCTCGACGAGCTGGCCGACATCCGCGAGGAGCAGACGCCGGAGCAGTCCGGGGCGGAGCTGCCGGAGGCCGCCCCGGACGGCGTACCGCTGCCGCTGCCCGCGTGGCGCGAGGGTTATCCCTACGACACGAAGATCACCCGCGCCGACTACGAGGCGATCAAGCGCGACCTCCAGATCGAGCTGCTCAAGCTCCAGGTGTGGGCCAAGGACACCGGGCAGAAGATCGCGATCCTCTTCGAGGGACGCGACGCGGCCGGCAAGGGCGGCTCGATCAAGCGGTTCATGGAGCACATGAACCCCCGCGGCGCCCGCGTGGTCGCGCTCCCCGTGCCGACCGACGTGGAGAAGTCCCAGTGGTACTTCCAGCGCTACGTCGCGCATCTCCCCAGCGCCGGGGAGATCGTCCTGTTCGACCGGTCGTGGTACAACCGCGCCGGCGTCGAGCGGGTGATGGGCTTCTGCACTCCCCAGCAGTACCTCGAGTTCATGCGGTCCTGCCCGGAGTTCGAGCGGATGCTCGTCGACTCGGGCACTCACCTGATCAAGCTGTGGTTCTCGGTCTCGCACGGCGAGCAGCGCGCCCGCTTCGACTCCAGGTCCCTCGACCCGGTCAAGCAGTGGAAGCTCTCGCCGACCGACCGGGCGAGCCTCGACAAGTGGGACGACTACACCGAGGCCAAGGAGGCGATGTTCTTCTACACCGACACCCGGCACGCGCCGTGGACGGTGATCAAGAGCAACGACAAGAAGCGGGCCCGGCTGGAGGCGATGCGCTTCGTGCTCGCGCAGTTCGACTACCCCGAGAAGGACGAGGCGGTCGTCGGCCGACCGGACAAGCTGATCGTCGGCAAGGCGAAGAAGATCTTCGAGCCCGACGAGAACCCACGCAAGCCGTTCCCCAAGCTCTGACCGGGCCCGGTCGGCCGCGGCGCAGCCGCCGGTGGGTACGACGCCACGAGGGCGCCGCACCCACCGGTGAGACCGGCCTCAGCCGTTCGGGAACAGCTCGGTCACCCGGGCGATGCCCGGGTCGGTGACCGGCCCGAAGGTGCCGAGGTAGTTGTTGAGCGCCTCCAGGTCGTCTCCTCCGCCGACGCGGAGCGACGGGTCGACCTCGGCGAAGACCCCGAAGTTGTCACCGCCGTCGACCAGGAAGTTGTTGACCGTCACCTGGTAGGTGCCGACCGGGTCGATCGGCACGCCGTTGAGCGCCATCTCGGTCACCGAGATCGATGTGCACACGTTCAGCCCCGACACCGCGTCGAGCTCCACCGTCCGGTCGAGGGTGTAGGTGAAGCCCTCGGACACTCCGAGGAAGAGCACCGGGCGGCTGCCGCCGGCCGGCTGACACTGCTGCTCCAGCGCCCGCTGGATCTGCGCCCCGGTCATCGGGATCGTGGACAGCAGGTTGCCGAACGGCTGCACGGTGAACGACTCGGCATAGGTCACCTCGCCTCCGCTGCCGGCCGGGCTGTCGTAGGTCAGGTCGGCCCGCACCCCACCCGGGTTCATCAGCGCGATCTGGGCGCCGTTGCCCTCGGTCGCCCAGAGCTGGGCGTCGGCGATCAGGTTGCCGAGCCCGGACTCGAGCTGACGGTCGCCGCGACGGGCGATCGTCTGCGCGATGGTGCCGACGACCCGGCTGCCGACCGGTCCCGCCAGCGCGTTCCACTTGGCGATGATCGCGGACTCGGCCGGGTCGGGCGCCACGTCCTGGGTCACCACGTGGTTGGTGACGACGGTCGCGTCGCGCACGACGTCTCGGGTGCGCCTGCTCAGCGTGAGGTTCATCTCGGAGATGATCCGGCCGAACGAGAACGCGCTGGTCACCGCTCGCGGACGACCCCTGGGGTCGGGGATGGAGCAGTTGTAGGGCTGGTGCGTGTGACCGGTGATCACGGCGTCGATCTCAGGGTGCAGGTTCTGGGCGATCTGCACGATCGGGCCGGAGACGCCGGCGCACTCGTTGTAGGTCCCGCTCTGGTAGCCGCCCTCGTGCAGCAGCACCACGATCGCCTGGACACCCTGACGCCGCAGTCGCGGCACCAGCGCGTTGGCGGTCTCGACCTCGTCCTTGAAGTCCCAGCCCTGGATGCCGGCCTGCGCGACGAGCGCGTCGGTGCCCTCCAAGGTCATGCCGATGAAGCCGACGTTGATGCCGCTGACCCGCTTGACCCAGTACGGCGGCAGCGGGGTCCGCCCGCGAGCGTTCTTCACGTTGGCGGCGAGCCACTGGAAGTCCGCGCCCTCGAACGGCTGGTCGGGGAAGTAGCACCCGTCGACCGGGTGACAGCCGCCGCGCTGCATGCGCTGGAGCTCGGCGACGCCGTCGTCGAACTCGTGGTTGCCGACGCTGGAGACGTCGAGACCGAGCGCGTTCAGCGACTCCACGGACGGCTCGTCCCGGAACAGGCCGGACAGGAAGGGCGTGCCGCCGATCAGGTCGCCGGCGGCGACCGTCAGGCTGTTCCGCTGGCCGGCTCGCAGCTCGCTCAGGTGCGTGGACAGGTACTCCGCGCCGCCTGCCGGCACCGTGTCGACGGCTCCGGGGGTGCCGGCCTCGAGATGGCCGTGGTAGTCGTTGAAGGCCAGCAGCTGGAGCGGCACGGTGGAGCTGCCGTGGCGACTGGTGGTGGGCTGCTCCTCCTGGGCGCCGGCCGGTGAGCCGGTGGTGGCGGCCAGGAGGCCGACGGCCAGCAGGCTGGCGGCCGCTCCGGCGGTCAGGCGTAGGGCACGGGAGGCGCCCCCATGGGTCACGCTCGTGAGCTTCATGCACTCTCCTCGGGTCTCGGACCTCGCCACCTTGCCACGCCGGTCTGGACCAGTGCTAGAGCTGCATCGAGTCTTTGCCCAAGGTTCACGCCAACGGCAGCAGCACGGTCAGGGTGGCGCCGTGCCCCCGGCCCGGAGAAGCCGCCGTGAGCTCCCCCCCGTGGGCACGGACCAGGCTTCGGGAGATGGTGAGCCCGATCCCGGACCCTCGAGGTCCCGCGCGTCCCTGCGCCGCCTCCCCGCCCGGCTGCACCCGGAAGAACCGCTCGAAGATCCGATCCAGGTCCTCGGTGGCGAGGCCTGTCCCGGTGTCGGTGACGGTGACCTCCGCCTCGGCTCCGACGCGTCGGCAGCCCACCGTCACCGTCCCGCCGGGAGGGGTGGCGTGGATCGCGTTGCCCACCAGGTTGGTGACCACCTGGGCGATCCGGTCAGGGTCGGCCATCACCCACACCGGCTCGGGAGTCTCCTCGACCTGGAGGTCGAGGGAGGAGTCGGCAGCCTGGGGACGCAACCGCTCGGCCGCAGCGGAGACGACCGATCTCAGGTCCACCCGGGTCGGGCGCAGCCCCAGGCTTCCTTCGTCGGCGCGGGACAGCGCCGACAGATCGTCGGCGAGCCGACGCATCCGGCGTACTTCGTCACCGATGCGCCCGAGCTCCTCCGGTCCGGTCCCGAGCACTCCGTCGGTCATCCCCTCGACATAGCCGTCGATGACGGCCAGCGGGGTGCGCAGTTCGTGCGCGATCTCCCCGAGCAGGCGGACCCTTCGGGCCTCGGTCTCGGCCAAGGTCTGCCCGAGTCGGTTGACGTCGGCCGCAAGCTCGGCGAGCTCTGGCTCGCGGGGGAGCGGCACGCTGGTGTCGTAGCGGCCCGCGGCCAGCTCCCGGGTCGCCGCGCGCACCTGACGCAGCGGACGGAGCAGGCGGTAGGCCGCCAGCAGGCCCGCGGCGGTGGCGACCACGACTCCGGTGAGCATGCCGACGACCAGAGCGGCGTCGACCGCCTGCGCGACCTCGTCCCTCAGGGTCCCCCTGCTCATCGGCCCCATCCCGCGACCGCCCGCCTCCTGCATCATCCGGTCGAAGTGTGCAGGCGCGAGCAGCCGGACCACCAGGGCGGTCGCCAGCCCGCCGAGCAGCGCGACCAGCAGGTGCGAGGCGACCAGTCGCCCAGTGAGGCTTCGGAGGCTGCGGCGGCTGCTCATGATCTGCCGGCCTCGACCTGATGGGGCAGGAACTTGTAGCCCACGCCGCGAACGGTGCCGATGATCCACGGGGCGGCGGCATCGTCCCCGAGCGCCCGACGCATCGCCCGGATGTGGACGTCGACGACCCGCTCGTCGCCGAAGAAGTCGTAGCCCCACACGTGTTCGAGCAGCTGGCCGCGCGAGAACACCCGGCCGGGGCTGTCGGCCAGCGCCACCAGGAGGTCGAAGTCGAGCGTGGTCAGGAACACGGGTCGGTCGTCGACGGTGATCTCGCGGCGGTCCCGGTCGATCAGCAGCCGGTCGAAGGACAGACGGCGCGGGTTGTCGGCGGGTTGCGGGCCGGCCAGCCGGCGTACGGCAGCCTTCACCCGCGCGACCACCTCGCGCGCGCTGAACGGCTTGGTGACGTAGTCGTCGGCGCCGACGCCGAGCCCGACGATCTTGTCCACCTCCTCGGTCCGTGCGGTGACCAGGATGACGTAGACCTGGGAGCTCGCGCGTAGCCGGCGGAGCACCTCCAGTCCGTCGAGGTCGGGCAGCCCGATGTCGAGGAGCAGCAGGGTCACCGGCTCCGAGGCGGCGAGTCGCAGGGCCTCCGCGCCGGTGGCGGCCTCGATCACCCGGAAGCCCTCCGCGACGAGGTAGGCGCGCAGCACCTCGCGGATCCCGGGCTCGTCGTCGACCACCAGCACGGTGGGGCTCACGCGTCCTCCTTGGCAGGTATGCCGGATCGAGCGATCGCGGCGATCCGTCGGGACCACGGTAGGCCCGCAGCGAGCAGCCGGTGCCGCGGCGACGGCCATCTTCACGCCATCTTCATGGCCGCAGCGGTCGATGCTTCACGCGCGACTCGTTGAGTGGGATCAGGCGAACGCCAGCGCGGCGACGCGACCGAGTCGAACGGAGCAAGCACGATGACGAACAGGGAAGGCACCAGGGACGGCTTTGCGGAGCCCGGACGGCGACCCAGGCGCGGCTCTCGGCTCTCGGGCGTGGTGGTCGGCGTGGCGGTCCTGGCCCTGGCCGGTGGCGGGGCCGCGATGGCGGCGACGTGGACCTCCGCTGCACCCGGAGTTGACGCCGTCGGATCCCAGGCTGCCGCAGTGCCGGCATCCGCCGACGAGGCCGTGGCGACGCTGGCGTTCAACCGCGAGGAGGAGCGGATGGCCCGCGATCTCTACGCCCTGTTCGCCGACACCTACGACACCGACACCTACGACAGCGGCCCCTTCGAACGGATCTCCTCGTCCGAGCAGCAGCACTTCGACGCCGTGGGGCGCCTGTTGGTGGCCTACGGCGTGCCTGACCCCTCGGCAGGGCTGCCGGCCGGGGAGTACGCCGACCCCGCCCTGCAGCAGCTCTATGACGGGTGGAGGGTCGACGGGCTCGCCTCCCTGGAGGACGCGCTGGAGGTCGNNCGGACGTGCAGGCGGTGCTGTCGCGGCTGCTCGCGGGATCTCGCATGCACCTGCGGGCGTTCAGTGCCTGGGTCGACGGAGACGGGGCCGACGGAGACGGGGCCGACGGCATGATCGGAGCCCGGATGGGGCACGCGAACGGTCCGGGCATGCGCTCGGGGCGGGGCGGCCACCCCGGAAGCAGCGTCGGCGGTGGGCACTGGTGGCCGGGTGGCGAGGGCTGCCGCTGGGATCAGGACCAGCGATAGGACGGTAATACCCCCTGGGGTATCATGGCCTCGTGGAGTCCGCAGAAGCCCGCGCGCGCGGGACGTCGCCCGAGACGCTGTCGTCCTTGTTCGAGACGCCGCACCCGGCGCTCCGGCTCCGCTTGGACGAGGGGCGGCCGCCGTGGTGGCGTGCCTTCGGGCCGCGGCGCCTGGTCGTGGCCGGGCTCGCGGCCCCGGTGCTGCTGCACGAGTACGCCGCGCAGGTGGGAGGCTGGTCCTCGCTGAGCTGGCCGTGGCTGCTCGCCCTGACCGCCGTGTCGCTGATCGCCTCGCTCACCGTGGCGACGTACGTCCCCCAGCGGGGGATGACCCGCGGCAGCTCGCCGTGTGCCTCGTTGGCCGGCTTCACGGTGGTGTTCGCGGGCCTGGCTCTGGGTGGGGCCCCGCTGCAGGTCGGCACCGTGTTGCTGGCCGGCGGGCTGGCCGCCTACGGGCTGCGGCAGCGCCTCCGCGGCGCCGAGGCCTGCGCGCCGCGCGGCCGTGCCGGCGCCCTCTGACCCCTGGCCATCCGGGGGTACTAGGCCCAAAGGTCCGATACCGGACCGCCCTGAGCCTCTGGGACAAAGGTGGGGTCAGCTCACCTGAACCCACTCCAGGAGCCCACCATGAAGCACCTCGCCGCGCTCGGTTCGGCGACCGGCATCGCCATCGCCGCCGCGACCATCTCGCTCACCTACGCCAGCACCGGCACCAAGCCGCTGCGAGACGAGCCCGGAGTCGTGGTCAGCAGGCTCGCCGGCGACTCACCGACGGACGGACCCAGCGCCACGCCTGGTGGGGACCCCACGGATCGCGGGGACGACAGCTCCGAGGGGCCGAGCCCCTCCAGCGACGCGACCAGGGGCTCCTCGGACGCTCCGTCGAGCGAGTCGACGAGCAGTCCGTCGGACGACCCGACGAGTCACGACGACTCCGACGACCACGGTGGTGACCGGGACGACAGCCGGGACGACAGCCGGGACGACAGCCGGGACGACAGCAGCGGCCACGGCTCCGGCGACGACGACCGGAACGACAACCGCGGCCACGGGTCCGGCGACTGAGCCGGGTGCCGCCTCAGGCGTGGGCGCCGCCGACCAGGTTGAGGCCGATCACGCCGGCGATGATCAGGCCGAGGGAGAGCGCCTTGACCCACCCCATCGACTCGCCGAGGAAGTAGTAGCCGATCACGGCGACGATCGCGGTGCCGACGCCGGACCAGATCGCATAGGTCACGGACACGGGGAGGGTGCGCACGATCAGGGTCAGCAGCCAGATCGAGACGGCGTACCCGCCCACGACCGCCGCGCTCCACGCCGGCTGGGTGAAGCCCTCGGCCTTGGGCAGCAACGCGGTTGCCACGACCTCGATGGCGATCGCCACCGCCAGGAGCACCACTGCGCCGAACACGTTCGTCCTCGTTCCTTGAGAGCCCTACATGTAGCACTCGCTACACAACGCCAAATGTAGCACATGCTACGTTCGACTCGTGAAGTCTCGGCACGACCGTCGCGCGCAGCTCCTGGCCGCCGCGACGGAGCACGTGCTCCACCAGGGCCTGATCGGGCTGACCCTGCGGCCGCTGGCCGCCGCGGTCGGCACCAGCGACCGGATGCTGCTCTATCACTTCGGCAGCAGGGACGCGCTGGTCTCGGAGATCGTCACCGCCACCAGCGAGCGCGCCGTCGAGGCCGTGCGCGGGCTTCCACCCGGTCCGGACGTCCGCACGGCCGTCAACGCGCTGTGGGCGGCCTACCAGAGCGAGCCGCTGTCGTCCTGCCTCGACGTCTACTGCCAGGCGGCCAGCGAAGGTCTGCTCGGGCGGGAGCCCTACCTGTCGGACGCGAGGGCCGCCAACGAGCGATGGTCGGCCGCGCTGCGGGACTACTTCGAGCGCAGTGGCACCCCGAGCGACCGGGTCGACCGGGTCGTGACGCTGGTGGACTCCGCGTTGTACGGCTTCCACCTCGACCTGACCACGGATCGCCCCGACGAGCTCGACCAGGGCGTCGACGACCTGGCTCGCGGAGCCGAGCTGGTGGCCGGACCGGCGGAGTCGCGTTGATCGACGCCGGGGCCGCTCGCGAGACGAACTCGCGCGGGGGTTGCTAGCGTCGCGCCCATGCCCCGCAAGCTCCAGCTCGGACTGATCGGCACCGGCCTCGCCCCTCGCCTGCTCTACCTGCCCGCGTTCCGCGAGCTCGGGCACCGGCTGGACCTGGTCGCGTGCGCCAACCGCACCCGGGCCAAGGCCGAGGAGTACGCCGCCGACGCGGGCATCCCGGTGGTGCACGACACCGCGGAGGAGGTGATCGCCGACCCCGCCGTCGAGGCGGTGATGATCTCGCTGCCGATCGACCAGGCACCGCGCTACGTGCTGGCCGCCCTGAAGGCCGGCAAGGCGGTGCTCACCGAGAAGCCCAACGCCGCCAACACCGCAGCGGGACGACGGCTGCTCGCCGCGGCCGACCGCTACGACGCGCCGTACCTCGTCGGGGAGAACTACGCCTTCCTCTCCCACGCCGACCAGCTGGTCCGCTGGGTGGCGCAGGGTCGACTCGGCGATCTGCGCACGGTCGAGGTGCGCGACTTCACGGTGATGGATGCCGGCCAGCCGTGGTTCCACACGTCCTGGCGGAGCAACCCCGCCCATGTCGGGGGGTTCGTCGTGGACGCGGGCGTCCACCTCGCTCACGTGCTGCGCCGGGCCGTCGGCGACCCGGTCGAGGTGCGCGGCCTGAGCGCCCTGCAGGAGCCCGACCTCAGCCCCGTCGACACGATCACGGTCGCGATGCGCTTCACCTCCGGCGCGCTCGGCACCTGGACCAGCTGCTTCTCGGCACCGCTGGAAGGGCCCAAGATCCGGATCACCGGCACCAAGGGCGTCGCGTCGTGGCACGCCGACCATGCCGAGCTGGTCTCGACCCGTGGGGCGGTGACCAGGTCGGAGCCCCAGGAGAACAGCTTCACCGGCCAGTTCCGCCACTTCGCCGACGTCGTCGTCCTCGGCAAGCAGCCCCGGGTGACGCCGGCGGACACGCTGGGCGACCTGGCGCTGATGGAACGACTGGTCAAGGGTCGCTGACGCCTCCCCGGTGGGTCGGGAGCCTGCTGTCTAGGGTTGCCGCATGGACTTCGAGTTCGACCGTCATGTCGCGGTCGCGCCTGCTGGGGCCGACCTGTTCACCGCCGAGCTCGAGGCCGGT
>CXWJ01005393.1_pt1 | contig 10061 bp, 14 predicted proteins | sample 590841 | NCBI WGS metagenome assembly CXWJ01 (sample SAMEA3498367, study PRJEB10139) | wastewater metagenome | biome: wastewater treatment plant; material: activated sludge | place: Austria | collected 2015-01-21 | reverse complement strand
ACCATGATCGCTGCAAGTTGAATCATCCGAGGCATGCCGGGATGGTCATAGGGCATTCCTCGTGGGAAGAGTCCAGTAGTTTCAGTGTCGTATATTAGTCGTTTCATATTATTTCCAGTGAGAGCCGAGATGCATGTCAGCTTTAATCGGAACACACATGTCAACGCAAGTTTCAGCAATTCGTTGTTGTTCCATCGCTTCTTTTTTATCCCGAGCGCCAATCCCCAATTCATCATGAACTTGAAGATATGGAATTCGCCCAGTCTCCTTCCAGATTCGCACCATTGCCATCTTGGTCATGTCAGCGGCGGAGCCTTGAATCAGGGAGTTCAGGGCTTTGTGCGTATGTGCGCGCTGAAGTCTCTTTTTTGGCCACTTCGCTTCTGCGTTTTCCTTACCTCTGACTGGGATTGTGTTATGCCCGTCTCTGCGCATCTGAAATGAATCAGCGGGTTCCCAGAAGTTAAAGTGGCGTTTTCTTCCACAGATCGTTCGTATCCATCCACGTGAACTGGCCCTCTTCATGCAAAGGTCTGCAATCTCTCTTACGAACGGCACGTGTCTATCGAACTCGCCCAGACGGTTACGCGCTTCGTCTTCAGAACACCCTAACTTCAATGCCATCTTCGAGACCCCCATCCCATAGAATCGTCCGAGCGTCAAGTCTTTCGATTGCTTACGAGTAATCTGAGCAGTCTCGGCCAGGAACGTATAGAAGTCCATGTCCCTGTTATCCCGATAGGCCAAGCTAACAAGGTCCGCCCCCGTATGCTTACACAACGAAGCGAAGTGCGTCAAAATACGCGGCTCTTGCTGCGAATAGTCCAGTTTATTCCACTGGTCTTTATCATCAATTGGAATAAACAACTCCCGCACCAAATGTGCCATATCACTTCGCGAAGGGACTTGCTGCGGATTAGGATTCGCTGCGGCAATACGACCCGTCCTTGTCCCACCATCATCACGTGCAACCTGCTTCCACTGTGGGTGAACCCGATCTCCAATCACATTCTTGAATATCCACTGATCGATGAACGTGCCCCGTAATCTATTCAACTCCCGAATATGTTCCACATACTTCAAGAACGGATGATTTTGACTTGACAGCCAATCACCTTCAAATGACGGAGCGCCCTTAGCCGTACGAGGAAACCCAATCTTCAATCTCTCACAGACCCTGGCGAGCTGGGGACCAGACCACTCATCGACGTCGACATCGAAGTCTTTACGACAGGCTGAACGAAGTTTCTCTTCTTTTGCCATCAGGGTCTTGGAGAGATTCGACGCTTTCTCGAGATCGATCCGGATGCCTTGTTTGCGCATCTCCCACATTAGTGGAAGGACGGCCATTTCAAGTTCAAATATCTCCTGTAAATCCTCAGAACGGAGTATGAGCAATTGCTCGGCGAAAATCTTAAGAGGCGCTGCCGAATCATATTCGGCATAGGGCCCAACATATTTGGCTGGAAGCTTCCATAAGCCGCTCTTAGGATGGACTCCATGCGCCGACGCCGCTTCTTTAAGGAGTGTCTCATCCTTGCCTCCTCCAAGATACTTGTTGCATAACGATTCTAGCGAATAACTGTCCTGCTCTTCGTCAATCAAGGCTTCAACAACTTGGACGTCAATGAACTTTCCGCGTAGATTAACGCCGAGAGTAGACAGCCACTCCAGTTCATACTGTAGATTGGCTCCCACCCATGTGCGGCCTTGTTGCTTACCAAGGTCCACCAGATACGCTGTGACCGGTCCTGGGTCCATATTTCCGCCTCCAAGGTGTCGCAAGGGGAAATAAAAGGATTTGTCAAGAGTGGATAACGATACTCCAACGACTTCCCCATCATCACGAATTCCTCCAGGACCCATTGACTCAAGGTTTGGATCCCGGGTTTCGAGGTCAATCCCGAGAGTGAGACTCGCCTGTAGATTTGGCAAAGTGCGAGGGGCGACCCACTCGCTCTTAGGTGCAAAGAGAGGTATGGTGAATCCACGGCTATGCTCCGCTTTAGTTTTGGCTGATGACATACTTCGGATGATTCCTCTGCATTCCTAGCCATTCCAGGAGTTCAACGGGGTGATTAAACCCATGTGAACTCATGGGTTGATATACCCCGCATGGCGTGTGGTCATTCGTTAATAGCCAGGCTGGGTGTTCATCACGTTGATAAAGATGTTGGGACCCGGCCGTCATTCGAAGTTTTCCCAATCGAATATCAGCATTTCCTAGTGCTAATCGAATATATTCTGTAATCATTGAGAAGCAGAAGATGTCGTAAGGTAAACCAAGCCAAACGTCACTACTCCTCATGTAAACGCTAGTATGAATCTCGTTATTACGGACCAGGAACTGCAAAGAAACTGTGCATGGAATATCTTTACTCTCTCGCGGTGATGGGCGCCAAAAAGTCATTAAAGCTTGGCGTGTTTGCTTGTCCTGTCGTAGCATGTCCACGACATAGCGGTATTGTTGGATGAACTGAGGACCATATGCTCCTGACATTGTAATCAAGTCATCCGAATACTTTTGAATACTTCCGCAGTGGCTATCTACGCCACTAAGCATTGCTGAGCCCATCAAAATCCAATAAGCTTCCGCAAACATGAAGTTGTAATTCAGTTTTCGGCTAATTATTGTAATGACAGGGAAGTTCATGTCCCACTCTGTCGTATTGTGAATCAGCTCAAAAGTACGTTGGTCGCGAGGACAAGGAGTAAAGTGGTAACTTTCGATGCACTTCCGTAGAAGTGCTTGGTAATTGCGACAGTTAAGCTCAATGCTCATACGCCAAGGTGGTTTTTGAAGAACATGGAAAGTGACTTACCATGGCGAACGAGATTGTAAAGCACGGTGTGCTCGTTTACCACGTTCGCCATCATTAGCTCAACGTAGCCTTTACAAATCTCACGATACTGTTCTCTGTCGTAAGGATGCGCGGCGTCTATGTTTTGCTCATGACGCTCCACTGAATCCTCATCCATGCAATAAATGTAGGTTGCACGAAGGTCCCTTAGTTGGAGTTGCAGGTTGGTGTGGTCAAACAACGGACGCTTGAACACGCGCGAGTAAACATACTCACTGGGCCAGTGTCTATCAATAACTACGTTCGTGTCACGTTCCAGCAAGTAATACTTGGCGTTCTCGATAACGCTTTGCTGGTATGCGGTCATGCAAGGAAACAATTCCTTGTTGCCGTCAGAGTGCCAGTAAGCTCCTTTGAGATAGGCCGCGAGCTCCTTAGCTAGTGTNNCTCCTTAGCTAGTGTTGTTTTTCCAGTGGCGTCAGCGCCTTCGACAATGAATAATCTTGGCATAGAGTTAAACTAAATCTGAGTGATTTGGTGCTTCCCATCCGTCAGGTTTCCGAATATCACTTTCGTGCCTGGCGATTCCCTTGATAACTTCATCCTTGGTTGCATGACGCTTGTTCATGTTCGCTGCTTGGACGCGACGCCACCCTTCGTTAATATCCCAGCCACGCAGGAGACAGTAGCCGATGACCACATAGATGAGGTCCATACAAGCGTCAAACTTCTTTGCATCAGACTCTGCGTCCCGGAACTCAATTGCTTCTTCCCAGATGAATTTTTCGCGAAACGTGTTCAAAGTCTCTTCCAACTTGCGTGGAGGACCGTCGTAATCAAGTCCAAACTTGAGGTGGAATTCAGTTACATCGCCCACCATATCAACGGGTTGAGATAGTTGGCGCTTCAAAACACGCTTACCTTCTGGTGTTTGATTGAGCTTCAACCCCTCAGCATTGAGCTGCACACTCCGATTAAAGAGAGTATAAAGCTCACCGTTTGGAGCAGAATACTGCCCAAAGCCAGGAGCATCAAGGCGACGCACGAAACGAAGACGAGGGTAATTGATTCTTTGCTCGTCTGAATATTTGAACGGGTAGTGTGTCATAGGTCAGCCATTTCCTCCCACTTGAGCGAGCTACCCCAAGGACGTTCGCATTCTGTGATCTCAGGGTATTTGCAGTCTTCCCGGTTAAGAACTTCTTTGTCCTTACCTCGAGTCAATTCCCACAAGCAGTTCCTGCTCTCCCTCGGGAACAGTGGAGCGAACACGCACGAAAGAAAATTCGTGTCGTAATACTCACGAAGACAGTTGAACAGAATCTTCTGTTCTGGACGCAGTTTCGTCTCGTAATCCTTAATCGAGGCGAACGTGCCGTAGACGTTCTTAATCGTCCACCCACATCCCTCAATCACTGCCCCAAGAGCGTCATGAGTCATCTCATTAACGTGGTTAGCCGCGCAATTCACGCGATCCCAGCAAGGTGTAGACACAAAGAAGGCGCCACCAGGCGTCATCAAGTCCCTGACATGACGAAGCATCGCAATCATCATTTTCGGCTCAACATGCTCGAGAACTTCGAAGCAAGTCGCCCAATTAACTCGCTGCCCGCCAAGGTCCTCTAACGTAATGTCCAACAGATTCGTCTTTTCCCAGCATTGGATCGGGAACTTTCCAGACGCAAAGACCTCGAGAGCGGAGTCGTTAATCGGACCAACATCAACTCCGTAATACTGTTCCACGATGAATCTTGAAGAGAACAGGGTCTTGGGGAGAGGCAGTTCACGCCCACATCCGATATCGAGAAGGCGTGCTGATGCCCACGCTTTCCGTTCATTCATTCGCTTCATCACATGGGTCCAGCGAAGGCAGTGGCTTAAATAATCTCTATGAATGAACCCACGTTCTTCAGCATTATCCAGCGATAAAAATGTTTTATCTATTGTTTTTCCTCGAGCATTTGCCATATCATGTTTTCTTGGGCCAGACTCGTAGAGGAGTATGAAGAGCTCTTTCTATAGACCAGCCACATTTTATACGTTGTTGAAATTGAGGACCAGGAACTACGCATCTAGAATCTTCTCCCCAGGCTGCGCAGCATTTTGTAACTCCTTTGTAAGTAAGTAATTTATTGTTGATTTTGTTCCAAGAATTTTCACGTTGAGAAACGATTCTAACATTGTCTGGAGAATATCCTAATTTGCCATTTTTACGGTCAAACACAAGCCCTGCTTTCCAGCCGTTTTTAAGCGCCCATTTAACAAAACGGATTTGTCCTTGTCGGCCGCTCCATTCTTCACAAAGTTTGATGCCTCGCGCTCCGTAATCTTTCCAGCTACGCTGATTAGGACTATTGCAACGACCATTGATCCCGCTCCATACATTCGCGAGCTTAAATACTTTATCAATGTCTTCATCAGTCACAATAACAATACCACTGGCATCCCCAATGGGCTCAAGGAATACCGTTCTTCCAGCCGAGGTTTATGAAAACGTGCCGGCAGTTCACAGATTCTCCTCTTCTTCGAACTGCCGTGGATTGCGTTTGTTGTCCAGCACCCCTTGATAATAGCCCCACTGGTATGCGCACCAGAAGGCAATGCTGAAAAGAATGATGATCGTGAGCACGAACATCAGGATGGTTGTGTCTAGCATAAGATTATTCTCCCTGATCTCTGAAGCCGAGAAAGATTGGCAACCGCGGCTTGCCCGCCTTCATTCCGTGCGGCTGATACTTATACTTGATAACTCGCCCAATCAGGGACTCACGGTTAACCCACAACTCATCACGTTGGGTCTTAGTGAATCCGCTCCCACACCAGAAGTCCTCGCCACTCCCCAAGTCCCTGACATGCACGCGTCCCAGACTCTCAAGAGGAACCATTCCTTTGGCGTGGTTAGACCGACGACGAGGACCGTCATCGTTCACAACGTCGTTTCCGTTGTGATACATGCGGTCGAACTCGAGAATCTCCGCTTCAGAATCGTTAAAGCGCTTGAGCTTCAGGAGCCAGTGCTCTCTGAACGTGGAACGGCCAAACTTGTAGGGAGAGTGAGCGGAACGGAGACAAACGCCTTCGTGTCCATTCTCCAGACAGGCCGCTTCGTATTCATCGAGTTCAGCAAGGTTCTCCAGAATCTGATGAGGCAGAACCTTGACAAAAGAAGGCAGTCCTTCAGTTTCAAGATACTTAAGGCGCTCAGTATACCGCATGGAAACGCCGTGGACTGTTCCATTGTCTTGGAATCCGTCCTCCCACGAGGGAAGATAATCAAACACCCAGAACGTAAAGTCCGGTTCACCCTCTTGCCGCATAATCGAGGACTGAATCTCATTGAACTTTTGGCCGTCACACATCAATTCGCCGTCGAGTCCGGGAGGGCAATGGGCAATCAGCTGTCTCCGCACTTTCGCGTTGGGAATATCCCTCAGCGTCCGGGTAACAGGCCTTGACTTCCCGCTGAATGCGTCGGGAGGCTGCATCGTGATGCATCGGATACCATCGAGCTTTGGTGTTCCGATTAGTGGGAATTGAAGACGTTTGACGTCGTCAACCGAGGCTGCGAGCATTGGAGTGAACTTAGAGCCGCGGCCAGTTATTGAGTGATGTTTGATTCGAGACATAAAGTAACGCCACAGAGTTTAACGGTTATACCCACACAGGGAATTCCGGCCCACAATCAGGATCATGCATCGGATTACTTGTCAAACTGGTGGCGGATTAAACTGAACTACCAACCTAGGTCAGTGTAATCAGAGGTGTCCCCTCGTGTTACCGAGGGGACGGTCTGACTACTCTTCACTGTTCTCTTCCGTCTCAGCCGAAGCTTCCTTCGCGGCCTTGACCGGCTTCTCCGCGACGGGGGCGCCTTCCTTCATGGAGATGTAGCCGCTCGTGATCAACGCGCTCTGGTAATAGCTCAGGATGCGCGTGAGAGGCTGCTTCGTGGTGACGACGCCTTCCATCTCCTTCACGAGGTCTTCGCGGCGGATGCCCTTGGCCTTGTGAGACTGGATGATGTTCACAATCGCTTGGGCCTGAGGAGCGAGCGCTTTCGCGCCCTCAGCGACTTGGCCGCTGTAGGTGAACACGTCGTTCTTCGCACCACGCTCGCGAGCTTCACGAGCGGCCTGCAAAGCTTCGGGGCCGCTCTTCGCCTTAGGGGCGGGAGCTTTGGTCTNNGCCTGCAAAGCTTCGGGACCGCTCTTCGCTTTAGGCGCCGGAGCCTTGGTCGTTGCAGTGGCGGGAGCTTTGGTCGGGACCTGTTTCACGGTCTTGGTCACTGGAGTTTCCATTTGTTCTTCGCTTTCTTTTTGGTTGTGATGCATTCAGCATCGTTGTTTCGTAGAGAATCTAACTTATGGAAAGCATTCTGTAAACGGGAATAACATGTTATTCTACAGGAGAATTACAGAGTCCTTGGTCTTCTTGTTCCTGCAATTCCAGGGCCCAGGCGAACAACTTGAATAACGCCAGGGCTTCGGTTTGGAGAATCGATTGGCGAGAAACGCCAAGTTCCTTGCTAACGATAACCGCCGTTCGNNCGTTGTGATTCAGCGGTCATGCAAGAGAAATCTATCTTATAGTGGGCATATCGTAAACGGAATTCATCCTAGGAATTGCATAGGCAGGCTTGAATTTACCTAGCATGTTGTCTAGTCAAAATCATCCTGCCAGGCGCAGGAATCTTCGCTTTGGAAAAGCGAAGATAGCGCCCACGGGGACGCACGTCGCGGAGATGTCCATATTACGTCCCGAAGGGACGGCGCTTAAACTGGGAGCGAATAAGATTCGCGCAAAATCTCCAGGTCATTATGACCTGGAGATAAGAAAAATCCCGTCTCTTGGTAGAGACGGGATGGTGGAGGAAGAGCCGGTTATTCGCTTAGTTTGGCGAGAAGTTTCATGTAGTCATGCTCTGGAATAGGGTCATCAGAGATAGATTCATCATCACCTTTGTAGCAGTAGCGATGAGAGTCATACACGATTCGATAGAGTGTTTCGCGTTGCTCTTTGGTTAGCTCCTGATTAACCATTGGAGTAGTTTGGTTAGGAGCCACAGCCCCGGAAGTAATAGGAGGACCTTCTTCGAGGAGTTCTCTCCTGAGGAATTCCGCGTCTGAATGTGCTTCTGGGACGTCGGATGCTTCNNGTTTGATTCCTTTGACTCCTTCCCACAGGAGTTCGAAGATGTCGTTAATCGAGTTGTCGTCTTGTTGGCATCCCAAGAGACAGATAACTCTTGCCTTTTCTTCAGTGGTTAGAGTAGTGATGTCCATAGCTCAGTCATGCTTAATGAGTTTTTCTGCGATGAGTTGAGGGCGGTAGTATTGGAAGATGCGCCACGGATCTTGTTTCGTTTTGAGCTCAGCGGCGCGACGAGTGATTTCGTTCTTGAGGAATTCTTCAGAAACGGCGTTGGTTTCACCAGTGCAGTCAGTGAAGATTTTGTAACAGGTTTTTGCCTGAGGTGGGAGCTTTTCAGGGACTTCGCGAGTAGGCCCGAACGTATACATACGTCCTGCGATGGAGGATTTGCGGACTTTCTCTCCAGTTACGACGTTGGTGTCTGGAAGGTGAGGAGTGCCGTTTTTCGTGAAGTAGGCCCACACGTAGAGTGCGGTGGCCATCAAGTCTTGTTTCTTGTCGGCCTCGATTCCGAAGAGTGTGTGATGCCAATGGAGGATGGTCTGTTTTCCTCGTGCCAGGAGATCGTCAAAGTTCTTAAATTCCATGTCGATGTCGATTGTGGCCGGGACAAGCGAGTCTTTATCAGGGAATAGATGTATAGTCTTGTCTCCGGATACGATAACTTTACGCGCCGCGGTTTTAGCGGTTGGTGCTGAGAGGAGTTCATAGATGTCAGGAGTTTTGATTTGTTTGGTCTTTTTCATGGTATGTGTAGTTTATGGTTAACGGACAGAAACGGTGAATTCGAGGTTATTGCAGAACTCTTCGATTTTTTCTGTAATAGAATCGTCGAGTGAATCCAGTGCTTTGTCAATTTCTTCTTTGATTTTTTCTTTGCCGACGTTGTCGAAGTATGCGTCAACGGCTGAAGACATGGCTTCGTCAATGTAGTGTTGGACTTTGTCGTTGATGAGTTTGGGGATAGTTTCTTCGATTGTTTGGTCGAGGCGTGATTGAAGATCAGCGATTGTTTTGGTGTGCTCACTGATTATGTTTTCGAGTTTCTCAATGCGTTCGGTTTGAAGCTTGAGAGTATTATGTAACTCAGAAGCGAAGTTGAGTATGTGGCTCATATGATTAGTAAGGTAGAGTGACTTCAGTGAAGGTGATAATGGAATTAGTAAGGTCACGGAGCAATTCCCTGGTAATGGGGTTCAGGGTCTTTCTTTCTGTGAGTTGTTGGATGATTTTGCGCTGGTGTGGATCGATAATGTATTCGTGACGCACACCGTAGTTGGTTTGTGTGTAGTATTCGATTTCGACTTTAGGAGTGGGTTGAGGGTTATGAGGGTGAAAGCATGACGCGTAGTAAGGAATGGCGTCTGGTTCGTCGGTGGAGACTTTGTTTGAGTGGGTTCCACCGATGTGGGTAATGGTTTGGATGTCGGATTCGAGATAGACCCGGTCTCCGACTTTGAGATTAAGAGGATTGAAGGGATTGTGGGACATGGCGTTATTCGTTGATGTAGTTGTTGATGGTGAGTTTTGGACGGTAACCAAAGCGTGTGACGCAGTATTTGAAGAAGCGCGAGTAGAATTCAGATTTAGCGAGATCCGGTGTTTCAGCGACGATAGTGAATTTGTCGGGGTTAGATGAGAGAGGTTGGATGGATTGTGTGACGGGGTTCCAGAAGGTAATGTCGATGAGAGAGTAGGTGTAAGAGGTGCGTGAGGGTTCAAGGTCGTGGATTGAGTAGTGAGATGTGCAGTCGGAGGTTGTGTAGACGGTTGCGTATATTTCAACGTACTTATTGAGTTGTTGAGCGTAAGCGGTTGAAGAGCCTTTAGTTGTTGGAGTCTTTTTATTCATGTTCTTTTTAGTTACGGAAGGAGGTCGGTAATTCACCCTCATTTGTTGTCTTGTTCATTATTTAGGGTGAATTATTCGAGATAGAAAACAGCGTGACAGGCTCGAGACCTTGAGAGGCTGGCGCGATGTTTTTGTATCGAGAAAGACCGGATGACGTGGAACATGAATCAAAAGATGGAAACAACTAAATGTGATGAGATAAGCGATATAGTAAGAGAATTTGGGAGTGAGCGGTGTGGAATTGATATATCGAGGTA
>CXWJ01004596.1_pt1 | contig 10066 bp, 8 predicted proteins | sample 590841 | NCBI WGS metagenome assembly CXWJ01 (sample SAMEA3498367, study PRJEB10139) | wastewater metagenome | biome: wastewater treatment plant; material: activated sludge | place: Austria | collected 2015-01-21 | reverse complement strand
ATGAAGCCGGCGTACATGACGATGATCTTGTCCACCATGCCGGCGATGACGCCCAGGTCGTGGGTGATCCAGATGATAGCCATGCCCAGTTGCTGCTTGAGGCGCAGCACCAGGTCGACGATCTGGGCCTGGATGGTCACGTCGAGGGCGGTGGTGGGTTCGTCGGCGATGAGGAGTGAGGGGTTACAGGAGAGGGCCATGGCGATGCCGATGCGCTGCCGCTGGCCGCCGGAGAACTGGTGAGGGTAATCCTTCAAGCGATCAGCGGGGTTGCCCACGCCGACCAGCGTCAGCAGTTCGGCGGCGCGCTCGTCGGCCTGCTCCTGCTTCATGCCCAGGTGCATGACCAGCGCCTCGGTCATCTGCGTCCCGACAGTCAACACGGGGTTGAGCGAGGTCATCGGGTCCTGGAAAATCATCGCCATTTCCCGGCCGCGCACCCGGCGCATCTCATCGTTGGAGAGCTTGAGCAGGTCGCGGTCATTGAACATCACCCGGCCGTCTTCGATACGCCCGGGCGGGCTGGGGATGATGCCCATGATCGACTTCATGGAGACGGACTTGCCGGAGCCACTCTCGCCGACGATTGCCATCGATTCGCCCTCGCCCAGGTCGAATGTGATGCCGTTGACGGCATGGACGACGCCATCCTCCGTATAAAAGCGGGTCGTCAGGTTTTCAATTTCTAGTAGTTTTGCCATCGGTCCCCCCACGTGCGTTTGAAAAGTTCAAGCGTCATAGTCGCTTCCTCCGCCTACCAAGGTTGAGTATCTATACGATCGCTCCATCCTACAATATGAGAGAACGGTAAATATAACTCAAAACCTCGTAATGCCAATAATTGGCGGCCGGACTTTTGTAAACGTCTTCACACACACAACAGAATGATGGCCTGAAGGTAACGGTTGTGACCAATGAAGTATAACATGCCTGTCAACAGGTGACAAGTTGGTGGCAAAATAGTTGCTGGTAAATAATCCCCCTCGCCCGTGCTGGCAGGCGAGGGGGATTCGGCGACGGCGTCCATACTAATTTAGATCAGGTCGCGGTCACCATCTGAAGAGGAGGAACCAACGCATCACTCCGAAGCTAACGACATAGCGTAGTAATCGCGGCCGAACATACCGACACGATAGTAATAGCCGTTGACCCAACGCTGGGTATACCAGGGTGCGTCGCGCTGCAACAGGATCACCTGCGGCACGGTCTCGTAGAACAATTCTTGCAGGTCGAAGTAGATCTGCTCGCGCTCGGCCGGGTCGGAGGCCAGCACGCCGGCGTTGACCAGCGCGCGATATTGATCCATCAACTCGGCCGGGATGTTCTGCCGCGCGCCATAGGTGCCGACCAGGTAGGGTTGCAACCAGTTGTGCGGGTCGTGGATGTCTTCCTGCCAGCCGTTGACCGCCACCGGCAGTTGCGAAGCGCGCTGCGCGGCCAGGAACGTCGGCCAGGGCAAGCCCAGCGTCTCGATCTGGTACAGCGGGTTGAGCGCCGCGAACTCGCCTTGCAGGATTTCGCCGATGGTCTGGCGGGTGGTGTTGCCGGTGTTGAAGGCGATCTGGAAACGGAAGCCGACCTCCGGCAGTTGGCCGTCCCAGGCCGCGGCCAGATGGGCGGCGCAGGCTTCGGGGTCGTAGCCGTACATCGCCCCGTCGGGGTTGTAGCCCAGCATACCGCTGATGATGGGGCCGTTGTTGCGTACACCCTGACCCAGCAACACTTCATCATTGTAGACGTCGTAGTTGAAGCAGGTCGCCAGCGCCTGACGCACGTCCAGGTCGTTGAAGAAATCGAGCGGGATGCCGTTGCCGTCCAACTGGCCGCTGCCGACGTAAGGCGATCCATCGGCGATGATGAACGTCGGGAAGATGTCGGTGCGATTGACGCCCGGCCGGTTAACGTACTTGCGGAAGAGGCCCTCGGGATTCTCCGGGTTCGACTCGCAAGCGCCGGTCTGGGCGTCGCAAATCTCGCCCACCAGCGGGTCCATCTGGATCTCGTGCTCCGGGTTCACCTGGGCATATTCGGCATCACCGGCCTGCATCATCGAGAAGCGCGTACCCCATTCGTCAACGATGGAATAGATGACCGTCTTGAGCGCCGCCGGGCCAAACGGGCCGCCTGCCCACTTGGGGGTCTCCTCGGTACGCCAGTACCCTTCGTAGGCGGCCAGGACGATCTCCTCGCCGGGTGTCCAGTGGTCGAGCATGTAGGGGCCGGTGCCGTTGATGATATTGGTCAGTTCGGAATTCTCCGCGCCGGGGGCGTACCAGTTCTGCCAGGTGGCACAGTCGCCGTCCCAGGCCCCCTGCTCCACGGCCCACTCCTGATCGAGGATCATGCCCCAGGTCTGGCTGATGGTCGCCAGGAACGGCCCCCAGGGTACAGCCAGATTGAAGGTGACGGTGCCGGCGGCGTCGTCGGCCACGATGGCCGCCTTGACCGCCTCGCAGATGCCGGCCAGTTGGGCCGGGTCGGCGGCCTGCACTGCCGCCGGGTCGCCGGCCAGCAGCCCCTCGGGGTCAATGCTCTCATTGATGTCGGCCGAGGTGATGCCCATGATCGGCTCCAGCAGCAGCCATTGCGGGCCGTTGGGGTCGCTTTGCAGCAGGCCGCGCTGGAAGGTGTAGGCCACGTCGTGGGGTTCCAGCGTGCCGCCGGCATGGAAGGTGACGCCTTCGCGAATCTGGAAGGTGTAGGTCAGGCCGTCCTCGGAAATGCCGCCGTTGTCCTGGGTGGGCACTTCCAGCGCCAGCGCCGGCACAAAGTCGGTCGGGCTGACGTGATCGTAGATGACCAGCGGCTCCATGACGTTCTGGATGACGTTGCCGCCGGTGGTCTCATAGTCGAGGGCCGGGTCGAGCGTGTCCGGCTCGCCAAACGAGACCTCGCGCCAGACGGTGGGGTCATCCGGGCCGCCGGCGACCGGGGCGGCGGCCGTCGGCGTGGCGACGACTTCCTGCACCTCGGTGACGATGCGGGTCACCTCGACCGGCTGCCCTTCGCCCACCACGGTTTCGGTGACCACGCGGGTCACCTCGATGACCTGGGATTGCGGCTGGCAGGCCGCCAGAGCCAGGATGACGACAGCCAACAGGCCCACAATGAGGCCCAGCTTTTTCCTGTTCAACATTTCGTGTCTCCTCACATTCATAACGTTTGGCTTGCTGCACTAAAGTTTGGCGGGTAATCGGCGTTGCTTGTGGTAAAGTAGAGATCGACTACATATCACCTCCCAACCAGCCGGGCCGGCGATCGGCCGGCTACGAGGCTATGGCAGCGTGTAGGCTGCCGGCCGCGGGCATTTCATCGGTAATCAGTAGCGGCAGTATACAACAGTGTCATTACGGTGTCAATATGGTGACATTAAAATGTCATTATGGGGTCATTTGAGGATCAATACCTCTTGAGGAGTCAATTATGAAGAAAATACTCGTCATCCATGCCGGGGAAGTGGGCGAAATCGCCACCTATTCGTTCATGGGACACGATTTATCCGTGCAGCGCGCCGGCTGTGGCGGCGACGCCGAACGCGCCCGCGCGCTCATCCAGGCCTATGACGATCAGGTAGACGCCATCGCTCTCGACGGGATGCCGGCCACGCTGGAGCTGGGCGGGGCGCAACGAACCCACGAACTGGGGGCGACGCTGCCCGCGGTGGCGCAACGGGCGGCGGTCGTTGACGGCAACGGCATCCGCGCCGGGCTGGAGCGCTGGGGGGTCATCCTGGCCGACCGGGCGCAGCCGGGCATCTTCGCCCAGAAGCGAGTGCTCATGGTGCCCGGCCTCAACCACAACGGACTGGCCGGGGCGCTCGGCCGCCGCGCCGCCGATCTGCGCTACGCCGATCCCATCGTCTACTTCAACCTGCCGGCGTTGCCGCTGGTGGGTAGCCGCGGCACGCTCGATCAGGCCGCCGGGCCGACGCTCGATCAACTGAAGGATGCCGCCTTCGACCGCCTCTACCCGCTGCCCGGCGGCCCGGCCGAACCGCGCGATGCCGGGGCCTTCGAGTGGGCCGACATTCTGGCCGGCGACATCGGAGCCATCCGCCGCCACGCCCCGGCCGAACTTAAGCGCAAGACGGTCGTAGTCGAATGGGCCACCGAGGAAGACCTGGCCGATCTGCGCGCGCGGGGGGTCAATATCGTCGTCACGATGATGCCCGCCCTGGACGGCCGCGGCGAGTTGGGCCGCTGGCCGGCGGCGGTCATCGAGGCCATCATGGCCGCGCTGCGCCCCGACCCAGCCGCACCGCTGAGCGAGGACACCTATCTCGACCTGATGGCTAATCTGGACTGGACGCCGGCCGTGCGCTATCTGCAACCGGGGGAGGCGGGCATCAATCGCTTCGCCTTCGTCATCCACCCGCTGAGCATCAAGTTCATCCACAACGACAAGCGCTTCCGCTGGACGAAAGCGCTGCCCAACGGTCTGGTCGAATCGTTCTCGGCCCTCATGCCGCCCATGTACCTGTCACGCATCACCGGCGGCGTCTCGCCCACCACCGGCCAGCGCATCGAGGGACATCTCATCTCGCTGGGGGCCACCCCGCGCCAGATGATGACCCGCGGCGAGCGCTTCACCTACGACAAGCTCAACAAGGCGGCGCGCATCGCCGAGCGCAAGGGGGCGCGCATCATGGGGCTGGGCGCGTTCACCAGCGTCGTCGGCGACGCGGGCATCACCGTGGCCCACGAGGCCGACATCGCCATCACCAGCGGCAATAGCCTGACCGTGGCCGCCACGCTGGAGGCGGCCAAGCAGGCCGTGGTCAAGATGGGGGCCACCGACCTGACCAAAGGCAAGGTGATGATCATCGGCGCCACCGGCTCCATCGGCTCCGTCTGCGCCCGGCTGCTGGCCCAGGCCATCTACGACGTGGTGCTGGTATCGATTGAGCCGGAGCGATTGATCGAACTAAAGCGCACCATTCACGAAGAGACGCCGGGGGCCAGGGTCGCCATCGCCACCAAAGCCGACGATTACCTGAGCCAGTGCGACCTGATCGTGACCGCCACCTCGGCCTTCGGCCAGCGCATCGTCGATATAACCAAATGCAAGCCCGGCGCGGTCATCTGCGACGTGGCCCGGCCGCCGGATATCAGCGAAGAGGAAGCGGCGCTGCGGCCCGACGTGCTGGTCATCGAGAGCGGCGAGGTGCTCATCCCCGGCGAGATCGACTTCGGCTACAACATCGGTCTGCCGCCGGGCACGGCTTACGCCTGTCTGGCCGAGACGGCGCTGCTGGCGATGGAGGGGCGCTTCGAGGATTACACCCTCGGCCGCAACATCACGATGGAGCGGGTCAAGGAGATCTATCGCCTGTTCAAGAAGCATAATTTCCAGATCGCCGGGCTGCGCTCCCACGACGAATACGTCACCGACGAGATGGTGGCCGAGAAGCGCGTGCTGGCCGACGCATTACGCCGCGACCCGGCCCAGTTCGCCCGCGTTCAGAGCGAATCGGCGGCCAAGCTGGCGACCATCCCGGTGTCGTCCAAGGGCGTCAAGGCCGGGCGGTCGGGCGTGTGGCGGCCGGTGGCCGCCGTGGGCGCGGCGATTGCCGCCGTGGCCGCCGGGGTGGCCGGGGTGTTGTTCTTCCGCCGCCGGCGGTAGGGGCAGGCCCCCCGTGTCTGCCCGGAGTAGGGGCAGGCCCCCGTGTCTGCCCGGAGTAGGGGCAAGCCCCCGTGCCTGCCCGGAGTAACGCCGATGCATCCGCGCCAAATCCTCGACCGCTACGCCATCACCCCCAAGCAAAGCCTGGGGCAGAACTTCCTCTATGACGAGGGGCTGCTGGCGCGCATCACCGCCGCGGCCGAGTTATCGCCGGGCGATCAGGTGTTGGAGATCGGCCCCGGGCTGGGGGCATTGACGCGCCAACTGGCCCAGGCCGCCGGGCGGGTGGTGGCCGTGGAGCTGGACGACCGGCTGCTGCCCATCCTGCGCTACGAGTTGGAGCCGTTCCGCAACGTCGAACTGGTGCATGGCGACATCCTGAAGTTCGACCCGGCGGCGTGGTTCGATGGGCCGTTCGTCGTCGTCGCCAACGTGCCCTACTACATCACCGGGGCCATCCTGCGCCGGCTGCTCGACGAACGGCCGCGGCCGAAGCGGCTGGTGCTGACCGTGCAGCGCGAGGTGGCCGAGCGGCTGGCCGCCAAGCCGCCGGAGATGAGCCTATTGGCGGTCAGCGTGCAATATTACGGCGCGGTGAAGGTCGTCGGCGCGGTGAAGGCCGGGGCGTTCTGGCCGCGGCCGGAGGTGGATTCGGCAATCGTTCGCATTGACGTAGATAGTAAGAAGAAAGAAACCACAGATTTCACAGATTTCACAGATTCGGCATCTTCTGAATCTGTGAAATCTGTGAAATCTGTGGTTTCTTCTTCTGCTTCCGAGGCGGCGTTCTTCCGCGTCGTGCGCGCCGGGTTTAGCGAGAAGCGCAAGCAGTTGAAGAATAATCTGCGCCATCTGGGGCTGGCGGACGGGGTGATTGCGGCGGGGCTGGAGGCGGCGGGGATCGATGGGCGGCGCAGGGCGGAGACGTTGACGGTTGAGGAGTGGGGGGAATTAGTTGAGGCATTAGGTTGAAGGTGAAAGGTAGAGGATGGGTTGCGATTGGTGTTGGGACTATAGGTGACTCCGGCTACCGACCCTCGAAGGCAGAAATAGCGTATAATTTGAGAACGATGGCGACTAACCAAGGCGGAACCCAACCAGAGGACAACAGGGCCGCAATCGTCCGGCTCGTGTTGGCCCATTACCCAGCCACGCAGGGCATCTATCTCTTCGGCTCCTACGGCACGGCCGACGAGCGGCCCGACAGCGACGTGGACATCGCCCTGCTGCTGCCGCCGGACGAGGCCGAACGGGCCGGGTCGTTGGCGCTGAGCGATCTCCATTTCGAACTGGCGACGGCGCTCGGCCGCGACGTGGACTTGTTGAATGCGCGGCTGGTTTCCACCGTCTTCCAAAAAGCGATCATCTTCGGCGAGCTACTCTACTGCGCCGACCGCTACGCCGTGGATGAGTTTGAGATGNNGCCCATTTTCATCATGGTCAGGTATCTCGTCATTAGGCCGATCATCCACGATTATGGATTGGGTAATTGCCGAGGCCAGATCAAACGCTTCAACGGCAACTTCCAACGCCCGGTGAGCATCTTCCCCATCAAACAACTCCCAGGGCGTCAGGTCTTCGGTTTCGTCACCATAATCCGTTTGGATGTGAACATCAAATCCATATAACTCCGCCAATTCTGTTAGACGTTGGATTTGGGCAAGTAAGTGAGTATCCCACTTTTTCTCTTCAATGGAACCGCGCAGCAACCCCGCCGGATAATGGGTTCGGCCGACAGGCCCAAGTATCGCCAATACGGCTTTGGCTGAATTCTCAATCGTCAATTGCGCGTTGTCTATGGCCGAGCGCCAGCGGCTCAGGGTAATGTCCTGTTGGGCCTCGGCCAAAAATCCATCAGCCAGCCGCAGTCGATAGGCAACGTGCCGCGCTTGGTTCATGCCGGCGCTTCTTCCCACTCAATTGACCAATTGCCTTGTGGCGCTTCTTGCCAACGCCATATCATATCGGACCCTTCGCGCACGCGATACAGACCTCGCTCCGCCAACTGCCGTTTGAGGAACGCCAGGCGTTTGGTCACATAATTTTGGGTGTCGGCCAGTATCATACCATCCACCGCAATATCTAAATACAAAGCCTGGACAGCGGCATCGAACTCATCTGGTGTCTTGGCTAGAATGCTAACGACACTGCGCCATTGTATAGGCAATAACTGCTTGACGAAGAGGTGGCGGTCGAGGGCTTTTTGAGGGAGATCGTCAGCTATCAATAACAAATCCCAATCGCTCTCAACCTTGGCCTCATTACGCGCGCGGGAACCAAATAACACGATGGCTACCAGGCGCTCTCCAAGCTGCTCCTGGAGGGTAAGCAACATTGGTTTAAGCAGCTCTCGAGTTTTATTTCTCTTTGTGACCTCAACCGTTAGCGGCATCTCGCAACTCTTGGTTCAATCTTTAGATAAAATCATATCACATTTCGCCACACCAGCGTGGCCAGATTTTTGCTCCGAGCTTGACAGGAATGATCGAACTTCATGGCGAACATCGTCGAGTAGAACCATAACATTAGGCTAGAGTCAAATCAGTCCGCGGAAAATCATCGCCGACACATAACAACGGCATCTCGGCCGCCTTAGCCGTGGCATATGAGATACAATCCCCAAAGTTGAGCGCGGCCGGATGGCGGCCTTTGCCATACTTTAGCCAGGCGCTCACCGCCAAGCTATAGTGTCCTTCCGTGAAGGGTGTCACGATCACCTGATTTTCTTCAATGAAACGGGCGAGACTTCCCCGCGCATCCTTCTTCATTCGCGACGATAAGACAATCGCCGTCTCCACGAGAGTCGCGGCGCTGATGACAACCACACCGGCTTCAATCAGTTTGTGGCGCAACTCTTCGTGCCCCGGTTCCTTTAGGAATAAGGCCACGACGGCCGAGGAATCGAGGATCATACGCCCAACTCCTCATACCCCAGGATGGCCTCTTCTTCTGCTTTCGTAATCGGCTTGCCCAGCACTTCTGGCGGCACTTGGGACCAGATTTCATCTTCCAAAAAAGCAAGTAGCCGCGCCTCACTGCGGGGCGCGACCGTATGGAGAATCAATCGTTGTCGTCGCTCGTCCAGCGCCTTGCGAATGGCCTCCGTCTTGGATTCGCCCGTTAAATCAATTATCTCTTCGACTAATCTTTCTACTTCCGGGTTCTTGATATTCAAAGACATATCGACACCTGTTATAGTAAATTACTCGAAATTATACCATTCGTCAATAATTCTTTATTGCCTTATCAGCGGATCATACCACATTCCGCCACCCCCGCGCCGCCGCCCANNGCTGCCAATCGGCCATATGCTCGGCCAGGAAGTTGGTGCTGGTGCGCCCGGCGACGAACGCCGGCGCGGCCAGGATGTCGCGCAAATAGCCGATGTTAGTCGCCACGCCCAGCACGATCGTCTCGCGCAGCGCCCGCTCCATCTTGCGGATAGCCTCGGCCCGATCCTGACCCCAGGTGATGACCTTAGCCAGCATCGGATCGTAATAGGGGGACACGGCCGACCCGCTCGCGATACCGTCATCGACGCGCACGCCGGGGCCGGACGGACGGGCGTAATGGACAATCTCGCCGATGGACGGCAGAAAGCCGGTGGCCGGGTCTTCGGCATAGACACGGCACTCGATGGCGTGGCCGCGTGGCCGCAGGTCGCTCTGGGCGAACGGCAGCGGCTCCCCGGCGGCGACGCGCAATTGCCAGTTCACCAGATCGACGCCGGCCACGCTCTCCGTCACCGGATGCTCCACCTGTAGCCGGGTGTTCATCTCCAAAAAGTAGAAGCCGCCGTTCCCGTCAACGATGAACTCCACCGTCCCGGCACTGACGTAGCCCGCAGCCCGCGCCAGCCGCACGGCCGCGCCGCAGATGGCCCCCCGCAGTTCCTCGTTATCGCCCACCACCGGCGACGGGCTTTCCTCGATGATCTTCTGNNTCGCCGAAGGCCGATTGCGCCTCTTGCCGGGCGGCCTGCAAGGCGTCGCCCAACTCGCCCGGTTGGTTGACCACGCGCATCCCCTTGCCGCCGCCGCCGGCGCTGGCCTTGATGAGCACCGGGTAGCCGATGGCCTCGGCCGCGGCGGCCAGTTCGTCGTTGCTCTTGCCCAACCCATCGACGCCGGGCACGACCGGCACGGCGTGGGCCTCGGCCAATTGGCGCGCCGCGGCCTTGCTGCCCAGGGCGCGCATGGCCGCCGGCGGCGGGCCAACGAACACCAGCCCACGCCGGGCACAGGCGGCGGCGAACTCAGCGTTCTCGCTCAGGAAGCCGTAGCCGGGATGGATGGCCTCGGCTCCGCAATTCACGGCGATGGTCAGGATTTTCTCGTGGTCGAGGTAGGTATCGGCCGCCGTGCTGCCGTGGAGCGGATAGGCCTCGTCGGCCTCGCGCACCCACAGCGCACGCTCGTCCACGTCGGAATAGACGGCCACGGCG
>CXWJ01009351.1_pt1 | contig 10069 bp, 10 predicted proteins | sample 590841 | NCBI WGS metagenome assembly CXWJ01 (sample SAMEA3498367, study PRJEB10139) | wastewater metagenome | biome: wastewater treatment plant; material: activated sludge | place: Austria | collected 2015-01-21 | reverse complement strand
GAGCGGGCCGGGAACGGCTCGGGGAAGTGGCGGGCGTAGACGGCGTTCATGGCGGCGAAGTCGGCCATGCTCTGGAGGAACACGGTCGTCTTGATGACGCGCTCCAGGCCGGAGCCGGCGGCGGCCAGCACGGCCCGCAGATTGGTGATCACCTGCTCGGTCTGGGCTGCCACGTCGCGGCCGACGAGTTCGCCGGAAGCCGGGTCGAGGGCGACCTGCCCGGCGGTGAAGACGAATTCGCCGATACGGATGGCCTGCGAGTAGGGGCCGACGGCGGCGGGGGCTTGATCGGTGTGGATGCGTTCTTTGTTCATCTTATCCTCGTAAGACCTGACAGGTTTCGCGGACTCCTGTCCGCCAACCTGTCAGGTCTGGTAGCTAGAATTTCTTCAATAACAACTGCCACTCGCCTTCGCGGCGCTCGGCGGGCAGCAGCCACAACGCCTCGCTCTCCAGATTCAGGTCGTAGACGAGCGATTCCAGATAGTCGTCGCGCCGGGCTTCCAGCGAGACGATGACCAGTTCCAGCAGTTTGCGCGCGTCGGCCGGGGTGACGACCGCCGGCTCAAAGGCCGTCCCCTCAGGCGGGATGATCGCCTCAAGAAACGGCTGCTTTTCAAGCAACGCCGCCACCAGGTCGCGGGCCTCGGCTAGTTCGCAGGCCCAGGCCGGGATGTAGACTCGCCGCGGCTGGGCCCAGAATGCCTGTGCCTCTTTCTCGCCCGAAGCACGCCCCTGGGTCAGGCGCTGCTTGATCGTCACCCGGCCGCGATAGACCCAGAACGGCAGCCAGGACGGCGGTTGGGCCACAGTCGGCGCGGCATATTGGGCCGGCAGCAGGGCCAGCCCGCCCTCGCTGACGGACACGGCCGCGCGGCAATTGGGACACTGGATGATCTGGTCGTCCTGTCCCGGCGACAGGGCCTGATTGCATTTGGGGCAGCGCAACAGCAACAGTTTCATGGCTATCCGTCAGGGCAGGCGCCCCTTGCGGCTCATTTCCTGCAAGTCGTCGAGTACGGTCATGCCCGTCTTCATCATCTCCGGCAGGTCATCGAGGCCGGGAATGGCCCCGCCGAACAAGCCCTGGCCCGGCCCGCCGGCTGCCTTCTGGAACTCCTTGGGCTTGTCCTCGACCTCCTCGCCGTAGCGGAACTGGCGGTAGCCGTAGACGATGAGACCGATGCCGATAGCGATGGGCAGCAGCAGCAAACCCAGGCTGTCATCATCGTTGGCGACCAGCCCGGCCAGAATCGTGCCGTTGACCAGCACCAGANNCCCGGTCACCAACGCCGCGGCGCGGTAGAGGATGTTGCCCGGCGCTTTGCCGTACATCACCTTACCGCTGACGCCATCGACGACCACCTGATAGACCCGGTTGCGATAGGAGTAGCGGGCCAGCCAGACCGGGAAGTAGACCAGGGCGAACTCCGGCCGCAACAGTTGAATGTTTTCGTAGCTGGTGGTCGTTTGCCCGGCGGCCGTCCGGCTACGGTGGAGGAAGTGGGCGCGGGCCTCGTCCTGGGCGGCGGTGCGCGATTCGGACGGCTCGAAGACCATCGCCTCGGCGTGGAGCGCCTGGCTGTCGAAGGGCAGCAAATCCTGGCGCGAGACGACGATGCGGTGGACGCCGAACTCGGTCACGTCCACGGCGGCGTCGTTCCAGTGCATTGACTCGAAGACGTTATGCTCGTCGGGTTTGGTCTCGTCCTTGTCCTTGCGCACCCGGCCGAAGAGCCAGCCGGCCACGGTGGCCTCGACCCGCCAGAACGGCAGATAGACCAGCAGGATTTCCTCGATTTTGGCCGCCCGGCTCAGGTCGCGGGCCTTGCGCATGCCCGACAGGAAGCCGCGCGCGGCGCTCTCGGCCCCGGCCCGGTCGATGCGTCGCGCCACCTGCCAGCGGCGGACGCCACGCTCCCCCTGCACCAGCGAGTGCAGATTGCAGTAGGGGCACTGAACGATGCGCACGCCCTCGGCCACGGGCACGACGCCGCTGCAATTGGGGCAGATGAGGCCCTGGGCTTGCTCGCGGGCCGGAATGGGCGCGGGCGCGGGCAAGGGGGTGGGGCGGTCGGGCGGCGTCAGGGTGCTCATGTTAATACTTGCGCGAAACGGATGCGGCGGCGATGAAAATAGGCACGGCCAGGGCCACGGCCACGCCCAGATAGATCAACGCGCCGATGCCGATGCCGGCCGCGCCATCGACGACGAAGAAGGAGATGAGCGGGATGAGCGCGGCCAGGAAGTAGGCCAGGCAGCCGAAGCCGCCGATGGAGACGTAGGGTAGCTCGAATTTCTCCGGGTAGATGGCGGCGAACACCTGCCCGGTGGCCGCGTCGACCAGGGCGGTGTAGGCGTTGTCCTTATAGCGATATTTGAACTGGTAGAGGGGCACGTGGACGAGGGCGATCTCGCGGATGGCTCCGGCGGCGATGCCCTCGTTCTCGGCCAGCCAGGCGCGCACGGCCGTGACCGGCACGGTCGGGCGGATGGCGTCGGCGTCCAGCGCGTCATCGAAAGGAACCAGATCGGCGGCGGGCACGCGCAGATTGCCCAATTCGACGATGGAGAGGGCCGCCGCCGGCTTCAGGTGCACATGCTCCTGGCCGCTCTGTTCCGTGCGCGCCAGCCACATGGGGAAGAGTTGGAACTGTTGCGCTTCGATCTGGGCCGCCGTGTCCAGCCCTTTCTCGGTCTGGTTGCCGGCCATCCAGCGGCGTAGCGCGGCGGCGGCCTGGGTGTCGTCGATGGTCGGCCGCACGGCATAGTGCAGCACGGCCTCGCTCTTGTCGAGGAAGTTGACCGTGCCGCAGAAATCGCAGGTGGCGTATTTCGCGCCTTGCTCCACCACCAGCGCGGCGGCGCATTGGCGGCAGAGGAGTTGGGTGGTCGTAATAACGTCAGCCATAGCCGGAAACCTTCGACCATGCCATTGTAACATGGCCCCGCCGCGCGGGGTAATTGCCAATTGGCCACCATTTATGCTAAACTGTAATGTAGTTGACATTATGTCTTGTAATGCAGGAGTAGAATACCCATCATGATCGACGTGAATCAGCTCCGGCGTGGGGTGACCTTTGTCCACGACGGCGCGCTGCTCAAAGTAACCGAATATAGCCACACCAAGCCCGGCCGCGGCAAGGCGACCATCCGCGTGAAAGTCCGCGATCTGCGCACCGGCACGAATAAGGAAGTGACCTTTAGCTCCGGCGACCGCGTGGAAGACGTGCGGCTCGATAAAAGCCTGTTCCAATATCTCTATGACGACGGCACGTTCTACGTGTTCATGGATCAGAGCACCTACGAACAGAAGCAGGTCGTCCATAGCGTGCTGGAAAGCGACGCCAAATATCTGCGCGACAATATGGAACTGGAACTCCTCTCCTACGAGGGCGAGATCATCGATTACGAATTGCCCAAGACGATGGAGTTCGACGTCGTCGATGCCGAGAATGCCGTGGCCGGCGACACGGCCACCGGCGCGACGAAAGAGGTGGTGACGGAAACGGGCTTGCGCGTGAAAACGCCCCTGTTTGTCCAGACCGGTGACCGGATTCGGGTGAATACCGACACCGGCGAATATCTTACCCGCGTCTAGAGCGCCGATGTACCGCGCGGCGACCGCGGGCCATTATCAATGCAGTTTGTTGTGGAGGGTTAACATGAGATGGGTATTGCGTAGAGGGAAACCGGCCGGCCGCCTGTTTGTCGTGGCGGCGCTGATGCTGGTCATGTTGTTCCTGGTGGCCGCCCGGCCGGCCGAGGCCCAGGGCAACGGCGTCTATCACATCGTGCAGCGCGGTGAATATCTATCGATCATCGCCCAGCGCTACGGCACGACCCAACAGGCGATTTTGGCGGCCAACCCGCAGATCACCAACCCGAACCTGATCTTCGCCGGGCAAACGATCTTCGTGCCGTTTGGCGTCCAGCCGCCGCCGCCACCGNNGTTGATGATTAGCCGCTGGTATGGCGTCGATCCCTTCGCCATCGCCCGCGCCAACAACATCTTTAACCTGAACCTGATCTTCGCCGGGACGACCCTGTGCATCCCGTAATGTAGGGCGGGTTGGCAACCCGCCCCTCCGCGCCAAGCGACGGCTAAGAGGCGGGTTGCCTGATGATCAATCACATAGATGGGCATTTTCGCGCGATGGATGAATCCATCGGCGGCTATACAAAACCGCGTTAAAACGCGTTGTCGCGTCTCCTTAACCGGTCTTGTCTAGCAGCAGCGGGTTGGAACTCGCGCCGCGAAAATGCCCATTCTTTTATTTTCGTGTCCCGTCAGCCTGGGCGGGTTGCCAACCCGCCCTGCATGGTCACTACGTTCACCAGGCGGCCGGGCACGACGATTGCCTCCCGGATCGGCCGCTCGCCGATGGTCGCCCGCACCTTGGCGTTGTCCAGCGCCGCCGCCCGCAGCGTGGCCTCGTCCGCGCCGGCCGGCAGCGTCACCCGGTCGCGCAGCTTGCCGTTCACTTGCAGCACGATGGTGACTTCCTCATCGGCGGCCAGCGCCGGGTCGAATTCCGGCCAGGCGGCGCGGTGCACCGAACCCTTCCGGCCCAGTGTCTCCTGCCACACTTCCTCGGTCACGAACGGCGCGATGGGGGCCAGCAGCAGCGTCAGGTCGCCCACGGCCGCCCGCCATTGCCGCCCGCCGATGGGCCGCGACCGGGCGGCGTACAGGTCGTTGACGTACTCCATCAGCGCGGCCACGGCCGTGTTGAAGCGGAACCGGCTCATGTCGCCGGTGACGCGGCGGATGATCTTGTGCCGCTCGCGCTCGAACGCCTCATCGAATGGCTGCCCATTGTTCGGCCGCGCCGCCACCTCGTTCGCCAGCTTCCAGTAACGCTCGATAAAACGCGCCACGCCGACGATGCCCCGGTTGTCCCACAGCGCGTTGGCGTCGAACGGCCCCAGGAACAGGATGTAGGCCCGCAGCGCGTCCGTGCCATAGCGGGCCACCACCTCGTCGGGCGTGATGACGTTGCCCTTCGACTTCGACATCTTCAGCCCATCCTGCGGCGACAGCAGCATCCCCTGGTTGCGCAGTTGGCTGAACGGCTCGGCGAAGTCGATCAGCCCTTCGTCAACCATCACCTTGGTCCAGAAGCGGGCATACAGCAGGTGCATGATGGCTTGCTCGGCCCCGCCGACGTAGGTATCGACCGGCAGCCAGGCGCGCACGGCGTCGGGGTCGAACGGCCGCTCGGCCTCGTGGGGGCTGGCGAAGCGCAGGAAGTACCACGAGGAGCAGGCGAAGCCGTCCATCGTGTCCGTCTCGCGCCGGGCCGGGCCGCCGCATTGCGGGCAGGTCGTGTTGACCCACGCCTCGGCGCGGGCCAGCGGCGAGCGGCCGTCGCCCGACGGCGTGAAGTCGGCCACGTCGGGCAGCAGCACCGGCAGGTCGGCCTCGGGCACGGCCACCGCGCCGCAGGCCGGGCAGTGGATGATGGGGATCGGTGCACCCCAATAGCGCTGGCGGCTGATCAGCCAGTCGCGGAAGCGGTAGGCCACGCGCGGCCCGCCCCGCCCGGCGGCGGCCAGGTCGGCGGCGATGCGCGCCCCGGCTTCGGCCGACGGCAGGCCGCTGTAGGGGCCGGAGTTGACAACGATGCCCGGCTCTTCGTAGGGGTGAACATCCCTGTTCACCCCTTCTTCGCTCGGCCGGCTTTCAGGGTGAACAGGGATGTTCACCCCTACGATTGGCAGGTCATAGCGCCGGGCGAAGGCGAAATCGCGCGCGTCGTGGCCCGGCACGCCCATCACCGCGCCGGAGCCGTAGCCGCCCAGCACGTAATCGGCCACCCACACCGGCACGGCCGCGCCGGTCAGCGGGTGCGCGGCGTAGGCCCCGGTGAAGACGCCCGTCTTCGCCTTGTCGGTCGCTTGGCGCTCGATCTCGCTCAGCTGCCGCGCCGCCTCGACGTAGGCCGCCACCTCGGCCGCCCGCGCCGGCGTGGCGATGCGCTCCGCCAGCGGGTGCTCCGGGGCCAGCGCCAGGAAGGTGACGCCGTACAGCGTATCGGGCCGGGTGGTGAAGACGCGAATCTCGTCTTCCCCGTTCTCATCCCCGTTCGTAGTAGCGACTTCAGTCGCGTCTTCTTGGGAAGAAACGCCGCTAAAGCGGCTACTACGAACCTCGCTCGTAGTAGCGACTTCAGTCGCGTCTTCGGCCGAGGGAACGCCGCTAAAGCGGCTACTACGAACCTCGCTCGTAGTAGCGACTTCAGTCGCGTCTTTAGCCGAAGAAACGCCGCTAAAGCGGCTACTACGAACCTTGAACAGGATATCCGCCCCCTCGGAGCGGCCGATCCAATGGCGCTGCATCTCCTTGATGCGCTCCGGCCAGTCGATCGTGTCCAGGTCGGCCAGCAGCCGCTCGGCGTACGCGGTGATGCGGAAGTACCACTGCTCAAGCTCCTTGCGCGTCACGACTGAATCGCAGCGCCAGCAGCGGCCGTCCTCCACCTGTTCGTTAGCCAGGATGGTGCGGCAATGGGGGCACCACCATTGGCTGCCGGGGGCGCGATAGGCCAGCCCGCGGCGAAACAGCAGCCGGAAGAACCATTGCGTCCAGCGGTAGTAGGCCGGGTCGGTGGAGTCGATCTCGCGCGACCAGTCGTAGGAGCACTCGACCAGTTCCATCTGGCGGCGGTAGTTGGCGGCGAAGCGGACGGTCGTCTGGCGCGGGTGGATGGCGTGGGCGATGGCGTAATTCTCGGCCGGCAGCCCGAAGGCGTCCCAGCCCATCGGGTGCAGCACGTTGTAGCCGCGCATCCGTTGGAAGCGGGCGCTGACGCAGGTGGGGATATAGTTGCGGCAATGGCCGACCGACAGGCCATCGCCCGACGGGTAGGGGAAGAAGTCCAGGATGTAGGCGTTGGGCCTGGCCGGGTCATCGCCGGTGCGATACAGATCCATCGCCCGCCAGCGCGGCCGCCATTTGTCTTGCAGCGCGGGGAAGTCGTAGGGCCGGTCGGCGGCGCGGGCGCGGCGGGTCATCGGTTGGCTGGTCATGTTGTCTCTCCTTGTCATCGATCCGGTCAAAAATGAAAAACGACCGCGGGTGGATTCCCGGCGGCCGTCTGTTGCATGGATCAATGGGGGACAAAAAAGCCGCAGGGAGCGCCTGCGGCCGGTGCGTTGTCTGGTCAGTTGGTCAATCGATCACGCTTGCGGGCAGGCACGGGTTATTCGGCGCGTAACGCGCCAAGTAATAAGCCGTGCAGTCGAGCGAAGTTGCGTGATGGGTTCATGTCGAAAACCTGACGATAGGGTAGCATAGGTGGGAGTGGTTTGTCAATTGGGGTGGGGATTTTGTGTTATGCTTCATGGGGTGTTCAACTACACCTACACCGACCATCTGGGCAGCGTGGTCGCGCTGAGCACGACCGCCGGTGGGTTCATCTCCGGCTCGCTGGCCCGCTATGACCCCTTCGGCGACTACCGCACTACGCCGGCGACGACCAACAACCCGGACAAGACCGACCAGGGCTTTACCGGTCACCGGCATAACAACACAGGGGAGTTCCCGCTCCGGAACATCGGGCTGATCTACATGAACGCCCGGTATTATATGCCGGAGATTGGGAGGTTTATCTCGGCGGATTCGATTGTGCCGGAGCCACAGAACCCGCAGAGCTATAACCGTTACTCGTATTCCTACAACAACCCTGTTAATTATACCGACTCTTCCGGTCATTGTATAGATGGAATAACGACCTTGGCCTGCGTGGCCGTCGCGCTGAAGGTCGTAGATTACGGCTGGACGGCCTGGGATACCTATCAATCTGGTCGTGTCCTCACTAACCCCAACTCCACTTCATAGGACAGATTCTTCGCGGCACTCAACGTGTCTCTGGCCATAGGCTTTGAGATGCTGGAGCCGGATGACTTCTTGCCGGTGGGATTGCCCGTTGACGACGTTGGACGCCGCGCTCTGTTGAATAGCGCCAAAACAGTCTACAATGAAGGCGGTGCTGAGGCGGTCGAAGCTGTTATCCGTGACCAACTTGGCGACAACGCTGACATTGTTCTTAATAATTTGTGGGATACGCTCTGTTGTAGCGGGCAGAAACACCATGTTTTGTCAAATAAGATCATGGATGAGCTTGGCCGCCATTAGACCCTACGAGGTATCTTCCAGCGGAATGATATTATCGTTCAGGCCTTAGATCTTAGTAGTCACAAGGGCTATCAGACTTGGCATAGGATGTATGATGACGAGGTTGTCGGTTGGTTACGCAATAACCAGACGGCGACTGCAGGGGAGTTCCTGGATTATCTTACAGGCTTCTACTCTACTCCCGAAATGCAGCGACGATTCCCACAGGCTTTGGAGATGCTACAAGGACTACAGCCTTGATCTTGGCAGGGGAACATGAAATTCTATATACTGAAACCGGTAGGGGGGATCATGTTCGGCACCAAATGGGCTTATGGGGAACAAGTTGCACCCGTGGTTCAAGGTGATGGCAGGGATTGCCCTTTCTGTGGAAGAACGATCGGTGGCTATGAATGGCTACCCCCTCATCGGGTCAAGCTGTCCAGCGCTAAGTCGGAGAAATGGGGAGATTTTGTTTGGGGTGCCGGTTTCGATTTGATGGTGTCCAGCCGATTCAGGCAGCTATATGAAGTTGAGGGCCTGAATGGAATTGAATATTTCTACCCATCTGCGAAGATTGTTCGAGTAGGGATGAGAAAGACTGGTGATTTGCCGGAAGGCATACCCATGTATCACCTGATTCGCATTCGATGGAATGGCGCTAACCTCGACGACGGAGCATCTGAAGTCAAGAGAAAGCCTGAGAAGCCTCCTCTATGTCCTTACCATCGCGGCAGTATCGTTTCGCTTGGCCGAATGGTTCCTCAACCAGGTTCGTGGGATGGTTCGGACATTTTCTTAGCTGGAGGTGGTCTAAATAGTGCCATAATGGTCACACAGCGATTTCACGATGTTGCCAAGAAGTACAGCCTGACTAACGCTTGGCTGATCCCAGCGGAGAACTATGCCTACCGCGAGATAGGAGGATGGTACGTGGATGATCCGAACTTAGGCGATTCCTCCTCATCGATTACGCGAGGCAGACGGCAGCCTCCGACGACCGGTTGACGTTCACGTTATCAACTTAATTTGTACCTTAACAACTACAACCAGCGCCTAGCCGCCCGCTTCATCCACTCTCGACGGCGGCAGCCTAAACCGCTTACTGCCCCAGGGGATGTGGGTTATCTCGCCGCCCAGGCCCAGCCGGTCGAGCTGGTCGCGGACGAACTGCTGTGCGCCGACGGCCAATGGGTGATGACCACCTATCCCGACGGCACAATCGTCTACACCCCCTTCCCCGACTTCGAGGAGAGCCAACCAGCCACTGGTTCAACGACCCAACGCACCGGCAACTCTATTGCCGTCCACAGAGTATAGAGCAGCCCAACTTCGTTGCCCTCCCGTCCCCCATTCGTTGCTTACGCATCCCTCTGACTGTGCTATACTTGGCCCGAAATATACGCTCATGCGCGCTCGCGGCCGACAGCCCGCCCGAACACAACCGGCGTTCGCCTGGCCCCCCCGGTGTCCGTCCCTCGCCACGGGGCGCCGGCCGCGTCGCCGCAGAGCACACACGGCCGGGCACTCTTGGATACTTTCGACAGCGTACTGGAAAGATTCGCGCTCATCAGTTACGTCGATCTCATCGACATTCTGCTCGTCACGCTGATCATCTTCGGCGTGCTGATGCTCATTCGCGGCACGCGGGCGGTGCAGGTGTTGCGCGGCCTGCTGGTGCTGGCGGCGATTATCTTCATCCTGGCCCAAATCTTTGAGCTGCAAGCCTTCACCTGGCTGGTCGACAACATGCTGCCCGTGCTGTTGATCGCCATCCCGGTCATCTTCCAGCCGGAATTGCGCCGGGCGCTGGAGCAACTGGGCCTGGCCGGCCGCTATCTGCGCATCTTCCGCCGCGACGAGAGCAACCCGGTCGTCGATGCCTTCAAGGACGCCGCCCTGCGCCTGTCCCAGCGGCGGCACGGCGCGCTGGTCGTCTTCGAGCAGGAC
>CXWJ01013864.1_pt1 | contig 10072 bp, 4 predicted proteins | sample 590841 | NCBI WGS metagenome assembly CXWJ01 (sample SAMEA3498367, study PRJEB10139) | wastewater metagenome | biome: wastewater treatment plant; material: activated sludge | place: Austria | collected 2015-01-21 | reverse complement strand
CACACAGAACACCGCGGCATAACCACCCCCACATCACTGTCCGAAATCAGCCGGGCCCCTCAGACAACGCCTGGGTCAGACCCGTGCGGTCGGCCAGCATCCGCACCGCCACACTGCCCGCCTGGGCCACCACGCCGGTCCCATCACCAGTGACGGACAACCCCTTCGACCACGATGTACTCTTCACTTACCAGGTGCCTTCCCGCTCGGACGACTTGACTATCGCAAGTACAAGTATTCCGTTGCAGGACAGGCACTTTGGTGCATCCACAGGGTGTGTCACCCCCTCACCATGAACGGGCGAGGCTAATGGTCAAGGAGACCCCGTCGCGCAAGAACGCTGGCGCCCACTACACCCCAAAGTCACTGGCCGAAGAAGTGGTCCTTCACGCGCTTCAGCCGCTCTGCTATTCGCCGGGACCGCACCAGACTGCTGATGAGTCGGCGTGGGAACTCAAGTCGTCCGACGAGCTGCTGGACATCAAGGTCGCCGACATCGCCTGCGGGTCGGGAGCCTTCCTCGTGGCCTCCGGTCGCTACCTCGCCGACCGACTGGTCGAGGCATGGATCGCCGAGGACCCGAACAACGCAAGGCGTAGTAACCTTCACTCACGGGCGATCCGACAGGTGGTCGCGAACTGCCTATACGGGGCGGACATCAACGACATGGCAGTCGAGATGTGTAAGCTCTCGCTCTGGCTCGTTTCCCTGGATCGCGATCTACCGTTCTCCTTTGTCGACGACAAAGTCTTCCATGGGAACTCCTTGCTTGGCATCACTAGCCTTGAACAGCTGCGCCGCATCCACGTCGACCCAGCACGGGTCTCAGGTCAACACATCATTGAGATCTTCGATGTCGACATCGACGCCATCGTTCGGAAGGCAGTCGACTTGCGTCAGCGCCTCGCGTCGGAGATCGACGAGAGTGACCCCGCCCGGTCGAGTGCAGCCAAGCGACGCCAGGTAGCTGAGCTTGATGCGGTCACATCAGACTTGCGCGTGATCGCGGACGGCGTGATAGCGACTGGATTGCGCTTGGGCGGCAAGCCGGGAAAGACGTTGGACGAAGGTTACGAGTCGCTGCGCGCTGCCGTAGCCCGCGCTCACCCGCGATCCGGAGCTCGGGATTATGGCGCACTTGAGTCAATCGTATCGAGTGGGCTGGTCCCAACTGTTCCCACCGACTACGAGAGGTGGCGTCCTCTTCACTGGGTCCTTGAGGCCCCAGACGTCTTCGTCGGCCGTCACGGGTTTGACGCGATCGTTGGCAATCCCCCGTTCCTAGGTGGCAAGAAGATCTCGCTCGCTATCGGAAGCAACCATCGAGAATGGATCGTCGCCAACATCGCGAACGGAAGGAAGGGCAACGCCGATCTTTGCGCCTACTTCACCTTGCGGGCGGGGCAGCTCGCGAACCAAGGTGCAACCCTGGGGCTGATTGGTACAGACACCCTTGCCCAAGGAGACACTCGCGAGGTCGGTCTTGACCAGATGGTTGAGTCGGGATGGACCATTCATCGGGCATGCCGCAGTATGGACTGGCCCACTTTGAGCGCCTCCGTTTCTGTTGCGCTCGTATGGGCTGCGCGGGGGGGTGTTGCAACACCAGTTTCTAGCGACGGTGTCATGGTTCCAAAGATATCGGCATCGCTAGAGCCTGAGGGCTCTGTTGCGGGCCTACCCGCGACGCTTGTGGAAAACGCACGTCAATGCTTTGTCGGAGTGTACCCAAATGGTCTTGGGTTGGTCCTTGACAAGGAGCAGTACCGCGACATTTGCAGGACAGACGTGCGGTCGATCGATTTCATTCGTCCGTACATGACAGGCAAGGACTTGAGCACTTCGCCGTCCTTGACTCCGGAGCGCTGGATTATCGATGTGACGGAGCTGTCTCTTGAGCAAGTGCGGCAACTCCCGGGTATCTTCCGGCATCTCGAACAGTATCAGAGGCCGTACCGCGCATCCCTCGCGAACAAGCCCAAGCTTCAGGCTGAGTGGTGGAGGTTTGAACGTTCGGCCAAGGCGCTTTACGTTGCGATGGAGGGGATGAGCCGGGTCATCGCGTGGGCTCGTGTCAGCTCGACACTCCAGCCAGTCATGGTCTCTCCTGACCAGACTTTCATGGAGAAGGTGGTCGTCATGCCGAGCGAGGATATGGCAGATTTTGCCGTGATAGCATCCTCGATTCACACGCTGTGGGCCATCCGATATTCGCCAACACAGGGCACGGGAGTTGCTTATAAGCCGTCCGATGCTTTCGACACGTTCCCCCGCCCCGAGACCACCGCTCACCTAGCAGGCGTCGGCCGCATGCTCGACGAAGTGCGCAGCGAGATCATGCGTCGCCGCAAGCTTGGACTAACGAAGCTGTACAACCTCGTGAACGACTCCGATGTCGCCTCGGCAACTGATCAGGATGTGGCTGATCTGCGGCGCATTCACGTCGAACTGGACGAGGCTGTGATGGCTGCATACGGATGGACGGGAATCACCCTCGATAGTGGCTTTCACACCTATCGCGGAATGAAGCGGTGGATGATAGGCCCGGTCGCTCAGGTCAAGGTCCTTGACCTCCTTCTTGAGGAGAACCACAGGCGGGCCGCAGCCGCTGGGCCCCCCGATCCCAAGAAGGCGACTCGCGCATCGGCGACGCCCGATCCGAGCTCGGACCTCTTCGGAGGGGGTACTGATTAGCAGAATTGGAGTGTTTGCCGCCGATGAGGTTCCCTCCGATGTCGGTTCCCTACGGCAGACTCGTGTCCTATGACGGAAGCAACCAATGACGCGGCAGGATCGCAGGCGTCGTACAAGTTGAACTTCGATCCAGACGGTTCGTCGTTTTCTGTGCGCGAGAACCTCGCCGACATTGTGCAGCGTGAGTTGCTCGGCCCGATTCACGGGCCGGAGGAGGTCCTTCCCTTCAGTCCACGTTCGCAGTACCTCGTGGGACACATCGCACCGGTGAAGCTGACCGGATCTAAGTCGTCGGCGCTCGGTGACGACGACACGGGGCGGGATCTCACTGAGATCCGGACGGACGACGACGCACTCTCCGATGGCCGCGGAGTGCCGGCGTACGCGGCTGAAGAGACCGAGGCGGAGTCCGACGATGACGACGTCGAGGACCGGGCGCCGAAACAGGGCTTGATGATCCCGGCTTCCATGGGACTTCGGTTCCAAGTGCCGGAGGATCAGGAGTCGTTCGATGTCACTGCGTCCTGGGGCATATACGAGCCTGTGGAGATGGAGAAGGTGTCAAAGGCCGGGCGGCCGATTCGTCACTACCAGCGGATTCCGGTCGAGGAACGTCGAACGGTCCACCTGGTCGACCTCGTGCAGGGCAAGACCGTGTCGATCGCGCTGCGTGACGATGCGTGCCTACGGGTCGATCGATACGACGACCCGCAGTTTGGGCGTGTACTCGTCGAGATCGCGTTGTGCAACGACCGCGAGACACCGATGCCGATCCCGTTGAGCATGTGGATGTTTCAGACCAAGCTGTTGGTCGGCGCCGGCGGCGCCGAGGTCTTCTTGCCAGTGCGGGACGTGTTGGAGCAGGACTGGCCGGAGTACGACGAGGAGGTCAAGCGCCTCAATCTCCAGTACCGCAACCGCCTCGAGTTCGCTATCGGTCGCACGTGTTCGGTGGACTGGACGGTCAAGGAAGGCTCGCGTCGTGCCACCTCGGTGGAGACGACCTGGCTTCCCATCGGTGAGACGCCGCAAACCCGCGCGCGATCCGTGAAAGACGCGTTGCTGTCAATGGACGAGCTGTGTAATGTCACACCCGCCGACCTGCGTGCAGGGCTCGAACCGCTCGTGAGCGGCTACGGTGGTTGGCTCGATGAGCAGGAGATTGAAGCGGCGAAGCTGCCGGCCCACTGGCAAGAGACCTGCGAGTTGGTGTTGTGGGAGGCCCGGCAGGCACACGCGCGGCTCGTCTCCGGCCTGGAGCACGTCGCTACGGATCCGGAAGCGCTGCGATGTTTCCAGTTCATGAACCGCGTGATGCGCGACCAGCGCATCGCATCGCAGGTTGCTGCGGAGCGCGCATCCGATGCGTCGGTGACGCTCTACCAGGCTCAGGCCAAGGTCACCGAGCGCGGCCCAGGGGCGGCTTCGTGGCGTCCGTTCCAGCTGGCGTTCATCCTGATGCAGCTCGGAGCGTTGACCGATCCCACCGCACCGCTGCGTAGCGCCGAGCATCAGTCGCGAGTCGAGTTGCTGTTCTTCCCGACTGGTGGTGGCAAGACCGAGGCGTACTTGGGCCTGGCGGCATACACATTTGCGATCAGGCGTCGCCAAGGTGTCGTACAGTCGGCCGAGGGCCCCCTGGACGGGAACGACGGCATTGCGGTGCTGATGCGCTACACCCTCCGGCTTCTGACTGCCCAGCAGTTCCAGCGGGCGACCACCTTGATGTGCGCTGCCGAGCTTGCTCGGCGCGAAGACGAGGCGACCTGGGGAGTGGAGCCTTTCCGGATCGGACTGTGGGTCGGAACCGACGTGAGCCCCAAGCGGTTCGAAGAGGCAGACGAGCAGCTCAAGAAGGCCAACGAGTACGGCTCGCACCGGCTGACCGTGCTCCAGATCCAGCGCTGTCCATGGTGCGGCACCCCGATCACTGCCGCCCAGGTGAGGGCCGACGCCACGATGCGTCGTGTGTTCGTCCACTGTGGCGACGAGCTGGCCCGGTGCCCGTTCTCCAAGGGCGGCGTGGTCTCCGAAGGTTTGCCGGTTCTCACCGTCGATGAAGAGATTTACCGACTGACTCCCGCGTTCGTGATCGCCACCGTCGACAAGTTTGCGCGCCTCGCTCGTGAGGGCGAGGCCGCCGCGCTGTTCGGCTACGTCAGCAGGCGTTGCGGTCGCCACGGGTACGTCCACGCTGACTACACGCCGTGTCAGGTCGGTTCCCACCCCGCGAACAGCGGTCAACCGGCCGCAAGCGTTCGGCCGGTGGGTCGTCTCCGGCCGCCGGATCTCATCATTCAGGACGAGTTGCACCTCATCACGGGCGCACTGGGCACGGCCGTCGGACTGTTCGAGGTTGCCGTCGAGACCCTGTCCTCTTGGGAGACCCCGGACGGGAGGCCGGTGAAGCCACTGATTGTTGCTTCGACGGCAACCGTTCGAAACGCCCAGGAGCAGGTACGCGGCCTGTATGGACGCCAAGTGGAGATCTTCCCACCACAGGTGCTGGACGTTGCTGACACGTTCTTTTCCCAGGAGGTGCCGATCGACAGGGAGAACCCCGGGCGGCGCTACATCGGAGTCAGCGCCCAAGGAGTCCGGCTGTCGAGCGCCGAGATCCGTGTTTCGGAGGTGTTGTTGTCCGCGGGGCAGTTGCTGTTTGACCGCGCGGGTGCTGCAGCTGATCCGTACATGACCCTCGTCGGCTACTTCAGCGCTACCCGCGAGCTGGCGGGCATGGCGCGCTACATTGCCGACGACGTCGCGAACCGCGTGGGCAACCCGGCAAAGGATTCGGGCTTCCCCCGTCGCTACGGGGCAGCCTTCGGCAACCTCCACACCGCCGAGCTGACCTCGCGGATCGCGTCCGCCGAGATCGGGCGCACCCTGGACCGGCTGGGGCTGGCGTTCGATCCGGACTTCGACTCGACCGAGGCGTTCCAAGCGCGGCTCGCGGCACGGAAAGCGGACCAGAAGGTCACCTACCGGACCGACTCGCCCTTCGACGTCGTCCTCGCGACCTCAATGCTCCAGGTGGGTGTCGACGTCCAGCGACTCGGTCTGATGTTGGTGGTGGGGCAGCCGAAGAACACGGCTGAGTACATTCAGGCATCCTCGCGGGTCGGCCGTGACGCATCCGACCGTCCGGGGCTGGTCGTTGTGCTCGGAAACTGGGCACGCCCTCGCGATCTTGCGCATTTCGAGCAGTTCCGCCACTACCACGAGACGTTCTACGCCCAGGTCGAGGCGCTGTCGGTGACACCGTTCTCGCCGACCTCGCTGGCCCGCGGCATCGACGGCCTTCTGGTGAGTGTTGCGCGCGTCATCGAGGCCGCCACTGTGGATGGGCTGTCGCCTGAACGCGAGGCCTGGCGCATCAAGGACCAGCGGTCGATCGTGGAGTCGATCGCCGAGCGCCTCAAGCAGCGGATCGCCGCGGCCGCGCAGAGCGAGGACGCAACCAAGCGTGCGAACGACCTGCTTGTGAATCGAATCGACCGGTGGACCGAGCGTGCCAAACGTGCTGCGGAGATGAGCAAGACGCTCGTCTACGAACGCACCGGCGAGGGTGACAAGTACCTGCCCCTGATCATCAGTCCAGAGAATGCGAAAGCATCGGTGGGCGGGTCGATGGAAGCTCCGTTCATCATCGCCAACTCGATGCGCGAAGTGCAGCCGGAGATCAACCTGCTCGTGAGCCCGGTGCCCGAGCGACTCTTCGCGCGCACACCGGAGGGCGTGCCCGCCTGGACCCTGCCCATGGGGGAGGAGGACTGATGACAGACCTGCTGCCTGAGTCGGGTTCCGACGAGATGTTGCACGACCAGAGCGAGCCCCTCGACCCACTTGCCGACGCGGAGGACGGAGTCGTCAAGAACCGCGCCAAGGTCGGCTCCGCTCGTCCCTCATCTCTTCTCTACACCTACGGCCCCGGCGCCATCATGGACCTGCCCGGATTCTCGGTGATGCCGGCTGGGCTCGACGACTGGGAGCCGATCTGGAAGCGGCGCCCCTTCATCCCCAGCATCATCGAGCCCCGACTGCTCAACGTTGTACGCCTCCACCTCGGACCCCAGGTTGACGGACTGCGTCCCTTTCCCTGGCAACCCAAGAAGGGCGCTATGTCGAAGGAAGGCGACGATCTCGGCATCCCGTCACGGGTGTTTCCTCAACTGTTCCGGTGCACCGGCTGCGATTTCCTCGGCCCACTTCCTCGGTTCAGCTACACCAACACCCACCCCTTCCGGCCCGACCTCGCGCAGTTCACACACAAGAACTGCCCCGGCCGCGGAAGACAGCGAACGGGATCGACCGGCCGTAAACGTGAAAGCCCGGCCGTTCCGGCACAGCACCTCTTGACCTGCGCCAACGGGCACCTCGACGAGTTCCCTTACACGCTGTGGGTTCACCGCGGCGGCAAGTGCCCGAAAGCCGAACTGCCCGACCTCAAAATGCGTGACGCGAACGTCGGCAAGTCCGTCGGCTCGACGATCTTGTGTGCCTCCTGTGGTGCGAGCCGAGGGATGGCCGAAGCCCAGGGTGGTGTTGGTCGGGACAAGCTGCCGCAGAAGTGCCGAGGCCGGCACCCGCATCTCAACGCGTTCGATGCTGAATGCGACGCCCGCCCGGCACTGATCATGATGGGTGCCTCGAACCTGTGGTTCGCCTCCACCCAGTCGATCATCGTCATGCCCCGTACCGACGCCGAGGAGAAGGAAGCGCTCGCCGACCGGCTTCGCGTCGAACTCGGCGTCGAACAGGTCCAGCAGTTCGGCGCCCAGGTCGACGTCATTCGCGCCTTGGCGACGGCCAAGCACATCGACATGGCCGGCATCACCGATGACGACATCGTCGCGGCTGTAGCCGACGTACTCGCACCCGCGGACTCCGAAGCGGAACGTCAGGAGAAGCTCGCCGCCTGGGACCCCGTCGACCTGCTCGTCCCGGAGTGGCGGTACCTCCAGAAGCCGTCGCTTTTCCCGCAGCAGCAGAACTCCAGCGGACTCATGGTCACCGAGATGCAGCGCGGACCTGAACTGCACCAGCGAATCGGTCGTGTCGTCGCGGTCAACCAGATGAAGAAGATCAACGCCGTCCTCGGGTTCACCCGACTCGACGAGATGGACCGCGTCAACGACCTCGCCAGCCGCCTCGTCAAGCTCACCCGCAACGGCAGGCCGACGTGGGTGCCGGCCACCGAAGACCGCGGCGAAGGGATATTCCTCCAGCTCGACATCGCCGCTGTCGAGGGGTGGGAGCAAGACATCCTCGCAAGTTGGCTCTGGGACGCCCACAGAAAGGCGCACCGACGCAACTTCTCTCGCCGTTTCTCCGAAACCGCCAAGCTGGTGGACCCCGACACCCGCCTGCCCGCGCCCAGATACTGGCTGCTGCACTCGCTATCCCACGCGCTGATACGCGAGATGGCGATGTCGAGCGGCTACGGAGCCGCCAGCCTCACCGAACGCATCTACGGATGGTCGGCCTCTCCGCAGCGCGAGGCCGCGGCGGGGCTTCTGATCTGCACCACGGCATCGGACAGCGAAGGCACGCTTGGTGGGCTCGTTGCACTCTCTGAGCCGGCCCGCCTCCAGGGGCTGGTGGTCTCCGCACTGCGACGCGCATCGAGGTGCTCCTCGGACCCGGTTTGTGCGATGCGGACGCCGAGCGACCCGGAGGACTTCCTGCACGGGGCAGCATGCCACTGCTGCTCGTTCGCATCCGAGACCTCGTGCGAGAAGGCCAACCGCTTCCTCGATCGGCGCTTCCTGCTCAACCTCCCGACGGCCATCGGCGACACCGTGCCCGGGTTCTTCGGGAGCGTCGATGCCCTCTGATCCGTACATCGCACTCGGCCAGTACCTCACCGCCAGCGAAGCCGAGGCCCTCGCCGTCCAGTTCGACATGGGCCAGCACGTCATCACGGCTCTGGGGGCGATCAACTCCGGCCGCCGCGCCGGCGCCAAGGAACTGTTAGCAGCGGCGGGAATCGACCACGCCGACAGCGCGCGAGCGACGGCGGTCCTGCGGGGGATTGCAGGCGCAAAGTCGGTCCACCGTGACCTGACCCCCGTGTGGACGATGCCTGGCAACGAAGCCAAGCTCGGACACCTCACCGGCGAGTTCCACCGACTCGTCCAGGCCGCCCGGATCTCCGTCACCTGTGCCACCTACAACTTTGAAACGACCTCGAAGATGTGGACAGTTCTCAAACAGGCTGCCGAACAGCCCGGAGTCGTCGTGACCGTCTACGTCGACGGCGACAAGGCTGACGCCAACAAGGTCAAGGCCCAACTCCCGCGGGCCACGATCTACCGATCCGCCGAACTGCCGTCTGGCAAGCGCGTCGTCAGCCACGCGAAGTTCTTCGTCATCGACCACGAGGTCTTGCTACTCACCAGCGCCAACTTCTCCTTCAGCGCGGAGAACCGCAACGTTGAGTTCGGTGTCCTCATTCGCGACGTCGCGTTCGCCGAGTCCGTCGAGTCGACCATGACAAGCAAGCACGGCAGTCTCTATGAGCTCGTTCCCGCCTGTGGGTGATCTGTATGACGAAAGTGAAGTGCGGGTGGTGACTCAGCAGCCGGACACCATCGGGCCGAAGCCCAAGCGGCCCGAGCGGCCGTCGGCGGGTCGCCGCTCAGCATCTCCCCGACGCTCGTCGAACTGGTGCGGCCACGGGTCGAGCGCCGCCCGAGCTGACGCCGGATCCCGTTGACAGAGGCGTGCTCGCGGCGGATCTGCTCGATCGCCCACCAGCACGTCCGCCTCGTCATCACCGCCCGAGGGGAAGCGACCTGCTCGTCCTGCTCGACGAACGAGGCGACCTCACAGCCAGGGTCCGGGCACAGCCAGCGGCGCTTGCGCCACACGATCCGCACCGGACGCCCGAACGCGGGCGCGTCGACCAGGCGCACGTCGACCCGGCCATGCCCTCGCGCGATGACCCCGCAGGAGCGGCGCCCCATCGGCTCTGCGGCCCGGACGCTCGACGCGTGCTCAGGCGCTGCGGTCGATCGGGACGGTCTTCAGAGTCTCGATGATGGCCGCGTAGGAGGCGGCCACCGCGGGCGGCTTGCGTGCCATGTCTCTCTCCCACGAAGATCGCAGCCAGTCCAGCTTGTTGATGCAGGCGACACAGGTCACCGCATCGGCCGTCTCGGTCCAGTCCGCCTTGCCCTGGATCTCGCCGTGGCCGATCTGAACTCGGCCCTTGTAGGACTTGATCGGCATCGCGACGTGCACGATGCCGGTGCTTTGGCGATTGAGCCGGACCTGGAAGTACTCACCCTCCGGGTGGTTGTGGGAACGGGTGCCGGGCCTTGACCCCTGATCGTGGACACGCTGAATCCAGCTTCGGCTGGGGGAAGCGAGATGA
>CXWJ01013748.1_pt1 | contig 10072 bp, 6 predicted proteins | sample 590841 | NCBI WGS metagenome assembly CXWJ01 (sample SAMEA3498367, study PRJEB10139) | wastewater metagenome | biome: wastewater treatment plant; material: activated sludge | place: Austria | collected 2015-01-21 | reverse complement strand
TTGGTGTATGTCGGAACGGCCTCGCCTTTCAACTTCAGTGGACTCGTCCGGCACTACTATCTACGGGAGCAACCTCACGAGGCGGACATTCAGATCAATCTCGTTGCGAAGCACCAACGTGCCGCACAGAGTCATGACATCGCCCAGCGAATTCGTCCCCCGGTGCAAGCGATCGCCCGTGAGTATGGAGCCAATGTGAAGATCGTCGAAGTACCGCCTGGGCCGCCCGTGCAATCAGTGTTGGTCGCGGAGGTCTACGGGCCTGACTACAACAGGCAACTTGCCGTGGCACGGGAGATCCGAGGGCTTTTCGAATCCACCTCGGGAGTGGTCGACGCGGATGACTATATTGAGGCGGATCAGGTGAAACATGTCTTCACCGTTGATCGTGCCAAGGCGGCTCTCGCCGGTATTTCCTCTGAGGAAATCGTCAACACGCTTCGCATGGCGCTCCAAGGAACGAAGGTTGGTCTCGTCCATATCCCGCAAGAGAAAAGTCCGGTCCAAATCGTGCTTCGCCTTCCGCTCGCGGAGCGGACCGGTCTTGAGCATCTCGGTGAGATCGGGTTGCGCACGAGTGCCGGGGGTATCGTGCAGCTGTCCGAACTCCTCACGGTAGAGCGAACAGTCCAAGACAAGGCGATCTATCACAAGAATCAAAAGCCGGTCGTGTATGTCGTCGCGGATGTCGGTGGTCCTGGAGCGGAGAAAGCTGAGAGTCCGGTGTATGGAGTGCTGGGGGTCGGGAAAAAGTTGGAAGCGTTTCGCCCGGCAGAAGGGTATCAGGTCGAGCAGTATTACGCGTCCCAGCCATGGTCGGAAGAGAAGATTGCCATGAAATGGGATGGTGAATGGCACATCACGTACGAAACCTTCCGCGACATGGGCATCGCCTTTGCCGTGGCCATGGTGCTGATCTATTTGTTGATCGTCGGGCAGTTCCAATCGTTCGTCACGCCATTGATCATCATGGCGCCCATTCCGCTCACGCTCATCGGTATTCTCCCTGGACATTGGCTGACCGGATCGTACTTCACGGCGACATCCATGATCGGCTTCATCGCGCTGGCCGGGATCATCGTGCGGAACTCCATTCTCCTTGTCGATTTCATTCAACTGCAAGAACGTGCGGGCGTGTCCTTATCCGAAGCCGTCGTCAAGGCGGGTGCGATTCGCACACGGCCGATCTTATTGACCGCCGCCGCACTGATGGTCGGGGCCTTCGTCATTATTCTGGATCCCATCTTCCAGGGGTTGGCCGTCTCGTTGCTCTTCGGTGTCGGAGCTTCGACGCTGCTGACCCTGGTCGTGATTCCTCTGCTTTACTACCATGTGACCCGAAAGCCGATTGCACCACGTCTTCCCTCTGTCGGATCGATGGGTGAGGATGGTCCACGGAGTTCCGAAGAAAAGAGATCACAGCCGGTTCTGACCTAGATTGGAAGCTGTCGCCTTCTGCGACAGTCGCAGCTTACCCTCTGTTGCAAGTCTCCCCTGCATCAACAACCCCCTCAGCGTCCATGTCGTTCAATTTGCTGATTGTTCTGTCATAAGTTGGCATAACGGAACTTTCCCTTGCACAGGCTTCCTCCTTGCAGTCCGAGTTGATTGAAAACAGGAATAGATCATGTGGGGTTCCCATTACATGCGACGTGTTTGCCTTGTCACAAGGCTGCTGGCGGTGCTTATATTTCTCTGGACCCTCTGCGGGACAGCAACAGCACCTGTCGCGGCGGAGGAGTTTGAGAAGAATCCTCCTGAGCTGAAGCTGAGCCTCCGGGAGGCCATTCAAGCCGCGGTCGACAACAACGTCAACGTACGGCTGCTGAAGGAACGGATTGCCGCAGCCCAAGCTCAGGCCAATACGAGCTTCGGCGCCTTATTGCCGAACGTCTCCGGCTACGCGAGTGGTCGAAATCAAACGGTCAATCTTGGGGCTTTCGGGCTCCCGCCCGACCGGCTTTCCGGGCTGGGCCTGAGACGCAGCGTGACGGACCCGTTCGAAGTGTACGACGCGCGCGCGACGCTCGTGCAGAACATCTTCAGTCTCAGTCTGATTCAACGGTGGCGAGCGGCAAAATCAGGAGTTGATGTCGCGGATCTCGAAGCGGAGGTGACGAAGCGTGACGTCATGGCCACCGTGGGGTTTCTGTACATCGAGGCATTACGGGCCGATGAAGCGGTCAAGGCGCGGCAGGCTGACATCGAACTCAGTCAGCAGTTACTCAAACTGGCACGGGATCGCAAAGCTGCCGGCATTGCCACAGGGTTGGATGTCACACGTGAGGAAGTCCAACTGGAGAACAATAAACAACGGCTGCTTGTGTCTCAGAATGAGCAAGAAAGCGCGCGTCTCAACCTGATTCGTGCCCTGGGCATTGACTTCGATGTACGGGTGAAGCTGACTGATGAACTGAAATTCGTGCGGCCTGAGGCGCAGCGCACGGACGAAGCGCTGACCGTTGCGCGTGAACAGCGATTGGAGTTGAGAGCGCAGGAGAGTCGTCAGCGACTCGCGGCGCTCAGCCTCAGTTCTGTAACCAGCGAGCGCATTCCGTCACTCTCCTTGCACGGCGATTACGGCTGGATCGGGCTGAAACCAGAGGATGCGTTGGCCACACGCTCGCTCGGACTGATCTTTTCGATTCCGATCTTCGACGGCGGTCAGCGGGAAAGCAGGATCTCTGAAACCCGCAGCCGGGTTCGACAGGAGTTGATCCGCATGAAAGATGTCTCGGATCAAGTCACATTGGAAGTCCGGAACGCCCTTCTGACGCTGGAATCATCCACGCAACAAGTTGCCGTCGCTGAAAAAGGAATGGAATTAGCGCTTAAGGAGCTCACCTTTGCCCGCGATCGGTTTACGGCCGGTTTGACGACGAACATCGAAGTGACGAATGCCCAGACATCCGTGGCGCGGGCGCGCGACAATCAGATCGAAGCGCTGTTCCGCTTCAATGCGTCGCGCATCAATCTGGCTCGGGCTAAGGGCGAGATCGAGAAACTGTTCTAAGTTGAGTGTGATAGATGACGACTCCACGAAAACCGATCACCCTCGCCGCCCTGGCCGTCGTCCTCGCCGGAAGCGGCTACGTCGCGCTCGACCGGTGGGTCTTGAACCAAGGACTAACTGACGGCCTGATTCAAGCGAATGGCCGTATCGAGGGCGATCACGTCACCGTCGCAAGCAAGTTCCCGGGACGTGTCCAGGAATTGCTCGTCAGGGAAGGAGCAACGGTGACACAAGGCCAGGTGCTCATTCGGCTGGATAATAGCCAGACCGCCGCTCGTGTTCAGCAGGCGAAGCATGCAGCCGAGGCGTTGGAAGCGCAGGTGCAGGCAGCCCACACGACCTTGGCCATCCTCAATCTGGATGTGCCGCTCGGGATTGAACGGGCTGATGCACAAGTGGCGAAAGCACAGGATACAGTGGACAAGGCCCTTTCCGTGGAACGAGAGGCGCGCAGTGATGCTCAACGTTTCCGGGACCTCGCAGGGAAAGATGAGGCCTCGATCCAGCAACGGGATCAAGCCACCATGCGGTGGGAGGTCGCGCAGAAAGAGATTGCCTCTTCACGGTCCGCGTTGATTCAAGCGAACAAAGAACTCGCGCAAGCTGAGTTAGGATGGAAGCGGATCCGCGCCAAAGAATCCGACGTCTCCGCGTTGGAAAGTCAGCGTGACCAGGCCTATGCCGTGCTCGATGAAGTCGAAAGCGTACTGAAGGACCTAACGATCACGGCTCCCACGAGTGGGACAGTCACCACCCGCATGGTCGATGTCGGGGAAGTGATTGCAGCCGGCACCCCGCTCCTCGAACTCGTCGATCTCGACCGCCTGTATCTCAAGGTCTATGTCCCGGAGGTGCAGATCGGTAAACTGCGACTCAATCTCCAGGCCCGCATCTTTACCGATGCATTCCCCGAGCAGCCGTTCGACGCAACCGTGCGGTACATCGCCTCCAAAGCCGAGTTCACCCCAAAAGAAGTGCAGACCCCCGATGAACGGGTGAAGTTGATCTACGCGGTCAAGCTCTACTTGGCTGCGAATCCGGATCACCGCCTGACGCCAGGATTGCCGGCTGATGCAATCGTGCGCTGGAAAGACGATGTGGCGTGGGCGAAACCGAAGCTGTAAGTGGTGAACGGTGAGAAGTAAAAGGTGAAGGGTAAGGGTAAGGGGTGAGAGGCCTATACCCCAACGGGTCATGGATTTAACTGTATCTCAGCACTCAGGACTTATCACTCAGTACTCGGACACCATCGTCAAGGTGTCCGGCTTCGTAAAGCGCTACAAGAAGCATGTGGCGGTGCAAGGCGTTGATGTTGAAATTCGCAAGGGTGAGATCTATGGCCTGATCGGCCCGGACGGATCCGGTAAGAGCAGCCTGATGAAAGCGATCGCCGGCGTGCTGACCTATGACGAAGGCACGGTCGAAGTGTTCGGAACGCTGGTCGACTCGGAACGAGCTGCGGAGCGAGTCAAGCGACGAATCGGGTTTCTACCTCAAGGGCTCGGCTTGAATTTGTACCCCGATCTCTCCATCGAGGAGAACATCGACTTCTTTGCGCGACTCAGGCTGGTGCCGGAGCAAGATCTCATGGAGCGAAAGGCCAGGCTGCTGGCCATGACCAGACTCGACAAGTTTCGCGATCGAGCGATGAAGAATTTGTCCGGTGGGATGAAACAGAAGCTAGGGCTGATCTGCACCCTTATCCATGAGCCGGAGCTGGCGATTTTGGATGAACCGACGACCGGGGTTGATCCCGTCTCGCGCCGGGATTTCTGGTCCATCTTGGCGGAGTTGCTCCAAGAAAAAGGGATGACCGCCCTGGTCTCCACGGCCTACATGGACGAGGCGGCTCGGTTCCACCGGCTCTCGTTCCTCTCGAACGGGAAGGTGTTGGCATCGGGAACGCCGGCGGAAGTTCAAATGCTGGCCCCTGGGTCGATGGTCACGTTTGAAGCAACGCCTCAACTGGATGCGATTACCCGGCTCAAGACACAGTATAAGCAGGTTGAGGCGTTGGGTTCCCTCCTTCGCGTTTTCACGGAGGAGCCTATTCACGACGCCGCGATGCAATCGATCACATCGAGCCTGGGTGCTATCACGCCCATGCAGCTTCGAGTCGATGAGCCGGAACTGGAAGATGTCTTTGTTGCGCTGTTGCTTCGCCAGGGTGAACAGCCGACAGCCATCGAGATGTCTCCCGCCGCACCTCTGACGTCTATTAACGCGTTGGCGATCGAAGCGAAGGGTCTCATACGCGATTTCGGAACCTTTCGTGCAGTGGACCGAGTCAGCTTTCAAGTTAAGCCGGGAGAAATTTTCGGTCTGCTCGGGGCCAACGGTGCAGGCAAGACGACCGTCATCAAGATGTTGAACGGCATCCTGCCGCCAACCGGTGGAGAGGGTTGGGTGGCGGGGGCGGACATGAAAACTGCGGGCAGTACCATCAAGGAACGGATCGGCTACATGTCGCAAGCCTTCTCTCTCTATCTCGATCTGACCGTTGCGGAAAACATTCGTCTGTTTGCCGGAATCTATGGACTGGACGGGAAAGCGACAGACCAGCGGCTTGAATGGATCGTGTCGATGGCCGGCCTGAAAGGATATGAGTCGAGCTTGACGAGCCGACTGCCGATGGGGGTTCGCCAGAGGCTAGCGCTTGGCTGCGCCCTCGTCCATCAACCGCGTGTCCTGTTTTTGGACGAGCCGACCTCCGGCGTCGACCCGATCGGCCGCCGGCATTTCTGGGACATCCTGTCCAGACTTGCGCGAGAAGAAGGAGTCGCGATTCTCGTGACTACCCACTATATGAGCGAAGCTGATTATTGTGACCAGCTCGCGCTGATGTATGCAGGCCGGATCGTAGCGGAAGGGTCCCCGGGCGACATGAAGCGCCAGGTTGAGAAAGAAGCCGGACAACTTCTCGAAGTGGCGACGGATCAACCGGGGCCGGCCTTGCGTCGAGCGACGCGGGCGGGGTTTGCCGGTGCCGCGCTTTTTGGAACCAAACTCCATTTGCTGTCGCTCGATCCTCCTCAGGATGAAGCGCGGCTTCGCACCGCCCTGTCATCCGACGGCGTGTCTATCCAGGCAGTCTCCACCCGTCCCCTCAGCCTCGAAGACGTGTTCGTCCACCGAGTCATGGCGCTGGAACGGCAAGAGCAAGCGACGGCGAAAGGGGCGGCAGCATGAATGTTCGCCGTGTCGCAGCCGTAGCCTCAAAAGAGTGGCGCGAAACTGTTCGAGACCGGATGTTCTTGTCGCTGGCCTTTCTCATTCCGATCCTCTGGATGCTGGTGTTCGGCTACGGCATGGTGTTGGACGTCGAAAACATTCCCTATGCGGTGCTAGACCGAGATCAGACCTCGCTCAGTCGCGACTATCTCTATCGATTTCAGCAATCGCGGTATTTCCACTTCAAAGGCATGTTGCAGATGGAGGATGAGGCCGATGGGTTGCTGGCGGCCAGCAAGATCCGTGCGGCAATCATCATTCCCGAGAAGTTTCAGGAGCGATTGAGCGCCGGGCAGCCGGTCGGCGTGCAGACGTTGGTCGACGGCACATTTCCGCTTCGGAGCGACATCACGAAAGGTTATATCATCGCGATCAATACGGCGTTCAGCGGCGAGCGCATTGTGGAATATGTCGCCCGCGTCAAAGGTCTTTCTCATGAACGGGCACAAGCGCTCATTCAACCGGTCAAGTTGGAGGTACGGTACCTCTACAATCAGGAAGTGAAGAGTGCGTGGACGATCGCGCCCGCACTCGTGATGTTTGTCTTGACGCTGGCTCCCCCGTTGCTGACCGCACTCGGAGTGGTGCGGGAAAAGGAACGGGGCTCGATCTACAAGATCTTCAGTTCCACGGTCACGCGGCTTGAGTTTCTCGTCGGCAAGCTGGCTCCCTATGTCGCAATCTCAGCCTTCAATATCGTGGTTCTGTGGACGATGGCCGTGTATCTCTTTGGCGCGCCCTTCAAGGGGAATGGCTTGTTTTTCTACGCGACCGCATTGCTGTTTGTCTTCATCACCACCGGGCAAGGGTTGATCGTCAGTCTGCTGGTCAGTACCCAACAAGCGGCTGCAGTCATCACGGTTGTGCTGAGCATCGTGCCGACTATCCTCTATGGAGGGCTGTTGGTGCCGGTCTCAGCCCTCGGTCCTGAGACGAAAGTGATCGCGCATCTCTTCCCCGCGATGTACTTCACCAACATTGTGCACGGCACGTTTCTCAAAGGAGTGGGGATTGAGGTCTTGTGGCCGGAGGTCTCCGTCCTCGTCCTGTATGCCACTTTCCTCCTGAGTATCGGCTATTGGCTGTTTCGCAAGAGGCCGGCCATATGACACACGCAGCTCACTCGCCAATATTGCAGGTTGTCTGGTGGCGACGGATGTCCGTGATGATTGTGAAGGAACTGCGCCAGCTTTTCCGCGACAAGGCGCTCATCGGGTTCTTTTTCTGGGCTTTTATTATGGACGTCTATCTCGCCGGCAGCGGCACCAGTATGCAGCTTGTGAACGCGGGGCTGGTGGTCCATGACGAGGACCATAGTGTGGCATCCCGCGAGCTGATCCATCGATTCCACATGCCGCACTTTCGATTGGACGGTGAGGTGGCCCATCCGAGCGAGGGTATCCGACGGTTGGATTTCGGCGATGCAGTTGTGCTGCTGAACATTCCACCGCGCTTTCACGAGTCTCTGGCGAGCGGAGAAGCGACGGCGGTTCAGATGCAAGTCGCCGCCACCCATTCACCGCAAGGCCTGTCGGCAGCCAGTTACGGCGCGAGGATCGTCGGGGAGTTCGGCCTCGAATCTTCCGTCCGGCGAATGGGGATGTTCACCAACGGGGACACCGCTCTACCAATCGTCCGGAGCGATCATCGGATTTGGTACAACCCGAATCAAAACGAATCCTGGTTCATGTCGATTTCCGAAGTTCTCACGATTACCACCATCTTCTCAGTCCTGCTACCGGCTGCGGCACTCGTCCGAGAGCGAGAGCGTGGGACGGTGGAGCAGCTGTTGGTCTCTCCGCTGACTCCCTTTCAGATCATGGTTCCCAAAGTGATTGCGATGACGCTGGTCATTCTTGTCGGCACGGCCATGAGTCTGTTCGGTATCTTGCACGGAATCTTTGATGTCCCAATGAAAGGCAGCCTGCTGCTCTACTTTGCGATGACCACTCTGTATGTCTTTACCACTGCGGGGCTTGGCCTTGTCGCCGCCACGATCGCGACGAATCAAGCACAAGTGAGTCTGATGACGATTCTGGTCGTCGCTCCGATGATCAATTTGTCCGGCACTTGGACGCCGCCGGAAGCCATGCCGCTCCTCCTGCGCGATCTCATGCAGCTGTCGCCGCTCTATCACTTTGTTACGATCAGCTACGGCATTCAGTTGAAAGGTGTGGGGCTCGACATCCTCTGGCCGTCAATCCTATCCATGTTGGCATTGGGTGGTTCCTTGTTCGGCTTCGGCATGTGGCGATTCCACAAGCAATTTCAATGAAGTGAATTATGTCGACGAAGTATAGAGGCGTCGTATGCTGGCTACTAACTTTGACAACGATGACGGTGGGGCAGGTCAGTGCAGAGGAAGCACTGGAGAAGGTGGTCAGCGCGCTCGTCGATTGTCGATACGAGCAGAGAGATGATGGAACCCGTCAGTCAGCATTCCCGAAGGACGACGTGTTCCGGCCCTTGCTGGCCGATCCGAAGCAACCGCAATTCTTTGCCAGCTGGCAGACAACCCGTGTCAGGACCAATCAAACCTCAGCCAATATCGGATCAGTGGGATTCGGTGAGAACTTTGGCTTCTACACGAGACGAAACGGGTGTAACGGCTGGCAGGTCGGGGTTCTTGCGGGCGTCTTTGCGCAGTTCAATCTCGATGCACCGTCAAAGGATCTGATCAACGCCGACTATGTGGTGGGTATCCCGATATCCTGGCGATCGGGAGGATGGTCGACAAGAGCCCGTCTCTACCACCAAAGCAGTCACATCGGCGACGAGTTTCTACTGGGCCGGCCAGGATTCAATCGAGTGAACTTGAGCTTTGAAGAGGTAGAAGCGATCCTCTCGTACGACAATCGATGGGCGAGGCTGTATGCGGGTGGAGGGCATTTGATTCACCGAGAACCAGACTCGCTCGACCGGAATCGAGTGCAGTGGGGATTCGAACTGCGCGGCCCGACGATGCCATCGCCGATCTTAGGGAAGGCGCTGGAAGGGCTGTTCATTAGTCCCATTCTCGGCGCAGACTTCAAGTCTTTCGAGGAATTGCAGTGGATCATCAACACGAATGTCATCGGCGGAATCGAATGGTCAATGGAAGGATCGACACGCCGGTTTCGGATCTTGGTGAACTACTATCATGGCTTCAATCCGTACGGGCAGTTCTTTGCGCAGAAAATTGAGACCATCGGGTTCGGGCTGTATCTCGCGCTCTAAGTTGAAGGTGCGATGTCAATGAATACGACAGGGGCGCACACATTGCGGGCTAGGGAAGGCTCCGTGACGAGAGGAGGAAGCGCGATGGCGTCATCCGATCAGTACGACACAATGGCAGACGACATTCGTCGGCCGGGAGCCGATCTCGCAGGAGGAATCGTGGATGTCAGAGAACTGATTCGTCATGCCACGCTCGCAGCATCCAGCCATAACACCCAGCCGTGGAAGTTCAGGATTCAACAGGACTCGATCATTATCCTGCCTGACTACTCGCGACGTTGCCCCGTAGTTGATCCGGACGACAGCCACCTCTTCAAGAGCCTGGGCTGCGCAGCGGAGAATCTTGTTCATGCTGCTGCGGCGCAGGGCTTCTTGGCCGATGTGCGTTTCGACTCCCACGAGGATGGGGTCATCGTTGTGCTGAACCGTGCCTCAGCGGTTCGTGTGACGGATCTGTATCGTGCCATTACCAAGCGCCAATGCGTAAAGGCTGCCTATGACGGTACGCCGCTTGTAGCGCCGGAGTTGGAGAAGCTGGAGAAAGCGGGTAAAGCGCGGAACGTCCGCACCATCATACTGCTGTCGGAGGCACAGAAGGAGACGATCATTGAC
>CXWJ01018107.1_pt1 | contig 10073 bp, 11 predicted proteins | sample 590841 | NCBI WGS metagenome assembly CXWJ01 (sample SAMEA3498367, study PRJEB10139) | wastewater metagenome | biome: wastewater treatment plant; material: activated sludge | place: Austria | collected 2015-01-21 | reverse complement strand
ATCTTGATTCGAGCCGGCTCGTCTTGACCCGATGCCGGAGACTCGAGGGTCACCTGGACCCTGACCTCACCTTCTTGAGTGAATTTGATGGCATTCCCAAGCAGATTCGTGACGATTTGACGAATCCGGATGGAGTCTCCGCTCACTGTGGTAGGAACGGAGGGACTGTAATCCACCAGAAGGTGGAGCCCTTTCCGTTGGGCACGTTCCGCCAGCTGTTCCGCCGTGCGCTCGACGAGATCGCGCAAATCGATCGGCGCCGATTGGATCTCCAGTTTGCCGGCCTCGATCTTCGAAAAATCCAGGATGTCGTTGATCAAGGTCAAGAGGGTGTCGCCGGAGTTGTGGATCGTTTCGACGTAGTGGCGTTGCGTTTCCGAGAGCGGAGTGCGGGCAAGGATCTCAGTCATCCCGATGACGCCGTTCATGGGGGTTCGAATTTCGTGGCTCATGTTCGCCAGGAATTCGGCCTTCGCCTTGGTCGCATCTTCGGCTGCCAGCTTCGCAATGGCCAACGCTTCTTCGGATTCACGGCGCCGAGCCGCCTCAAGAACCAGCGTCATGAAATTGGCCAAGGCTTGGGCGAACTGCTGTTCATCGGATGCCCAGTCTCGAGCCGAACNNAGAACCGATGTGTTCGATCGAGACGACGCCGGCCAACTTTCCCTGTGTGTGAAACGGAGCATCCAGTCTTGCCCCGATCTGGTCTGGTGCGAGCATTGTGCCGGCCAGTTCCTGGAAGAACGGATCGTGTCGCGCCTGTGCCGCTGCAATGAGCTGTCCCCGGTCAAGGGCTGATACATAGTGTGGATATTGCCCACGGAGCAGTTTCTGGCCGAACGTATGGGTTGTGGCCAGGCGATCATAGTGATCGAGGCAATAGAGCGACTGGGTCTGTTCGTCATAAATCCACACGCTGACCCGATCGACGAGCAGCGCCTGTGCCGCGATCGTGGTCAACTGCTTAGCCGTGACGGGAAGTGATCCCTCGAACACCGTGCGGTCTTGGACCAGGGCCAGCGTTGCACTCTGTTGGTGGCGTAGCCGTTCCTCCTTCGTGGCCAGTGACTCATTGGTCGCTTGAAGGAGAGTGGCCTGTTCTTCTGCCTGCTGTTTTGCATCCACCGCCCCGACCAAGTCCAGCTGAGCTTGCAGGCGTGCCTGAATCGCCAGGCTGTTCGCCAAGGCAATGGCCACCTGATCGGCCAATCGGCGAGCGTACGTCACATCATGAGAAGGAGCAGATTTCCGTTGGCGGTAGGCGAGCGCCAAGACTCCACTCACACGCTCGTTCACGATGATTGGAAAGATGATGACGAGCGAGAGGCCTGGTCGCATCATCAAGGCAAGATAGGAGGGAGCTGCGGTCCCCATCGCGACCAGATGATGAGGGTGGGCAGCCATGGCAGCCAGATGTTCTTCGGAGAGTTGACAGGGATAGGTCTTCGTCTCGTCCGATTGGTTCTGGTGGTGCTGAATGTAGCGGACGGACAACTCAGTGGGGCCGGTGGCTTCAAGATTGAGCAACATCATGCCCACGGCGTCACAGGCGATGCTCTCCGTGATGCGGGACTGCACGATGTTCACCATGGCGGTCGGCTCATGGCTCGAGAGAATGGCCTGACTAATCGCCGACAATGTCTCCAGCATGTGAAACTGTTGATTGAGTTTATCCGTCATGCTGTTGAACGAATCGGCTAACTGCTCGAATTCATCGCCGCTTTGAACGGTCACCTGGGTCGAGAAATCCCCGGTCGCGAGACGCGCGGTACCCTCTTGTAACAGTGTCACTGGTTGGAGGCTGCGTCGGATGTGAGCCAGACTGAGCAGGACAACGGCACTCAATGCGCACGCGATCACCAGCAGGAAGGTGTGTCGGAATCGGTCAACCGGCGCCAAGGCTGAGGCTCGCGTTTGGCTGAGGACAATCGTCCAGGGTTCGACCAGAAACGTATGGCGGAGCGGCATCGACCAGGCCCCGGCGATATACTCGTGGGTGTCCAATTGCCAGATCATCCCATTACCCATGGGAGCGGCAAGATCGTGGCGACGAAAGTCTGGGAGTACGACAGGCTGACCGAAGGTCGAGTAGAGAGCATGACGGTCGTCGTCTTCCACGAGGAGATCCGTATCGCCCGGCAACGTCTCCTTGACCTGTGTGCTCCATAATGCTGGACCGTCAAGGTGTGCGGAGAGCAGCCCGGCCTCCCAGCGTGCGGGATTGACAAGACGAGTCAGCGTGAGTTGTGGAAGCTGACCGGCAGCGGACGAGACCTCGAGGAGTGATTTCCCCGCCTGGAGATGGGCGGTCTGGGCCTGCGTGAGCTCCCGTCGCTGAGGACCGGTCGCGGGAGTAAGCCGTACGTCACGAAAGCGATGAGCCAACTCTTTCACCGAGTCGGTGATCGCACCCTCTTCCGTCACAGTGCCCTCTTGTGGTAGCTCAGCTGCAATCCGGTTCAGGTCAGTCGTGAGGGTCAGAAGATGGTCATACAGCACCATGCCCTGGGATTTGCTCTCTTGCTTGAGCCGGGCGGCTGATTGGGCGATGAGTTCTTGACTGACTTGTCGATAGGAAATCCATGCGAGGAGCGAGGTGGGGATCAGTGCACAGAGCACGAAGAGCGTGAGGATGCGGCGTCCAATACGGCTATGAAAGAGAGAATGAGACAGCGTCGTCTGCATGGATCCAATACGCTAAAAGTTCCTAGCCAGGCCATAAAATCCGCCGTCACTTGCGCGAATTACGTCATCTTGGCTCTTCGGTGGGTTCAACGGAGCAACCGTATCGAGATTTTGCCCCATACTTTACACGTCGAAGTCTGAGTTAATCGGAAACAAGAAACCGGTCTTTTCTGGCTCCACTGATCCCTCCACAGGGAGGCCCACCGCTACTGGCTGCTCCAGCACCACTAGCTCCGCTTCCACCGGCACTGCCTGCAGCACTCCCTGTCCCTCCGCTGGCGCCACTGCCTCCAGTTGAACTGCTCCCAGTTCCCCCGGAACCTCCGGCTCCGCCACTCGTGACGAGATATGTGCGCGCTTGCTGATCCGAACTATTGCTGTCTGCAAATACACTGTGCCAGTCATCCTGAGTGGAGGGAAGATGAACGGCAGGAACCACTCGTGGACTATTTTTTCGACGCAATCTCAGTTTGGCTAAACTGGTGATGTCATCAATTGTCCCGCAATTGATGCGGTAGTATTGATAGGGAGTTCCCCAGGGATCCAGCCTGGTGCCAACACCGACATCGGTGAGGCTATTCGGATAGCTTCCGACAGCCAAGGCGAATCCTTTGATGTCCTTGGCGAGCCCGTGTAGTTCCGATATGGCCCGTGCCACGCGTGCCTTCTCGATAAACTGCATGTAATTCGGGACGGCAAGCGCGGCCAAGACGCCAACGATCGAAATCGCAAGCATGAGTTCAATGAGACTGAACCCATCAGCGTGCAGGGAGGAGGATCGGCACAGTCGGGTTGTATGAAATGGGGCCATTCCCCCAATGGATTTGCTCTCGTGCGTCATGGTGATCATCTAACCGCTATGAGTTTTGAATGTATCCAGGGAGGACTTCAGTCCTGATAAATTCTGTTCCATCTGTTTTGCGAGGGTGGCCAAAGCAGGATCCTCTTTCGCCAAAGCCAGTTCTCTGATACGGGTGGCATCGAGTGCCAGGAGGACTTGCACATGCTTGAGTGCCGTGATTTTCGAGTGCAGCTGAGCGGTCATGTGATTGACCAGGTCGACTTCCGGGGTCAAATAGTCTCCTTGACGCAACGTGGTGCGAACGCACAGGTTGCCGTTGCCGATCTGAGGGAACAGATGCTTGAGCCGAGAGAGGGGACCTGCCACCCGATGCATCAGTCGTATCGAGTGGATGCAATGGATCACGACCACGAGGCCGGCACCGAGCGCCCATGGCCAGAATCTGGCGTGGAGGTTGAGCAGATCATTGGCGACAACGGCTCGCTCTTGCCAGGACAGAGCTGGGTTATCAAGCGCCTGCATGAGCGGCTTGAATACAGGAATCGCCAACAATGCAAAGATGATCAACGAATAGACGATGACCTGACTCAGCATGCGGACTTGCAGCGGGTGCGCCAGGTTGATCCCGCGCCTCGTGCGGGAACGATCAGTCTGAGGTGCTGTGTCCATCGGACTTGGTGGGACGATGGTCAGCGTGGGCACCTGGCGTGGAGATTCTTCTGCCGATTGTGATTCCGCCAGTGAGTCCGGACTCTGTTCCGATGGACTGGTCACGCGAAGTGGTTGCCCCATGATCAGGCAGCCTTCTTGATCGTCGGTGAGTCCCTCTGAGAGGCCTCATCGAATTCGAAACGTTGTTGCTCAGGCTGACCCTCTCTCTTCAACTCGACGGTTGTCAGGCAGCTCTTGAATCGGCGGATCTCTTCGTCAAGTGTCTGCAGCGCAGTCGTCAGCTGGCCAGGCGTTTGTGGTTTCATGTGAATCGTCACTGATTCATAGGCTTCGCTGACGAGTGCCGAATGGACGTTGATGGTTTTGATCCGATCCTCAAGGTTATCCAACATCGTGTTGAATGCCTGGGCTTCCCGATGGAGGTAGTCGTGCTTCCGTAACCGTGCCCGTTGATGCAGATCGCCGGTTCCGATCGATCGAAAGAGAGTGGAAAATCGGTAGAGCGGTCCGGCAATACGATGCATGAAGTACAGGGAGTGGAGGAGTAACACGAGGAAGGTGATGATCAGCCAGGGCCAGATGCGCGAATGGAGCTCAAGGAACTGGGATGCCACCTGCGCATGCTGTTCCCAAGACAGAGATGGATCGTAGAGTGGCTCGACCATCGGTAGGAAGATCACGGCATACAGCATGATCAACAGGCAGGCCACGTAGATGAGGGTAGTCCCAATAAACCAGTATTGGACGGGATGGACGAACAACTGTCTCCGTTGGAAAACACCGATCACGATTCCACCGCTTTTCTCGTCCAGACGAGATGGGCTTGGTTCTTGAAGGTGATGGTCTGATCCTTGGTGTGATAGTAGAACGATAAGGTCTGCTCATCGCTTCGAGAATCACCGTAGACGACCGTGTACAACGTGCGAGGTCCCTCTGCACTCACGTCGAGGCGCCGCATGGCTTGCGCATCGAGATGTTCGAAGCCGACGCTGAACGACACACCTGTCTTGGTAAATACCAGCATGCCGTTCTCGTATCCGTTTGCTGCAGTGATCCAGGCGCCGACCAATTCATTGGGGCAAGAAACCGGCGTGTCGCGCACCACGACGCTGTAAATCAAGCCGACCAGTAGCAGCCCGCCAATCACCAGCAGGACGGTGGTGGATCTATTGGAAGGCGGCTGAGTAGGCGAAGCTGTGGCAGTCCCCATTCGTTTCATAGGTGCCCCGTCTTGTTGGGAAGACATCCCGAAAGCCTTGTCATGGCATCGTATCTTGTTCGGCTGATTGGTCAATAACTTGATCATTTCCCGCAGCTTAGGAAAGGCGATTGGGCTTGGTGGTAGGAGTGGTGGCAAGGGCAAAATGGAGCCGATCCCCGGGGCTCTCAAGCAGAAGTCGTTCAGGGAACTAAGCGGCGAGGAGGAAGAGTCGGGGGGCAATCATAGATTCTGCAGCCAGGTCAGGACTTCCCGCGTCACTCGGTTCGGCTCGTTTTCATGTACGAAATGGCCTGCATCGGCCATTCGGACTACGGTCAGGTGGCTCACGAAATGGTTCAATCCATCAAGATTGTGGGGACCAAGAGCCTGATCCCGTACTCCCCACAGAACCAAGGTGGGAACGTCGATGGTGGGATAGCCCAACCTGCGCTGACGCAGGGCTCCTCCGCCACGCAGGGCAGCTCGATAGTAGTTCAGCATGGCGGTGAGAGCGCCCGGTACGCAGGCTTGCTGCCGATAATGCTGCACGATGGCGTCTGGCATGTGCTCCCGATGAATTGCCATACGCTCAAAGATTTTTCCGATGATGTAGCCCTGTCTCACGGACAAGGCTGCTTCAGGCAGGTGAGGGATCTGAAACATGCCCATGTACCAGGAGCGACGCAATTGTCGCCAGTGCCGGAGTTCTCGTTCAAAGCAGGCCGGGTGGGGAGCGTTGAGGATCACAAGGGCCTTGAGGCGTTCAGGATACCGCAAGGCATAGTACCAGGCGATGATGCCGCCCCAGTCGTTTCCGACGAGGATGACCTGTGACGTTCCGGCGGCCGTCACCAGCCCGCTGACGTCTTCCAGCAATGACTCGATCGCGTAGGCCTCGAGGTCTACGGGACGTGTCGTTCCACCATAGCCCCGGAGATCAGGGGCCCAGACGCGATAGCCGGCTTCTGCCAGTGGGTGAAGCTGGTGTCTCCATGAAAACGCACATTCTGGGAATCCATGCAGGCAGAGCATCAGTCGGTCTCCCGTTCCGGCCATGGCGACTCGAAAGGACAGCTGATTGGCAGAGACCTGACGATAGGAGAGGGCTTCAGTGTGGGGAGGACGGTGGTCTGTGGTACTCATGTGCAAAAAAATAGAAAGTACTGGTCAGATTGTGACGGCTTGGCTATGCTCACCGGAATGGAACGGCCAAATTGGGTGTTTCGGCAAGATCAGGGTAAATGGCTGGCGCATCCCGAAGGGAATCCGCAGCGGGAAGTTCATGCGGCCTCCTTCGATGAGCTGCAAATGAAAGTGCAGCAGCAAAGCCAAGAACTCGTAAAAAGTCCTCGCGAACTTCCCCGTGTTGAACGATCCGTGGTCGAACAACCCCGCCTAGATNNGCCTAGATACACCCCGGTACGTGATCTCGCTGGATCAAGACAAGTGGCGTGGTCACCTGCAGGGATATCCGGATCAGTCGGCACAAGGGGATTCCTTCGATGAAGTGCAGTTCAAGCTCGGTCTCCTCTGGCGTGACCTCGTCGGTAAAAAGTCTCCCACTCTCCGGAAAGCAGCCTGAGCGGTAGGCTGTTCAGGCTCCACCCGATCAGCAGTTGCGACAATACTCGTCGTTCGCCTCTCGACGCTGAGTTTCATGTTTCACGTTTCCATGTTGCAGGGAAACTTCAAACGTGAAACAAGAAACTTGAAACTTCCAATTCTCAGGAGTGCCTCGATCCAAACTGCTTCACCGCAAACCGTCTTGAAGAATATTGGCTAGGCCCCACCTAGGTTTGAATCATCTACACTCCAGCAACCGGAGAAGGTGTCGCCGGGAGCCAATCGCGTGAGTCCCCATTCCGGGTGATTAAAGGCATCGCTCGCACAGGTCATCGGTTCGATGGCCAGTGCAGCGCGCGGAGCATCCGCGATGGCATCTCCAGTGTAGACGACCACCGCCGAAAAGGCTGAGTCCATCGTGATAGTGATGGTTCGGTTGTTTGGGATATGACGAAGAGCGGCTGTGGCGATCCCCTCGGCATCACGTTCCAAGTTCACATAGCAATGGTTGAAGCGTTGTTGTGCAATCGGGCGAAACCGCCGATAGTCCCATGGCGTATCCTGTACGGGATAGATGGTCCCAGTCGGTACGAGTCGTTCATTGAATTCCAAGAATCCGGCGCCGGGGATCTGCGCCTCTGCCTCGTCGATGATGTTGGTGCCGACGGTGAAGTAGGGATGAAATCCAATGCCAATTGGGGCGGTACGGTCACCGATGTTTTCGACCGTGAAGGCACAGGACAGCCCGGTGGCGTTCAGCGCATAGGTCACCCTGATGTTCAAAGAAAAGGGATACCCGCGAGGCCTGTACGTCTCGGCATCGAGCGTCACCGACATGGCCACTCGATTTGAGTCATGGTCCTGGATGTCCCAGGGCATACTCCGAACGAAGCCATGAATGGCATTCGGCCCCTCTTTGTCGTTGCATTCCAGTTGGAAGGTCTGTCCATCGAATGAATACCGTCCGTTCCCGATCCGGCCGGGAAAGGGAATCAATACATCGCCTTGCCCGCCTCGTTTTCCGCTGCCCCCTGCATAGCCCCAGACAATATCGATCTCTTGCCCACCCGCGTCCATGAAAAAATATCGGCGCAACGATGCGCCCCAAGGGGAGATGATGGCTCGCTGATTCTGAAATGAGAGCGTTAGTTCAGTGTCTGCTGTCATGGATGCCATCGTCGTGGTCCTCCGTGCCGGTACGGTTTTGGACGGCGGGGCTATCGCACGACGCCGTATCGACAGATCTGAGGTTCCGAAGCCAGCAGACCGGTCAGCTGTTGCAACGTGGTCAACAGATGAGGCGTCATGAAATGCGCCTGTTCTGCTGTAGCGCTGGCCCATCGTTCGACGAACACGAACTCAGTCGCATCGGCATGGTTCTGCAAGAGCTCATAGCTGAGACAGCCGGGTTCTCGGCGAGTCGCATCAACGAGGGCCGTCAGGATTGCTCGCACCTGAGCGACCTGATCAGGCTTGGCCTTGGCGCGGGCAATCACACGGAGAGAACTGTCGACAGTCATGGGGTACTCCACAAGTGGAATCCGAATGGGTGGACGACTATTTGACAAAAGGATTGCCGGAGGTTTTCCAGTCGTCAAGGTTCATGATGACCGCAGAGGTCTGCGTGAATCCAAGTTCACCAAGAGTTTGAGCGGCAAGGGTCGCACGTCTCCCACTTTGACATTGGAGCACGATCGGGCGCTCGAGGGTGGCCTTCTCTGAGGATCCGACATGGTTCCAGATTTGAGAATCGATGACGCCGCGTGGGATGTTGATTGCGCCTGGGACGTGCCCGGCTGCATATTCTTGCGGTTCACGCACATCGATGATCAAGGCTTCCCCAGGATGCTCGACGATTTTGCGATAGTCCTCCATGCCGATGGTTCTGACAGGTTTCTGGGTTGCTTCAATTTTCTGCTTACTTGCAGGCGGGAGGCCCTGAGCAAAAGCGTGAAAAGGTATGGACAGGGATAGGCTGATGAGGGCTGAGACGAAACAGACTGCCAACGTAGTGATGGTCTTCATATAAGAATCTCCTTCAGATGATTATGCTCACTCGGGTTGGGAAGAATGTAGGAAATTCAGTCTACCCTGACTCACGCGGTTCCTCAAGGGCTACGTTGATGAGCTTACAAGAGGTGAGCGCGACTGCTATCTCGGGCAAAGCAGCTCTCTGGTGATACTTGCATATTGTAGGAGCGAAGTGGGTTGCTCTTGGAAGGTCATCACATCTCCGAGTAGCGCATGACTCCTTCTTCCTTACATCACGTCACAGAGTAAAAGTGTTAGGTGAACTCTCTATTCGTCGAGCCCATCACAACTAGGGCTGAGCCACTGCCCTTTGATGTCGATACGGGACTTGCCTGATCCTGCCTCGCTTCGATTGCCGATTGCGACGATGTGCTCGGTTGATTTCGTCTCGATAGTGAAATGGGTGGCCGAGCTGGGCGGCCCAGGACATAGTTGGTCGAGCACAAGTTTGGACGAGGACTTGGAGATGACCTTGATCTTGCACTGAACCGCCGTATCCTCATCCTCGTCTTCCATCTCCTTGATGATCCGATCCTGACTCAGATCCTCCTTTGTAATGCATGAGTGGGAGGTCATGGTGTGCGGTTTGCCCTCTCGGGATTTGACCATCTGTTCCATCTGTGCACGTTGGGCCGGTGTCATCTTCGCTGATAGCTCAGGGGAAAGCTTCATCCCTGAGGTGACAGTGGTCACGGTCATTTCCCATGCGCCGGGTTTGACATTGAACGACTCGGCCTGTGCATCCGGTGTCGCACTGAGAAGAACGTTGTCAAGATTGACCATGACTCCAAGGAGCGCGATTACGTGAGCAAGCCTCCAACCATTGTTGTTCATGGCGCACCCTCCGAAAGAGCCAAGATGTGGTGAGGTGACTGTATCTGGACCGATCGACATTCTATCGATATCAGTTGGTCCAGTCCATGACCAGAAGCTCGAGCGAGGATTCTGCGGGCGGAATACCAATTTGATCTGGCCGGATTGATAGTTCATGTCGATGTACGCGCAGGCGCTTAAACTTCGGATGATAAGTAATTAACTATCAATCAGTTAGATTAACTAGGGCGTGTCATCAATTAAGCCAGGTGGTTGAAGCGGCAAGATAGATGGCGCCGAGGAAGT
>CXWJ01004415.1_pt1 | contig 10073 bp, 9 predicted proteins | sample 590841 | NCBI WGS metagenome assembly CXWJ01 (sample SAMEA3498367, study PRJEB10139) | wastewater metagenome | biome: wastewater treatment plant; material: activated sludge | place: Austria | collected 2015-01-21 | reverse complement strand
TTCCGTCGTCCAACAAAACAGCCTCGCAATCGGAGTGCATTTCTCCGCCACCCGCCAAAACACGGCGACGAATATCCACGACGATCTTGATCATCGTTTCGTATTCCTTCAACATTTGTTGCACTTGTTCACTTGTGGGTTTGTTGCTGAGCATGAAAATCATACGGCGATTATACCTTCAAGCGATGAACCTCAATTTCAATCTATGGAAAATAATGCTAGCACAGGCAAATGATCCGAACCGCTATTGTCGGTTACTTTGAATACGATTAGTGGCTCAATGCAACCATTGCTCAAGGCGACATCCAATCAGTTACCCTTAAACCCTGAGTATCTAATGCAGCTTGGGTCAGATGTGTTAAATCCACCAACACAGGCTTTACCTGTTCACTTAATGCATCGGTGTTTACAATTACTTGTGTGCTATCTGGGCTCCAAACAATGCCCCCTCCGCCTGCGGGAGGTTTGTTCGGTGATAAACAATATATTTGCATATCAAGTGTGGTTGTGTCAATGATTGCCAACCATTGCCGAAGTTTTTTAGGGTCTGCATTTGCGATATTACTTACTTTCAACCAAAACGCGATGCGACGCCCGTCAGGACTCCAAGAAGGTCGAGCACTTACATTCGCAAATGGATATTTTTGATTAAAGCTGGTCATTTTTACGGTGCCATTCATATCAATGATGAATAATTCTTTTAGCGCGCCAATTGTTGATGGAGAAGGTATGGCGAATTCGTTGCCATCAGGCGACCATGTACCTTCTGTCACGTCCATCGGAGAGGGCAGGGATACAATTTCTTTTTGGGTATCCAAATCCCAAAGGACTAACTTTTCGTCTTTATCGTTATAAAGCGCCCGCTTCAATGTCGGGTCTATGTCAGCCTTCACCCAGGCAACTTTGCCTAAACTTTCGTAAACAATATAAGGGTTGGGCAAATCAAGTTGGATGTTTTTTTGCTCGCCTGTGAATGGGTTGTAAATCACGATCGTATTGCCATTCGGCGCCAACCAATACTGAAAAAACATGCGTTCGTTATCCAACCACCTGCCTCGATTCCAATCATCCTGACCTTGAATATCATACGTTTTAATTACTTGATCAATAGTTCTGATCATGCCGTATTGTTTATCTGTAAAGTTAGCCTGTAAATATTTCTTGTTGGGGCTAGCTCGAGCTGAGATGAAATCAGGGGCAGAAGCGAACGATGAAACTTGCTTTTTATCTTCGAGGCTTAAGACTTGATTCGATTCTAGATCGAAGAAATAATTGCTATAATTATCCGCATCAAATACTACAAGCAGCTCGTTCAATCCATCTGTATCGAGAGGGACTTCAGTTAGATTGGCGCATCCTCCAGGGAAATCTGGCTCTAAAGTTATCGAACGTGTAAGTATCACTGGGGGTAAGGCTGTGAAGTTGGTCCCTGTCGGGTTTGCCTGAATGTTTGGGGTTGAATTTGCAAACGAACAGCCAAAGAACATCAAGGACACAAACAGAATAGATGCGAGTATTTTAGGCTTCATAAACGATTCTTTTCATTTTGCTTTAACTCTCATTGCGATTATAACTTCATCGCTCGCCAATCACTGCTCGCTTCTTTTTCTCCCTTCCTCCTCAAAACAAAACCATCCACGAATTTCCCACGAATACACGAATCTATCTCGCGCCCATTCGAGCATTCGTGTCCTATTCGTGGACGGCAATCACTGCTCACCGATAACTGCTCACTGCTCTTCACTTTCTCTTCCTCTCCCACTCCTCCACAAACTCCTCCCCCTTCCTCATCAACTCCTCATAATCCTCGGGCGCGGGTAAATCCTTCAAGAACTCAATCGAATACTCTTTCAAGCGCGTCTGCGCGTGAGGTTGACCTGCCTCCAACCACTTTTCCATGCTCCAGCGCGGGAAGATGCGGCTGACGTAGTATCCCGTTTTGTAATTTTTCAACGTACTCGGCGCGGAGACGTATCCCTTGCCTGGACCAACGTCGCGGATTTCACTCAAGCCGACGCTGGGCGAGTCAAGTTGAAGTCCAGAAGAGAAGCGCAGGGCTTGGTCAATGATCTCGTGACAGTAGATAAAAGTCAACGGCGAGACGGCTTTCGATCCCAACGTATCGCCGATGAACGGCGCGATGCCGCCCTTCGTCAGAGTCATCATCAGCGTGTTCATCCAAAACGTTTCGGCGGCGAGCAAGTCCATGCCCCAGCCCGTGCCACTGCCCGACGTGCCGCAATGCGGGATGCCGTAATGCGCCATCATCTCGGCGCACGCCAGACTCACGAGAATGCTTTGCGGGTCGTAAAAATTTTGCAGTGTCTTCATATCGAGATAGACGGGCAACATGCCGAGCAGCATCGGCGCGCCTTCTTTATATAACTGACCGATCACGAGACCCGCAAGTAATTCGGCGAGCAAAACGGCAATCGTCCCCGCGGGCGTGATCGGCGTGGTCGCGCCCGACAAACTGTAATTCGACACGATCACAGGCAGTCCGCGTTCGATGGCGATCTTCATCTTGTCCACCGTCCCCGCGTTCATCACCAACGGCGACACGGGATTGAAATATGGAATCACAAACGGCTTCTCGCCCAATGTTCCACCGTAAAGATGTTCAAACATTCGCAACACGTCGTCGAATTTATGTTCGTCCGAACACAACAACACCATCGGCTTGATGCCGTTCGCAAAATGTTCGAGGCTTCCGATCAAGTCGGTTAAATAATCTGGCACGTCGCGGCAAATGCCGATCGTCGAAACAATATCATACAGCGGCAATTTATTTCCCACGCGCACCATGTCGCGCATGTGTTTGCGTTGAAACTCCACAGGCGTATCGGTCTCAGGCTCCTGATAAAACAACGCGGTGACTCCGATTCCGAATCGCGCGCGGTCTTCCTCCGATCCAATTTGGAATTGCGGATTCCCTCGCCGATCATAGATTTGGATTCTGCGCGGCGCGGATTTGATCGCCCATTCGACCACCTCGCGCGGTATCCGCACGCTTCTTCCCTCGACGTTCAGCCTGCCGACTCTTTTCTCCAACATCTCCACCGCCGACGGCGAGTCCACGCGCACGCCCGTCGTTTCGAGAAGAGTCATCGTATATTCGTGAATGTCATGAATCTGCTCCTCGGTCAGCATCTTCATCTGTGGTCGGACGTTGTTCATAAAGACTCCATTCAAAGCGTTGGACGCTGATAAACGCAGAAAACGCAGATTTTTTCCTTTTGAATCAGCGTGAGTCAGCGTTAATCTGCGTCCCCAAATCTTTTCGGATAAAGAGATTGAGGAATACGATATGAAACCCCGAAGGGGTGTCAGAACTATGTCATCCCTTCGGGATTTGTTTTTGCTCACGTCGAATCTATAATCCTTTCAGCCCTTCGGGCTTGAAACAACTTGAATTCGTGAAAATCCGTGAAATTCGTGGCTGGGTTTTATTTGAGATTCTCATCGAAAAAATCCAACACGCGAATCATAAAATCAAACCACGGCTGACCGACGAACGAGTGACCTTCGCCTTCGTAGCGGAAGAGTTCAACGTCTTTGCCCGCGTCGAGCAACGCTTGATCCAATTTGATTGACCATTCAGGCGGCGTGCCGCTGTAAATGACTCCATCGTTCGAGCCGTAGTGGATTTGAATCGGCGCGGTGATCGAATCAAGATGATAGATCGGTGAAACGCTCTTCATCAACTCCGAGTCGCTCGGCGCGTTATGAAACGCGTTGAGCAGACTGTTCGGCAAGTAAAGCGGAACAACATCCGCCGAGTTGCATCCGAGCAATTGCTCGCCCGCCGCGATGTCGCCGAGACATCCGTTGCCCCAACGCGCGATCACATCCGCATGATCCGCGCTGACGGAGGAATACAAAATCGCCGCCTTCACCGAAATTAGGCGGGGGGACCCCGCCCCTACGATTGTCAATACCTTCATCGTCACTCCCCCTCCCATGCTGTGACCCCACATCCCGACGCGAGTCGCATCCGCTTGCGGGATGGACGGGATCGCGTTCAGCAAATTGATCACATCAATCGCCAAGCCTGAATAGAAAAGACTCTCGTCCACATCCGACCCGCCCCAACTGCGATAATCGGAAGCGAGGGTGATGTATCCATGCTCAGCAAGAAACGCGGACGAGCGATCCGTGCCATCGCCTGAGGTGAAAACACTCCGCGCGTAGAATCCATGATTCATCACGATAACAGGAAAGGGTCCGTCGCCTTTTGGAATCTGCATCACGCCCGTAATCGTCAACCCGTCGCTGGGATAGTCAATCAGGTACGCGGTGTAACTGTCCGTTTCAGTCAGCGTTTCGAGGATGCGAATATCTCCGCTTTGAAAATCGTGCTGGCGGAGTCCCTCGATGGTGTAGGGATAAATCCATTCTTCCGTTGTGGGAGTCGACGAAGGAAACGGCGTTTCCGTTGGAAGAGGAATCGGCGTGATGGTTTCAATGACAACGTGAGGCGGAGGAAGGGTTTGGGTTGGAGCAAGAGTCGCTGGCTGGCAAGCCGCAAGAAAAATAAAAACAAACATGCAAACGCGCTTTTTCATGAAGTGATTTTATCATTCCATCATGTCACCCTGAGTGAAAGCGAAGGGTCTCTGAGATTATCGTGGAGATTCTTCGCCGCAAAGAACACCCCGCAACTGCATCGGGGCAGGCGATCGCGGCTCAGAATGACATATCGAAATCAAGAACAACATCCAAAATTCCCGCCTGATATTTTTCATCCGCTTCCTGCAACAACTTCACAGCGACATCTTCATCCACATACGCCTCCCCGCAACTGGGACAAACACGGGCTGGCACGTTATTCACAGTCAACTTCATTTCACCGCGTTCAAACTGGACGGATGTAAGCCCGTCCACAGTTTCAGCCTGCCTGCAAATGAGGCAGATCATGGTCTGCGACTCTTGGAGTCCCTATTCCATTTGTTGGGATCGGGAACATAAACCGTAATAATCGTTGTTTCGTTAGTTATTGGGTTTTCGGAAGTCACCACATGGAACGGACGCTTCCCCTGAAACCCCAAGATCAAGCGGCTCGGCTCAGGCATTTCTGAAGAATAATCTTCGATGGTTTCCCCTGTTTCGATTGCTCCCAGCAATTTCTTCATTGAAATATCACGCTCAAACATGCGTTGAACGGCATGGACGCGGAAGAGGAGTTTGGGATTGTTCACTGGAGGGTCATTCTACTTCATACAACCAAACCTGACAGGTTTTCACAGAACCGCGCCAATCAAGAATCCACATCCACGCAGATGCCTTGGTTAACCAAGTCGCGCTGGAAACCTGTCAGGTTTTTTCATTCACTCTTGAGCGTTTCAATCGCCACAAGACGCTTACTATGCGGGGTGAAATAAACTCGATACTCCATGCCTTCGATCAACGCGTTATGCGCAGACTCGGAAACATAGAATTTGAAACCATTAACCTGATATGTATAGTAACGCACCCAGCGTGCAACATGAATGCGTCGAGCGACTCGACCGTCTGAGCAAACCACGCCACCGCTCCAAACATCCCAGAATATTCCTATGACGCTCCATGCATTCCGTAAGAACAAGAGCGCGGCGCCCGCAATCAGCAGAACAAACAAAATCGAAACGCGTTCCACAAGTTGCCTCTGGAACAAAATCACGCCGAACCAAATACAAATTAAAGCAAAAACCGCCTGAAACAATCCAGCCCCAACCATGCGAAGTTCCTGTTTACCGCTCAACAATCTTTGTCGGTTGGTTTCCAGTTCTTCCATCGAAAAATGATTTGCGCGCCCAAGCGCATCCAAGATCAAATCTTTTGGTTGGCTGGATGCGGACAACTCTTCCGCCATGATCACCAAGCCTGAGTCTGGCAAACAGTAGAAGCGATAATCACCAGGCGGAGGTAATACCCGTCTTGTCAGCAAGAACTGCAATTTGCGCGAGTCAGACACCATACGATAACGTTTCCCCGACCATATCACTTTTCCAACAACAGAAACGACTCGCCCATTTTCGATTTCATCACGCGGGAAAGTAAACAGAAAGTCGCCTCCTGTAAGTCGCAGAATCAACACGGTCACCCCTAAAGTAAAAAGCCCAACAGCAACGATTGACGGGGTTGAAAGTGCGCCAGTGATGCCGCTGAACTGCCAGAACATAAAAACCACAGCGCCAATGATCGCCAGCGCAATCCCGCCAAACAACACAACCGCCGAGCCCCGAGAGTCAGCCATATCCTCCAAGGCACGTCGTTGTTCGAGCGTCAATGACCCGCGTCGATTTGACTCAATGTTTTGTTGAGTCGGTTCATCAAAGAAAGTGTAAAAATTTTTCTCTTGCATTACAAAATTATACGTTATCTTGCAAATTAGGTTTTACAATCTGGGATGATACTACTCCTGAAACCCCGTTCGATACAACTCATAATACTCTATAAACTAAACCTGACAGGTTTTCACAGAACCGCGCCAATCAAGAATCCGCATCCACGCAGACGACTCGGTTAACCAAGCCGCGCTGGAAACCTGTCAGGTTATTACCGTTATTCTTGAAACCCCGTCCGATACAACTCATAATACATCCCCTGATTCGCCAACAACTCGGCGTGTGTTCCCTGCTCGATGATTTTCCCATCGTGGATGACCACGATCTTATCCGCGCTTGTGATCGTCGAAAGGCGATGCGCGATGACAAACGATGTACGTCCGTTCAACAGAGTCGCAAGCGCGCGTTGAATGATCTGTTCGGTCTGCGTATCCACAGACGATGTCGCTTCATCGAGAATCAAAATGCGCGGGTCGGCGAGCAACGCGCGCGCGAACGAGATCAACTGTCGCTGTCCCACGCTCAACGTTGCGCCGCCTTCCTCCACCGAAGTTTCGTATCCATTTTTCAAACCCATGATGAAATCATGCGCGCCCACCGCCTGCGCCGCGCGAATCACATCGTCATCGCGCGCGTCGAGCCTGCCGAACAAAATATTTTCCTTCACCGTGCCAGTGAACAAAAACGGGTCTTGCAACACCATGNNCCTGAGTCACCGTCCGCAGGTCAACGCCGTCCACGCGCACACAGCCCGAAGTCGGGTCATGGAAGCGTGCCAGCAATTTCACAATCGTCGTCTTGCCCGCGCCCGTCTCGCCGACGAGAGCCACCGTCTGCCCCGCATCCACATTTAAATTAATTTGATTGAGGACGAGAGTCGCGTCATCCGAATAATGAAACTGGACATCTTCGAATCGGACGCCGCCGACGATTGCCTCTAACCCTGCGGCATTTTCCACGTCCCGAACCTCGATCGGCTGGCTGAGCAGTTCGAGAATCCGTTCGCCGCCCGCCATCGTGGATTGAAGCGTGTCGAAGCGCCGACTCATGTCGCGGATCGGCTCGAAGAAACGGTCAATGTATAAAATGAACGCGATCAACACGCCCGCGGTGATCTCGGTATTCAACACATACTTGCCGCCGACGTACACAACGACGGCAGTCGCAATCGCGCCGAGGACGTCCACAACAGGCGTGAACAGCGACGCGACCTTCGCCGCATCGAGACTCGTTTCGAGATAATAACGATTGACGTAACCGCTGAACGTGGAATAATTTTTCTCCTGCCGCGAGAACGCCTGCACAACCCGCACACCGTTGACATTTTCCGCCAGCACCGAGTTGGTCCACGAGACGGCGGCTCGCACCTTACGATAACTCTGCCGCGCAGCTTTACGGAAAATAATCGTTGCCAACACCATGAACGGCAAGACCGTGAACGTGAGCAGGGATAACTTCACATCCAGCGCGAGCATCGCAATCAACGTGCCAATGATTCCCAAAAGATTTCGCACAATCGCCAACACCGCCCATGTGATGAACTCACGCAGAGTGCCAACGTCGTTAATCACGCGCGTGATGACACGTCCAACGCTGTAACGGTTGTAGAAACTCAGCGAGAGATTCTGCAAATGCTCGAACATCGCTGTGCGAACGTCGTACAACACATGTTGCCCCACACGAGACATGATCCGCACACGGTAAAAGTTCGTTACCAATTGAATTATGGAAACAACCAAATAAGCCAACGCAATATTTTTCAACGCGCCGAGATCCTTCGCGCCTATGCCTTCGTCAATCGCGAGTTTGACGAAGTACGGTCCCGACACAGCCGCGGCAGTGACAATGATCATCAGAATCAATGCGAAGAACATCCGCGGCGCATACGGCTTGACGAAGCGCAACAATCCGCGCGCCACTTTGGGGTCGTAACCCTTATCGAGTTGCTCTTCCGATTGGGTGATGAATTGGGGAGGAATGATTTTGGTCGTCATAAGTTTTTTAACCGCGAAGCGCGCTAAGAACGCTAAGTTGAAAAATCTTTTTCTTCGCGCTCTTCGCGATCTTAGCGGTTAATAAATTAAGCAATCTCACGCGAGTCCTCATCTGGCTCAATGTCCTCAAACGGAATCTCTTCCATCTCCTCCGCAAACCCAGCATGATCCACCAATTGCAGATCGTGGATTTCTTTATACAGCCCGCCGCGTTGGAGCAATTCTTCATGCGTTCCGCGTTCGGCGATTTGACCTTTGTCCAGCACGAGGATCATATCCGCGCGGCGGACGGTGGAGAGGCGATGCGCGATCACGAAGGTGGTGCGACCTTCCATTAGAGTATCCAATGCGGCTTGGATTAATTTTTCAGTTTGAGTATCCACCGAGGAAGTTGAGTCATCCAGAATCAAAATGCGTGGATTCATCAGCAACGCACGCGCTATCGCCACGCGCTGGCGTTGTCCGCCCGAGAGCGTCACACCGCGTTCGCCGACAACGGTATCGTAGCCGTTGGTAAAGCCTTCGATAAATTCATGCGCCTGCGCGGCTTTCGCGGCGGCGATGACTTCATCCATTGTCGCGTCGGGGCGACCATAGGCAATGTTTGCTTTGATCGAGTCTGAAAACAACAACGAGGTTTGCAGAACGATGCCAATCTGCTTTCTGAGCGTGACTAAATCCATCTCGCGGACGTCCACACCATCCACCAGCACACAGCCATCGGTTACATCGTAAAAGCGCGGAATGAGATTGATGAAAGATGTTTTGCCTGAACCTGTCGGTCCGATCAAGGCAATAATTTGATTCGGCTCGACGCTCGCGCTGATTCCGTTCAAGGAGGCGGTCTTTTCGCCTTGGTAATTCAGCCGCACATCGCGGAACTCTACCTCGCCGCGCAATGATTCCATTTTCACCGCNNGGTTCCGCCATCATCAAGATATACGCGTTGAACGCGACGATCGCGCCGATGGTCAACGTCCCATCCATGACCATTTGCCCGCCGAACCACAATATCAAAATGACGCTGATCGTGGTCAGCCAGTTGGTGGTCGGCATGATCTTCGACCACTCGTCAATGACATGCACCCATGATTTGAAAACAACATTGTTCGCATCGGTGAACCTTTTGATCTCATACTTCTCGCGCGCAAACGCGCGGACAACCTGCACGCCGACGACATTTTCCTGCAAGCGATTCGAAACCTCCCCCATTGCCTGATCTACGATGAAAAACAATTTGCCGATCTTCGTGCCGAAACTGGACGTCATGAAGATGAGCGGAATCATCGGCAGGAGCGCAATGCCCGCCAGAAACGGATTCGCCGCGACCATGGAATAGGTCACGCCGACGGCGAGCAATACGAACTTCACAAGATCGGCGACGGCGCTACCTGAAAATTTTTCTATCGCGCGCACGTCTTCGATGCAACGCGAGATGAGTTGTCCCGATTGAGTATGATCGTGATACGTGAACGGCAAATGCTGGATATGATCGAACGCGCGGTTGCGCAGATCGTAGCCAACGCGCGCAGCAATCCATTCGGTCGTGTAACGGTTGATCAGGCTGAGGAAAGCCGAACCAAGCCCAAGTCCGAGAAGGAGAAGCGCGGATTGAATCAGTTGGCGCATATCGCGGCGAGTGAGTCCGTCATCCACCGCTGTCTGAATGATGCGCGGCACGAGAAGGTTGAGCGCGGTGATGATGAACAACATCAAGAGAGTCGCAAGGATCTGCCGCGCGTAGGGCTTGAGG
>CXWJ01016055.1_pt1 | contig 10075 bp, 14 predicted proteins | sample 590841 | NCBI WGS metagenome assembly CXWJ01 (sample SAMEA3498367, study PRJEB10139) | wastewater metagenome | biome: wastewater treatment plant; material: activated sludge | place: Austria | collected 2015-01-21 | reverse complement strand
GGCCGGACTGAGCGGTATGGATTCGCGCTATGCCCAGGTGGGGGCGATTGACGCGCGGACGTTCATGGAGCGGACGGCGAAGCTGACGGCCAAGGTCCCGCTGACCGAGAACGCGCTGCGGGAGATTTACGCGTTCAGCCAGGCGATCAGTGGCCAGGGGGGCGACGTGCGCGGCTGGCTGCGCGGCGAGGTGGAGGCAATCTTCAACAGCGTGGTGATGCAGGCGCAACTGGACACGATGGAGTGGCTGCGCGGCCAGGCGCTGTCCAACGGCGACGGCATCGACTGGACCTATGACGGCATCAACCTGACCGTCGACTACGGCATTCCGAACGCGAACGTGCTGACGAAACGCACTATCGTCTCGAACAACGCCTATGGCGGNNAGCGGCACGACGGAGCAGCCGAGCGGCGACGCGCGGGACACGCTGCGGCTGTGGGCTTATGGCCTGGAGGGCGAGGTGATCGACCCGGCCAACCCGACGCAGACGGTGAAGGTGCCGTTCCTGGCGGAGGGGAAGCTGCTGGCCATCGGCCAGGCCGGACGTGGCGGCTACGTGGTGGGCATGGGCGCCCAGGATCAGCCGCTGGACAACCGGCCGATTGGCTACACCCACATCGGCCCCACGGTGGAAGGGGCGAATGTGCCAGGCCGCTGGGGGCGGATGTACGTACCTCAGGAGCGGCCGTGGGAGCTGCACGGCGAGAGCGTGACCAATGGTCTGCCGGTGCTTGAGGACCCGTCGAAGATCGTGATCGCCGAGACCGAACTGGCGTAGGGGGCGTGATGCGCGAAGTAACGGAAGTAACCGAACTGGCCGGCATCGTGAAGAGGTTTCCCAACGTGCGGAAGGTCACGGTGGATACGGCGAACAAGACGCTCTACGTCTTCAACGGCCGCAGCAACCGGGCGACGGTCGTGACCGGCGCGGAGTTTGACAAGCTGGTGAGGGCGCTGCCGGGCGAGGAACCTGACAAGGCGGCCGAGCCAGGCGCCGCAGATACGGAAGGCGATGAAGCAGCCGCGGCAAAGCCCACGGCACGGGCGAAGCGCCCAAAGGAGAAATAAACGACGATGACTGCTTATCCTTACCAGGCACTGAAGCCGCTGTATGACGCGAACGCGAGCGCGGTGGCGCCGCAGCAGAATTTGCGGCGGGTGGCCACGGCCGATGCCGACGGCGCGACGGTGGCAGCGGCTGATTCGGGCGAGGTGTTCACCAACGAGGGGGCGACCGGGGCAGCGGCGTTTGCGCTGCCGGCGGCGCTGCCGGGGATGGAATTCTACTTTTACGTCATGGCGGCGTTTGAGTTGCGCATCGACCCCAATGGGACTCAGACCATCGGGCTGCCGTCTTCGGGCGTGCAGCAGGCGGCCGGTAAGTACATCGGGGCCGACGCGGTTGGTGAGTATGTTCACATCGTGTGCGTGAAGGCGGGCCAGTGGGAGACGCTGGACTACCGGGGCACGTGGACGGCTGAGGGTTAGGAATGTCGGCTCTAGATGATGGCGTAGCGATTCTGAATGAGCGCCACGACGCGATTGTGGCCGCGTTCGGCTTGGCCGAGCGGCAGGCTGTGGTCGAGGCGCTGGCAGGCGAGGCGCTGTCGGAGCTGGGCATCGCCGCGGTCGCGGCCGAGATTCCGGCGACGGAGTTGCCGTCTTTCCGGCTGGTGCTGGCCGTGGTGGCCTGGCGCTGGGTTGAGGAGCAGGCGGCGTTCGCCTTCGACTTTTCGGCCGACGGCGGCAGCTATCGGCGCGGACAGCTGATGCAGAACGCGACGGAGATGCGCCGGCGGGCCGAAGAGCGCGTGGTCGCGGCGGGGCTGCTGGCATTCGGCCAGCCGGGATTGGTTGTTGAGATGGTTGAGTTGTGGCCACAGGAGCGTTACCCGTGATTCCCTTCCAGCCGGCCGACCTGACTGCCATGCGCGCGACGCAAGAGGCGCACATGAGCCACGTCGCTCGCGTGCTGCGTTGGTCGCCGACGCAGGACCCGGAGAGCGGCCAGCCGGTAGACGGCTGGGACGACGAGGGCACGACGCCCTGCGGCGTGCATTTCACGCCCCAGGGCGCGATTCTGGAAGGCACCATGGGAACGGTCGTGGCCAATTACCGGGTGCGGCTGCCGCTGGCGCTGCTGCCAATTACCGGGCCGATGAACCGGTACGAAATCACCCACGCCTTCGACGAGGCGCTCGCGCCGACGTGGCTGCTGGAGCAGGTGGGGCCTGTGGCCCCTGGGCCGAGCGGCCTGGTGGCGCTGGCCAGGATGGTGACGCACTGATGGCTGGTAGGCAGATCGGCCGCATGGACTTGGACGCCGACGCGCTGTTGAAGCAGCTCGGCGCTCTGGCTGATGCGCTGGACGGCACGGTGCTTACCGGAGCGGCCCTCGCCGGCGGCTTCGTAGTTGAAGGCGCGGCGAAGGAGAACGTTATCCGCTACGACTTCATCGATACCGGCGCGACGCTGAACAGTATCGCCGCCGAACCGGGCGACGAGGCGGGCGAGGCGGAGATCGGGCCGGAGACGGATTATGCCATCTTCGGCGAGCTGGGCACGAGCCGCACGCCGCCCAAGCCGTTTATGCGCGAGGCACTGGAGCAGAACCAGGCGGCTATTAGCGAAGCTGTCGCCGACGAACTGCGCGCGGCGCTGCGGAGGGCGGCCGGTGTATGAGCATGCCGGTGGAGCTGGCGCTGCGGCAGGAGCTGGCGGCCACGTTCGCGGCCGAGCTGGTCGGCCGCATCTATGGGTTGGTCAGCCCGCCCGACGCGTTGCTGCCGCTGGTGACCTATCCACGGTTGGGCAGCGGGCCAAACAACGGCCCACGCCGTGTGGCGCAGATGCAGGTCACGATTCGGGATCGGGAGTACACCGATTTGAAGCGGTTGCAACACCGTATTGAGACGCATCTGACGGGTCTGGCGCGCACCTGGATGGGCGATCCGCCCAACGACGAGTGCGCCGTGTGGGTTCATTCTATCAGCGCACGGACGTTGGCCGACGGCTTTCAGCCGTCGACGCGACTGCTGCAGGCAACTAGTGAAATCGAGATCGTGTATTCGGACGTAAGTCCACAACCATAAGGAGAATCAGACAATGGCAGTACAAACCCTCGTGGCTGAGCAGGAGATGAAAGGCCCCTACGTGAAAGAGGGTGATACCCAATTCGGGGAACTCGTCTTCGTCGCCGGCGACAACACGAACGGCAACAAGATCATCATGGGCGGGTCGGGGACGATCCTCTTCGTGCGCAACACCGGCGCGGGCGCCGGCACCGTTTCGGTGGCGTCTTCGTACGACCGGCAGGGGCGGAAGGCGGATATCAGCGCCTTCTCGGTCCCAGCCGACGATATTGTCTTCCGCCTCTTTGTGCCCGATGGCTGGGAGTCGGAAACCGGGTCGCGCGCGCTCATCGTTACGCCGTCGGCGACAACGATGGAACTGGCGGCTGTCCGCCTCGACTAGATCGACAACTGCTGCGCCGCGCACGCGGTCGCGTTCAAGGAGAGTGAACAATGTCTACATTAGGATGCGTGCCGCCTGAGGAGCTCGAGGGCTTTGGTACGCTGCTGCAGTACCAGGACCCGCAGACGGGCGAGTGGATCACGGTGGCCGGCACCCAAGACCTGGAGACGCCGGAGGACACCGACGACGATGCCATCGAAGGCTCGCCAGACCCGATCTCGGGTTACAAGCGGTTTCTGCCCTCGCGGCTGCGCCAGTTGAATGCCCTGTCGTTTGAGTGGCGCTTCCGGAAGTCCGTCTATGCTGTGATGCGCAGCTTCCGCCAGAGCCGACGGCCGGTGAATTGGCGCATGGTCTTCATGACGCCGGAGCAGGATTACTTCCAGTTCTGCGCGTGGGTCAGCTCGCTGCAGCGGCGCGCGCCGGAGCGAGGCGGCCTGGTGGTGGCCGTGGTGGGCCTTCAGCCGACCGGCGCGCCGATTGAAGGGGCGTTGCTGTAATGGCCGGCAAGCGAGAGAAGGTCGAAGATTTGGACGAGCCTGAGGTGGCGGCCGCGGCCGATGAGTCGCCGACCCCTCAGACGCCGCCAGCGCGCGCGCTGGAGCACGTGCTGGCGGCTATCGACGCGCTCGGCGAGAGCCGCAGCACCAAGCACGAGGAGGCGTTCGCCACGCTGACGAGCCGGTTGCAAAGGGTAGCCCAGGAGTTAGAGGGGAGGCTATGAACAAAGGGGAAGTTTTATCTGAACTGGATTTTCTTAAGCTGGCCGATGAGCGCCGGGTGGCGCGGGTTGATTTGAGTCGGATCGGCCGCGCCGGCGTGGTGTTCGTCGTGGAGATGTCGACGGCGACCCAGTCGGCCGTTTTCTTCGCCGGTATGCGGAAGCGCACGTTGCGCAAGGACGGCGGCCAGGAAGTTGAGTTTCCTCTCGACAGTGGGCCGCGCCTGTTAGAAGAGTGCCTCGTTACGGATGACCAGGGAGGCGTATGGCTGGAGGAGCAATTCAGCGAAGCAGAAGCGCGCGACGGCGCGGCGCCGAAATTTATCCTGGTGTCGTCCGCCAAGCTGATCTACATGCGTGAGCGTTGGATACGTGAGTTGGGTAACGTGGCCAAGATGCGCGAGTACCTGAAATCGTTACCGAACCCGATCACGTCCCACATTGCCGGCGCCATCAACGAGATCAGCGGCATTGACGACGAGGACGAGTCGGGTGTTGAGGAAAAAAAAGAGTCCTAAGCGAACGGGCTGATCTGCATCTGGCCTACAAACTCGTTTATTACGGCATCGGCGGCCGGACGGTCAGGGAGCTGGTCGAGGGCCGGCGCACCGCGATCATCATCAACGGCGAGGTGGTCGGCGAACTGGCCGCAGGCGGCATGACCGAGGACGAGTTCCTGACGTGGGCGGCCTTTTTCAGTTTGGAACCGCGTGGCGACGAGCGCGCCGATTGGCATATCGCTCTCTGGCTGGCGCAACAGGCCAACATGCACCGGCCGAAAGGCGCGGCGCGCATCGCCGCGAACCGGTTCTTACCGCACTGGGAGTATCGGCCGCGCCGGCGCATGACACCGGAGGAAATGCGCGACGAAGCCCGCTCGGCATTCGGCTTAGGGCTGAAGGCAGACGGAGGAGGTGAACCATAGAACTGCAAAAGATGTGGGTCTCACTGGCACTGCGAGCCACTGAGTTCACAGCCGGCATTAAGGAGGCGCAGCAGCAGGTGCGCATGTTCGCCGGGCAGTTCCGCGCGACGATGGGCGGCGGGCTGAGCCAGGTTGAGCAGCAGGCGGCCAGCTTCGCCCAGCGGTTCCAGAAGTCCTTGGGGGGCGCGCTTACCAGTGTGGTGCAACATGCCCAAAAGGCGTTCGCCGGCCTGGGCCTGGCGGCGGCGGCGGGGTTTGCAATGGCGATCCGGTCGTCGATTCAGACCAACGCCCAGCTAGAGACCACGCAGTTGCAGTTCACGACGCTGATGGGCAGCGCAGACGATGCGGCCGAGCACGTGGCCACGCTGTTTGAGATCGCCAAAAAGACCCCGTTTGAGACAGGACCCATTATTGACGCCTCGCTGAAACTAGAGACGTTTGGCGGGGCTGCTCTCAATACCAGAGAGAACATCATGCTGCTGGGCGACGCGGCGGCGGCGACGAACGCGCCGATCGACGAGCTGGGCTTTTGGGTCGGCCGGTTGTACGCCAGCATCGAAGCGGGTCAGCCGTTTGGCGAGGCGGCGATGCGGCTGCAGGAGCTGGCGGTGATGTCGCCCCAGGCGCGGCAGGAGATGGATCGCTTGCAGAAGAGCGGGGCCAGCGCGGCCGAGGTCTTCGCCATATTCCAGGGGGATCTGGAGCGGTTCACCGGGTCGATGGAGAAGCAGGCCTCGACGTGGAGCGGGTTGTGGTCGACGGTCTCTGACCAGGCGAAGCTGCTGATAGCGGAGGGGTTCCAGGGGGCTTTTGAGGCGGCCAAGGGGCAGTTGCAGGAGATCGTGACGATGCTGGACGACCCGGATATTGCGGCCGGGATTCGGTCGGCGGCCGAGGCGTTGGGGGAAGTGGCGGCGGATTTGGCCGAGGTGTTCGGCTACTTCACGGAGAGAGTATCGGCCGCGGGGTTGGAGCGGCAAAACAAGGAGCTGGCCGAGATGCTCGGGCTGACGCAAGCCCAAAGAAAAGAAATTGACAAGATGGCTATTTCCCGGAGTGGGGGAATCAAGGCTTTGTTCAACCTTTCGCAAGAGGACGACCTGGCCATTGCGAAAGAGGTGCTGGCAATTCTGGAGAAGGAGTTTGGCCTGGTCATCCGGCAAGCGGAGGGGTATCAGGCGCTGGCTGAAGCTCGGATGGAGGACGCGCGGGCGCAGGAAGTTCAGATTGGTCTTTCAGACGCCGAGGCGCAAGGGCTGGCAGGCGTCGTTATCGCCGCGGAGGGCTTGGACTGGGCGATGCGGAACAACGCTTACATGGTCGAGGACGCGGCGGTGGCGACGACTGACTACGCCACGGACCTGGACATCTGGGGCGACAACGCGGAGATAGCGCGCCATCGGGCGATTCAATTGGGGCAGGCGCTGGGATATTCAGGCGAGCAGGCGGCCGCCGCGGCGGCACAGGCGGAGGCCTACCATAAGGCGTTCATGGCCGTGCAGGGGGACTACACCAACCAACTGCCGGGGGCCGACCAACCGCTGGTGACGCCGGCGCGCGACGTGGCGATTACGACCGGGGGGCTGTCTCCGGAGCAGGTTTCGCTGCTGGAGCAGTACCAGGAAGAGGCGCGTAAGGCGCAAGAGGAGATCTTCAACCTGACCAATGGCCTGGGTACTTATGGCCTGGAGCAAGAGAAGGTCAACGAGCGGGTGCTCGAAGCCCAGGGAGAGTTGGAGCACTACCAGGCGCTCATGGCGCCGCTGGCGGCCGTGGTTGGTGAGACGTCGATTGCGCACCAGGGGCTGGCGGTCAACGTCGACGCCGCGTATCAGGGCATCTACAACCAGCTGTCAGTCATGCCCGGGGCGGAACAGGCGGCCATCGCGTTCGCCACCGCAACAGGAATTATGTCGGAGGCCCAAGCCGACGCGGCGCTCAAGGCCATCCTGGTCAAGCAAAAAATAGAAGAATTGGCGCTGGGGATTGCCCAGGCAGTGGAAGACGGCGTGCCGGTGCAGCAGGCCATCGCGGACTCCATCGCCGCGTTTAAGCTATTCCAGGCCGAGCTGGAGGGCACCGTTGAGCCCGCTGTTGCCCGGGTCGCGGCCGACGTGCCGGCCCACATCGTGACGATGAAGGAGGCTTTGGTCGAGGAGGCGATGCTGGCCGGGACGGGGCTGATGACCGGGATGGAGACGGGCATGGTCGACAACCAGCATCTGGCGACTGAGGCGGCCACGGCCGCGGGCGATGCTGTTATCGACGCAACCGCGGCGGCCCTGGGCGTGGAGTCGCCGTCGACGATTACGCACCAGATGGGGCTGGACCTGATGGCCGGGATGCAGAACGGGGCCAATGAGGGCGTCGGGACGGTCGTGGCCGCACTGACGACGATCGGCGGCAACATCATCGGCGGGTTGGTGGCGGGGATTAACGCGGCGCGGCAGACGGTCATGAGCGCCATCCAGAGTATCGCCGATGCGATTCCGCAATGGCTGCGCGACATGATGGGCATTCACTCGCCGGCGCGGGCCACGATTCCGATCGGCCGTGCCGTGGTTGAGGGCATCGTCGAGGGCGTGATCTACAACGAGAGGACGCTGCAGACGGCGCTGCGGAAGTTGACGACGATGCTGCTGGCCGAGTTGGATTTGGGTGACCAGGTGGCCGGCATCGCGGGCGGTTTCGCGGCCCGCTTCGAAGAGCAGATCACCGGCCCGATGGCTGAGCGGCTGAGCGAGCTGGACGAGCAACTGGCCGGCGCGGCGGCGCTCTATACCGACACGATGCGCGCGGCCGGGCTCGATGACGTGTTCGCCGACTGGACGGACCCGGGCGAGATGCGACCGGCGCTGCGGCAACTGGCCGAACTCAGGTCGTCGCTGGCGACAAGCGGCGACTGGCTTGGGACAATACAGANNCCTCAGGTCGTCGCTGGCGATGAGCGGCGACTGGCTGGGGACGATGCAGATCGACGATGCGATGCGCGCGCTGCGCGAGCGAAATGAGCTGAACGCGGAGTACGTGCAGCAGCAGGAGCGGCTGGCCGAACTGCAGCGAGCGCAGGCGGACATGGCCTTCTTGCGATCCCAGGTCGAATTGCTGGCGCTCATCGCCGAGCATGCCGATGAACTACCGGCCGATCTACTGGCAGGCGTGCAGTTCGGCTCCGGGGCGGACCCAGGTGCACTGATGGACGCGATGACGGTGGTCATCGAGCGCCAGGTGGCGGCGGTCAATGACGCGCTGGGCGAGAGCCGACCGCTGCAGCAACTGCTCACGGAGGGTCTCGACGCGCCGAAGTTCATTAAGCAGATTCGGCCGGCAAAGGAGGAGTGGAGGTCCTTCACCGGCGCGGTGAAGGACTTCCACGACTGGTTGAAAGATCGGTCGTTCAAGCTCGACGTCCGCATCGGCGACATTCCCGATTGGGCCATCCCCGGTTCGCCGCTGCCGATTCACACAGCATGGGTAAGTTTCGCGGAAGCAATGCAGAACCTTTATTTCGGCGACAAACTGGTGGCGCACTTTGACCGGATTGCTACATCGGGCGATCTGTTGATGGCGTTCCTGATGAGTATGCCGGATGAGCTGGAGGGACTGACGGAGGACGTCAATGCCATTGTCTTCCAGCATTACGACGCTTTTGCGGAGTATTTTGCGATCGTCCAGGGTGGCGGAGAAGGGCTGCAGGACCTGCTCGACGCGCTCGCCGATTACGCCCAGGGCGACCCGCTGAGCGACGTCTTCCAAGAACTGCTCGGCTCTTTCCCGGAAGAATTTCTACCGTTTCTTGAGCAACTGGCGCAGATGGTAGCCGACGGGGTGGACGGGGTCGAGGAGTATGTCGCCTCGCTCGTCGAGCTGGCCGGCGCGGTAGAGGAGCTGGAAGGGCAGCTCGACCTGGCGAGGGCTGTGGGCAACCTGGCGTCGGGGTTCGCGGATTATTTTGAGATTCAGGTCATGCGGCCGCTGCAGCAGCAACTGGCCAGCACCAACGACATGCTGGGCGGAATGATGGAAAGCCTGGCGGTGACGGTACGGGAGCAGTTCGGCGAGAGCCTGCAACTGCCGAACATTTTGGGCATGCCGACGGACCAGGCAGTTCTGGCTATTCAAGGCATCCGGCACGCGCTAGTCTCTGTCGGCTCGGTGGCGGGGCAAACTCAGGTGGACGCGATCCTTCAGGTGCTGGTCGAGCGCAACCGCCTGGAGCGCGAGTATGAAGAGCAGCAGCAACGCATGCTGAGGCTGGAGGAGCAGCGGGCGCAACTGGCATTTTTGCAGCAGCAGCTGGACCTCATCCGCCTGGTGACGGAGGAGGGCCTGGACGCGAGCATCCTGAACGGCCTGCAATTCGGGCTGTACGCCGACGCAGGACAGTTAATGGACGTGATGGCGGCGGTGATGCAGGAGTTGATCCTGACGGCCCAGCATGAACTGATGATTCATTCGCCGTCGCGGCCGTTCTACGAGTTCGGCCAAAACGTCACCGACTCTATGGCGATGGGCATCGAGGACCGCGCCGACGCGGCGAAGCGCCGGTTGCAGGCCGTTATAGGCGATCTGCGGCACACGACGGACGACTTCGAGGAGACGCTCAGTGGGGGCGAGACGTTCGGCAATCCGCGCGGCGCCGCCGCGCGCACGGCGCGGGTCATCATCAACGGTGGCTACCAGGTCAATACGTACGGGAACGATGAAAGCGCGCTGGAGCAGCTGCAGCGGCAGGCCAATGGCGGCCGGGGAAGAAATACGCGGCTAACAGGGGTGCTGCAATGAGCGTGATCTTATTCCTCGGTAGTCTGGCCAATGACAACGATGATTATTGGATGTGGCTGGAGTCGCCGCATTCGCAGCCGACACGGTCGATTCAGTCTGCCAGGCGATATGGCAGCTGGCCGGCGGCAATAGCGGTGGAGGAGAAGGCGGTCACCGACCTGCTCCA
>CXWJ01014434.1_pt1 | contig 10079 bp, 10 predicted proteins | sample 590841 | NCBI WGS metagenome assembly CXWJ01 (sample SAMEA3498367, study PRJEB10139) | wastewater metagenome | biome: wastewater treatment plant; material: activated sludge | place: Austria | collected 2015-01-21 | reverse complement strand
CGGAGACACCGGTGATGCGACGGGCGCGGATCTTCCCGCGCTCCGAGATGAACTTGCGGAGCGTCGCGACGTCCTTGTAGTCGATGACGCCGACGCGGGTCGGCTTCGCGGGAGCAGCGGTCTTGCCGCCCTTCCGCGGCTTGCGGCGGTCGCCGCTTGACTTTCCAGCCATGTTTTTTCCTTTACGTGAAGAAGATCGGATGCCTCATCAGAGGCGTCCGGGAAGTGAGGGTCTCGATACGGCGCTGGCGCGCCTCCTCGACCACCGAGTGCTCTAGAAGGGCGTGTCGTCGCCGTAGGCGCCGGGGGCTGCCCACGAGTCGCCGCCGCCGGAGTTGCCGCCACGGGCTGCCGGAGCAGCCTGCTGCGAACCCGGGGTCGACCACGGCTCGTCCGAGACCTGGCCACGGGACTGCCCGCCGCCGGCCGCGCGCGTCACCTGTGCGGTGGCGTAGCGGAGCGAGGGACCGATCTCGTCGACCTCGAGTTCGATGGAAGTGCGCTTTTCGCCTTCCTTCGTCTCGTAGGAGCGCTGCTTCAGGCGACCGGTCGCAACGACCCGTGAGCCCTTCGTGAGCGATCCGGCCACGTGCTCTGCGAATTCACGCCACACGCTCGCGCGGAGGAACAGCGCTTCGCCGTCCTTCCACTCGTTCGTGGCACGGTCGTAGTTGCGCGGCGTCGACGCGATCGTGAAGTTCGCGACGGGGAGTCCGTTCTGCGTGTAGCGCAGTTCGGGATCAGCCGTGAGGTTGCCCACGACGGTGATGATCGTCTCGCCGGCCATCGTCGTTACGCGTCCTGCTTGATCTTCGCCGGGCGGGCGGCCTTGCGGGCAGCCTTCTCCTCGGCGCGCACGCGCTCGGACTCGATCAGGGCGATCGCTTCCTCGGCACGCAGCACCTTGGTGCGCATGACCTGCTCGCTGAGCTTGAGCTGACGGTCGAGCTCCTGAGTCGCGGCGCTGGTCGCAGTGAAGGCCACGACGGCGTAGACGCCCTCGGTCTTCTTCTGGATCTCATACGCGAGACGGCGCTTGCCCCAGATGTCGACGTTGTCGATCGAGCCACCGTCGGCCGTGATGACCTTCAGGAACTTGTCGAGGGCCGCCGGGACCAAACGCTCGTCGATCTCGGGGTTGAGGATCACCATGAGTTCGTACTGGTGTGTGTGCGTCACTAACCCACCTCCTTCGGACTAGAACGGCTGCCGAGCATCTCTCGACAGCAGGAGGGTGTGTGCACGTCGTCCGGCACTCGCACACAGGGGTGCGATGCGGACAACCCTCCTATGCTACCGGACGCTGGGACGGGAGCCGAATTCCCGGTCTCCGGCGGCGTCCGCGAGCGCACCGAGCACGCGGTCGAGTCCGTCGAGCCCGTCCGCGCGGGTCAGCTCGAGGGCCAGGTCGGCGGCGCGGGAGCGGAAGGACGGATCCGTCAGCACTCGGCGCACCGCGTCGGCGACCTGCGCCTCCCTCGGCGAGTTTGTCTTCAGGTTGATCCCGACGCCCGACCACCCGACGCGCGCCGAGACCTCGACCTTGTCTTCGGTCTGGCCGGCGACGACGAGCGGTGTGCCGTGCGAGAGCGCCTGCTGGACGCCGCCGTAGCCGCCGTTGGTGACCATCACGTCCACGAGGGGAAGCAGTCGGTCATAGGGCAGGTACTCGGCGACGCGCACGTTCGCCGGGAGAGTCGCCGGCAGGGCGGCGCGCGGACGACCGCCGGTCGAAACGACGACGAGAACATCGGATGCCGCCAGTCCGGTGATGGTCGGCATCACGAGCTGCCCGAAGTCGGAGTTGGCGATCGTGCCCTGAGTGACGTGGACGACGGGCGCCGAGCCATTCAGATCCGACCACCAATCGGGCAGCGTCGCGGCGCCGGACGGGGAGCGAAGGGGTCCGGCGAAGTGAACGGTCTCGGGCAGGTCGGACCGCGGGTACTCGAAACCCGGGACGGTGAACTGCACGAGCGCATCCGCGCGACCCGGCCAGTCCAGCACGAAGCCCCCGAGCGGCCGGCCCGTTTCGCGGACGCTCACCGCGTCCGCCTCGCGCTGGATGCCGCCGAAGATGACCTTTTCCGCCAGGGCCGAGAGGGCGGCGTTGCGCAGCCGCCCGATCACGCCGGGGAGCGGCGTGATGCCGAGGCCGAAGGGCGCGGTGTCGCGGCTCTTCGCCCCCAGCGGGAAGATGCCGAGCGCCACGATGGGCGGGCGCTCGCTGCGCGGCATCCGCGCCAGGAGCGCCGCGCCGACGAACAGCGGCTCGGTCAGCACCGCGTCGATCTCGGCGACGGCGAGCTCCGCCCGCACGGCCGCGAGCTGCGCCGCTGCTGGACGCACGAACAGGGTGCTCATGTCGAAGCGCAGCGCCGCGGGTCCCGTGAGTCCGACGCGTTCGGGGAATGCCGCGTCGACGTCATCGAGGTCGACGTCTGCTTCTGCGGGCAGGGCCACGAACTGCGCGCCGGACGCGCGCACCCGCTCCGCGTAGCGCTCGCTGGTCAGGAAGCGCACCTGATCGCCGCGGGCGAGGAGGTGGCGGGCGATCTGCAGCAACGGCATGACGTGGCCGTGGGCGGGGGTGCAGGTGATGAGGTAGCTGGACATCTGAGGGTCTCCTACTAGTATTGGATGTACCGCTGAAGTATTCACCACACCGTTAGGTAAGTCAATATGTCACCCGAAGTCCGCTCCGCCGAGCCCGCCGCGCCACGCGCCTATCGGTCGCAATTGCGCGCACAGCAGGCTCAGGACACCCGTCGGCGCATCGTCGAGGCGGCCGCGCGATTGTTCGCCACCCAGGGATACCAGGCGACGACGCTCACCGCCATCGGGAAGGAGGCCGGGGTCTCGGCCGAGACGGTGAAGGCCGCGGCATCCAAGGCCGAACTGCTCATCGCCGCGTTCGAGGTGACCTTCTCCGGTTCGGAGGCGGCGGAGACGCTCGCCGAGACCGAAGTCGGAGGTGGGGTGCTGGAGCTGCCCGACGAGGTGTTCCTCGACGCGGTGCTCGAGCGGATCACCCTCGCGAATTCGCGCGGACACGCCCTGTGGACCGTCCTGCTCGGGGCGGCGGCATCCGACCCGGTGGTCGACACCGCACTGCAGGGGATCCTCGCGCACCGGGCGGCCGACCTGCGGATGCTGGTCGGTGAGCTCACCGCGCGCGGCTACATGACCTCGTCCGCCGAACCGGATGCGACGGCCGCGGCGCTGTCGTTCCTGATCTCGCCCGAGGGCTATCATCAGCTCGTCGCACAGTCGGGCTGGAGCTCTGAACGCTACGTCGCGTGGCTGCACCGCGCGGTGCGCGCCGAACTGGACAGCTGAGCTCAGGCGCGATCGTCTGCGGAGAGCAGCGCGTCGAGCCACTCGCGGTCCGCATCGGGAGCGGGCGGGGCGAGGGGGTACACGGCGGGCGTCGACGAGAAGGTGATCGGATGCCGGACCCCCGGCATCCGCTGTCCGTCGGGGCCGGCTTCGACGACGGGTTCCAGGCCGAGGTCGCCGGCCCAGGCGAAGGCCTCGCCGAGGTCGAGGATCGGCGCGCACGGCACGCCGGCCGCCGACAGCACCGCGTACCAGTCGCGCGCGGACCGTCGGGCGAGCGCGGACGCGAGCGGACGCCGCAGCTCGTCGCGGTGCCGCGTGCGCATACGCGCGGTGGCGAACCGGGGGTCGGCGGGGAGGTCGAGCGCCTCACTCAATCTCGCGAACTGCGCGTCGTTGCCGACCGCGAGCACGATCCGACCCTCGGCGGTGGGGAAGGGTCCGTACGGGTAGATGCTCGGGTGGTCGTTGCCGAGGCGCTGCGGCACGACCCCGGCGAGCGCGAAGGCTCCGGACTGGTTCACGAGCGCAGACAGCGCCGAGGACAGCAGATTCACCTCGACGTGCTGGCCCTCGCCGGTCGCATCGCGATGGCGCAGCGCCGCGAGGATGCCGACCGCGGCGTGCAGGCCGGTCACCACGTCCACGATGGCGACTCCGGCCTTGGTCGGCTCGCCGTCGGGCGATCCGGTGATGCTCATGAGGCCCGAAAGCGCCTGGGCGAGCACGTCGTACCCGGGCAGCTCCGAGCCGGGACCGAACCCGGTGATCGACGCGTACACGACTGCCGGATTCGTCGCCCGCACGGCCTCGTAGTCCAATCCGCGGCGCTCGAGGCCGCCGGGCTTGAAGTTCTCGATCATGACGTCGGCTCGCGCCGCGAGGGCATGCGCGGTCTCGCGATCCGCGGCATCCGTCAGATCGAGCGTCACCGCCCGCTTGTTGCGATTGACCGACAGGTAGTAGGTGGAGTCGTCGCCACGGGTGGGCGGCATCCAGTGACGCGTCTCGTCGCCCGCGGGACCCTCGACCTTGACGACGGTGGCGCCCAGGTCGCCCAGCAGCATCGTGCAGTACGGGCCGGCCAGCACCCGCGAGAAGTCCGCGACGAGCAGTCCTGTCAGCGGGCCCGTCGCCTGCGTCGTCGGCGCGACCTCCGTCACCGGAAGGCCCCGATGCCGGTGAGGTGCTCGCCGAGGATGAGCGTGTGCACCTCGTCGGTGCCCTCGTACGTGCGCACCGACTCGAGGTTCGCGGCGTGGCGGATGGGGGAGTGCTCGATCAGGACGCCGTTGCCGCCGAGGATCGTGCGGGCCTCGCGGGCGATCGCGATGGCCTCGCGCACGTTGTTGAGCTTGCCGAGCGAGATCTGCGCCGGCGTGATCGTGCCGGCATCCTTGAGGCGCCCCAGGTGCAGGGCGAGCAGGGCGCCCTTCTGCAGCTCGACGACCATGTTCACGAGTTTCTGCTGAGTCAGCTGGAACCCCGCGATCGGCCGGTCGAACTGCTCGCGCGCGAGCGCATACCGAAGCGCCGCCTCGTAGCTGTCGCGGCCCGCGCCGAGCGCTCCCCACACGATTCCGTAGCGGGCCTCGTTCAGCGCCGAGAACGGTCCGCGCAGTCCGCGCGCGCCGGGGAGGAGAGCGGATGCCGGAAGCCGGATGTCGTCGAAGCGCAGCTCTGTCTGGATCGAGGCGCGCATCGACAGCTTCGGCTCGAGAACCTCGACGTGGAAGCCCGGCGCGTCGGTCGGCACGATGAACCCGCGCACCCCGTCGTCGGTCTGCGCCCACACGACGGTCAGCTGCGCGATCGAGGCGAGCCCGATCCAGCGCTTGGCTCCGGTGAGGATCCAGTCGTCGCCGTCCTTGCCCGCACCGTCGCGCCGCGCGAAGGTCTTCATGCTCGACGGATCGCTGCCGGCGTCCGGCTCGGTCAGCCCGAAGCTGCCGATCACCTCACCGCGCGCCATCCGCGGCAGCCACTCCTGCTTCTGCTCCTCGCTGCCCCACCGGTGGATCGACCCCATCGCGAGCGATCCCTGCACCGAGACGAACGTGCGCAGTCCGGAATCGCCGGCCTCGAGCTCGAGGGCCGCCAGCCCGTATTCCACAGCGCTGCGGCCCGGGCATCCGTAGCCCTCGAGATTCATGCCGAGCACACCGAGCTGCCCGAAGGCGGGGGCCAGCTCGACCGGGAAGCGCCCGCGGCCGAACCAATCGGCGATGTGCGGGCGGATCTCGGCGTCGACGAACGCGCGCACCCGGTCGCGGGCCGTCCGCTCGTCGTCGCTCAGGAGTGCGTCGATGCCGAGGACGTCGGATGCCGCGCGCAGCGCGCCGACGTCTTCCGGGTCTCTCGCGGGCATGGTGTCCTCCTCGTCGAACCACTCCCTATGATCTTGCCCCGCTGCGGCGTCGTGCACGGCGCATAACTCCTGCAATCTGGCGCCGAATCCGCGTCAGAGTGCACTCACGCGTCCGTCGGGTTGCGGATTGCAGGAGTTATGGTCGACGGCCCGGGTGCGCCGCGCCGGTAGCGTGACCTCCATGGAGTGGACGGAGCGCAACCGGTGAGCGCCCGCGCGGCATCCGTGTCGTTCGACCCCCGCCCCCTCACCGAGCCGATCGACCGCAACGCCCTGCGCGAGCACACCCGACGACTCCGAGTGAGCGGCGCGGTGCCGTCGATGTTCGGATCAGCGGCGACGGTCATCCCGGTCGTGCTCGGCATCGCCTTCTTCCTGGTGTTCGGAAGCGTCTTCCTCACGGTGATCGGGTCGATCGTCGGATCGCTCGCGTCTGCCGCGAGCGGCGACATGGGGCCGCCCTTCCTGATCGCGGCGTTCGGCTCGGTCGTGCCGATCGTGGTGATGGGCGGGGCGATCGCGGCGATCGCGATCTTCCTCACCCGCGGCGCCCTCGGCCGGAACGAGCGGTGGTTCCGCCTGGATCGGTTCGCGGCGGCGAACGGCATGAGCTACCTGCCCGCTCTGCCGTCGCCCGGGCTCCCCGGCATGATCTTCGGCGTCGGCAATGCCCGCTCCTCGAGCGACCTCGTGCGCGGCGAGAAGCCCCGGTTCGTCGAGTTCGGCAATTACCAGTACACGACCGGTTCGGGGAAGAACCGCACGACGCACCGGTGGGGGTATGTCGCGATCAAGCTCGACGTTCCGTTGCCGCACATCGTGCTCGACGCGACGAGCAACAACGGTCNNGAGCAACAACGGACTGTTCGGGTCGAACCTGCCGATGACGTTCGACCGCGACCAGAAGCTGAGCCTCGAGGGCGACTTCGACCGCTACTTCTCGCTCTACTGCCCGCAGGGCTACGAGCGCGATGCTCTCTATCTCTTCACGCCCGACATCATGGCCCGGTTCATCGACAACGCCGCCGCGCTCGACGTCGAGATCGTCGACGACTGGCTGTTCCTCTACGGCAAGCGCGAGTTCTCGGGCCTCGATCCCGCGACCTGGGCGTGGCTGTTCTCGGTCGTCGCGGCGCTGCTCGACAAGTTCGCTCAGTGGGCGCGGTGGCGCGACGAGCAGCTGGCGCAGGATGCCGCGGCCGGCCCGCAGGGCGCGGGACCAGGCAGCGCTGCGGGCGCCGGCGGGGGGAGTGCGGCCGCATTCGCTTCGGCGGGGGCGGCATCTGCTCTGCCGTTCGCCGCGCCGGCGGGTGCCCTGCGGCCGCCGCCGGGCGTCGCGCTCGGGGGTCGGCGACTCAAGCGCGGCATCTCGTGGGTGAGCGTCGTGTTCTTCTTCGTGATCGCCGCGTTCTGGCTCTTCGGACAGTTCGGCGGCTGGGGCTGGTTCTTCCGCTGATCCGCCGACCCGTGTGCAGAACTCCTCAGATCTGAGGACCCTGCCGCCCGTGAGGTGCCTCGCGGCGGCGGTTTGCGCCGGATATGAGGAGTTGTGCACACGCCACGGCGGAACAGTGCGGACGATCAGGCGCGGAGGCCGAAGTGCTCCAGCTCGTCGTCGTCCAGCATCCGCGACCGGATGAGAAACCGCATGCCGGTCGGACCCTCGACGCTGAATCCGGCCCCGCGCCCGGGCACGACGTCGATCGTGAGGTGCGTGTACTTCCAGTACTCGAACTGCGACTCCGACATGTAGATCTCGACGGGGTCGTCCAGCCCGACGTCCATCGCACCGAGCAGCACGTCGCTCGGGCCGGTGACGAACATGCCGACGGGGTAGCACATCGGGGCGCTGCCGTCGCAGCATCCGCCCGACTGGTGGAACATGAGCGGCCCGTGCTGCGCCGTGAGATCTCGGACGAGGGATGCCGCGGCATCCGTCACCGCGACCCTCTGATGTGTCTGCGTGTGCGTCATGCCGTACTCCTGACTGTCGACGAACCGGACGTCACCGACCNNCGCGGTCGGCTGGGGGGGTTTAGAAGAAGCCCATCGCGCCTTCGGCGTACGACACGAGCAGGTTCTTGGTCTGCTGGTAGTGATCGAGCATCTTGAGGTGGTTCTCGCGGCCGATGCCGGACTGCTTGTACCCGCCGAACGCCGCGTGCGCGGGGTACTGGTGGTACGTGTTGGTCCAGACGCGTCCGGCCTCGATCGCCCGGCCCGCGCGGTAGGCGGTGTCGCCCGAGCGGCTCCACACGCCGACGCCGAGGCCGTAGAGCGTGTCGTTGGCGATGTCGATCGCGTCGCCGAAGTCGTCGAACGACGTGACCGAGACGACGGGTCCGAAGATCTCCTCCTGGAAGATGCGCATGTCGTTCGTGCCCTCGAACACGGTCGGCTGCACGTAGAAGCCCTCGCTGAGGTCTCCGCCCAGGTCGACGCGCTCGCCGCCCGCGAGCAGCTTCGCGCCGCCCGCCTTGCCGATGTCGATGTAGCTCAGGATCTTCTCGAGCTGGTCGTTCGACGCCTGCGCGCCGAGCATCGTGGCCGGGTCGAGCGGGTTGCCCTGCACGATCTTTCCGACGCGCTCGAGCCCGTCGCCGAGGAATTGGTCGTAGATCGAGCGCTGGATGAGCGCGCGCGACGGACAGGTGCACACCTCGCCGCCGTTGAGGGCGAAGAACGTGAAGCCCTCGAGCGCCTTGTCGTAGTAGTCGTCGCGCGAGCGGGCGACGTCTTCGAAGAAGATGTTCGCGCTCTTGCCGCCGAGCTCGAGCGTCACCGGGATGAGGTTCTGCGACGCGTACTGCATGATGAGCCGGCCCGTTGTGGTCTCACCCGTGAAGGCGACCTTGCGGATGCGCTTGTGCTGCGCGAGCGGTGCGCCCGCCTCGATGCCGAAGCCGTTGACGATGTTGACGACGCCGGCGGGCAGCAGGTCGCCGATGATCTCGAACAGGAACAGGATGCTGGCCGGGGTCTGCTCGGCGGGCTTGAGCACGACGCAGTTGCCTGCGGCGAGCGCGGGGGCGAGCTTCCACGTGGCCATCAGGATCGGGAAGTTCCACGGGATGATCTGGGCGACCACGCCCAGCGGCTCGTTGAAGTGGTAGGCCACGGTGTCTTCGTCGATCTGGCTGAGCGAGCCCTCCTGAGCGCGCAGCACACCGGCGAAGTAGCGGAAGTGATCGACCACGAGCGGGATGTCGGCGGCCAGCGTCTCGCGGACGGGCTTGCCGTTGTCCCACGTCTCGGCGACGGCGATCTTCTCGAGGTTCGCCTCGATGCGGTCGGCGATCTTGTTCAGGATGTTCGCGCGTTCGGCGGGGGTCGTGCGCTTCCACGACTCGAACGCCTTCCATGCGACATCGACCGCGCGGTCGATGTCTTCGACCGTGCCGCGGCCTACCTCGGTGAACGGCTTGCCGTTGACCGGCGAGAGGTTCTCGAAGTACTGGCCCTTGATCGGCTCGACGAATTCGCCGCCGATGTAGTGGCCGTAGCGGGGGCGGTACTCGGCGACCGAGCCCCGGGTGCCGGGGTTGGCGTAGACGCTGGATACGCCTTCTTCAACGATGGTCATGCTGTCTCCTCTGTCTTCTTCGACGGAACGGGATGCGCGACGGCGGGGTCGCGGCGCCTCACCGACGCTAGGTCGGGGCACGTTGCATCCCGTTGCATCGACGGATGCCGCGTCCCGCGAGACGTCAGGCTGAGGCGTCGAGGCGCTCGATGCGCGAGACCAGCGCGGCCCGCTTCGGCGACCGTGCCGGCAGCATCTTGAGGCAGAGCCGCAACAGCTCCTCGTCCTCGGCCGCGGCATCCGTCTCGGCGTAGGCCAGCAGCACGTCGACGCTGGCCTCGGCCAGCAGCGCCTCGCGCAGGGCGGTGCGGACGGTGTCGCGCAGCTCCTCGACACCGGGGGCGGTGGAGTCGGGCAGCACATCGCCGCGATAGGCGGCGAGCGCGACGCGGTGCGCGCCGCGGTCGAGCAGCGACAGCACCTGCTGCGCGTCGGTCTCGAGCTCGATCGTGAGCCGATACGGGCGGGATTCGGGAACGAGCGCGGGTGCGGTCTTCTCGAGCACCTTGCGCAGGCGCACCATTTCGGCGCGCAGCGTGACGCCCCCGGCGCCCGCATCGCCGTAGACGAGCTCGCCGAGCCGTTCGGCCGACAGGCCCTGACGATGGGTCGCGAGCATGAGGAGCAGCTCGGCGTGGCGCCGTCCGAGCTCGGCGACCGTCTCGGACCCCTCCCGCGCGACCTCGAGGAGCGCACGGTCGCGGCCCAGCACGCGCAGCGTGACCCGATCGGTCTCGGGCTTTGCGGCGCCGGCTGGACGACGGTGCGACGCTCCCCGCCCCGACGCGG
>CXWJ01043544.1_pt1 | contig 10088 bp, 6 predicted proteins | sample 590841 | NCBI WGS metagenome assembly CXWJ01 (sample SAMEA3498367, study PRJEB10139) | wastewater metagenome | biome: wastewater treatment plant; material: activated sludge | place: Austria | collected 2015-01-21 | reverse complement strand
CTCCAGAAGCGCTTGAAGCAATTCGGCGCTGGGTGCATGCAGGTGGACAGCTTTGGATCGGAGATGTCGGACCTGAATGGCAGAAGCTTGCTGATGTAAATAAGTTGTTGCAGTTGCCCTCTGATGCCTCTGTTGAGATTGACGACGTCACGGCTGATACTGGTACTAATGAAAGCTCTAACGATCAAAAAGACACCAAGGGTGCCGATTCCGCCCAAGAAACCGCTAATGGCACAGACACGAAACAAGCGACTTCGTTTGAACCAGTTTGGCGACCCTATTTTTTTCGGCGTGGCAACCGAGAAGATCGTGTAGTGACATTTTTGGACCGCACCACGGGGACAAATCGCGAAGTCCGCGATCCCGATGAGATTGCCCGCTTGGAAAATGATCCTCGCTTCATGGCTCAAGGCGAACAAAGGTTGCCGTCCATGATGAATCTTCGAGGCCGCCGCCGACCGCGTGATTCGAGCCGCTGGTTTGTGCAATATCCACTCGGGATAGGAACTATTCGTGCATTTGCCGAAAAATGGGACACGCCAATCGATTGGGTTCCTTCCTTTGCCAATGCCAACGACGGCACCGGCTCGAGCACCACTAGTGGTGGTGAAACGGAGTCTGCCGAACGTCCGCGATATGGTCCATCGCTCGCTTTCTCATCTACTCGTTCGTGGACAGGTCGCCACGGCCTGGCTCCCGATGCGGCCAGTCAAGATTTCGCCAAGCTACTTGTCCCAGGGGTTGGCTTGGCGCCTGTCACAGAGTTTGAAGTCTTGATCACACTGTTCGTATTGTTGATCGGGCCGCTCAACTATTGGTTGCTTAAACGCGCAGGCCGCCTCTATCTACTCGTCCTGACGGTTCCCGCGGCTGCCGCCTCAATGACTGCTTTACTGTTTGCCTACGCACTGTTATCAGATGGCTTTGGCACTACGGTGCGCGCTCGCAGTTTTACCAGCCTTGATCAAAGAAATGGCGAGGCGGCCTGTTGGACTCGCCTCTCTTATTATGCGGGCTTGGCCCCCGGAAATGGCCTCGTGATGCCGGATGATGTGGCAATCTACCCAATCATCCCAGGCTGGAATGAAAGCAGCACAGATGCAAATGTCGGCGGCTCACGTGAATTAGTGTGGGAAGATCAGAAACAGAAACTTACACGAGGCTGGCTCAAGTCACGAACGCCGACTCAGTATCTAACGGTTCGCGCCCGCAAATCGTCCGCGCGGCTTCAATTGAAGTCGAAAAGCGAAAGGCTAGAAGCCAAAAACGAGTTAGGAACGGCAATTCAATTTCTCGTGGTAGCAGACGAGGTAGGCGAGTTGTTTGCTGGAGAACAATTGGCAAGCGGCGCTAAAATGACGTTACCCCCGGCCAAAAGGCCCGATGTGGTGCGTATATTTCAACAGTTAGTCGTCAACAATCAGCCTCAAACACCGCTTGAACTGACCGGAGAAGACTCTGATTTTCTTCTTTTCCAGCGTCGCCAGCAGAGTCGTATGTCTCGCCGCTATGGCTTGCAATACAGCAATGAGCGGCTCGGTGGCAATCTACTTGAACGAGCGATTTCAGATTTGGTCGGATTAGAAGGCCAAACCGCTTTGCCCTTGCCGCCCAAATCGTACGTTGCCGTTACGCAATCCGGTCCGGAAGTTGTCCTGGGAATTCCAGGAGCGGAGGAAGAGGCCAGTTTCCACGTAATGTTTGGAAAGTGGTGACAGACGAATTTAGACCATGATCAAAACGGCTACCCCACAAATCGAATTACGTCACCTCCATCGTGTGTTCGAACAAACGCACGCTGTAAATGACGTGTCGTTCGAAGTCGGTGCAGGAGAGGTGTTCGGTTACATCGGTCCGAACGGCGCCGGCAAAACAACTAGCATGCGAATTCTGGCAACGTTGGACGAACCAACCAGCGGCGACGCCTTCGTGGATGGCTTCTCCGTAGTCGATGATCCAGACCGTGTGCGGCGGCGATTGGGATTCATGCCAGATTATTTTGGCACGTATCAAAACGTGAACGTGAAGGAATATCTCGATTTCTTCGCTCGCGCGTATGGATTGCGAGGTACTGAACGGACAACAGCAATCGCGGAGGTAATGGACTTCACCCAATTGGATACACTGGCCAATAAACCAATTGACGGTTTGTCGAAAGGCATGAAGCAACGGCTCTGTCTCGGGCGGACGATGATTCACAATCCATCGGTGTTAATTCTTGACGAACCAGCGGCAGGACTTGATCCCCGGGCTCGTATCGAATTGCGCGAAATGATTAATCGACTCGCCGAGGCTGGCAAAGCCGTCCTTATTAGTTCGCATATTCTCACCGAACTAGCCGAAGTCTGCGACCGCGTCGGCATCTTGGAACAGGGCCGTCTGTTAGCCGTGGGCTCTGTGTCCGAAATTAGTGCTCGTGTACATACGCAAAGCATGGTCCGAGTTCGCGTGTTGGAAGATGGAGAGCGATTGCGAACCTGGCTGGCCACCTCAGCAGGCATTAACGAACCACAAGTAGAAGGGGATCTTGTTTCATTTAGTCATTGCGGCGATCGTAATTCTGAAGCGGTACTCTTGAAGAAAATCGTCGAGGCTGGCTTTCAGGTTGTGGAATTCGGTGCGCAGCATAAGAGCTTGGAAGATGTCTTTCTACACGTCACGGAGGGCCGCGTGCAGTGAGCAGCGATGCCTCCGTCAGTGATTCCACGGCAAACGTCGCGCCGAGCATGGCGGTTGATGTGGCTTCCTCGTCACTTGCCACCCACGCGACTCGGCGGATGGCCGCCGTTTGGGAGCCGATGGAACGGGCGCTCAGCTTCGCGGGCGATTGGCTCAATCCGATCTTAGTGAAAGAAACTCGGCAAGCGCTTAAGAGCTGGCATTTTATGATGACATTCGTGTTACTGCTGGTCGCCTGCTGGGTGGTGACGATCGGCGGCATCGCCATGATTGGGCCGAGTGTCTTCTATTCCGCTGCTGGCGGCACGATGCTGTTGGCTTACTACGTGATTCTAGCCTTTCCGTTGATCGTGGCGGTTCCTTATTCGGCCTTCCGTTCGCTAGCTTCGGAGCGTGAAGACAACACGTACGACTTACTTTCGATTACCACTCTCAAGCCACGACAGATCATCAGTGGCAAATTGGGAAGTACGGTCGGACAAATTACCGTTTTTTTTTCTGCGATTACGCCATGCCTAGCATTTACCTATTTGCTGCGTGGCGTTGACGTACCGACGATTGTGGTATTGCTGGTGTACACGTTTTTTGGTTCGTTGGGGCTATCGATGATCGGCTTGCTGTTGGCCACGATCAGCCGGCAGCGAGTCATGCAGGTCTTTGTCTCAGTCGCGTTCGTGGCCTTTCTCATCTGGACGTTTTGGATCGCCAAAGATTTGGCCTATGAGGTGATACGGAGTGGCTATTCGTTCGTAGGCGACGACGACTTTTGGATCGGGACGTTAATTATCGCAACAATCTACGCCTCCTTTTTCGCGCTGGCGTATTTTGCCGCCGCGGGAATGATCACCTTTACAAGTGAAAATCGTTCCACGCCATTGCGCATTTGCATGCTCGTCCAACAAGCTACGCTCGTAGGCTGGTTTGGCTATGCATGGATTTCCAGTAATTATGAAGCGGAGGGGTTGCTGTTTCTGATTGCGGCGGGGGCTGTTTATTGGTTTGTGATGGGCTCGATGCTCACCTCCGAGAGACCCGAGATATCGCGACGGGTTCTGCGGCGATTACCCAGCAGTTTTTTAGGCCGCGTCTTTCTTACGTGGCTGAACCCTGGTCCTTACAGTGGCTACATGTTTGCCGTGGCCAGTGCTTCGGCAATCGTCGTGATCGCACTCTTGGGTATGTCCTATTCCCAATCCGCAGTAGGCGCTACAAGAACTTGGATTGGTTCGCTCGAGTTGCTCTACCTGATGGTCATTGGCTGGGCTTATCTGGTGGGTTATCTCGGACTGGGTTTGTTGGTAATTACGTTGCTCCGCCGCGTAGCGGTCGTCACGATGCTGGCCAGCGTCCTCATTCACTTCTTGCTTTTATTGGCGGGGAGCGGTATCCCGACGACAATTCAAATGATGTCGGTCGAACTTCGTGACGCGGAGTACAGCTTTCTGCAGATCACCAATCCATTCTGGTCGCTGAAGCATATTGCAGATGGCGGCGCGCTTGCCGATGCTGACGTGCTGGCGATCATTGTACCTACTACAGCCATCTGCATTCTGCTATTGAACATACGTGGCGTTGTACGAGAGTTGCGACAAGTGCGGACGGCGGCACCTAGACGCGTGGCCGAAGACGAAGCACAACTCCACCCCTTGCCAGCCGCCGGTCCGCAGAGCCCGTGGGACGAGGTATAAGTAATAGAGACCCAAAGTCTAGGGTCAGGTAAATACCGACTTCTACTCCAACGTGGCGGTCCAGCGGGCACGGCCACGTTGCAGTACAACCGACGGTGGCTGGATTGAAATCACTTGCACACCGTACTTTTCGCCGCCTTGCGAGACCGGCGAAACGACACCATCGATCGACAGCACGACGCGCGGCTGATCGACGTTGACGAAGCCCTTCAGTTCGACCGATTCGCCATGTTCTTCATCACGACGGATAGTGCTCTGCGAGCCCTTTGGTGGTTCGAATGCTTCGAGCCGATTGGGGAATGGCGGATTGAACACCGACACTGCGATCGTGTTCGGTGATGTAGTAGTGTCAACACTGCTAGCCGGCGTCTGCTCAACCAGCGTATCCGCTACTGGTTCGGCCGGCGCAACCATTTCGGCAGCGACCGGTTCCTCCGGACTCGCCTTAATCACTTCGTTCGACTGGCAACCCACCGCCAATAAAACGGCAGTGGCCAATCCAAGTTGGGCAAGAATGGTTCGTGGGTACATGGTTTTTGTGCCGGCTTAGCAGATGGATACGCTTCTCCACAAGCGTAGCTTGTTGGCCTCCAAAACCACAGAAAAGGAGAGTTGAAGCAGCGGAAGAGCATTCAAATCGCGTATCGTAGCACGTTCCGGATGTAACGGTCGTAGCGATTCGGTTAGCGCTGTACGGCCGGCATCGAAGGTTGCTCCGCAAAAGGCTGCTTGTTCGTGAAGATGCGCGCTGCAGCTCGATAGTGAGCATCTGTGTCGGGTTGAAGTATAGTAGGAGGAGCCTGCATTGGCGGAGCGAACACTTTGGCAGGGGAGGAAGCAATCGTCCCAGTGTTCGCCGAAGCCCCGACCACGGCCGTATCAACACTGGGCAGGCGTCGCAGCCGACCGTTCTCCACCATCACTCGGGCCTGCTCGTTTCGCCCTACCGCGCCGAGCTGCAATTCTGTCGCGGGGATTTGGTCCGATGACAGGGGTGGAAGATCGTCTGTTTGCGGCGGCAGAGGCAAGTTTTCGAACGGTGGGCGATCGACGGGAGGCGACTGCGGTTCGCCGAAAGGGATTTCCTCCGGCAGCAACATATCTTCGGGCACGCCGTGTGTTGTTGTTTCACCAGCCCCCTGTTGCTCTGGTAATCGACGGCAACAGGGGGGACAACCCTCCGCTTCCGGTACTCGGTCCAGGCGACATCGAACCGTATCCGCCACCATCTGCTGACGGACGTTTGGATCGTCATCGTACCCAATGATGTCCGGCATAACAAAAACAACGAGTTCGCTTTCGCGAACATCTGTATTCCGGGAGCGGAACAAGCGTCCGACCAGCCTGATGTCCTTTAAGTACGGCACGCCCTTGAAATCGCCGACGTCACTCCGTTGCCGCAAACCGCCGATCACAACCGTTTGGCGATTGGCTACGCGTAGCACCGTCTCCGTTGTGCGGCGGTCGATAATCGGTTGGTTATCTCCCGGTGTAAAACCTGTGAGCCGGCTGAATTCCGGCTTGACGACCATTTCGATGGTGCCATCGGCAGAAATTTTCGGTTTAACTTTCAACGTGATTCCCGCGTCTTTGAACGCAGTAGTGCCGATGTTGCCGCCTTGTTGTGTCTCCGTCAATTGTTGGTAGGGGATTTCCGAAACACTTTGGAAAATTGCCTCTTCGTTGTCAAGCACGGCTACGTGGGGATCGGCTAATAGCCGAGAGTCTTTCGCGCCCTGCAACGCCAAAACCACCGCAGTGATGTCGATATTCTGACTCAGATTCATGAACGTGAGCGTGCTGCCCGTGGACGCGGGTCCAAAGGGCACACTCATCACCGAATCGATTCCCAAGCTTTGATTCGGGTCGCCGTCCGAATTGACGCCTGACGACTTGATCGTGTCATTCCAGTTGATGCCTAGTTGCTCGATATCCTGTAGGCTGATGTCATAAATTAAAGCACTGATGCGAACTTGCGGGCGAGGGTGGTCAATTCGCTCCAACACCTTTTTTGCGATGGCAATATTTTCAGGAAAATCCACGATCAGCAGCCGGTCTTCGCGTTCCAGCACACCCACCCGACCACTTTTGCTGATAACCGCCTGTAATGACTGCTCAGCAGTACGGGCCGAGATGTACTGAGTGTGGACATAAGCCACGTCAAGCGGCTTGCCTGTGCGACTAGCAGCGGAGCCAAATTCTCCACCGCCCGCGCCATCGATGGTCGAGACAAACTCGCGAATCATGTTCACGCGGTCGGGAAAATCGAGAACCATAATGCAATGGGCCGACTTCATCGGCCGCACCTGTCCCTGCGGCGTGCTGAGCAGCTTGGCACCCTCCACGACTTCGTCGATATCCGCCGACTGGACAGGAATCGTGGCAGACTGGAAAAAAGGATTGATTTGACCTAGCGATTCCACCGAGCTTACAACGAGGCTTTTTCCAACGGCGCGGTAGTTATAACCGTTGGAAAGCAAAATCGAATCGAGGATTTCTCGTAAGGGCGCCTGCTTAAAAACGCCGTTGACGGTCCCCTGAACTTCCCCCGCCACAATGTTCACATTCCATTGCTCACTGATCGTGAACAATGCCGCATTGAGGGAAAGGTTGTGTAAATTCAGATCGCCCCGTCGCTCGAGCGCCGTTGCTAGGTCGTCCGAACCAGAAGTAGCCGCGTTATTCTCACTGGGAATGTTCGCCGCGTTCGACTTGGTAGAGGCAGTAGCTGCGTCTGCTGAAGTGCCGGGAGGGATCCCTGGTAACCTTGAGTCGGAATCGACCTGAGGGTTGATGCCCGCATCGACATCCGAAACCGGCGATGCGAGATTGGGCGACTGAGCTGTTGCGAAACTGGACAGGATAGGTAACGAGAGTGCGAGCGCAACCAGAGCGCAAGCGCTCTGCCGCGACGATTTACGTCGCATGTCGTTGCCTGCGCTCCGTCCTGTCATGTGTCCTCCCTGACACCTTTCATTAAGTTGGCATGTGGGCACAACCCAACCTATCCAACCTCAGATGGTGGAGCCCACCATGCTTATGTACCTCGATCGCAACTTCAGTCCTGCGGGCTGACTGCACGACGGCTTAGCGTGAAATACCAAATCTCCATGTCGAGCGTTAGCGATTGACGATTTGGGTTAGATGGATACATCTCGAACGATTTGACATGCATCAGCATTCCAGCCGCCGAAAGGCGTTCCATAAGGCCGCGAAGGCTGCTGTTTGATCCACTGAGCGAGATGCTCACGGGGCGCCACTCTAGCGTGAATTCCGAGGGCGCATCGCCCTGCTTCGCATTCGTTTTCGGATTGATTGGGTCGTCTCCAGGCACCCAAGGTNNGACATTGTCCCCACTGCCAGCCGCCGAATGTTGCAACCTGTTTCTTTAGCCAAGTCGACGAGCTTACTGCGTAGTTCCGGTAGTGACTCGTCGTTAACCGTCCGAGCTTCAAAGACTTTTAACTGCGCGACCTTTTCCGTCACCCGAGCTTCGAATCCTTCGACCGCTGAAGCGATGCTTCTTGCCGAATCCAACTCAGCCAGCAAGGCCTCCCTTTCGTCACGTTCGGCACAATAGACATCGACCATCGGTAATACCAGCACAAGCCCTACAACAAACGTTCCTGCTATGACGATTAGCGAACGGTGGCGACTTTCACAAAATTTATGGAGTGTTTCCTCAATCACGATGTACCTCATTTCCGTTACGACCGGCAAAGTCTGCCAGGCTGAGTTTGAGGTCAAAGTTCGTGGTCGGTCCAGTAGCACTTTGGCCGACGCCCGTGCCTTCCAAGGCGATCTCAGCGATATCAGGCACCTGCTTCAAGTTACCGACGAAGTCGTAGACGCCACCGTCGGTGTAGCTGGCACCGGTGAGCGAGGCAGCGTTACCATCGTAGAAGGTCAAGCGGTCCAGCCACACGTCATCCGGTAGGCATTGGGTGATTCGGGTTAGAACCTGCTGCCAGTCCGGCTGTGGCAGCTGCTTTTCCAGCATTTGGAGTTGTGCCAACTTGGCCTCTGCTGCTGATAGCGTGGCGCTGAGTTCAGTTGCACGTGCCCGCAACGGGCTGAGGGCTTCTAGCTCCACTCGCAACTCAGCAGTACCGAGTTTCTCTTGCACTAGCAATGCCAGCAAACCAACTGCCACGAGCAATAGCGCAGCAACTGGCGCTAGGCAGCGAATCAAGATCGGCCGCATCGGTTCGCGCTGCTCGGCTAGTACTTGTTCGATCAAGTTGGGACCATGCTGATGGCCCAGATTGGAATAAAGGGACATGGCCGAGCCAAGTGCGGCTGCCGTCTCGATGCATGGTGCCGACTCAGAAGCATTTTTCCAAGGAGTGCTCAAGTCAGCCGGATCAAGAACATGTACTTCGAACTGCCGAAGTTTGGCGAATTGCTTATATGCCCGAATGACAGCTTCGGATTCGCCGGTCAGATAGACATGGCGCAGTGGCTTATCAAGATAGCTCTGATAGTGCTGCAAATAGCGCTGCAAGCGGGACAAATGTTGGGCCACAATGTCGGCTACGTTATCGGCATTCGCATGTCCACCAGGACGGTAGTCAAGCAGCAGACGGCCGCGATGGCAAATGCCAAGCTCAGCGCCACCCTCATCGAGCTGGACGATGAGGCACGCTTCTTCGCAAGCCATTCGTAAGTTGGCCTGTGCCCGGCTTAGGGCGACGAGTGAGGGTTCGATCGATTCTAGTTGCAGCCCCACCGCTTCGGTGATGTGCATCAAAAGATCCAATGTCTTTTGATTGGCGACTGTCAGCATGGCGTATTGATGCCGAGCATCAAGTTGCTCGAAGCTGCTGGAGAAGGCTTTGCGACCGGGGCCGAGCGTTAGGTACCGCATACTGCGTTCTTCGAGTTCAGCAAACTCGCGGCGAACTTCGTCGGTCTGCCCAGAAATGATACGGGTAACGCAGAATTCGCCACCCAGGGCAACGCGGACCTTAGCACCCCCTAGACGTTCCTCAGTAACTATTTCTCGGATAGCATCTGTCAGCTCCGTATTACCGCGCTCAGTGTTCAACGAGGTCGCTTCCTTACGCCACCGCACGCTGCGGGTAATCAGCTTATCAGGGACGTCGCCGGCGCCGAAAATCACAATCGCGAGATGGAGTTGCGAGCGGCAAAGCTCGAATACGACTTGCCGAGCGTCTGACTTCAGCCGACGATCGGAGCTTTGCCTTCGGTCACTGCTCTGCCGACGATCTTCGACTCGTTGATTTCCCATCGCTACGATCCTTAATTCAGTTGTACCGTGGCGAAAAGTCTGCGTGTCGAGCCACCGGAAATACCGATGGCCGTAATATCGACAGTGCCGGCGACCGAGCCGATAACTGCGGTTGCCGAATAGGAGCCACTGGCCGGGTAGCTACCCGCAGTGACAGTTCCTAACCAGGATGTGTTATTTTCGATTTCGGCGGCGGCCGCATGAACTCCCGCATTTGCCAGATACAGAGACTGCTCATATTCGATTGAGTTCCGAAGCGCCGACTGGTACGTGGTCGCATTATCGAGCATGTTCACGACCCAGATCGTGACAAGTGACAGCACGAACAGACACAGGAGCAATGCCACGCCGGCCGGCTCTCTGCACCCGTTGCGATGCCTCGTACTCGTTGCCCCGTTGTGTGCTCTATCTACCATGATCGAACCCAGGCTTTGCAGGAAAGATTTCGCGTCACACCCGCGCCCTGAGAA
>CXWJ01001301.1_pt1 | contig 10102 bp, 12 predicted proteins | sample 590841 | NCBI WGS metagenome assembly CXWJ01 (sample SAMEA3498367, study PRJEB10139) | wastewater metagenome | biome: wastewater treatment plant; material: activated sludge | place: Austria | collected 2015-01-21 | reverse complement strand
GCACCTATTCACCGGGCGGTGATGGCGGGCGACGCCGAGACCGGCGTTATGGTCATGCGCATGGAGGAGGGGCTCGATACGGGGCCTGTGCTCAGCACATGGCGGTGTGCGATCGGCGACGACACGACGACGGGTGCGCTGCAGGATCTGCTCGCGCGGGAAGGCGCGCGGTTGATGATCGCGACACTGGCCGGCGATTTGCGTGCCGAGGCGCAGAGCGCGGACGGCGTTACGTATGCGAAGAAGATCGTGCCGGAGGAGGCGCGGATCGACTGGACGCGACCGGCCCGCGAAGTGCTGCGCCACGTTCACGGGCTCAGTCCGGCGCCCGGCGCGTGGACGATGGCGGGCGAGGCGCGGCTCAAGTTATTGCGGGTGGGATTGGCATCGGGCGGCGGCGTCGCGGGAACGCTGATTGCGGCGCCGTTTGTCGTCGCATGCGGTGAGGGTGCGATTGAGGTCTTTGAACTGCAGCGGGCAGGGCGTGGCGTGCAAGGCGTGGATGAGTTCCGCCGTGGGTTTCCATTGGCTGTTGGTTCGCGGCTCGGCTGATGCGCTGGAAGTTTCTCATCGAATACGACGGCGGGCCGTTCCAAGGATGGCAGCGGCAGGACAATGGGCCGAGCGTGCAGGCCGCGGTCGAGCAGGCGATCTTGAAGCTGACGGGGGAGAGCGTCACGATTGCGGCCGCTGGGCGCACGGACACGGGCGTGCATGCGCTCGGTCAGGTGGCACATGCCGACATCGCGAAGGAGCTTGCGGCCGACAAGATTCGCGACGCGTTGAACGCGCATTTGCGGCCGCATCCGGTCGCGGTCCTTTCCGCGGAAGAAGTGGGTGAAGACTTTCACGCGCGGTTCGACGCGACGGGGCGGCACTATCTCTATCGCATCGTAAACCGGCGGGCGCCGCTCACGCTCGATTATGGCAAGGCGTGGCAGGTGCAAGTGCCGCTCGATGCGGAAGCGATGCACGCGGCGGCGCAGCGGCTTGTCGGGCATCACGACTTCACGACGTTCCGCGCGGCGGAGTGTCAGGCGAAGTCGCCGGTGAAGACGCTCGACCGGCTCGACGTTTCGCGCGCGGGCGAAGAGATCACGGTCCACGCGTCGGCGCGGTCGTTCCTGCATCACCAAGTGCGCTCCATGGTGGGGACGCTGAAGATGGTGGGCGCCGGCAAGATGACGGCGAACGACGTCGCAGTCGCGCTCGCCGCGCGGGACCGCACGCAATGCGGGCCTGTGGCACCGCCGGACGGGCTCTACCTGGTGCGGGTCGATTACGGGGTGAGGTCGACGAGTTCGACCTGATCCGGCGCGATCGTCCGGCCGAAGAAGCCCGAGCCGACGCGGGCGAAGCGCTCGGGCGCGTCGGTGCCTATGAATGTCGGCGGCTTCAGCGGTCCTTGGCGACGTAAGGCGCGGGTGTCGAGCAGCGTTTCGACCTCAAGTGCCGTCGTTGCGGCGCTGTCGACCAGCGTAACCTTGTTGCCGACGGCTTTGGCGATCGCTTTGACCAGTACGGGGAAGTGTGTGCAGCCCAACACCAACGTGTCGGGGCGCTCCAGNNTCGGTCCAACCTTCCTCTGCGAGCGCCACGAACAAGGGGCAGGCGCGCTGTACGACCTTGGCGTCGGGCTTGAGCGCGTGGATCGCGCGCACGTAGGCGCCGCCGTTGACCGTGCCTTCGGTCGCGATGACGGCGATGGGTCTGCCTTTGCTGGCGGCGACCGCCGCACGGGCGCCGGGTTCGACGACGCCCAGGACGGGCACGGGTGCGTAGACTGCGGTCAAGACGGGTAGGGCGACGGCCGAGGCGGTGTTGCAGGCGACGACGATGAGCTTCGGCCGGTAGCGCATCAACGCGCGTGTCGCCTGCACGGCGTAGCGCGTGACGGTATCGGCGCTCTTCGTGCCGTAGGGCAAGCGTGCGGTGTCGCCCAGGTAGACGAGGTGCTCGGAGGGCAGGTGCTTGGCGATTGCGGACGCTACCGTGAGGCCGCCGACGCCGGAGTCAAAGATGGCGATGGGGGCGTCGTTCATCGTGTGCCGGGCAACCAGAGGTCGGCAGCGAACGGGACTGCGAAGAACTCATAGTAGGAGTGAAGTACGAGCCCCAGGAGCGCGGTGCTGGCGGCGACGCTCCAGCCGGCGTCAAGCGCGGTCTCGGCGGTGTAGTAGCGGTAGTACAGCGTGAAAACGAGAATGATCGTGTAGAGCGTGACGGTATCGTTCGCATCGAGGATACCGGCCGCGAACAGTAGAAAGGCGGGTAGGTTGAGCAGGTAGATGACGATGGTGCCCCAATTGTACGCGATGATCAGCGGCGCGTAGCGGTGCGCGAGCCCTAGGAAGCGCAGTACGAAGATCATAACAACGGGGAAGATCATCCATTGAACTGCGAGCGTCAGCGTCGAGAAGACGGCGTCGCCCAAGTCATAGACGTTCTCCAGCGGGGGCTCGCCCTGCCGCAAGCGTTCTGCGGCAATCACCTGCCGCGCCAAAAGGTCCATCGCAATGTTCATCGGCATCACAATGAACAGCGCCGCGAACGAGCGGTAGAAACCTTCGACGGTCAGGTCGAACTTGTCCCAAGCCCTTCGGTCGCGCAGCACAAGCGCGAATGCGGCGTCGAGCGAGCGGTTGACGTAGGCGAGAGTGGCGCTCACGGGGCACCTTCTTCAAAGTATGTCGTGAGAATCGTCTCGTAGATCTTGGTCAGACGCTCGAGATCGCTCAGGCGGACGCACTCGTCCGTCTTGTGCATCGTCGTGCCGGCGAGACCGATCTCGGCGACCGGACAATGGTGGTGGATGAAGCGCGCGTCCGAGGTGCCGCCGGTGGTGGAGAAATTGGGCGTATCGCCGGTCGCTTGCGTGATCGCACGTTCGAGCAGGGACGTGAACGGGCCCCGCTTCGTCAGGAACGGGTGGGCGCCGCGGACGAATTTGAGTTCGTGCGTTAGGTTCAGCGGCTTCAAGGCGGCGTCGCACTCGGTCGATATCCAGCGCTCCAAATCTTCGGCGGTCTGCTCGGTGTTAAAGCGGATGTTGAACGTCGCGCGGGCGCCGGCTGGGATCACGTTCGTTGCAGGATTGCCCACATCGACGGTCGTCACCTCGAGGTTCGACGGCTGGAAGTCCTTCGTGCCGGTGTCGAGTTTGCGGGTGGTGATACGGGCGAGCGCGGCGACGAGGCCCGGGATAGGGTTCTTCGCGCGGTCGGGATAGCCGACGTGGCCTTGCACGCCTTTGACGGCGAGGGTGCCGGTCAGGCTGCCGCGGCGGCCGATCTTGACGGTGTCGCCTGCGGTGAACTCAGCCGTCGGTTCGCCGACGATGCAGTGGTCGATGCGCTCCCCGTTCTCTTTCATCCACTCCAGCACGCGCACGGTGCCGTCGACGGCGGGGCCCTCTTCGTCGCCGGTGATCAGCAGGCTGATCGAGCCTTTGTTGCCGTGGCCGTCGGCGGTGCGGGCGACGGCTGCGACGAAGGCTGCGATTGCGCTCTTCATATCGGCGGCGCCGCGGCCGAACAGCGTGCCGTCTGCGACCATTGCGGCGAATGGATCGTGGCGCCAGATCGACGTGTCGCCCGGCGGCACGACGTCGGTGTGGCCGGCGAAGCATAAATTCGGCGCGGAGGTGCCGCGGCGGGCGTAGAGGTTCTCGATCTTTGGGCCGCCGGTCGCGAACGCCAGGCGCGTACAGGTGAAGCCCAAGCTCGTCAGCGCTTGTTCCAGAACCGCTATTGCGCCGCCGTCTTCGGGGGTCACGCTACGGCAACGGATGAGGTCTCGCGCCAAGGCCAATGGGTCGGCCAAACGCGCGCGCACTTGTGTTTCCATGGGGGCGATTTAGAACCGGCTTAAGCGTAGGTCAATTGAACCACGAACCAAGTTAACAGCGAGGTAGTCATGGCAGGCCGGTTGGACGGAAAAGTGGCGGTTGTCACCGGCGGTGCCTCGGGAATTGGCCGGGGAACCGTGGCCTTGTTCGTGCGCGAGGGGGCAAAAGTGGTCGCCGCCGACATCCAGGATGACAAGGGTGCGCGTCTCGAGGAGGAGTTCGAGCAGGCCGTGCGCTACGTCCGTTGCGATGTGACGCGCGAGGCCGATGTGAAGGCCGCTGTCGATCTTGCGGTGAAGTCGTTCGGGCGCCTTGACTGCATCTTCAACAACGCGGGGACGCCGGGGGCGCTTGAGAACGCCGAAACCGTGACGGGGGAGGCGTTCGACTCGGTTATGCGGCTGCATGTTCTGGGCGCGATGTTCGGGATTAAACACGCGGTGCCCGTGATGCGGGCGCAGGGTGGCGGCTCGATCATTTCGACGGCCTCGATTGCCGGTTTGCGCAACGGGTACGGGCCACTGCTCTATTCGACCGCGAAGGCTGCGATCGTGCACATGACGAAGGTGGCATCCGCGCAGCTTGGTCCGATGAACATCCGTGTGAACTGTATCTGTCCAGGCTTGATCGCAACGCCGATCTTCGCAAAGGGTATGGGACTTGCCACGCAGGTGGCTGATCAAACGGTGACGGCCATCCAAAGCGTGATGAAGAACTCGCAGCCGATCCCGCGGGCGGGGTTGCCGTCGGATATTGCCGAGGCGGCGTTGTTTCTGGCCTCTGACGGCTCCGGATTCGTGAACGGGCACGCGCTGGTTGTCGACGGCGGCATCACCGTCGGTCCGACGGGCGCGGCGCAGGAGCAAGTCTATGCGCCCTTCGCGCAGGCGATGGGCGTCGATCCGGCGGCTCTCGACCAGATGAACGCTTCGGCGAACGGGTGAGCGCGATGATCGTCGTAGCGGGCAGCGTGCGTGTCGATCCGGCGAAGCGCGAGGCCGCTAGGGCGATCATGGAGAAAGTAATTCTGGCGTCGCGCGGCGAAGACGGTTGCATCGACTATGCGTATGCGGTCGACGTGCTCGATCCGGGCCTCGTGCGCGTGTGGGAGGTTTGGCGCGACCGCGAGACATTGCAGCGGCACTTTCAAACACCGCATTTGAGCGAGTGGCGCGCGGCGTGGCCAACGTTCGGGATTTCGGACCGGAAGCTCGCCATCTACGACGTCAGCGGCACGGCGCCGCTTTGACGCCTCAGCTTGCCCTCAATCTTGCTTCCAGCGCTTCAACGAGCAACTCCAACGCGGCCTCGGCGAACCAGTTCATGTTCGTCCAGCGGTCGCTCGTGCCGGTTCTGAGCGTTCGGACTAGCGAGACCGGTCCCGATACGGCGAGGCAGGTGTGGCCTGCGGGGTCGCCGTAGCCGTTGCCGTCGGGACCCGCTGCGCCGGTTTCGGCGAGGCCCCATTCGACGCGGTGTTTGTTGCGGATCGTCTCCGCCAAGAACGCTGCGTAGGGTTCGCTTGAGGAGCGCATGCCGCCCAGACTCTCACGATCGAGACTAAGCAGGCCCTTGAACGCTCGCGCCGAGTAGATGACGCCGCCGCCCGCGTAGTAGGCGGACGCGCCGGGCACGGCGAGCAGTGCGGCGGAAATCAGCCCGCCCGCCGACGATTCGGCAATCGCGATGCGTTCCTTGCTGGCAACGAGAAGTGCGGCGGCTTTGGCTGCCTGCCGGCGAGGATCGTGCATTGGTTTTCCTTGCGGATGCTACCAGGCTACGAAGAACGGATGGCGGCTTGCGTCAAGGCACAGTGCGATGCGCTCGCGAAAGTTTGCGTGTGTCACGAGTTGCAGCGCGTGTTCAGGCTCAAAGAAGCCGACCTCAAGCGACTCCTCACTCGGTTTCGGTTCGCCGCCGCAACACCTGCCGCGAAACAGCGCGTTCATGATGCTCTTGTCGAGCGACTGGAAAACGCCGCAGAAGACGAGATCGCCGACCTCAATTCCCGACTCTTCAAGCGCCTCTCGCTTTGCGGCGGCCTCAAGAGATTCGCCGATCTCGACCTGACCGCCGGGCATTTCCCAACCCCGTCTCGGTGATCGAACCAACAGGATGCGCCCGCTTTCATCCGTTGCGACAACGGCTGCGCTGACGATATGGCGGGGTGCGCTCAGCCAAGTTGGATCCTCAAACCAGCTCATCGTCTGACTCCATTCTTGCTTCAATATAGTCCTGGGATGATGCGGTAGGGTACGCGTTTGGTGTAGTTGGTCCATAAGGCGCCGTATTTCTCGGCGCAGCGGCGGTCGTCATCGATTTGGCGGGGGACGAGCAGGGCGACGTAGTAGAGCGGATAGAGCCACGGTCCGATGTGGGTGGGATACCCTAGGGTCAGCGCGAGGCCGATCGCCATAAGCAACTCACCCAGATAGTTCACGTGGCGGGAGGCTCCCCAGAAGCCGTTGACGAGGAGTTTGTGTTTGCCGTCCGTTAGGACTTCGGGGGTGAGGCCCAAGAACTTCGCCGTTGGATCGCGCTTGAATGTGTATTTCTGCATGTTGGCGCCGCGCGCGAGCGACCAGCCTGCGAAGAAGATGATTGCGGCGGCGGCGAGCACGGCTGTTGGCGTTTGCGGGTTCGGCAGATTTGCCGTCGACCATAGGCCGATGGTGTAGAAATAGGGGTAGAACAGCAGGCAGCCCCAGCCGAGTTTGAAGCCCATGCGTTCGGCGAAGAAGTCGTAGGTGTAGAGGTGCACGCGCTCGAAGAAGAGGTACTCGGTCAGGAAGAACGTGAAGAGCGCTGCGTAGAGTGCGACGCCGGGTGAGGGATCCGCGGGGTGCGTCAGATAGTGGTTGGCGGCGAAGGAATAGATGTTAAGGCCGAGCATCGTCGCACCTACCATGTAGAGCCACATCTTTGCGTCGATGCGCCCTCCCAACCATTGCGGATTGGCGGCGCGGCCGAGGAAGAGATCCGCTAGCAAGCCTTTGCCCGTCGGTGGTTCCGGCAGGACGACGGCTGCCGTGAAGATCAGGCCGAACATGCAGGCTCCGGCGAGCCCTTCCCAGCGCGTCGTCCAAAAGAAGTTCCAGGCGAGCCACCCTTGCGAACATGCGAACGCCCAAAGACCGATCGTGAGCGCGAAAACGATCAGGCCGTTCAGGCGATAGCGAAGAGGCCTTCCGGTTGCGGGGTCGACGACGTAGCCGTCGATGGTCTGTGCAGGCACTATGAGGTGCAACAGCGTGATGAGCGCGTAGACGCCCAGCGGCGCGAGGAATCCTTCGAGCGTCATGAGAGATCCTTGGTCGAGCGGGCGAAGATGCCGATGGCAGTACGGCGCGGCAGAAGGCGGCCGAGGGCGAAGCGGGCGATGCGATTGACTGTGCCCGGCACGACGACAGGGCCGTTGCCGAGTGCGTCGAGGGTTTGGCTTGCGACCTCTGCGGCGTCGAGTGTTCCGGGTGCATCTTTGCTTGCGGCTTTGGCGTAGCCCGGGGTGCGGATCGCGCCGGCGCTTGAGACGACAACGTCGAGGCCCTTGGGTTTGAGCTCAGCCCAGAGACTTTCGCCGAGGACGATGTTGAACGCCTTCGAGGCGGCGTAGGTTGCGATGCGCGGCGCTCCTTGGTAGCCCGCGAGCGAGGACATAAGAACGATGCCGCCGCGGCCGCGCGCGATCAGCTTGGGCGCGAGCGTGCGCGCAAAGATTAGGGGGCCACGAATGTTCACGTCGACGACGCGGGTGAGGTCGTCGAGGGGGCGGGTTGCGAGTTCGCCGATCGGCGCGTGGGCCGCGTTGTAGACGGCCAAGCCAATGTCGAGGTTTGCGGTGAGCGTTTCGAGCGCGTCCGGGAGGTCGGCTCGTGCGAGGTCTAACGGTTCCGTGCAGACTTCAACCTGGGTGTTTTTGCGTACATCCTCGGCGACGCGCGCGAGGTGGTCGGCCCGGCGCGCAAGGAGCAGCAGGTTCAGACCTCTTGCGCCGAGGGCTACCGCAAATGCCGCGCCGAGGCCTTCGGACGCGCCCGCGACGATGGCCCAGGGGCCGTACTTGGATGCGAAAGTTTGTGGTGCGGCTGATCCGGTCACTGCGACGCCCTTGGTGGTTGAGGCAACGTACAGCAAACCAGACTATTTTCGTGCCGTCAGTCGCGCAGGAGGTCGTTGATGCTCGTTTTGGAACGGGTACGTTCGTCGACGGTCTTAACGATGACGGCGCAGTAGAGTGACGGTTTGCCCGGAGTGCCGGGCAGCGTGCCAGCAACGACGACGGAGTATGGAGGAACGCGGCCCTGGTGAATTTGACCGGTGGCGCGATCGACTATTTTCGTGGACGCGCCGATGAAGACGCCCATGCCGATCACGGCCCCTTCGCCGACGATCACGCCCTCGGCAACTTCGCTGCGTGCACCGACGAAGCAGTTGTCTTCGATGATGACGGGGTTCGCTTGCAGCGGCTCCAAGACGCCGCCCAAGCCCGTACCGCCGGAGATGTGGCAGTTCTTGCCCACTTGCGCGCAGGAGCCGACAGTCGCCCACGTGTCGATCATCGTGCCTTCGCCGACGCTGGCGCCCACGTTGATGAAGCAGGGCATCAGAACCGCGTTGCGGGCGATGTGGGCGGAGTGGCGGACAATACTGCCCGGCACGGCGCGGAAGCCTGCCCGGACAAAGTCGTCGGCGGACCATTTCGCAAATTTCGAGGGCACCTTGTCGTACCAGTGTGCGCCGCCGGGACCGCCCGGGATCGGTTCCATCGGGTTCAGACGGAACGAGAGCAGGACTGCCTTCTTGATCCATTGATGGGTGTGCCATTCGCCGCCGGTTTTCTCGGCGACGCGGAATTCGCCGCAGTCGAGCGCGGCGAGCGTTTCTTCGATCGCCTTTCGCGCGGGGCCTTGCGTTGTGGGCGAGATCGTATCGCGGGCTTCCCAAGCTTCGTCGATCGTCAGTTGCAGTTTCGTCCAGCTCATGGGGCAGCTTTCAAGCGAATGGTTGTGAGGAATTGGGCGAGGTCGTCGGTACGAAAGTGCACATGCGGTGCGTCGGCCGGCGCATCGCCCCAACCGCGTACCGCCGGGTCGGCATGGCCCTCTGCAGAGCGCACCAGCACGGTTGTCATACCCAACGCGTGTGCGGGTGCCAAGTTGCGGTCGAGATCTTCGAACATCGCGGCGCGTTTGGGGTCGATTTCGTGCTTCTGGACAAAGCGCTCGAACGTTTCGAGCTTCGGCTTCGGGATGAAGTCGGCGTGGGCGATGTCGAAGATGTCCTCGAGGTGGTCGTGGATGCCGATGCGGTCGAGAACACGCCTTGCATGCGCGACCGTGCCGTTGGTGAAGACGAGGCGGCGGCCGGGGAGGTTTTGGAGTGCGTCGGCCAGCGCCTCGTTCGGCGGCACGACGGAGACGTCGATATCGTGCACGAAGCTGAGGAAGTCGTGTGGCGCGATGCCGTGCAGCTTCATGAGACCCGAAAGGGTGGTGCCGTGGTCGCGGTAGTACTGCTTCTGCAGGCGGTAGGCCTCGTCGCCGTCGACCTGCAAGAGCTCGGAGATGAAGGCGCGCATCTTCACGTCGATCTGGGCAAACAGGTTGCAGCTCGGTGGATACAGTGTGTTGTCGAGGTCGAAGACCCAAGCGTCGATGTGGGTGAAGTCGGGCGGGGCTTGGATCATGGCATGCGCGGAATAGCCCGATCGCGGGTCGGCTCGCAACCGAATGTTAACCACCTCCGGCAAAGCCGCCTTAAGTGGACCGGGAGTAGGCTTAACGCGGCTCAAGGAACGAGTGACTGCCATGTTGAAGCAAATGATCGGCAAGCTCTCGGAGCGGCCGCGGATGTCGTACGAAGACGCGCGCGCCGCCTTGGAGACGCATGCTCACAATGCGCGCCGCTATCTGGCGGGCCGGCCCGATGTCGAGCCGGAGATACTCTACTACCTGGCGAACGATGACTCGGTCGCGGTACGCAGGCTGGTTGCGGCAAACCCGTCGACGCCGCAGCGGGCAAACAAGATTCTTGCCGGCGACGCAGATGACGAAGTGCGCTGCGAGCTGGCGCAGAAGATGGGGCGGCAGGTTGCGGAACCTGCGCCGACGATGACCGCGCGCGGTCATGCGCTTGCCGTCGAGGTTGTGGAGTGCTTGGCGCACGACGCCGTGCCGCGCGTTCGGGCGATCTTGGCCGAGCAGCTCAAGGCGTCGCCGCATGTGCCAGCACACATCGTCGAAGTTCTGGCCCACG
>CXWJ01011681.1_pt1 | contig 10107 bp, 8 predicted proteins | sample 590841 | NCBI WGS metagenome assembly CXWJ01 (sample SAMEA3498367, study PRJEB10139) | wastewater metagenome | biome: wastewater treatment plant; material: activated sludge | place: Austria | collected 2015-01-21 | reverse complement strand
CGTAGTTCGCCTCAGCCCTGCCGCTTCACTATGAAGTCTACCCACACCGGCACATAGGGGGGAGTGCAGCCCTTGGATACCGGCCAGTCGCGGTAGAGGCCGATCTTCTCGCCTATGGCAAGGGCGCGCTTGCGGAGCTTGGCGTCGTGGATGCCAATGGCGGCCAGCGTGTTGTTCATGGTCCACTGCACTTCCGGCATCGCGCCCGGCATCTCTTTCTCGATGCGATCGAGCAGCGCACTCAGGTCGAGGCCGTCAGCGCCCTTGTTGACGCGGCTGGCGGTGAGGTGCCAGCCNNGTGAGGTGCCAGCCCGCGCGGGCGGCCCAGCGATCCTTCGCCTTCATCCATTTCTCACGCAGCGCTTCCTTTTCGGGATGTTGCGCCACGACATAAGAGTTCAGCCATTCTGCCACCTGCGCGCAGGTCGTGGAGCGGGTCAACTTATCGAGCTCATGAGCGGAAAGCGACTTGGGCTCGATGATGAGCGTGGCGAGGAGTTGCGCTTCGACGTTGCCGCTGTCCCAGAGTTTGAGGGCGAGCTCGTGATCCGTCTTGATCTTCTTGGCTATCGCGCGGATGTCGCCCAGCTTCACGCCGAACTGGTTGTCGGGCGCGCCGGCTTTGGCGTTGTGCTTGCGCCGCGCGTCGTCGCCAAGGGACTTAAGCTGTGCGAGAATTTCTTTGACGGTCATGCCGACGATTATACGCACAACTTGAAGCAAGCCAACCATGACCGCCGCCCCTCACAATTCGGTTAAGTTTGTTGCCGGCAAAAGGCGGTTTCGGTGGACGGATCGGCGGCTGTGGGCTGAATGTTGACGGATTTTTCTTGTTTTTGGCCACCAGTTTCGCTAGGTTTGCCACCAATAGACTTACGCACGCCAAGTGAGGCGAAATCGACCGCATAACGCCCACCAATAAAGAAAAAATCTAGGTGGGGCGAAATGTAAAAGTGAGGCGAATTACCTGACGAGGCGGGCCAATCCTTGTCGGACGTTGGCAAGATTGTTTGCGCTCTGTCCCAGGTGCTATGATCAGAGACGGGAATTTTAGTCATGACCGATCATGAAACCGTCTCACAGTGGCTCGATCAACTCAAAGATGGGGACGACCACGCCGTCCAGGAACTCTGGGACCGTTATCAGTTTCGACAAATGGGGCTTGCCAGAAAGCTGCTGGGCGACGCCCCCCGCGGCGCGGCGGATGAAGAAGATGTGGCGCTCAGCGCTTTCCACAGCTTCTGCTTGCGAGCCGCCGAGGGCAAGTTCCCGGTGCTGGAAGATCGCGACGACTTATGGAAGATATTAGCGACGATTACGGTCCGTAAGGCCTCACGACTGGCGCGCCGAGAGCGACGTCGCCAAGGGCCCAGCGATGCTCCCCGAATGGAAGAGTTTTCGGATGACCGCCCAGAACCCGACGTCGCCGCTCTCTCACAACAGGAAATGCAGCGACTGTTCGATTTATTGGATGATCCTGTATTGCGCTTGGTGGCTTATTGCAAACTCGTCGGGGAAAGCAATGCGCAAATTGCAGAGAAGATCGGCAAATCCATACCTACGGTCGAGCGAAAGCTCAGGACGATACGCGAACTATGGAGTGCCGAAGTGCTCGAATGATGGAAAGTGCGAAGAATGAGGTTGGGTCGCATCCCAAGGCAGCTCTTCTGCAGAGAGAAAGAGCGTGCGATGAATTTGAGCGGGCGTTAATCGCAAACGAGCGGCCAGCGCTCGAGAAGTATCTGGACAGCGTTGATCGAGAAGAACGGCCGGCGCTGCTCCGCGAGCTGTTGCTGATCGAACTCTACTACTTTGATCGCCTGGCCCAAAATCTCGATTTCGATCACTACCGACGACGGTTCCCGCTTTATTCCTCGGTGCTAGACGAATTGTTCACGCACACGCACTTATGGCGTCGTCCGCACGACGAGGCAGGGCCGACCGTGCTTCGAGCGGGGCGGAAATCGTCCACTTCGTCCGATCGCGGCCGTCGTATGCACATTCGCTGCCCTCATTGCCAAGAGGCAATGGAGATCGCTACTGATGCGCCTCTGACAGGCCTGCTCTGCGAAGTATGTGGAAGTCAATTCAGCCTGGCCGGCAATCAGCAAGGAGGAGCAACTGATTCGCTGGCTTCCATAGGCCATTTTGAACTTACGTCTCGCATTGGCGTGGGCGGATTCGGCACGATTTGGCGAGCCCTCGATACTAAGCTGGATCGAGTTGTTGCGGTTAAGATACCGCGGAACAGCCAACTCGATCCGAAACAGGAGCTGCAGCTAATCAACGAGGCGCGTGCCGCGGCACAGTTGAATCATCCCAACATCGTGAGTGTGCATGAGGTTGGTCGTGAGAACGACACGCTCTACATCGTCAGCGACTTGGTGAATGGCGTCACTCTATCCGATTGGTTGGAGATTCATCGGCCGACCCGGCAAATGTGTGTCGAAGTCTGTATCAAGATCGCGATCGCGCTTCACCATGCACATGAGTCCGGCATCGTGCACCGCGACATCAAAGCCTCAAATGTTTTGATAGACCATGACAATGAACCCTGGATTACTGACTTTGGCTTAGCGAAGCGAGAGATGGTGGAAGCGACCATCGGTGAAGAGGGCAAGGTCTTCGGGACGCCGGCCTACATGTCGCCCGAACAAGCGCGTGGCGAGGGCCACCATGCGGACCGGCGCAGCGACATATATTCGTTGGGAGTCGTGCTCTATCAACTGCTCACCGAGGAGTTGCCATTTCGGGGCAACGCGGCCGTCTTGCTGCACAAGGTGCTCAACGTTGAGCCGCCGAGCCCACGTAGTCTCGACGATAAAGTACCGCGCGACCTGGAGACGATTTGCCTCAAGTGCCTGGAGAAAGATCCGAAAAAACGCTACTCAACCGCAAAAGAACTTGCCGACGAACTGCGCCGCTACCAACAAGGAGAGCCAATCCTAGCCCGGCCGATTTCCCGTCTGGCCCGAACGTGGCGTTGGTGTCGACGCAATCCGATGGCCGCCACGGCGGCTGCCTTAGTGGCAATTATTGCCGTGGCCAGCCCAATCATCGCGCTGCGGGAACGTTTGCATTTCTTGGAAGCCCGCAAACTCAACGAAGACAATCGCAGGCTGATTCAACAGCTTACCGGAGATCGAGACGAGCTCCAGAGGCAACTGGCGGTTTCGCCCGAACTGAGATCGTTACGGGAATTTGGACAAGTGACGCCAACGGATCGCCAGTTCATGCGTGCGGCATTCGATCAGTATCAGCCGGAGGTCGAAAAAATTCTTCACGGTGCGGCGAATCAGGAAGATCGCTGCTTTGCGAGCCTAGGACTAGCGATTCTGGCGAAAGAAGTGCTTCCGATCGACCAAGCGTTGGAATCGCTGCTGAGGGCGCGCGATGAATTGGAGCGGGCCGAAAGCGACTCGCCCGATAATTCGCAGCTCAGGGCGGGGCTAGCCTCCTGCTATGACTCCCTGAGGGAACTCTATGGCAGGTCTGGCCAGCCGACTCTGGCGCGCGAGCATGGCGAAAAAGCCGAACAAATATGGCGCCGGCTCACGCAAACAGATCCAACGCTAGCCAATTATCGAGCGATGGCCGATGCCCAGTCCAACAATTTGCCGCAAAACGAGCAGGACGCGCGCGGCGCGGAAAATACATTGTCTCACTTGCTGCCGGAAACGAGTCAACCCGCCCCTCAATACCTTGATGTTTTCTTCCCGCGCAGTCCCGAAAACCTTTACGAAACGGCCTGTGATTTAGCCAACTGCCGGCCCTGGCTCACTCAGCAGGAAGCGGTGACTGCGGCTACTCCACTGCCCGCTCAATAATATCCGTTACGAGGCTCCAACGTACCCGCAGACCTTTTTGCTCACGGCGAATGCTCGCCGCCATTGCGCGAGGCCAAATTTTGATAGACACTGAACGCAATGTCCTCCGCGACGAATTGTACATTGCCGCCGGCGAACGCGAACCATGCGCCGCTTGGATGCTGGCTGCCGAAATAAAGATCGTTCATGCGCATCGTCCGCAGGTTAGCCGGCGCATCGCGATCGAACACATAGTACCCGGACGTTGCGACTGGCGAATTGATAGGCCAGCGCACATTCTTTGATGCCTGAACGCATAGCCGCTGGTCGGCACTGTCAACCCAGAAAGCGCCTTCAGTCCAAATGTGTTTGATATACGTTCGTTCGCCCATGGCTAGTGTGTGCGAAAGTCCGTCCGTGATGCTGCTGGAGGTAGTCTTACTGAGCGGGAAGAAAATTCCATCGGTATAGACATCGCCACAGAATTTGTCCTCCAAATCGATGACGTAATCGGGGTCTTTCCCCGCTCCTCCGACTCCACAATAGCTCGTAACGTGCAATTGGTTTGCGCCCCCGGCCACAATATTACCGCTCGGACAAAAGAAAAGGGCGATAGGTGGAGCGATGGGTTCTCCCAACTTCAAAATCCGATCGGCAACCTCCTGCTCTTCGAGATATGACAAGCAGTAGACGAGCCAGCTATTGCCCGCTTCATTGGCACGCGGCGCTAGCGTGCTACCGGATGGAAATCGGTTGTAGCTATTGTGATACGCGTGGATCGCCAGAGCCAACTGCCTCAAATGATCTGAGCATTGTGCCGAACGGGCCGCTTCGCGAGCAGCCTGAATGGCGGGCATCAGCAGGGCCAGCAGGATGCTGATGATCGTCACTACGACCAGCAATTCAATCATCGTGTAGGCGCGCCTCCACGCCACATCAACGCGGGGATGCGCGGGAAGCATGCTCGATGAATGTTGCATCCAGTTGGGCATTGAATCAACGTTCGATCCGCCAAGATTCGGGCGCGGAGACTCGGGTCAGCCGTGACGTGCAGACTGGAATTCCGCATACGCTCCAGGTTAACTCATTTCATCCTGCGCAAATCCTACCGCGCAACAAATCCTCGATTAGGCGACCGACGACGCTGGCAAGGCAGAAACATCGCCAGCGCAATGAATGTCAGTGAAAACATGGCCGGTTCCGGCACACTCTTGCCAGAGGCCGGATTCACAACAGCCTGAATCGCCGCCCGAAACGGCACCACGTCGTCAAAGTCCACCAAGCCATCGCGAGGCACGGAAAAATCGCCTAGCACTGTGGCGGGCTGCCCAAAATGATCGACATTCACATCGCGGTATTCCGTCGGCCGGGTCAAACCTTGGACAAAATCGTCGACGTCGCTCAGGTCCAGGCTCCCGCTCCAATCCATATCCCCCAAGGGGTAACTTCCGAGTGCATCCAGGTTGTCTGTTCCGCTTAGTCCCGATGAATGCCCCGTTTCACCGCCACCATCCAGTTCGGCCGGGTTGATGGTTCCCGATAATCCCAAATCTTCATCCGCTGCAAATGTGGCGAACGATTGTCGGAAATCCGTAAAGAAGATGTCCGCGGCGTTAATTCCGGGAAACGTCTGAAGACTTCGAGAGCCAGGAGAAAGACTGAACAGCGCGTAGTCAACTCCCGGTTCGACAAGACCGACTACGCCGCGGTCATAGAGTTCCAAGCCGTCCAAATCGTCGCTGTTTTGCCCCATCCCATCCAACCCCATTAAAATCGCATTGGCGAAGAGCGCGGGGGTTTGAGATCCAGACACAGTGCTATAGATGTCCGCGGCGCTGGAATAGCTCACAGGATTGAGAACACGTTGATCTGGATTGACGGAGAAGTAAACATACTTGTCACTGATAAGGTCGCCGGATGTATCCAGTGGAGCAATATCGAAAGCATCTACATTGTCGTGGGATCCGGGCAATATCGACGGGGCCAATGTGTTGGGACCGACAAAAATGCCCGGGCCCGCACCGGCAGTGAGTTTCAAGTCCGCCTGGTTTCTTAGCAGCGCATTACCGCTGCCCCCGCCGACGCTGGACAAGTTGCCCCACCAACCAAAACCTACGCTGATCCCAACAAACATACCGGGGGCCGGGAAGTCCCGATCCGAAACAAAAATGTCGGCTGGGTGCTGATTCAGTAGAAACTGGCTATGCACTGCCGATGGCGCAACACCCGTGCTGGCGCGGTCCACGCTGAACGCCAGACGCAACGGCTTGCCGTGAATTACCGCGCGATTGCTGCTGATCTCATCGATATAGTTTGTGTTGAGTGGGCGCATCGTATCAACTTGGGGAGTTGTGCTGCCCGGCGCCAGCGTATCCGCATCCGAAAGCGTTCGTCCCAGTGGCACGGAGAATGTGTTTAGCGAAGGGGACGGCCCGACCTGCACCGGAGATGGCACAAGCCCAAATGGATCTTCCGCACCGTTCCCAAAACCCAGCGGATCAATGCTGATGGGCGCTTGCGGGCGATTGTCGAGGCCGAATACAAATGGTCCACCCAATGACGCGGCCTGAAACGGCGACGAGAGCGCCGCTAAAGTAATCACGCCAATCAGCCAGAATTCCACGCACGTGAAAAGGCTCGATAACTTACGATGACAGCTGGCATTCGATGGCGGGCTGTCGTGTGTTCGCCGTTGGGAACTGTTGTAGCTTAGCGGAAGGTGAAATCTGACTACCATCAACACTTTCCTCTCAAGAAGAGGACCACCGTGGCGACGAATGATATCTCCGGATGGCTCGGCAATCGACTTATTTTACCGATTTGTGGCGATCACAACCAGTAAATGCACGCGAGGGCTCATAAGCCATCAAAATCTGAGCCGGGGCGTATAAAATTTTGGTCGAATGCGATGGCTCAAAGTTTGTGGCCTGAATTGTCAGTCGGCCGGCAGTTTGAAACTTGGAATCGCCAAAAAGTTATGTGGTTAAGTCCAATATTTTCTGTCATTCGCTTGGTTGCCGGACAGTGATAGGAGTAGGATAATAAGGCCGCGTCGTCCGCATCGCCAAATGTCTTGTCTCAGCCGGCGGGAGCGAACTGTGCTCCGTTGTTTTACGGTTACTGCCGTCCTAATACTTGCCATGCCGCGCCAGTCGGCCGCGACCGTCAACATTTGGCTTTCCGCATCAGGCACGACCTCTGTGGGCAGCGCCTTTCCCGCGACAGCCGGCGCGGTTCCGATTTTCGAGCCGTACTTGGGTGGCTCGGGAACGGTCTACATCTGGGGACGTCCGGACTCTGGCAAAGCGCTGGTCGATTTATCGCTCAATCTCGTCGCGGAGACTCAGCCCATTTGCGCGCCGAGCTGCAGCGCACCCAATGCGATTGCATTTACGAGCGCTACCATGTTCAATTCGCCTTTTGGTGCGCCTGCCAGGAAGCGATTTGAATATGTCGATGACTCGACGAATATGTCACCGCTCCCCATTACCGCGAACCGGATTGACGGCATTGAGGGACTAAGAATTTTCGAGGGAGGCCCGGTGCCGGCCGTTGGCGTTGGAAGTTTCGCCGATCCTCTGTATGACGCAGCACACAATAGTTGGTTAATTGCGGCAATCACCTACAATGTGCTGGCGACGGCAGAGAACTCGGATACGTACCTCTTCCTGGAAATCGGGCCTGTTGGTCTGAATCACGCGGGAGAAACGACGATTGATAGTTTTGTCGTGTTCGGTGACGCCACGGACGTGGTGTTGAACGGCCACGCCAATCGTGGCGTCCATCCAGGCTCGTTCGACGCGCTCATTCGTCCGAGGATTTTGCCTGGCGACGCCAATCGAAATGGCTCCGTGGAGCTGGCCGACTATGGACTCTGGAAAGCAAACTTCGGATCGACCACGAAATTAGCCGCCGACCACAACTTAAATGGCAAAGTGGATGCGGCCGACTATGTTGTTTGGCGCACTAATCTCGGCCTGTCTGCCGGTATTGGGGGAGCGGTTTCCGTGCCGGAATCATCGACAGCCGTCTCAGTTTCAGTCGGCATGCTGGCACTTTGGGCCTTTCGCCGGCCATTCTTCGTCCGGGTGAAATAGCAGCTGCGCTTCAACGCAACCACCTTTTCTTGGACGTTTCTACAGCGCATGGGCGTCAGACCATCGGTAAAGAGTCTTTCCCAGACTGTTTCGAGCGGGGGACGGCTCCTAACGGTCCTGAGATAGGCACGTAGGCTCTCGGTCGCCTGAGGGTGCTAACTTCACAAATTTTCTTAACCCGGTGATGGGTCGGAGAAGTTTCGCGCCATGTACTTGAACGAAGGCGGAAAGTGGTCAGGTCCGGCCGCGTTGGCCGACAGCCCGCAGCACCGCAAATCCGCGTTTCCCGCAAAAAGAAAGGGCAAAGTCATGGAAACTAAGTCAGTTAGTTTGAGTGTTCGCGGTAGCCGAGCCACCAAGTCACGCAGCAGGATGCTGGCCGTGTTGCTGGCAGGATCGATCGTCGCCGTTCGGCCACACCAGGCCGATTGTGCCCCGGTAGTCAACGGACTGATGGTAACCACCGTCGATACGCCGGTTCAATACAAGGCAAGCGGCCCGGTCAACACATCCGACGCCTGGAGCAGCGTGAATCCGGCACCGGCGGTGGATGGGCCATGGTACGCGGTTCCAGGGTTGGCGCCGGCACCAGCGGGTGGTGCCCACTGGGAATTCTCCGTACGCCATTCGGCTGAGGCGTTTCGAGAGAAAGAGGTCAGGAATGCCAAGCTTCACCTAAAGGGAACGCACGTCCGTCCGCCTCACGCAGGCGAGGGTCCGAACAACTTGCCAGAGATCAGCACCGAAGCGATTACTATCGATGTCGGAAAGACGGCCAAGGTCTCCACCTGGGGTGGCTTGCAGCATCCTGGGGCCGACCCGCCACACCACGACTTTTACGGCATCGTCGGGGACAAAATGAGATATTCCGTCTTGGGAGCCACGGCCACGCTTGGCGGTAAGGTCGATGTCTACGCCCACCACAGCGATAGCAAAACAGTCCCCGAGTTTTACAAAAATTGGCGGATCGGATCCAGCCTTGTCTCCAGCGGCTTGAAAGGCATTCCTGGCGGCTCAACGGTCAGCTTCGATGCGAATACCGGAATGTTGACTTTCGCACCAGGCCCCATCGACGTACTTGATCTGCAAGGCGGGTTGAGTCATAGCACTGATCCGCGATACGCTGGCGACGCCATGCTTGGCGGGCAACTCTCGATTAGTCCGCTAATGTTGCAGGGGGTCGAACTAGACGGGCGGTATCGATTCAGCGGCGGGGCGCTCAGCGTCAGCACCCCTTTAAATGAGGTCAATCTCCACGCCTCTTTCGACGAATATCTGATCGGCGACACATCGCAACAAGTGGCCCTCGACAGCTTTGGCGTGCTCAGTCGCGGCAATACGTCCGAATTGCTTGATGACGGTAATGAGACGCCGACCTTTTTGAGCGATTTCGTGGACGACCACCAGCTTCGCCAACTGCCGACTTCCGGCGGACATTCTGAGCGAGTGATGAACTGGTCGTTCATGACCCATCCAGGGTTGGACTTGGCCACTATGACGAATGGGTTCACCAACAGCGCACTTTACGTCCCGGCAGACATCTACCTGGGCGGCGGCGGCTACGACGTGCCGACCACTATTCCCGGAGACTACAACGGCGACAGGCACGTCGATGTCCGAGATTATATGGTTTGGTCCGCCGACTTCGGCAGGCCGAATGGCGCCGCGGACGGCAACGACAACGGCATCGTAGATGCGGCGGACTATGCTATCTGGCGCGAACACCTTGGCGATGGCATGTCGCTATTGAATCTAGGGCATCAGGCTACTAGTGCCATTGCCGTCCCGGAGCCTTCGATCACCGTCCTAACATTCCTGGGATTATGTCTGACAATCTCCGGCCGTCGCGTTCGTTGGGCTGCTGGTTCTCAAGTCAACGATCACAACCGAAACACACTTGAAGACTCGCGTCGCTTCGCTCGCTAGCCGGATCGTTCCTAGTGTCGCGAAGAAGCGGATGGCTCCAATAACATTATAAATTCTCGCTCGTCACCGTGCATTACCGAAAGTGCACGGTGACGTAACTTTTTGTCTCGCTAGTTGCCCCGAATCACACTCTTGCGGCTGTGATTTCGATTCAGGCAGGACATGAGCCCAATCAATTTAACTCCAGCAATATCATTGCTTGACGCGAATTTGCCGGTGTACATCTCCTTTGTGAACGTCGATTCGAGAATTCTGCAGCACGTTGGCCTCGATCAATA
>CXWJ01003683.1_pt1 | contig 10108 bp, 7 predicted proteins | sample 590841 | NCBI WGS metagenome assembly CXWJ01 (sample SAMEA3498367, study PRJEB10139) | wastewater metagenome | biome: wastewater treatment plant; material: activated sludge | place: Austria | collected 2015-01-21 | reverse complement strand
GGGCGCCGAGTCGAAGCGCGAGTTCCTGCCGTTCTACGCCGCCTACCACCAGGAAGGCCCGGAGCACGCCGCCTACTACACCGTGCAGCGCGAGCCGCGGCTGCTGTCGGCGACGCAGAAAAGCAAGGGCGCACGCTCGACGAGCTACATCGGCAGCGAGGTGTTCCTCGCGCTCGTCGACCCGGAAGAAGCGCCGTTCAGCGCCGAACTCGCGCAGTTGTCGATCAGCGCGCTGGTGACGAACCGCGACCTGCCGCTGCACATGCCGCTCGGCACGGCGCGCACCGACTTCATCCTCGATGCGACCGCACCGATGAGCGCGGTGCGCGCGATTCGCGGGCCGTCGAAGCCGTATTCGGCGATGCGCGAAGCCAACGTCGCCTGGCGCTTCATCAACCACCTGTCGCTGAACCATCTGTCGCTCGTCGACGAAGACGCGCGCCACGGCGCAGCGGCGCTGCGCGAGATGCTCGAGCTCTACGGCCTGCTCGGCGACGCGGCGATCACGCGCCAGATCGAGGGCCTGCGCAGCGTGTCGGTGCAGCCGCTGGTGCGGCGTTTTCCGCTGCCCGGGCCGGTGGCTTTCGGCCGCGGGCTCGAGATCGCGCTCGAAGTCGACGAGCTCGCGTTCCAGGGCGCGAGCCCGTTCCTGTTCGGCGCGGTGATGGAGCGCTTTCTCGCGCGCCACGTGTCGATCAACTCGTTCACCGAGACCGTGCTGCGATCGGGCAGCCGCGGTGACATCATGCGCTGGGTGCCGCGATGCGGAACGCGAGCGATCGTCTAGCCGAACGCGAAGCCTTCCTGCGCGAGCTCGAAGCCGCGCCGTACCGCGCCGACTTCTACCAGACGCTGCGCCGGCTCGAATGCCTGTTCCCCGACAAGCCGCGCCTCGGCCGTGCGGCGCGGCCGGCGGACGAACCGGTGCGCCTGGGGCAGGACGTGTCGATGTCCTTCGCGCCCGCGCCGATCGCCGCCTTCGACCGCGGTGCCCAGGGGCGCGCGCCGAAACTCCTGCAGCGCTTCTTCGGCCTGCTGGGGCCCAACGGCCCACTGCCGCTGCACCTGACCGACCACGCGCGCGAGCGCCTGCTGCACCACGGCGACAAGACGCTCGCCGGTTTTCTCGACCTGTTCCACCACCGTTTGCTGGCGTTGTTCTACCGCGCCTGGGCCCAGGCCCAGCCGACCGCCAGCCTGGACCGCCCGGGCGACGACCGCTTCGCCGATTTCGTCGGCTCGCTCATCGGCACCGGCAGCCCGCGGCTGCGCCGGCGCGACGAAGCCGGCGACGAGGTCAAGCTCTTCCACGCCGGCCTGCTGGCGCGCCAGGTGCGCAATGCCGACGGCTTGCAGGCGCTGCTGGCGAGCTTCTTCCGTCGCCCGGTGCGGATCGAGTCCTTCGTCGGCCACTGGATGAGCCTGCCGAGCGCGGAACGCACGCGGCTCGGGCGCTTCGGGTCGAGCTCGAAGGTCGGCATCGGCACGGTGATCGGTGCGCGCGTGTGGGATCGGCAGCATCGATTCCGCATCCACATCGGCCCGCTGGATCTCGCGATCTACGAAGACTTCCTTCCCGGCGGCGGCGCGCTGCCGCGGCTCGTCGCGCTGGTGCGCCAGTACCTGAGCTTCGAGCTCGACTGGGATGTGCGGCTGTCGCTCGCCGAAGCCGAGCAGCCGCAGGCGCAGCTCGGGCGCCGCACGCGCCTGGGCTGGACCACCTGGATCGGGCGCCCGCGCCATGGGCGCGACCCCGACGATCTGCTGCTCGATGCCGAAGCCGTGCTCGCGCGCCACCGGCGTGCGTCGGCCGTCATGTCTTGAACGAGGACCCCCACCATGAGTGAAATCAGCCGCGTCGCGCTGTTCGGCAAGCTCAACAGCGTGGCCTACAAGGCGATCGAAGGCGCGACGGTGTTCTGCAAGCTGCGCGGCAACCCCTACGTCGAGCTGGAACACTGGCTGATGCAGATGCTGAACGCGCAGGACAGCGACCTGCACCGCATCGTGCGCCACTTCGACATCGACGCGGCGCGCCTGGCCGCCGACTTCACGACCGCGCTCGACCGCCTGCCGCGCGGCGCGACCTCGATCTCCGACATCGCCGAGAACATCGCCGATTCGGTCGAGCGCGCCTGGGTCTATTCGACGCTCAAGTTCGGCGAGGGCCAGGTGCGCACCGGGCACCTGCTGTTCGGCATGCTGAAGACGCGGTCGCTCGCGAACCGCGTGATCGGCATCAGCAAGCAGTTCGAACGCATCCAGCCCGACGTGCTCGGCGACGAGTTCGCGAAGATCGTGGCCGGCTCGCCCGAAGAGGCGCTCGCGGCGAGCGACGGCTCGGGCGCGGCGCCCGGCGAAGCCAGCGGCGCGATGGCGCCGGCGCAGATGGGCAAGCAGGAGGCGCTGAAGAAGTACGCCATCGACCTGACCGAACGTGCGCGCAAGGGCGAGATCGACCCGGTGACCGGCCGCGACGAGGAGATCCGCCAGATCGTCGACATCTTGATGCGGCGGCGCCAGAACAACCCGATCTTGACCGGCGAGGCGGGTGTCGGCAAGACCGCGGTCGTCGAAGGTTTCGCGCTGCGCCTGGCGCGCGGCGACGTGCCGCCGCAGTTGAAGGAGGTGTCGCTGCTGTCGCTCGACATCGGCCTGCTGCAAGCCGGCGCGAGCATGAAGGGCGAGTTCGAGCAGCGCCTGCGCCAGGTGATCGACGAGGTGCAGGCCAGCCCGAAGCCGATCATCCTGTTCATCGACGAAGTGCACACGCTGGTCGGCGCGGGCGGCGCAGCCGGCACCGGCGACGCCGCCAACCTGCTCAAGCCGGCGCTCGCGCGCGGCACGCTGCGCACCATCGGCGCGACGACCTGGGCCGAGTACAAGAAGCACATCGAGAAGGACCCGGCGCTGACGCGGCGCTTCCAGGTCGTGCAGGTTCCCGAGCCCGACGAGCGCAAGGCAGTGCTGATGCTGCGCGGCGTGGCCAGTGTGCTGGAGAAGCACCACCGCGTGCAGTTGCTCGACGAGGCGATCGAAGCCGCGGTGAGCCTGTCGCACCGCTACATCCCGGCGCGTCAGTTGCCCGACAAGGCGGTCAGCCTGCTCGACACGAGCTGTGCGCGCGTCGCCATCAGCCAGCACGCGACGCCGCCCGAGGTCGAAGACTGCCAGCGGCGCATCGAAGCGCTCGACGTCGAGCTCGAGATCATCGGCCGCGAGGAAGCGGTCGGCGTGGCGGTCGGCACGCGGCGCACGGATGCCGAGGCCAAGCTCGCGGTCGAGCGCGAGCGCCTCGTCGGCCTGCAGGCGCGCTGGCAGGAAGAGAAGGGGCTGGTCGACAAGATCCTCGAGCTGCGCGCGAAGCTGCGCGCCGGCGGCAAGCCGGTCGATGCGCCGGCCGCCGAAGCCGGCGCCGAGGCAGCGGCGCTGTCCGATGCCGACCGCGCGACCCTGCTCGCCGAACTGCACGAGTTGCAGGCCAAGCTGCACGCGCTGCAGGGCGAAAGCCCGCTGATCATGCCGACCGTCGACGCGCAGGCGGTGTCGTCGGTCGTCGCCGACTGGACCGGCATTCCCGTCGGCCGCATGGTGAAGAACGAGATCGAGGCGGTGCTCAAGCTCGCCGAGACGCTGAACCAGCGTGTCATCGGCCAGCGCCACGGGCTGGAGATGATCGCCAAGCGCATCCAGACCTCGCGCGCCAAGCTCGACAACCCGAGCAAGCCGATCGGCGTGTTCATGCTCGCCGGCACCTCGGGCGTCGGCAAGACCGAAACCGCGCTCGCGCTCGCGGAGGCGCTCTACGGCGGCGAGCAGAACGTCATCACGATCAACATGAGCGAGTACCAGGAGGCGCACACCGTCAGCACGCTCAAGGGCGCGCCGCCGGGTTACGTCGGCTACGGCGAAGGCGGCGTGCTGACCGAGGCCGTGCGCCGCCGGCCGTACAGCGTGGTGCTGCTCGACGAGGTCGAGAAGGCGCACACCGACGTGCACGAACTGTTCTTCCAGGTCTTCGACAAGGGCTGGATGGAAGACGGCGAGGGCCGCGTGATCGACTTCAAGAACACGCTGATCCTGCTGACGACGAACGCCGGCACCGAGCTGATCGCCAACATGTGCAAGGACCCGGAGCTGATGCCCGACCCGGCCTCGCTCGCGAAGGCGCTGCGCGAACCGCTGCTGAAGGTCTTCCCGCCGGCGCTGCTCGGCCGGCTGGTCGTCATCCCGTACTACCCGCTGTCCGACGAGATGTTGTCGAGCATCGTGCGCTTGCAGCTCGGCCGCATCCAGAAACGCATCGCCGAGAACCACAAGCTGCCGTTCGAATACGACGACGCGGTCGTCAAGCTCGTCGTCTCGCGCTGCACCGAAGGCGAAAGCGGCGGACGCATGATCGATGCGATCCTGACGAACACCGTGCTGCCGCGCATCAGCGAGGAATTCCTGAAGCGCATGGTCGAAGGCCGACCGGTCGAGCGCGTGCGCGTGAACGTCGAGGGCGCAGACTTCGGGTACCGGTTCGAGTGAGGGCCTTGCATCGCGATCCGCAGTCGTAGGGGGTGAGCCATGAGCTGGACCGAGATCACCGACGAGGATCACGCGAGGCAGTGCATTCAACGTTGGTTCGGCGATGTTCCCCACCTGGACAGGTACGCCCGGCTCGCGGCATGGCTGTCGAACGTGGCCCCGTATGTCGGCAGTTTCGAGCAACGGGTCGAGGGACTGTCGAAAATCCTGTGGCGGGTGTACCTGGATCATGCGAAGGGGTCGAACCGGCTGACGCAATCGATCCAGATCGTCGGATCGGATTTCGGCTTCAAGGCCTTCGTCGCCAACAACCTCGATCACCACACGGTGTACTTCGACACGATCAAGGCCGAGACCTTCATCAACAACCTGATCGACGGGGTGCTGTGGAAGGATTCGTTCGCCATCCACCACGGCGAGTTCAGCCACTCGTATCAGTGGCTGGCCGCGGGCATGGAGTTCGGCGGGAACCAGGGGACTTCCGAGCTGTTCAGCGGCACGGGGAAGATCAAGAGCCGCGAGCCGATCCCGCACATGACCACCGGGGGCACGGTCGTCGCCGAGACCGTCTACCTGTGGGAGTGGCTGGTCGACAGCCTGAACGCCAAGGACAAGGCCAAGGTGGCCCACGCGATCGGCAACGGCGAACTCAAGACCCTCAACGGCCACTGCTTCACCGACACGTACCGCCACGCGAACAACGTCCATGCGTTGTTGTTGCAGCACAAGGACGACTGGTTCCTGGGCCACTACGCGAGCCGGCGCAACGCCAGGCTGATGGACATCACCGCGCGCTTCGAGCAGGAGGACTTTCAGCTGCTGAAGCAACAGGGGGTGAGCAAGGGAAAGTTCGGTGGTGCGCCCGCGTTCACGAAGGCTGCGGTGACGAAGAACTATCGAGCCTGGGAGGAGCGCAAGCAGGGCAAGGTCGCGGCCGATGAAGGCATCTATCGAGGCAAGCTGAGGCTGGGCGCCCAGAAAGCAGGGCCGTTCCGGATCTTCGACTTTCACGGCATCCTCGGCGCAGCGCCGGACACCTACGTTCCGGAGTATGCGAAGTGAGAGGCGGCGGAACGCTCGCGCGACGGAGGAACGGCGTGCCCGGTGATGTGTTCGTTCGAGCGGCGTGATCGCGGCGCCGCGGCTGCTGCGAGAGGAGACTGTCGATGCCGTCGTTCTGCAAGAGCCACATGCAGTTCTATTCCTTCGGCGGCTGCCCGAAGTGCATCGAAGCGGGCGTGCTCGGGAGAAACTACGCCGCGCCGCCGCAGCTTGCCGGGCGCTGGAACCAGCTGACGGCTCAGCCCGATCTGATCGACCAGGACCAGTTCGGCGTGTGCGGCATGACCTCGGCGGTCTATCTGCTGTTGCGCCACCACCCCAACCTGGCCGATCAACTCTTCCGCGCGACGTTCGCCGACGTGATTCCAGCCCACGCCGGGACGACGTTCACGACGGGCAACCACCAGAACATCGCGGTCAAGTTCCGCTACCTGGCGCGCCGCTACCACTTGCAGGAGCAGGACAACATCGCCAAGTACGCGGCCGCGGCACCGGCGGCCAACCGGGTGATGGTGGCCTTGTCCAAGGGCCAGGCGGCGAACGCGGCCGACCTCGCGCAGCTCCAGTCGCAGATCAAGCTCACCTGCTTCGTCGACTTCTGCGTCTCGCGCGCACTCGGCTACATCTTCAAGAAGGTCGCGGAGCCGCGCTACAACGGCGAGAAGGCGCAGTTCAACGCCGCGTTCGACCCGGGCGGGCAATACCGCAACGTCACGCACCTGGGCAGCCTGGCGCTGCGCACGAACAACCTCGCCTACATCATGAAGGAGATCCTCGGCGCGCAGCACGTGCACATCGCGAGCCGCGCGGGCGGCGGGGCGGCCGGACCGGCGCCGGTGCCGCTGGCGCCTGCCGTGGGCGGAGTCACGACCTCGACCTTCGCCAACGTCACGCAGCTCGCCGCCGAGTTCACCAATCGCCTGGCCGTGCCGAACTCGTTCGCGCTCGGCGCGATCTTCGCCGACATCGTCAAGAACACCCATGTGCCGGCGCCATCGGGCCAGGGGACCAACCCGAACCTGGCGTACAACCACTGGATCGTGATGAATTCGTTCACGCGCTCGGCCGCCGGCGGGGTCCCGACCTGCCCGGATGCGCATGCCGACATCGGCATCTGGACCTGGGCGAGGAACTACAACGCGCGCATCTGCGAGCCACACGCGATGTCGTACGTGCAGGACGTGATCTTCGGGCATTTCTAGCCGCTCGCCGTACACGCAAGGAGCAAGTCCATGTCCTTTCCGATCGCGGACGGCCTGACCGCCGCAGAGTTCGAGAAGCAGTTCATCGACAGGTACTGGAGCGCGGTGCGCTTTTCCTTCGTCGACGGCAGCCAGACGTTCCCGCTGCGCGAGGCGATCGTGCGCTCCAAGGACCTGTCGGACGCGAACAAGCCGGCGCTGCTGGTCGACGACTACTGCCACATTGCGAGCTTCCTGGCGAGCCCCGACGCGGTGATGCACGCGCTTCGAGTGCTCGAGGCCGACCTGCGCAAGCGGCTCGAATCCGAGAAGCATCAGGCGGTGGGGGTGGCGATCAAGACGTACGAACCGTCGCCGCTGACGAAGACCGGCAAGGCCATCGACTGCCTGTTCAAGACGCACAAGCTGCTCAGCAGCGCGTTGGCCGAGGTCGAGTTCGCGAACGGCTTCAACAACCCCCAGGTCATGTCGCACCTGCACCGCAACGCCTACGTGCTGGCCAAGGGCGAAGACGGATTCGTCGACAAGAACTGGACGCCCGAGGAGCGGGGCCGCAGCGCGAACGACCCGCAGAAGCTGCCCACGGGCGTGCCGACCTCGATGGGCAACGTCGGCTCGCAGGACTTCAACCGCGTGCTGCTGCGCCACGGCTACCAGTTCAAGGACGTGGGTGCCGGCAACGACCATGGCGAGTACAGCCACCGCTTGCAGTGGTACGCGATCATGGCGGCGTGCAACGTCACGCACACGCTGAAGCTCGCGAACACGCCGCTGCAAGTCTTCAAGAGCCTGGGGTCGGTGTTCTCGCGCGGCAACGTCGTGCCCAAGCACGACAAGGTCCAGTACGTCTACCTCTGGGAGGCGATCTTCGACTGCTTTCCCGATCCGAAGACCGCCGAGACCCAGAGCTCGATCGCCTGGTGCAAGGGAACCTTCAATTCGCCGAACGTGCTGAACACCGAACTCACGAAGATCAAGAGCGACGGGCTGGACGTGCTGCGCGTGCTGCTCAACGTGCGCTACCAGAAGCGGCGCCAGGACGCGGACCTCGCCGTCAGCAAGCTCGCGAAGCTGCAATCGGGCGCGAAGTACAAGATCACCGAGGCCTACTACACGCCGAAGCAGAACACCGAACGCGCCGGCGACTCGACGGGGTTGCTGGCGTGGTACCTGACGACATGAGATGCGCTTCGTGCGAACGAGGAGAACGAGATGCCGATCGGCGTGAAGGCCAAGCTGGCCGATTTCATGAAGCGCTTCCCGAACGAGAACATCGCCGGCTACATCGACGACAAGAGCGCGTTCCAGTGGTGCCGCAAGAAGACGCGCGGCAACCTGCCGGCGGCGGCGTACGTGGCCGATCACCTCGTGGCGTCGGGCACGAACCTGCGCAAGGCGACGATCTACACCTCGCTGCACACGGAGCACTGGATACGCACGTACTTCAAGAGCAGCATCCTGTCGTTCGACGAGATCGACGCGAAGACGACGGCCCAGACCTTCGACATCACCAAGCCGAGGACCGACTTCAAGCTCAAGCTGTTCTCGGCGTTCGATCAGCTCGACGCGCCGTTCCCGGGCGGCGGCTTGTACGACGCCGCCGCGACCGACCTGAGCCTGTCCGGTGCGCAGCAGGCCAAGCTGACCGGCGATCGCAAGGGCCGCATCCGCGCGCTGCGTTACTACATGCTTGCGGCGTACTCGTTGCTCGGGCTGTGCAAATCGGCAGGCTACACCGGCGGCAACTACGTCGCCACGCTGATGGTCAGCGACCAGGGGCAGATCCTGTCCTACGGCGTCAACAACGGCCAGTCGGCGGGCAGCTTCCACCACGCCGAGGTGAACATGCTGCTGGACTACTTCCGGCGCTTCCCCGATGCGACCAGTTTTCCCGAGAACAGCATCGTGTTCTCGACGCTGACGCCTTGCGAGCAGTGCACGCGCTACCTCAAGGACGCGAGGCCGACAAAAAGCCTCATCTACTTCGGCCAGCTCGACACGGGCAAGCAGGGCAACGCCGGCACGGCGATCTCGAAAGCCTTCGACACCGTGACCAAGCCAGTGCGCGGTTCCCAGGTCAACTCGGGCGAGGTCAACAAGTGGCGCATCGCGCAGGGCTTGCAGTCGTGCATGAGCTCGGGGCGCAGCATCGCCACGCAGATCAGCGACGACGATCCGTCGGCCTACCTGAGCACCGCGGTGAATGCCCTGTACGCCAAGGTCAACAAGGAGCGCGGCTCGGACGATCCGACGAGCGAGGCCGAAGAGCAGGTCAAGAGCGCGGTGCTGAGCTACCTGCTGTTCTGGTCCGCGTCCATCGGGCGACGCGAACTCGGGCTCAAGTGGTGAAACCGCGCAGGGCGCACTGCCGCAACCCGTCACAGAGCCATTCAAGCAGGAGACGACCATGCCTTCGAACATCACGAAGATCACCTTGCAGACCACGCCGCTGCACTTCAACCCGTTCAGCGGCTTCCAGATCGCCAAGCTGCGCAACGAACACTCGCTGTTCGACGACCCGGACGCGATCCGCGTGGACTGCACGGCCGGGCCGGTGTCGGCGGCCGGAACCTCGGTGGTGGCCTTCACCAAGGCGGCGAACGCCGGCGACACGATCTACCTCAGCTACTTCACGAACGAGATCTCGTCGGTGCGCCTCACCGACCCGCCGCCGGCGGGCGTCACGATGTTCGCCACCGACAACCTGTCGGGCTGCAAGTTCTTCGTCGACCGGATCACGGGCAGCAACGACCTGATCGCCTACCACGCCAACGCGCGGGCGCTGTCGCCGCCGTCGAACCACGGCGCGGTGGACCCGGCGCTCGAGTCGCCGGCGGCGACGACCGAACTCGACCGGCTGCACACGGCCGCGGCGCACGACTGGACGCAGGCACCGCATGCGCTCGCGCTCGTCGCCGGCGGCAACGTCGACAAGCCGCACTACAACCTCGGTGCACGCGCGGCAACGCAGCACAAGGCGGCGATGCACCGCCGGCGCGTGCCTCAGCCGAACGATCCGGTCGATCCGCTGCGCCTGAACCGACCGGAGTACGCCGGCGGCACGGTGATCTTCGGCTTCTACACGACGGCCTGGAAGTTCTACTACCAGTCCTGGGGCGCGGTCGAGTACCGCCGGCCGAAGAGGGCGCCGAAAGGCTGGTTCGGCCACCGCGATGTCCCACCGGCGCACATGCGCCTGGTCGGCTACGGGCGCATCTACCCGCTGCCGGCGACCAACGACATCCTGTGATCGTGGAGCCCGCGGCCGACACCCCGACGCCCGGCGAGGCTGCCGGGGAGCGCCTGTATTC
>CXWJ01006362.1_pt1 | contig 10111 bp, 8 predicted proteins | sample 590841 | NCBI WGS metagenome assembly CXWJ01 (sample SAMEA3498367, study PRJEB10139) | wastewater metagenome | biome: wastewater treatment plant; material: activated sludge | place: Austria | collected 2015-01-21 | reverse complement strand
GGTTATTATCCGAGAGGCTATCAAAATGTTTTCTTAGTAAATTTGCGATATGTTAAAAGATATTCCACAATTAAAAGTTGAAGATGTAGCAGTTGCTGTTGTGCCTGAAGTAAATAAAGAGGGCGAAAAAGAATGGAGTGTTTACCTTATCAATCTCAAGAACGAGACTCTTGAAGGAGTATTGGTGGCTTCAAACGGATATGGATATCGTAATGGTGAAAAAGTAAAGACATCTACCTTGAGGCATTATTTAGATGTGGTTCCGGCAAAATCTTATGCAAAGGTTGAATTGATTATTGAAAATGTTTTTGGGTTAAATAATGAGTACTGGGTTAGTTTTTACCTCAACAAAAATATTTACGACAAAAAATATTTGTTTTTACCCGGCACTATTAACCCCGAATATTTCACCAGCATTCCTTTGTTAGAAACCGAGGGAGTGATGATAAAATAGAAAACTAAAAATCATGATTGATAAAAGGAGAAACTTGCGTGCCGTTGGCATTTCAGTATTGGTAATGTGTATAGCTTTCTGGAATTACAATAATTTATCAGGCAAAGAAACCATTCGCTTAATACATGAAGTAAGTTTATTGGTGCTGGGTTTTTCAGGCGGTGTTTTTTTTGTAAACCTGCTTTCGCTCTTCAGAAGTAATAAAGACAATAGTAAGGGTAAGCAGCCGTAACAAAGTTTTTGTTATTTATTTTTTCTCATGTCATCATCAACACAAAGCATAGTTTTATTTGATGGCAATTGTAATTATTGTACATGGATGGTGTTATGGACAATAAAGCGCGATAAGAAAAAAAAATTTCTTTTTTCCGCTACCGGAGTTGCTGCCGGAGAAAAAATATTAAAACAGTTTGGAATAGAAGGCTTAAAAGAGACTTCGGTAATTCTTATAGAGAACAACAAAGTCTTTTTAAAATCGGATGCTGTTTTGCGCATTGCAAGGTGGCTTCCTTTTTACAAAATATTTTATCCGCTTACATTTCTACCTAAATTTTTTAGAGATGGAATTTATAATGTGATAGCAAAGAACCGTTACCGCTGGTTTGGCAGAAGACAAATGTGTTATGCGCCTGATGAGAATTTAAATGATCGTTTTTTATGAGATCGAATTTTAGGTAATAACTTACCTTATCAATTCAAAAGCGCCTTTAAATGTTTTTTCTTTTACCGTAAGTATAAAGTAGTAAGAACCTTCGCTTGCATTGTTGCCCGATTTGTTTTTGCCATTCCATCCTTCAGTAATGTCTGTTGTTTCAAACATTTCCTGCCCCCAGCGATTATAAATTACCAAGTGATAATCTTCGGCAGGGCATGCATTTGGTACAAAAAACAAATCATTCATGTTATCGCCATTAGGAGTAAAAATATTGGGCACACCGTTTATGGTAACACAATCAAACCCAACAATACGAATAGAGTCTGTTAACTGGCAGCCGCTTGTATCGCTAACTGTAACCACATACCAAATAGTTTCGCCATTTCCGGTTACAACAGGGTTTGCGCAATTAGTACAACTCAATCCTGTTGCAGGAGACCATGAATAGGAAATTGCGTTACCTCCATTCACCTCAACATTCAACGTAGTAGTTGCACCTAACTGAAGTAATACAGAATCAGTAGCAACGCCATCATTTAAAATATCAAAACTAATGGCAAGGCATGGTGTATAAATGATATAAACCGAATCGGTAACGTAGCAGGTTGTGCCTCCGTTAGATTGTGTTGCTAATATGTAAATGTAACCGTTACCAGTTGCAGTAACATTGTTAATCTGGCACGTATCGCAGGAAATGCTAATGTTAGAATTATTGTTTGTCCAAACATAAACCGGATTGGTAGCATTTTGAGCTTGCGCAGTTAATGTAACTGATACGCCCGGTCCAACCAAAACAGTATCCTTTACAATATTGTTTTCTAGAACATCTACATTGCTTATAGTTTGAATGTTAAGTGTACCAGTAAGATTAATGGCATTGGCATCGCAGCTATCACTTCCAAAAGTTCCTGAAACAATCAACTGAGGTATTGCAGTTAAGTTGGTGTTAGTATATGTATGCGTTACAAAAGGCACCGTGGTAGTAACAACATTTCCATCACCAAAGTCCCATTGATATTGGAAAATATCATTACCAGTGGCAGTAAAGTTTACCGTTAAAGGAGAGCAACCTGATTGAGGTGTAAAACTAAATTCGCCTCTGGGGCCGGGTACTACAATTAAACTGTCAGCTACAATAGTATCTGTGCAGCCAAAACTATTTGTAGTTACTAAAGTTGCTCCATAAACTCCCGGGGTTGTTAATGTAAATGTTGGTGATTGTTGTACGGATGAGTTGGTGCCTGTTGTTAATGTCCACAAATAGGATGTTGCACCAGGAGTGTTGGGGTAGAGGGAGAATGTATTTTGACCGCATTGCTGGTTTTCAATTATATTAAAAGTACCTGAAGGCGTATTGACGGTTATGGTTCCCGTAACGGTGCTATCGCACCCTGCTGTATCGGTAACTGTAAGAGAATAATTATACACACCATTTGTAGTATAAGTATGAGTTACAGAACTTGTGGTGCCGGTAGCAGTATTGCCATCGCCAAAATTAAATGCGTAAGTACTAAGCGGTAACGTGTTTGTGCCGCTTGCATTAAATGTTACCACCTCATCCCTACACGCAGTAGCAGGAACGGAAAGATTAACCCTTGGTTTAATAACCGTAAACGGTCCTTTTGTTGTTAATTGCTTACAACCGAGGGAATCGGTAAGTTGCAATGTAACAGTCCATGAGCCAATGGTATTGTATGTGTATGTGAGTGTAGGTACAGTTGTTATAAGAATAGTGCCATTGCCAAGATTCCATAAATATTGTGAAATAGGATAATTTGAAAGAGAAGTATCGTTTAATGTAACAGTAAGTGGCGCACACCCCCGCATGGTGCTTGCCGTAAAACCAACCTTTGCTCCTATGGCGTTTATGTAATTTGGAATTCTTAAAGAATCCTGGCAGCCATGAATATCCGTAATAAGTAACATGGGGGAGTAAAATCCGGGAGAGGTGTAGGTTGTAGAATCAAGCGGTGAAGGTTTGATGGTAGAAATAATATTGTTGTTAAAGTGCCATTGAAACAATGTAGCATCTTGTGATGTTCCTCCGTTAAAAACTACTTTTAATGGAGCACAACCGCTAAGCGGTGTGGCAGTAAAATTTGCATCAGGAATAGTAATATGCACTTGAATGGAATCCTTGTATGAGCAACCTGTTGCATAATTAAATGCCTCTAATTTTACATAATAAAATCCGCGCGAAGGAAAAACGTGTGTAATGGTAGTTACGTTTGAATTATTTACAGGAGAACCATCACCAAAATCCCAAATTAAAGAATCGGCACCTATTGAATTACTTGTAAAATTTACTGATAATGGATTTGCACAGTTGTAAACCGGGCTTGAAAAAACTGGTTTGGGTGGCAGTACAGTTATAGCATCGTTAATTGTTAAAGTATCGCAACAACCATTATCACATGCAATTAAGCTGACAGAATATGTTCCCGGATTGGTATAATAAATTGCCGGATTATTACTGTTAGAATTTACTCCGTTACCAAATTGCCACGACACAGAATCTTCGCCTGTACTCAGGTTTGTAAACTGAACCGGATCGCCATAACAAACAGTATCGGGGGAAAATGAGAAGTTGGCTGTTGGCAACACACCTGTTTCAACAAAAGCAGGCCGCACAATGGTATCGGTGCATCCGCTTGCTGTGGTAATAACAAGTGTTACATCATAATCTCCTGGCAATGGATAAAAAGCAGTATCGCTAATTCCTGTTGCTGTTTGGCCGTTGCCATAGTTCCATTGGTAAGATACAATGGGATCGTATAACGACNNGATCGTATAACGACTGACTCTGACTGTAGATGATTATTGAATGCGGCACGCATCCTCTGCGAGGCGCTCCATTAAAAAACGCATCGGGCTCATCAACATAAACGGTTAAGGTTCGTGTTGCAGAACATCCGTTTGAATTAGTTCCGGTAACAGTAACAATATATACAGAATCAGCAGAATAATTGTGAGATGGATTTTGTTGTGTTGAAGTTGGAGTGCCATCGCCAAAATTCCAAAGCCATGATGTTATACCCGAACCGGAAGCACTAAATGCAGCGGCAATATCATGATCGCAAATGGTAGAATCGGTAACGGATGCTGTAATGGATGGCAATGGTACAACAGTTAGTGTAAGGGTGGTACTATCGGTACATCCCGTTGCATCGGTAAACGACATTCGTACAGTAAAAGTACCTGTTGAAGTATAGATGTGTGTAGGATTAATGGAAGTAGATGTTCCTCCATCGCCAAAATTCCATGAAGCAGCAACAGCAGAAGGAAGGGAAAGATTATTAAATGCAACTGTTGAATTAAGGCATGGTGTAGTATCACTAACAGAGAAAGCTGCATTTGCGGCAGCTATGTTTATGTAATTAGGGATGAAAATGCTGTCGTTGCAATTTGCATCATCCAAAACAAGTGAAACCGTGTAGCTACCTCCCGTTGTATAATTGTGCTGTGCATTGGGAGAGGTAAGAGAAGTGCCATCGCCAAAATACCATGTATAAACAGCATTTACACTTGCACCTGTTGTGCCATTTGTAAATGTAACATTTAGAGGTGTAGTACAACTTGCAAGCGGATTGGCGGTGAATGAAAGTACCGGTTTAGTAATAATTGAAATTGTTTGCAAACTGCTGCTGGTGCACCCATTGGTATCGGTAACTACAAGCGTAACAGAAAAGTTTCCGGATAAAGCTGCATCGTAAGAGTGAACAGAAGTTCCTGTTGTAGTAGTAAGTGTATCACCATCCCCAAAACTCCAAAACCATGTTTCAATGGGCGCGTTACCAATTAATGTGCTATCGTTAAATGTAACTGTTCCCCCTTGGCAAATTACATTTGGAATAGCAGAAAAACTTGCAACAGGGTTTGCAAATACCTTTACATAATTTATTTTGGTTATAGAATCAGTCCCCTGTACATTACTTACCCGCAGTTTAACTGTGTAATTTCCTGGCGTATTGTATTGTGCAGATGGGTTTTGTTGAGTAGAGGTGTTTCCGTTTCCAAAATCCCATAACCAAGAGATAGGGCTGCCTGAGGACGCATCTTGAAAAGAAACGGTTATAGGCGAGCAGCCCAAAGCCGGTGTACTGGTTGTAAAGTTGGCAACCGGGTTTTGGGCAATGGTTGTTAATGACACTGCAATGAAGCAGATAAATAGCAGATGTTTTTTCATTTGAATAGTTCTTTATTTTTTCAAATACAATCTCTTTGAACAAGACTATAGGGTAATCCTGTTTTGTAGTATAAGCAAATTTAGACTCTACAGGCTGAGAAAGGAACAATAAGAAAAAAGTTATTGTATGGAATTATTAACAGGTTTAGTGGAAGAGAAAAACTCTACATCAATTAAACGTCCTTCTTTGATTGTAATTGATTTTTTGCTGTTGTTTGAACTTTGAGCATTAAAATAAAACCACCCTTTAATAATATTTTTGTTTAGGTCAAAACTCTCAAAACCTATTACCCCGTCTTTTGCGTTGAAAAGCGTATTAGAAGAATCCATGTAAATAGCATCGGCATTTTCTACTAAATTATATACGCCTGAAATAGAAGGTCCTCTGTAATTGATAATAATTCGCTCGATACCATTGGTTGCGTAAAAGGCATAAACAGTATCACTTTTAATTTCAAACCTGTTTATCGTATATGATATAGAAGAGAATTTTTTTTCGTTTATGGCAGCTGTAATTTTGTTAAGTGTTTTTGCTTTTTTGTTATTCTGAAATGTAGAAGAACTGGTTATGGAATCTGAAAATTTACCACTGGAATCAGCATCAATTTTGGCAGTTTGATTTTCAACTTTAATGTTAGCAGAATTATTACATGACAAAAAACTAACGACAATAAAAAAATAGAAACTTACGGTTTTGAAGATTCTAAATAAAGACGCCACAAAATGGCACATAAAGTATGTTGTTTTAAGAGTAAACAAAAAAAGCTGTAATTATATACAGCTTTTTTTGTACCCGGGGCGGGAATCGAACCCGCACGATCGTTTAGGATCACAGGATTTTAAGTCCTGCGTGTCTACCAGTTCCACCACCTGGGCAATAAAAAAAGTTATTAGTTATTGAACGTTAAGTTAGAAGTTTTGCGTAAATCTCTTTACCTAACTCAATATCATTTAACTAATAACTTTTAAGAGAGCGGAAGACCGGGCTCGAACCGGCCACCCCGACCTTGGCAAGGTCGTGCTCTACCAAATGAGCTACTTCCGCTTGTTAAATTTGTTACTTTAAAAGAACGATGGTGCTAAACACCTTTTAAAGAGTGCGCAAATCTATAAAAATTTTATTTCCACCAAAGTTTTCCTCACTTTTTAGATAAGAGATTTTTTATGGAGTTAAGTTTAAGCAAAGCCTCTACTGGGGTAAGCGTATTAATGTCTGTTTTAAGAATTTCGTCTCTTATACTTTCTAAAGCAGGATCATCCAACTGGAAAAAACTTAACTGAAAAGCATCTTTCACAGCTTGAGTTTGTGCACCTTTAACAAGTTCAGTATTACTGTGTGCATTTTCTAAAAGGTTAAGCATTTTTTCGGCTTTATGCACAACCTGCGCTGGCATGCCTGCAAGTTTAGCCACGTGTATTCCAAAACTATGCTCGCTGCCACCTTTCACTAACTTTCTTAAAAATAAAATTCTTCCGGCAGTTTCTTTTATTGAAACATTGTAATTTTTAATTCTTGTAAAAGATGCTTCCATTTCATTTAGCTCGTGATAATGGGTAGCAAATAATGTTTTAGGATGCGTGTTATGTTCATGTAAAAACTCTGCAATAGCCCATGCAATGCTAATTCCGTCATAGGTGCTTGTTCCTCTCCCTATTTCATCTAGAAGAATTAAGCTTCTGTTGGAAATATTGTTAAGAATACTGGCTGTTTCATTCATCTCCACCATAAAAGTTGATTCGCCTGATGAAATATTGTCTGAAGCGCCAACACGGGTGAAAATTTTATCCACCAATCCTATTTCGGCTGACTTCGCAGGAACAAAACAACCTATTTGTGCAAGCAAAACTATTAATGCAGTTTGCCTTAGCAAAGCCGATTTACCCGACATGTTTGGTCCGGTAATCATAATAATTTGCTGCGTAGTGTTGTCTAAATAAACATCATTGGCAACATACTCTTCTCCCAAAGGCATTTGCTTTTCAAGTACAGGATGCCTGCCATCTTTTATGCTTAGATTAAACGAATTGGTTACCTGCGGTTTTACATAATTATTACTTACAGCGATAGCAGCGTAAGACAACAAACAATCTATGCGCGCTATTATGTTTGCATTGCTTTGTACGGGATGAATAAACTTTGCAACATCATCTATCAATTCATTAAAGAGTTGAAGCTCTATAGCTAAAATTTTTTCTTCCGCTCCTAAAATTTTCTCTTCGTATTCTTTCAACTCAGGAGTTATGTAGCGCTCGGCATTGGTAAGCGTTTGCTTGCGCTGCCATTCAGTTGGTACTTTATCTTTATGTGTATGGGTAACCTCTATGTAATAACCAAACACATTATTGTAAGCAACTTTAAGAGAAGATATGCCCGTTCTATCACTTTCACGCGCCTGAATTTTTAAAAGATAATCTTTACCTGAAGTAGAAATACTTCTCAAATCGTCCAGTTCTTTATTAAATCCGGGTTTAATAAAATTACCTTTGTTAAGCGCAACGCCTGCATCATCACTTAATGCCGATTCAATTAAATGTATGGCTTGTTGGCAATCGTTTAAACCGGTGCCTAATGCAATTAAATTTTTGTTAGTGAGTGATGAAAGAACTTTTTTTAGTGGCGCCATTTGCGAAAGAGATTTTTTTAGCTGAACCAACTCGCGTGGTGAAACTTTTTTTATGGCAAGACGAGAGACCAATCTTTCCAAATCACCAATAAGTTTTAATGTATTTACTAAAGCAGAGGTAAGTTCCGTATGTCGGATGAAATAATCAACCACATCTAATCTTTCTTCAATAGGTTTTAAATCTTTAATCGGAAGTAAAATCCATCTTTTTAATAGCCGTGCGCCCATTGGTGTAACCGTACGGTCAATTACTTCCAATAATGTTTTTGCGTTTTCGTGAGGTGAACTCACCAACTCAAGGTTACGGATTGTAAACCTGTCTAACCACAAATATTTTTCTTCTTCAATGCGTGCAATGGCATTAATATGCTTTAAATTTTCCTGTTGCATTTGTTGCAGGTAATGCAGCACCGCACCAGCAGCAATTATATCTGATTGCATCTCGTCAATACCAAAACCTTTTAAGGAGTTTGTTTGAAAATGTCGGGTAAGCGTTTCATAGGTGTAATCATAAGCAAAAACCCAATCGTCAACTGCATAAGAATAAAAGCGTGAACCAAAATAATTTTCAAATTCTTTACGCCTGCTACGCTGGTAAATTACCTCACTTGGAGAAAAATTCTGTAACAGTTTTTCAATATAATCTGCATTACCGNNGTGCCCAACTAAAAACTCACCGGTTGATACATCGGCAAATGCAACAGCCATATCTCCTTCTGATAAAAAAACAGCAGCAAGAAAGTTGTTTGATTTATGTTCAAGAATTTTATCTGTAAAAGCAACGCCTGGTGTAACCATTTCTGTTACGCCACGCTTTACAATTGTTTTAACTGTTTTTGGATCTTCCAATTGTTCGCATATTGCTACGCGCTGCCCTGCTCTCACTAACTTGGGTAAATAGGTGTCAAGCGCATGATAGGGGAAACCTGCAAGGTGCATTTCAGATGCTGCACCATTAGCGCGCTTTGTTAAAACAATGCCTAAAATATTTGCAGTTTTTACAGCATCGTCATGAAATGTTTCGTAAAAATCTCCCACTCTAAAAAGCAATAATGCATCAGGGTGCTTAGCCTTGATGGCATTGTACTGCTTCATGAGCGGTGTTTCAGTCTTGTTTGTATCTTTGGTTTTCAAATTGAAAATTTGCAGAATAATGCAGAAGCTAAGAAACGAAGAATTAGGTAGAAAAACCATTGAAGATTATAAACAATCACAAAAAATTCCGGTAACAGTTATTTTGGAAAATGTAAGGAGTGCTTTAAATGTTGGTTCGGTATTTCGTTCATCAGATTCTTTCCTGATTGAAAAAATAATTTTAACCGGTTTTACAGCGACTCCTCCCCACAAAGAGGTTTTAAAAACAGCTTTAGGTGCTACTGAATCGGTCGATTGGGAATATATTCCAGAGTCCCCTTCTGTAATAAAACAATTAAGAGATAAGAATTATTCTGTTTATGCAATTGAGCAGGCAGTTAATAGTTTAAAGCTTAATAACATTAAACTAAATATCAACCCTGTAGCAATAATTTTTGGGAATGAAGTAGGTGGAGTTAGCCAAGAAACAATAAACCTTTGTGATGGATGTATTGAAGTAGAACAATTCGGAACGAAGCATTCATTAAACATTTCCGTCTGTGCCGGAATTGTTCTTTACCATTTTTCAGGACTTTACCGGAAATAAAAAGACCCGGGGTTACCGGGTCTTAAAATGTTATTACTGAGTATGCCTTTACTTGTTAGGCAAAAAGTCAACTCTTCTGTTCATCGGCTTATTTTTTGTAGCCATTTGTTCAACTTCACCTTTGGTTTCAACAGTTAAACGAGCGGCATCAATACCATAAACTTTTACAAGATGGTCGCGGCATGCTTCTGCTCTGCGCAAACCAAGTTTTTCATTGTATTGTTCACCGGCATCAGCATCTGTGTTCCCTACAACTTTAATATTTAATGAGGGGTTGCTTTTCATAACACGTGCAACAGTATTTAACCTGTCGTGATACACTTTCTTAACTGCTGATTTGTCAACATCAAAATAAACTGAAGGCAACCATGCAGCAGCAGAAGCAGAAGCACTTGCACTATTAGGTCCACCTGCTAAAGATACACCCTGAAAGTTTACAAGATTTCCTTTGGCTGTACCTGGCTCAAGATCACGGCTATCGGGTACCCCGTCACCATCAGTATCTGTCTCA
>CXWJ01037697.1_pt1 | contig 10113 bp, 8 predicted proteins | sample 590841 | NCBI WGS metagenome assembly CXWJ01 (sample SAMEA3498367, study PRJEB10139) | wastewater metagenome | biome: wastewater treatment plant; material: activated sludge | place: Austria | collected 2015-01-21 | reverse complement strand
GCTTCTGGGCGACGTAGACCCGGACCAGCTGGTTGACGCCGGGCGGCAGCTCGTCGCCGTCCTCGCGGTTGAACTCGCGGACGCCGATGACCGTGCCGGACTCGCCGTGCGGGACCTTCATCGAGGTGTCGCGCACCTCGCGCGCCTTCTCACCGAAGATCGCGCGGAGCAGCCGCTCCTCGGGGGTCAGCTCGGTCTCACCCTTGGGCGTGACCTTGCCGACGAGGATGTCACCGGTGGTGACCTCCGCCCCGACGCGGACGATGCCTCGCTCGTCGAGGTCGGCGAGCAGGTCGTCACCGACGTTGGGGATGTCGCGGGTGATCTCCTCGGGCCCCAGCTTGGTGTCGCGGGCGTCGACCTCGTGCTCCTCGATGTGGATCGAGGTCAGCATGTCCTCCTGGACGAGGCGCTGCGACAAGATGATCGCGTCCTCGTAGTTGTGGCCCTGCCACGGCATGAACGCCACCAGGAGGTTCGTGCCGAGCGCCATCTCGGCGTCGTCGGTGCACGGACCGTCGGCGATCGGCGAGCCGACCTCCAGCCGGGCGCCCTCACTGACCAGCGGTCGCTGGTTGATGCAGGTGCCCTGGTTGGAGCGGCGGAACTTCGCCAGGCGGTACGTCGTGTAGGTGCCGTCGTCGTTCATCACCTCGACGAGGTCGGCGGACACCTCCTTGACGACACCGGCCTTCTCGGCGACGACCACGTCACCGGCGTCGACCGCCGCGCGGTACTCGATGCCGGTGCCGACCAGGGGGGCGTCGCTCTTGATGAGCGGCACCGCCTGGCGCTGCATGTTGGCACCCATCAGCGCCCGGTTGGCGTCGTCGTGCTCGAGGAACGGGATCAGCGCCGTCGCGACCGACACCATCTGACGCGGGGACACGTCGATGTAGTCGACCTCGGCGGGCGGCACCGCGTCGACCTCGCCGCGGCGAAGCCGGACCAGCACCCGGTCCTCGAGGAACTTGCCGCTCTTGTCGAGCGCGGCGTTCGCCTGCGCGATGACGTAGCGGTCCTCGTCGTCGGCGGTGAGGTAGTCGATCTGCTGGGTGACCTTGCCCTTGGCCACCTTGCGGTAGGGCGTCTCCACGAAGCCGAACGGGTTGATCCGCCCGTAGGAGGCCAGCGAGCCGATCAGGCCTATGTTGGGACCTTCCGGCGTCTCGATCGGGCACATCCGGCCGTAGTGCGACGGGTGGACGTCCCGGACCTCCATGCCGGCGCGGTCACGGGACAGACCACCGGGGCCGAGGGCGGAGAGCCGGCGCTTGTGCGTCAGGCCCGCGATCGGGTTGGTCTGGTCCATGAACTGGCTCAGCTGGGAGGTGCCGAAGAACTCCTTCAGCGCCGCCACGACCGGGCGGATGTTGATCAGCGACTGCGGCGTGATCGCCTCGACGTCCTGGGTCGTCATCCGCTCGCGGACCACCCGCTCCATCCGGGCCAGGCCGGTGCGGAGCTGGTTCTGGATCAGCTCGCCGACCGTGCGCATCCGCCGGTTGCCGAAGTGGTCGATGTCGTCGGCGGAGATGTCGAGCATGCCGGCCGGCATCTCCAGCTGCTCGCGCCCGTCGTGCAGCGCCACGATGAACCTGATCGCGGCCACGACGTCGTCGAGGGTCAGCGTCTGCTGGTCGAACGCCTCCTGGAGACCGAGCTTCTTGTTGATCTTGTAGCGGCCGACCTTGGCGAGGTCGTAGCGCTTGGGGTTGAAGTAGTAGTTGTTCAGCAGCGTCTGAGCGGCCTCACGCGTCGGCGGCTCACCCGGCCGCAGCTTGCGGTAGATGTCGAGCAGCGCGTCGTCCTCGCCCTGGGTGTGGTCCTTCTCCAGGGTGAGCATCATCGACTCGTAGTCGCCGAACTCCTCGCGGATCTTCTCGTTGGTCCAGCCGAGGGCCTTGAGAAGAACCGTGACGTTCTGCTTGCGCTTGCGGTCCAGACGCACGCCGACCATGTCGCGCTTGTCGATCTCGAACTCCAGCCAGGCACCGCGCGAAGGGATGACCTTGGCGGTGAAGATGTCCTTGTCGGAGGTCTTGTCGGCGGTGCGCTCGAAGTAGACGCCCGGGGACCGGACCAGCTGCGACACGACGACCCGCTCGGTGCCGTTGATGATGAAGGTGCCCTTCGGGGTCATCAGCGGGAAGTCGCCCATGAAGACCGTCTGGCCCTTGATCTCACCGGTGTCGTTGTTGGTGAACTCGGCGGAGACGTAGAGCGGGGCGGAGTAGGTGAAGTCCTTCTCCTTGCACTCCTCGACGGTGTACTTGGGGTCGTAGAACACCGGGTTCTCGAACGACAGCGACATCGTCTCGGAGAAGTCCTCGATCGGAGAGATCTCCTCGAAGATCTCCTGGAGACCGGACTTGCGGGAGACGTCCTCGCCGGCGGCGATGCGGGCCTCGACCGAGGTCTGCCAGGCCTCGTTGCCGACCAGCCAGTTGAAGCTGTCGGTCTGAAGCGAGAGGAGCTGCGGGAGCTCGAGGGGCTCGGCGATCTTTGCGAACGAAATGCGGCGTGGGTGACCAGAGGTGGTGCGCGCGGCCAAGAGTTGTCCTTCGAAGGGTCGCTCTGGGAGATCGCCCGCTCACCACCGCAGGGCCACCGGGCAGGCCGAAGGGCATTTGAAAGAGGGCGCGAACGGCCATCCTAACCCAGGGAAGGGCACGCTACAACACCGGAGTCAAGGGGCCTGGCGCCGAAACGCCGGCCGGCCTCCCGCCGGATGCCCAGAATGATGCGCCGTGGACGCCGTCAGGTCAAGCAGAACCGCACAAGTGGACCCGGCCCGTGACCTGCTCGTGACCTCGCGAACCGGGCCGCGGCGTCAGGACGACACGTGAGCGTCGGCGACGGCCAGCGCCCGGTCCAGGATGTCCAGACCACGGTGAGCCTCGGCGTCCGGGATGTTCAGCGGCGGGACGACGTGGATCCGGTTGAAGTTCACGAACGGCAGCAACCCCCCTGCCTTGGCGGCCGCGACCGTGGCGTTCATCGCCTCCGACGAGCCGCCGTACGGCGCCAGCGGCTCCCGGCTGACCGGGTCCTTGACCAGCTCCAGCGCCCAGAACGCGCCCAGCCCGCGCACCTCGCCGACGCAGGGGTGCCCCTCGGCGATCTTCGCCAGGGCGGGTCCGAACACCTCCTGACCGAGCCGTGCGGCGTTCTCGACGATCCCCTCCTCCTGCATCGTCTCGACGGTCGCGACGGCGGCCGCACAGGCCAGCGGGTGCCCGGAGTAGGTGAGCCCGCCGGGGTAGGCCCGGTCGTCGAACGTCGCGGCGATCTCGCCGCTGATGACCACACCCCCGAGCGGCACGTAGCCGGAGGTCACCCCCTTGGCGAAGGTCACCAGGTCCGGGGTCACGTCGTAGTGCTGGAAGGAGAACCAGCGTCCGCTGCGGCCGAACCCCGCCATCACCTCGTCAGCGATGTAGACGATGCCGTGGCGGTCGCACAGCTCGCGCACCCCGGCGAGGTAGCCCGGCGGCGGCACCATGATGCCCGCCGTGCCCGGGATGGTCTCCAGGATGATCGCGGCGATGTTGCCGGGACCCTCAAGCGCGACGACCTGCTCGAGGTGCTCCAGCGCCCGCGCGCACTCCTCCGCCTCCGTCGTGGCGTGGAACGCGCTGCGGTAGAGGAACGGTCCGAAGAAGTGCACGGTGCCGGCGGAGCCGTTGTCACTGGCCCAGCGGCGTGGGTCCCCCGTGACGTTGATGGCCAGGTGCGTCCCGCCGTGGTAGGAGCGGTAGGTCGAGAGCACCTTGGTGCGCCCCGTGTGCAGCCGCGCCATCCGGATCGCGTGCTCGACCGCGTCGGCACCACCGTTGGTGAAGAAGACCTTCTCCAGTCCCTCGCCGGCCAGCTCGGTGATCAGCCTGGCCGCCTCCGACCGGGCGGCGTTGGCGAACTGCGGCGCGACCGTGCACAGCCTGGCGGCCTGCTCCTGGATTGCGGCGACGACCTTGGGGTGCTGGTGGCCGATGTTGGTGAACACCAGCTGGGAGGTGAAGTCGAGGTACTCGTTGCCTGCGTCGTCCCACAGCCGCGCGCCCTCGGCCCGGGCGACCACCATCGGGTTGATCTGGGCCTGGGCGGACCAGGAGTGGAAGACATGCTGGCGGTCAAGCTCGAAGGCGCGGCTCTCGTCGATCATGGCGCCATCCTGCCCCACCACCGGGGGTCTTCGGTACGGCCGGGGTCTTCGGATGGCCGGGATCCTCGGATGGCCGGGCTCCTCGGATGGCCGGGTCCTCGGTAGGGCGGAGCGCACGAAGGGCGGCCACCCTCCTCGGGTGACCGCCCTGCGCGGTGGATCAGCGAGACGTCACTTGAGGGTGACGGTGGCGCCGGCGCCCTCCAGGGACTCCTTGGCCTTCTCGGCAGCGTCCTTGGTGACGCCCTCGAGGACGGGCTTCGGAGCGGCCTCGACCAGGTCCTTGGCCTCCTTCAGGCCGAGGGAGGTCAGCGCGCGCACCTCCTTGATGACGTTGATCTTCTTGTCGCCTGCGGCCTCGAGGACCACGTCGAACGAGTCCTGCTCGGCGGCCTCCTCGGCGGCGGCGGCACCGCCACCCGCGGCCGGAGCAGCGGCGACGGCGACCGGAGCCGCGGCGGTGACGCCGAAGGTCTCCTCGAACTGCTTCACGAACTCGCTCAGCTCAATGAGGGTCATCTCCTTGAACGCGTCGAGCAGCTCGTCGGTGGTGAGCTTCGCCATGATGGCGGTTTCCTTCCGTTCGGTGGTGCGGCGGCGACCGCCGTACCGGGGTGTTCTCAGGTGGTGGTGGTCCGCGGCCCGGTCAGGCCTCGGTGGGCTCCTCGGCAGCCTCGGGGGCGGCCTCCTCGGCAGCGGCGTCGGTGGGCTCCTCGGCGGGAGCCTCCTCAGCAGCAGCCTCGGGAGCTTCCTCGGCAGGAGCCTGGGCGGCACCAGCACCACCTGCGAGGATCGACGGGTCGCTCTCCGCCTTCGCCTGGAGCGCACCGGCGAGCCGGGCGGCCTGGGCGAGGGGGGCGTTGAGCAGGTAGACGGCCTGGGAGAGCGAAGCCAGCATCGCGCCGGCCAGCTTGCCCAGCAGCACCTCGCGCGACTCGAGGTCGGCCAGTTTGGCGACCTCCTTCGCGTCCAGCGCCTTCCCGTCCAGGAAGCCGCCCTTGATCACAAGAGCGGGGTTCGCCTTGGCAAAATCACGCAGCCCCTTGGCCGCCTCGACGACGTCGCCGTTGATGAAGGCGATCGCGGTCGGGCCGGAGAGCAGGTCGTCGACACCGTCGACACCCGCCTCCTGGGCGGCCAGCTTGGTCAGCGTGTTCTTGACCACGGCGTACGTGGCGTTCTCGCCGAGAGAGCGCCGCAGTTCCTGCAGCTGCTTCACGGTGAGACCGCGGTACTCGGTCAGCACGGCACCGCTCGCGGCGCTGAACGACTCAGCGATCTCCGCAACGGCGGTTGCCTTCTCCGGCCGCGCCATGGGTCTCCTTCCGGACATGGTCGAGATCGACGATCAACCCCGGAGACGACGAACGCCCCGGGCGCAGGCCCAGGGCGTGGCGGTGGCGGGTCCGTGGACATCGCCGTTCGCTGCTCTGTCACCTGCGCGGGCCGCCCGCTGTCGCGGAGCCTTCGGACGCCCTGCACGCAGGACGACGACCGGCGGTCTCTGGTTCAGCCGCCCACCCTACGCCGCCCGCACGGCGTACCCCAAATCGAGGGGTGGGCGCCTCCGGAGTGGAGGCTGAGCACCGCCCGGACCGCGGGACGGGTTTCGTCGTTCCTCCGCGACCACTGGTCCAGTCATGCTGGAATATCGGGCGTGGATCTCGACCTGACCTCGCTGACGACCGTCCTCAACGACGTCGACGCGCGGTTGCGCGCGGAACCAGGTCCGGCTCGGATGTGGCCGAGCGGTTTCGGCGCCCTCGACGAGGTTCTCAGCGGCGGGTTGCGGGGCGGCAACCTGATCCTGCTCACCGGCGCCCAGGGCCTCGGCAAGACGACGATGGCCGTGCAGATGTCGCGCAATGCCGCCCGGTCCGGCCGGCACGTCCTCTACTTCTGCTACGAGCACGACGCCCAGTCGATCCTCGAGCGGGTGCTGGCCCTCGAGATCGGCGAGGACAACGACCCGCAGTCCGCCAACCTGGTGCGGGTCCGCCAGGCCTTCGAGGGCGTCGACCACGGCTTCGGCGGGCTCGCCGAGCGGATGACCGACGTCCGCGGTGCCATTCCCGCCCTGGGCCGGATCATGGAGTACGCCGACCGCCTGCACGTCCACAACTCCAGCGGCAACACCACGACGCTGACCGTGATCACCAACGCCGTCGAGCAGGTCTGGCGGCAGACCGGCGAGGCTCCCATGGTAGTCGTCGACTACCTCCAGAAGGTCAAGCTCGACGGCGGCTCCGACATCGAGGACGAGCGGGTCACCGTGGTCGTCGAGGGGCTCAAGGACCTGTCCCTGGACGCGAAGGTGCCCGTGCTCGCGATCGTCGCCGCCGACAAGGAGGGGCTCGAGACCGGCAAGCGACTGCGTGCCCAGCACCTGCGCGGCTCCACCGCGCTCGCCTACGAGGCGGACGTGCTGCTCGTGCTCGCGCACAAGTACCAGATCATCGCCCGGCACCACCTGGTCTTCGACGCCGGCGCCGCGGAGCGTTGGAAGGACTGGGCCGTCGTCTCCGTCGAGAAGAACCGCAACGGCCGCGACGGCGTGGACCTGGAGTTCCGCAAGCGCTTCGACCAGTCCCGCTACGAGCAGGACGGCAGCATGGTCGTCGAAAAGCTGGTCGACGAGCGGTTGTACGTCGAGCAGGCACGCTGGGGTTGACGTTTGAGCCCAAACGGCGGGATCCCGGGGCCGGAGCATGCAGTTTCTGCACAAACGTGGAGCCGGCCCTCCGTTGGGTGGCGCCCGGGCCGTCGAAGGTTCACGTTTGAGCCCAAACGGCGGGATTCCCGGGCCGGAGCATGCAGGTCTCGCACAATCGCGCAGCCACACGCACACCTCGGCGGCGCACGCACGTCGGGCTCGCGACCACCGGCGAAGGCCCCACCCGGAGAACCCGGGAGGGCCTTCGCTCAGGTCATCGGGCGATCAGGCGCCGGCCTCGTCCTCACCTGCGACGTTGCGGGTGCGGTTGGGGTCGACCTGGACGCCGGGGCCCATGGTCGTCGAGACGGTGACCTTCTTGATGTAACGGCCCTTGGAGCTGGCCGGCTTGAGCCGGAGCACCTCCTCCAGCGCGGCGGCGTAGTTCTCCGCCAGCTGCGCCTCGCCGAAGGACGCCTTGCCGATGATGAAGTGCAGGTTGGCGTGCCGGTCGACGCGGAACTCGATCTTGCCGCCCTTGATGTCGGTGACGGCCTTGGCCGGGTCCGGGGTGACCGTGCCGGTCTTGGGGTTCGGCATCAGGCCACGGGGGCCGAGCACCCGACCGAGCCGACCGACCTTGCCCATCATGTCCGGGGTGGCCACGACCGCGTCGAAGTCCAGCCAGCCGCCGGCGACCTTCTCGATCAGCTCGTCGCCACCGACCACGTCGGCGCCGGCCTCCCGGGCGGCGTCCGCCTTCTCGGCGTTGGCGAACACCAGGACCTTGGCGGTCTTGCCGGTGCCGTGGGGAAGGTTGACCGTGCCGCGGACCATCTGGTCGGCCTTACGGGGGTCCACGCCGAGCCGCATCACCACGTCGACGGTCTCGTCGAACTTCTTCTTGGTGGCACCCTTCGCGATCTTGATCGCCGCGAGCGGGGAGTGGATCTCGTTCTTGTCGAAGCTGGCCGCCGCCTCGCGGTAGCTCTTGCTGCGCTGCATGTCTGGTCTCTTTCTTCGGTGTGGTTCAGCCTGTGTGGCCAGGTGTGGTTCAGCGGGCCAGCGCGGCCCTGCCACTGGGGTACGCCGTGAGGCGCGGCCCCGGGAGCGTCACTCGACGGTGACGCCCATCGAACGAGCGGTGCCCTCGACGATCTTCATCGCGGCGTCGACATCGTTGGCGTTGAGGTCGGGCATCTTGGTCTGGGCGATCTCGCGCACCTGGTCCTTGGTCAGCTTGCCGACCTTCTCCTTGTGCGGCACGCCCGAGCCCTTCTGGAGTCCCGCGGCCTTCTTGATCAGCTCAGCGGCCGGAGGGGTCTTGGTGATGAACGTGAACGAGCGGTCTTCATAGATGGTGATCTCGACCGGGATCACGTTGCCACGCATGGACTCGGTCTGCGCGTTGTAGGCCTTGCAGAAGTCCATGATGTTCACACCGTGCGGGCCGAGGGCGGTACCGACCGGGGGCGCCGGTGTGGCGGCTCCGGCCTGCAGCTGCACCTTGACCAGCGCGGCGATCTTCTTCTTGGGAGGCATCTCTTCTCGGGTCCTTCTCTTGGTGTCTCGTGGTCCGACGAGCCGGCTCCCTCAGGAGCGGCGACTCTGCCACCTGGTGGTGCTGGGCTCAGACCTTCTGGATCTGGCTGAAGCTCAGCTCGACCGGAGTCTCCCGGCCGAAGATCTCGACGAGGGCCTTGACCCTCTGGGACTCCGCGTTGATCTCGGTGATCGTCGCGTGCAGGGTGGCGAACGGACCGTCGACCACCATCACCGAGTCGGACACCGAGAAGTCGGCGACCTCGACCGGCTTCTTGGCGCCGGAGGACGGGCGGCCGCCCGCCGCGGTCGCCGCGGCCTCGGCTTCGACGATGACGCTCGGAGCGAGCCAGTTCTCGACCTCGTCCAGCGTCAGCGGCACCGGCTGGTGGCTGTGGCCGACGAATCCGGTCACCGAGGGGGTGTGCCGCACGGCCGCCCACGACTCGTCGGTCATGTCCATCCGGACCAGCACGTAGCCGGCGTAGCGGGTCCGCTTGACCATCTTGCGCTGACCGTTGCGGATCTCGGCGACCTCCTCGGAGGGCACCACGATCTCGTGGATGTAGTCCTCCATGTTGAGGGAGTGGATCCGGTTCTCCAGGTTGGCCTTCACCCGGTTCTCCATGCCGGAGTAGGTGTGCACCACGTACCAGTCGCCGAACTTGTTGCGCAGCTCCTCGCGGAACTGCTCCAACGGGTCGGCCGCCGCCGGCTCCTCGGTCTCCTCGTCCACCGCCTCGGCGAGCGGCTCGTCGTCAGACGGCGCCTCGTCCTCGGCCACCTCGTCGGCGGCCACCTCGTCCTCGGCCACCTCGTCTGTGGCAGGCTCCTCGACGAGCGCCTCGTCCAGCTCCTCCGGGGGCGCCTCGTCGACCGAGATCGCCTCGGCGGGGGCCTCGGCCTGGGCCTCGACCTCGGTGGTCTCCGGCTCGTACTGCTCCGACACGTCGTGCTCCGTCGCTTGGTTGGTCATCTGATCTTCCGTCCGTCCTCGGGCCCGGCCGCGGGACGCCCCGGGCGCCCGGTCAACTCGGATCGCCGGCGAACACCGCGAACACGAGCTTGCCGAAGCCGAGGTCCAGGGCCGCGACGAACGACATCATCACCAGCACGAACACCATGATGACCACGAAGTAGGTCACCAGCTGCTCCTGCGTCGGCCAGACCACCTTGCGGAGCTCTGCCACGACCTGGCGATAGAACGTCGCCGGGCTGGTGCGGCCGGTGTGCTGTGGGGCACCGCTGCTGGTGCGGTTGTCCGACACGTGTGCCACCTTCTTGTCCTGGTCGTCCGGCTGTCCTGGTCTCATCGACCCGCCGCGGAGCGGGCCTCGCAGGGCACGAGGGACTTGAACCCCCAACCTTCGGTTTTGGAGACCGATGCTCTGCCAGTTGAGCTAGTGCCCTCCGGGGATCTCCGGTCGCGTGCCCGGGTGCGGGCAGCACGAAGCATGTGGAGAACCACCAAACGGGGAGTCTACGGGCAAGGGGGAGGCGCCGTCCAAACGCACTCCAGGGCCGCCCCTACGATGGGCCCCATGAGTACGCCGACCCCTCCCCCTGCCGCACCAGGCCCCCGCGAGCGCCGGGTCTCCCGGCGGATCGGCTCGATCGCCGAGTCCGCGACGCTCAAGGTCGACGCGAAGGCCAAGGCACTCAAGGCGGAGGGCCGCCCGGTCATCGGCTTCGGCGCCGGCGAGCCCGACTTCCCGACCCCGGGCTACATCGTGGAGGCGGCGGTCGAGGCCTG
>CXWJ01001852.1_pt1 | contig 10114 bp, 12 predicted proteins | sample 590841 | NCBI WGS metagenome assembly CXWJ01 (sample SAMEA3498367, study PRJEB10139) | wastewater metagenome | biome: wastewater treatment plant; material: activated sludge | place: Austria | collected 2015-01-21 | reverse complement strand
ATTTTGTCAGCAGTCAACACCGAGAATGTTCCCGTGTTTCCCGTTGATGTATCTCTGATTGTGACTTTTCGCATTCCTGTAAATTCGCTTGCACCCATTGTGGACACCTTTCTTATTTGTAAATTACTTTGACAACAATTGATTTGACAATTGCCCCATTTGTTAATGTGACCCCACGTTCTTTTGACGCGGTAAGTTCCAACCTCACATCAGTGTATGAAATTTCTGTGTCTGCAACTTGCAGTTCACACAACGTTTCAGCATCATCCAATGATTCCAATATGACTGTTTGAATTGCATCCAAAATCCGTTCTGTTTCGTATTTCTCCGCAATCGCATTTCCATCTGCATCAACCGCCCCTTCACCTACTGCAACATAGAACGTCAAATATTGTTGACGGTCAGATGTCCTTGTCATTGGTGCAGGTTCCGTTGTCACAAAAACGCCATAGTTCGTCATCTGTCCCGTTGCCATGTCAATGGGTAAATCCTCGTAGAAACAATTGTCATCCACGACAAGCCCATCAACGTTGTCTGCAACGTATTCCATGACGGCCAGGCCAATCATAATTCCGAACACCCCAATTCNNGTTTCCGCTAAATATATTCATCGGATTCATCACGGTCATATTCACCGCTCCCATAAATCATTTCAGCGTCATCCCTTTGGAACACAATGCCACTGTCACATGCATTGAACTTGTTGATCAGATCACCAGATTTCAACGCCAATGATGTCCACGAATTTGCATAGTCCCGGAAACGATACGAATAATTCCGCATGTTCTCCGATTCAATGCCGTCATCGCTTTTGACATCAACGGACACCGCCAACGCGTCGGCCAATAGTTGATTCCACAAGGGGTCAACCACGGTTTCATCGTCAACAATGATTGTTGGTTCTTCGGTCAAACATAACGCGTTGAACAAACGTGATTCCAATGTTGAAATCACAGTCGCAAAATCCCCGGTCGAAAGACAATCCAAACTGGAATCCCCGGACAACAAACGAAATTGCGACTGATCAATCATGGTTTAAGATGCCTCGTATGGAACGTACACTGCAGCTTGTTTGTAACCGGCAAGTGAGCCAGCAACAAATTGTTCTGCAAGCAGTTTGTCTGTGTTGTCAGTCGTATCAAAAAATGGGTACATCTCTGGTGAGTTCTCACCGTAGAGTTGGTATGCACCATCTGCGATTGCAATGATTGAACCAGATGCCTCAAGTTCAGGAACTTCAATGATATTGTCAACACGTAAAATCGCTTCAAGGTCTGTTCCACTAGGGAACAAATATCCACCATTCTCGTTTGTTGTCAATAGGAAGTTAGTCACCCAAGAGTTTCCATCACTTGAATACGGAACAAACAAAGTGATGCCACTTGAAATTCGTCCACTTGATGTGATGTTTCCACTAGCAGTTCTAGCAATCGCACCGATTGTTCTAACAGCGGAAGCATATGCGCTTTCACCATCAGTACCAGCAACTTCACTAGCAACAATGTCACCGAATCCAGAACCAGCAGCAGCATCAGGAATGATTCCAAAGAGTCCACGGACTCCACCGCCACCAGTACCATTGACTGAACCTTCTTCCGTTCCACCGATTAGGGCAGCAACTAAGATTTGGTTTGTGATACGTGACGCGAGTTCTTGTGAGCGGAAACGCACAAGTTCACCAGATTCATCATCAAACAAATCTTGACGGTCAATCACAAGTTTCTTATATAGTGCAACCGCTTTCAGGTCACGCCTTGTCAATGCAACTGATTGTTCAACTTTGTCCTCACCCTTGAGGTGACCCAAAGCTGTATCTGATGTTGCAGCAGCATACACCGCACCAACTTTTGAGTTCATAAATCTAAACGCAGTTAGGTTCTCATTGTCTAACCATGCTTTGAAGAATGTCGAAACAATCTTCTCTGGCATGATTGCAGAACCAGTGATTGCGTTTTGTGTTTTGAATGCATTCATTGCAGTTCTAACACCTGATTTGTCTGTTCCGTCTTTTGCAGCAACACGAATCGCATTCACGAACGCGTCAAACGCTTTGTCAGATGACATGTCATTCTTAACAACAACAAGATTCTGTTTTGGTGTTTGATTTCCAACCTTCGTCTTTGGTGTCGTGCCAACCTTGTTTTTGATTTCTTGTGTGTCGTTCATTTCAACAACTTCCTCTGTTTCTTCTGTGGTTTCCCCAGCAAGTTCTTCTAATATTTCAGCTTTGATTTCTTGTTTCAAAGATTCATATTCTTCTGGTGTGATTTCGTTTTCTACTTCTTCGGTTGTTTCTTCTTCAGCAGGTTCCACTTCTTCGGTTTCTTCAACTTCGGTTTCGTCGTTTTGCTTTTTAGGCATTGGGGTTTCTCCTTCGATTTCGGCGCTGAATGCGTTTGCAATCAGAACCTTTTTGTGTTGATTCAACACTTGTGTTGCCGGGTCATTTCCAACCGTCACCGGTGAAAGTGTACTAATCCAAAAGTCACCATATTTGCCATTGTCATCAACGTTGTCCACATAACCCTCTGTTGAGAATTGGAGAAATCCGTCATCGGCCAATGGTTTAATATCATTTGCGATTTGGTTATTAGTCCAAACAACTAACGCGTGTAACATTTCATTTTCGATGAATAGCCACGCCGCGCCAACTTGTTCTTTGACTTTGCCCGTGTGATCGGTGACCAACGGGATTAGATAATCACCATTTGGTTGACGGTTTTTTGCATCGATGGTTGGTAGGTCTTTGACATACACATATTCACCGGTACGCATCCGCACCTGAGCCAACATTGGGTCTTGGCTTTGGCCATCGGCCATTGTCAATCCAGATGCAGCAACAACAATGTTTGACCGGGACTGTTGAGCCTCAGACAATTGTTGAACCATATTAAGTTTTGTAACCATCACGTTTCGTTTCTGGCTTGTGACATTTGCACCAGGTGTGCCAACCATGTCAACTAATTCCCAGCATACAATATTTTGATGTCATTGTCACGCTTACAAGAAGAACATTTCACAATTGTGTTGGTTGTCCCATTCACCTCGGAAAGAAACCTGCCACACTTTTTGCACTCCGCCCTGACCTGATGACCCTTAATTCTCAACCTGGCTTTCATCATGCAGTCCTAGTGCAAGTTGATGAAACCCCATTCAACGCATACACGCCAATGGCGATATTCAAAGAAACCCCGTTGACCAAATCGTCATTGAATATGCGCACGAGGGTTGTCAACGTATTCCCGGAAACAGTATTGGTCATGCCTGTTGTCACAATCACATTTCCATACGGTAGGCCATCAACACCCACGTCAACAATTGGGTCACCACCACATGTTGTGACAACGGTGAAATCCGCAGCCCAACCAGCATCCGGCCTTTTGACCAGCGAGAAACTGAACGGGTATTGGTCTTGAAGAAATGCGATTTGGGACACATCAACATTGCGTTGTGCTTTCAACCCGGGCAAACGCCTACTAATGTTGGCCATTCTTGTTTCTAGATTGTCGGCCATTATTCTGCCACACATGTGAATGTCAGTGGTGCGCGTTGTGACAACAACGCACATTGGATTGTGTATGTTGCAGCAGAACCCCAATATTCTGTCATGCGCCAAGCATAGAGTGTTTTGCGGTCGAATGCTTTGTATTGCAAAACGATGGGAGGTCCACCAATCGTCAATGAAACAGATGCAAACAATTGTGGGAAATCGGTTTTTGCAAACGTGGCAGAAATCACAATTGGCCTATCCGTGACCGCAATGACAAACGTTTGTGCGGTTGCAACCGATGGAAAGAATCTGTCCTCACCACCGGCAAAACCAGTTTTGATTGCTTGCAATTCTTTTTTTGCAACGGCAATTTGTTGTGCTATATCAGACAAAACTAAATTCCCCCAAACTCACACCCACATATGTGACCGGTGCATTGCCACTAACATAAACTTTCAAGTCAGCACCAGAAACCAAAATTGATGCATTGCCAGAACCAGCGGTCACGTATATGTTGACGAATTTTGGGACACCATCAGCCCACACAATTGTTTTGATTTCATCATTGACCGTTGTCACCCTGGTCACCTTGCATGTCACAATGTCTGCTGGATTGGGTGGTTGGTTGGCTGTTAATGCCAACAATTCTTTTTCAATTTCTGCAATTTCTTTTGCAACGTTAGACATCTGACACCATCCCCAAAGACAAATCACAATGGCCTAGTTTGTCCACGGCAATGTCCAATTGGTTGATCCTAAGATTGACCGGCAATTCCAGTGGCAGCAACGGTTTCACCCATGCGAGGGCATCCACTGCAATGGTGTCACCCAACCACAGATCACCCCCCTGGTCATGGTCATACAACAGGAACCGGTCACCATCAATTTTGAGTGTCGGAACGGCAAACGGATTGTCAGTGTCACGGACATATGATGTGGCTTTTGCATCCAACGTTGTTTGTGATGTGATGTCTGATTCCGACGTGGCATTCTGCCAATATCCCGTATTCGCAATGGTGTCCGTGTTTTGTGCTGTCGCAAAAATTGCTGCACCCTCAGCCCCGGATGTTGATGCATACCCATTCCCAGCACCTGTCAGAAACATGTCGGAAACATAATTGTCCCATTGTGGGAAACCCAATTCTTTCACATCGTATTTGCCACCCATGTCCGGGTATGTGAACGTAACATCAGCAGACAAATCAACACCATACTTCTCGTACAATGCAATGACACCCGATGGTGTCGCATACACGTCGAATGTTCCCGTGCCTTCGGTGTTGTCTGCCCGTTCCAACAAGAAATCTTTCAATGTTTTTGGTGCATCCAACGTGTCCGAAACTACCGGCAAAACATCAGATGTTCCCAACGTCAATGGCCACATTGCGCCTTCCAAAAATGTGCGTTCCAACACCAACCCAATTTGTTCATGTGCAACGTCATTGAAGTTGTCATTGTATGTCAACGGTGGAATCAGAAATGCACCAGCGGTCAATCCGAGCCAACTCGTGAAAGTGAATTGCACCGTGGCATCAGCCGATGAACCAAAAACAAATGGTGGGGTGGATGATAGCCAACCACCCATTGATTCCCCGGAAACAACGTCAGATGTTTGTTGGACGGCTTTGATTGTGGATTTGATTGGGGTGAACATCCGTTGGACATCGAAGTTTTGTGACAAACAAAATTCTTGCAATTTCCGCAACGATATTTGGAACGTGATTTGGCCGACACCATTCCGGGAAATTGTGCCGTTGAACCCGGAAGTGATTGGGAACAAATCCCCGAGTTCCACACCATCATATGAATAATTCAGTTTCCACACTAGAATGCCCCAAGGATAGTCAAATCAACGTATCCCGGACTTGGGATTCCAGCAAACAAAGCAAACGTGTTTGTGCCATTCTGTGCAGTCAACGCACCCGAATATGTCCCTGATGGTGCTGCATCATTCACAAGAACATTTCCGAGCGTGTCAACCGTCAACACATCACCGGAACCCAACGTGCCAACATACGAGAAGAATGAACCGTTGGTCAGATTGTAGATTTGTGGGTCAATCAATTGGCCATTTGAAATGAGGGACACCGGAACAGTTGTGATTGAAACAACATCAACCGCAACGGGGTCACCCGAGCCACCAGCGTTCTCCCAAGTTTTGCCATTCGTTGTTGTCCACAAAGCACCATCCGTGTCATCCCACCGTCTGCCACCATCATCCGATTCTTGACCACCAGCAAACAATTGAACTGTCAACCCGGAATCACCAATCGGATATAGGAACGGGTCACCAAAAATAAACGAAACTTCAGCCTGTGCTCTAGCCTCAGCTTGATCTGCTTTAGCTTTGATCGGGACACTGATCGTACCATGACGCATCTGATATGAAGATTGAACTCGATCATCTGTATAGACTTCTATCGTATAGAACAACAGATTAAGGTCGCTATCTTTCGGGACAAAGAACCCTGATGCTTCACGGATCAATTCAAACAATCCCGATGTTGTCGTGTGATCTTCACGGATAGTGAACGGGGCTGTAAACGCTCGGCGTTGTACTCGTCCGCTGGTCTGATACCCGCCATCGCGACCTGAATACTCGTAGCCTGTAACATCAAGCACAGAACCGCCAGGAATAGTGGCGCTACCATCTAAAACAAAAGGCCCATAGACAGAAGCGGACAGCTCGAAAGTTTCTGAATCACTCTCACGGATAAATACAAGTCGCACACGTCACCTATTCTTTAACTGATTTCGTTGACAATCACCAACGGTACTCTTATTCCAACCGCACTAGCTGCAGACGCGAGAGCCTGTACAGTCCAAGTATGTGAACCAGCTGATGGCGTATGTGAAACAATACTTCGTATTCCCGCGCCAGGATTCTGCCCTGAAATATACGGTAAACCAATAGTCGTTAGGGGTGTCCCAACATCTACACCATCACATTGCACTTTAATACTGAAAGTTCTAGCCGCCCCAGAACTTCCATCATAAAGCCACGCCGAATAATCTATTTCAACAACTCCCCCCAAAGATGTTGCAGTGACAGTCGCATATGTAACATACGAAGCAGTGATAGTTGCAACATCCGCGCCTAAGTTTTGGCCCAGCCTGTGCGGAGCTTCAATCCATTTCCATCGCGAGCCTTGGTACACAAGCTCCGAGTCTATATCCGCTTGGTATACTCTCATCCCCTCGACGGGTGTGATCAATGCCCTTGCTGTTGCATTAGCAACAACTTGAGTTCCTAACAATGCCGGGTTCTTATAGAAATTTCCTGTCGTCACAGAACCAGCACCATATGCAATAGTGACATATCCGATGACTGATACAGATTTCAAAGTCCCTGTTGGAATCGTTGAACGTATCGTTGCCATCGATGGTGGAACTTGAGTTCCCGTTGTGGCAGGTGTACCAGCAACAACAGCATAGTCAGTAATGTCCAACCCGTTGTTCACAACCGATGTTGTGTTTGGGTCTTTGTATAATACCAACGCATCAGTCCGGGATTGACCCGGTGTTCCCGGTGCTCCACCAATGATGAACGGAACAGTGGTTGCACTTGTTCCAACAAACAATTCTGATTCACCAGCCGGGTTGCGACCAATCGCAACATCCTGAACAGTGGATGAACCACCAATCTGCAATGTCCACGATGCAGCAGATGTTGCATCAAAACCGGACAACGCACCCATAGAATACGCAGACAATTCACCAGCATCCACCACGTCAGTCACACCAACATTACCTTTTGGTGACCTGACTCTCACTTGAGTATTTGCCATTTTATTTCCCCTTTATTTTGAAACCAATTTGAATTTGAATACACACTGACAGTTGCTACTTATGATAGAATTGGCAATGTACGTTGTGGACACAGTAGAAAGATCATATACATGCCCATCATAATTACCCATCTCAACATTGACGATATTATCGACCGATATGTAGCTGGCGAATCCGAGCAAAGCATCGCCAAGAGTTACCAAGTCTCCCGAAATGTCGTCCGCAAGCGCCTTCTTGACGCGCAAATCGTAATCAGAGGAATCAAAGAGGCTAATGAACTTTTCTCTAGTCAACTCACCCCTGCTCAACATAGAGCTAAGGCGGCTAAAGCCCATGATGCCGTCAGAGGCAATAGTCAAAGCGAAGAGCATCGAACTAAGACTGCTATGACTAGAGAACGAATCACCGGCGGGAATAACAGTGTCAGCGAAAGACAAGTTCTCGAAGCACTTCAAAAGAGACGCATCGATGTCACTCCCCAAAAGGCTATCGGCAGATATAATATCGATCTTGCCCTGAACGCCGAGTCCATCGCCCTTGAAATCTTCGGCGGTGGATGGCATGCTTACGGACATCATGCCGCCCGATTCAACAAACGCAGCGAATATCTTTTCGATAGAGGCTGGACTCTTATTGTCGTTTGGGTTGACCTCAGACGTGGATTCTTCCCCGACGTTATAGCTGATTACGCTATCGGCATTAGTGAGATTCTTAGCCGCAACCCATCCGCGCGGTGTAAGCACTATGTGATTAGGGGTGACGGAAAGCTCACGGCCAAAGGCGGTAACAATCTTAACTATCGGACCTGAATAGTATGCACGTTGCACATTCTCTAAATCTGGAGTTTGCAGTACCGTGTCACCAAGTACACAGTTCGCGTGTGCATCCGGGATTGTCCCATCAGAATAGTTTGCATCCAAAAACAATGTGACATCATCCGATTCAATCAACCCACCCGGAATGAACGATGAACGAATCCCGGCCTCCGCCCCGTTCATCTTTTTGCAGAACCTGCATGGCTCATCCGAAGTGGTCTGCCATATTTTCACAATAGAACTTTGTGGCTTGTTTTTTTGCAGCCACCGTTCCACATTGTTTCCAAGATCGAGTTCACCATTCTGGTATGCGTTCTTTGTTTCTTGTTGTGCAATCAACTTGGCACGTGACCTTCCGTGTTCCACATAGAATTTCTCAAACACTTTTTTGGCCGGGTCATCCGCTGGCAACGAATTGATCTTNNATGGATTGTTCAGATAGTCCACCGAAATCTGCAATCAACCGGGACACGTCACCTGCATCAATGTCATTTGCGAGTGCAACACCGGCTTTGTTTGAACCTTCTTGCATGACACGTGTGAGTTCTTCAATGATTTGTTTGTCAATCTCACGTGTCGTCGCGTTAGTGACATTACGATCAAAGATTTCTTTTGCTAACTGTTTGAACAGATTAAGAATTTTTTTTTGAGCCGNNCCCCATTCTTCGGGAAGTTCCAACATCACTTGTGCCTGTTTTGCGGTCACACCAACCTGTTGCAATCCGACAAACGCACGGACTTGTTCCGTTTTTGTTCTTGCTTTGATTTCGAGTTCCTGGGTCAAATCGAATTGGACATCATCCCACACAAACGTGAATGGCAAAACAATTTGTTCTGTGATTCTTGCCAGCTCGTTCTCAAAAGAACTGAACATCCGCACCAGGATGGCTTGCACCCTGTCCATGAATTTGCGGTCTGCCAATTCCTGGTTCTGAAAAGTCGTTGTTGTCGCATCACCATAAATGATTGGGGACACGCCATAGTTGGATGTGATTGTTGATTCCGTGAACTCGATGATTTCTTTGATTGCAAGTTGGTTGTTTGCAGTACCAACCGGGGTGATCACAATTTTTGGTTCACCCATCCCGGCCATCATCGCATTGTCAATGACCGTTTGATATACTACCCCACCCGATTTTGATGCACCACGGTTTTTGTTCTCGTATGCCTGTTGGATTGTTGATGCCTCGTCATGTGTACGCGCATGAATGGTGACAATCAAAGATGGTGTTGCACCGTTGTCAAACAATGCACGTTGCTGTTGATTCAACCGGTCACGGATTGCAGCTTCTTGGGATGATGCACTGCCGGGTGAAACACCCGTGACACCATCATCCGGCAGAACAGAATATTTGAGTGTCAAAACATCTTCACGGTGGAACTTTTTGTTTCCCCCATTCGCACCAAAATTGACTTGCCATTCTTCATCACCTTGTGACGTGTAACCTTTGCAATCATTTGAAAGAACTGTGAACCCGGCTATGTTGTCAAAATCGAAACCGCCTTCCGGTCTGCCCGGTTCCGGTTCACCTGATGTGGTATGCCATACCAACAAACTGAATTCCGACAACGACAAAAACCCTGCAACCAAAAGATCAATGAATTGCAAATATCCCATCCGGTCATTTGGTCTTGCCATAGCATTCCAAAATGCATATGCCATTGTGACATCTGTGTCCGGGTTGTTCGCATCACCCAACCGCAAATTGCGTTTCAGTATCTCATCGGTGATTGCGCTGATCGGTGCGAAACCATTGTCGTATGCTGACCGGGAAATCATGCCGGGCATTGTGTACTGCTGCGACATGTTTGTGATTGGGACACGCACATCCCCGTTTGATGTGCCAACATTCAAAGTCTTTCGACCACGCCCAAAACCAAAGATCATTTGTACTCACTCAAAATATTTGCCATCGCTGTTTCAAGTATAACCTTCCGATGCATCCAATACCATACATACCTTAGTGCATCAATGCAATGATCATTACCACTTGGAATTTTTGATTGGAATGTGCCATCT
>CXWJ01014610.1_pt1 | contig 10120 bp, 4 predicted proteins | sample 590841 | NCBI WGS metagenome assembly CXWJ01 (sample SAMEA3498367, study PRJEB10139) | wastewater metagenome | biome: wastewater treatment plant; material: activated sludge | place: Austria | collected 2015-01-21 | reverse complement strand
CCGTCTGGGCCGGCCCAAGGCGCTGGTGGCCGTGGCCCGCAAGCTGCTCATCGCCGTCTGGCACGTGCTGACCGAGGCCACCGCCGACCGCTTCGCCACGCCGGAGCAGGTGGCCGCGGCGTTCTATGCCCTGGCCTACAAGGTGGGCGTGCGCAACCTGCCCAACGGCGTCGGCGCGCGGCAGTTTGTGCGTGACCAGCTTGACCGGTTGGGCCTGGGTGATGACATCACTCACATCCCCTGGGGTAGCAAGCGGTTTAGGTTGCCGCCGTCGAGGATGGGTGAAACGGGAGACTAGATGTAAGTTGCGGTTGTAAAGGTACAGATTTCACTTATGGCGCGAAAGCCAACCGGTTGCCGGAGGTTGTTATTTGCCACGCGAGATTGATGTCTCTTCATCACTCTCGTTAGGATCGCGCACGTAGCAGATGCCGAGATTCGGACATCACCCTATCACCAGAAACTATGACCTACCAAGATAATCGATTCCCTTGCTGCCAGGGTCGTAGGGGCCCTCCATGGACTCAAAACGAAAGTTGGTAAAACGATGTGTGCGCGCCAGGTCAAGCACTAGCTCCGTGCAGAAAGAGACGCGTGGATAGTGAAGGTGGTCACGAAAGAGTGAACTATCATCCCAAGAACCCGATACCATGCGAAACCTGGAGGGCATTGATGGCTTTGTCACCAAATACTGACATTCTGGAGCAAAACGCACTACCTCTAGGCCACTTGCCGCCAAATCAATTTTACAGCGGCCAGCTATTTCAATGCGGTGATAACGTGGCGGCTCTGTTTCGTGCAGTCTCTTAGACTTGGATCGAACCTCGCCTACATGTACCAGGTAGCTGTGGAAACTTGTGATGCCTGCCTCGCGCCAGGCGTTGACCACGGACTCGGCAACAATGAGAAATGGATAAGCCCCACAACCTAAGATGTCCGGATACCGGCTCCCACCCTCCACAACCACGTCGAACTCTCCGCTTGGATACTGAGCGACTACTCCAAACTCTGGGCAAACGCGCCGAAATATCTCTGACCTGGGGCGAATGCTTGCGGCCCAGGTGAATCCTCGAGTGTACGAGGAATTATCACTGAAACGAAAAAGCCTTATGTTCCTTGTCATGGGTAGAGTCCGCTGTTAAGCAAAGATTGAAGGAAGTCTAGCACTTCGTGACGACTTGCATTTGGATTTTCGCTTATCCAGGCAGCCCAAGCTCGTCCGTAGCGAGGTGACCAATTCTGGTGCAGTCCGGGAGGTGTTCCCTCAACCCAACGTCCAAAGGCGGCATCATTGACATTTAGCCCTCTTCCTGGCCCTGCAAAGTAATCTCTGTGCTCCCAAGGCAGATTATGGTGCGCCTGCGGATTAACCAGGTCTGATGGAGGAACGCCCAGTTGTCTTCGCAGCCCGCTGCGGTTAGTTGGAGGCCTTATGCTTCCTTGCTCTCCATCAATAGCTGCGTCAGAACCGGCATCAGCAACAGAAGCAAAGAGAAGCATTTTCACAAGCAAGTCAGCATCGCTTAACGTCGGATACCACCCTGTGCGAGCGGTCCTTATGAACGAAGCACTGTCCTCAATTGTTACTGAGACAATTTCGTTGACTGAAGCGCCATCTGCTAGACCAAGTGGTAGGGTTTGGTAATAGAGCTCAAGAAATACCTGCCCTTGGGGATTGTCGGTTGGATCATCAAGGTTTGTGTTGTCCTCCAAGTAGTCGACGAAGTTGGCTCCCCAGTTATCAGCGTCTGACAGGCAGCCCTCAAAGTAGCCATCACAATCCGACGTTGGCATATGGCCGGAAGAGTCGGTATACTGGATAGGGTTGTTGTAGGAATAGGCATACCGATTATAACTCTGCGGATTCTGGGGATCAGGAACAATACTATCCGGGCTGATAAATCGTCCAATCTCCGGCAAATAATACCGCGCATTCATGTAGATCAACCCCACATTCTGCGTCGGATAGCTGCCGGTGTTGTTGTGCTTGTGTCCGGTGAAGCCGTGACTGGTACGCGATGGATTGACCCCCGACGGCAAGGTGCGGAAGTTGCCGAACGGGTCGTAGCGGGCCAGCGAGGTGGAAATGTACGCGCCGGCGGTCGTGCTCAGCGCGGCGACATTACCCAAATGGTCGGTGTAGGTGTAGTTAAACTCGCCTGTCTGTGTACCGGTTTTGACCTGGATGGCGACAATCTGCCCCGCCACACGGTAGGTCGTGCGCACGGTATTGGCCCCGCTGCCGAATGGGTCTTCCACTTCGTAATCCGGGAAGGGCGTATAGAGGATCGTCCCGTCGTGGCGGGTCGTCATCACCCGTTGGCCGTCGGCGTCGTAGGCAAAGCTCATCGTTTGGCTGCCGGTCGTCACCGATTCCAGCCGGTTCTCTTTGTCGAAGGTGTAGAGGTGGGTGACGACGCCCGCCTTGGCCTTGGTCGCCATATTGCCGCGTGTGTCGTAGGTGAACGTCAGGTCGTCGCCGGCGTTCGTCTCGATCCCCGTCACCGCCTGTGGCCCGGCGCTGCCCGCGCCGTAGCTGTAGCTCATGTCCGGGTCGGTTCCCGACCGGTCGGTGATGTTGCCCAGCCGGTCGTAGGCGTAGGTGTAGCTGTAATCAGCCGCGCCCGCGCCACTCAGCGACGCTGTCGTCAGCCGGCTCAACTCATCACAGAAGAAACCCTGAGGCGCGGCATCAGCCTTCATTACACCCAATTGTCAGGAGAGGAACTTGGTCGTACAGATTACCTATATCCGCTGGAGCAGCAAAACGTTCAAGTTGCCGCCGTCACGGGTGGGTGAATCAACCGACTAGACGCAAGTGCGGCTGTGAAGGTTCGGTTTGCACTTATAGGACGAAAGTTAGCCGATTGCCGGAGGCTGTTGTGTGCCTGCTTGGTCGCGGGAAGGAAACATTACCCCCCTACCAAATGACCAAAGGTTTTTAACTCCTTTAGAAACTTTATTGCTTTATCCTTTTGGCAGGATAACTACGTTTTGGCAGCTTTTTCCTAAAGGATTGCTATCTTTGCTCCATCGTATGCGAATGCCCGCTCCAGGTTTTTCAGAATTCGATTCTTTTCCTGTTCCTCAATCGCTTCGCCTTCATATGGTGGTTGCCAATGGTCAATGGAATCCGAGTAGATGCCAAGCAAGACCGATCCAACTAACAGTTCGATTTCGACTACTAGATGATGATCCCCCTCACTATAGAGGAGTTTAAACCGGTCCAGGGCCTCCATCGAAAAGCCATTACGACTAAGAATAAGATTCTCCCTGGGTTTTGTGAATTCTCCAATTTTGGACATGATTCTTCAGAGTCGTGACCATGCTTTATGGGAACGATGAGATAGTTCCACCTCCCATAATGACATGATATATAATACTGGTTACATTAGGGTTGGCACCCAGTATCTGATACTCAATTTGAGCCCAAATGCTGTCGATGAACACCCCACTCTCCTGCTGAAAGACATGCACTTCGCCAGATGCTCCGCGAGCAAATTCCGCCGAGGCTCTCTCCCAAATTGGTCTTCCCGCTTGATACGAGATAGATTTTGTAAGTTGATCTAGCCGTTGACCAACAGACGTCATGTTAATCGTTACAGCATCATTGCTCTTTGCCCACATTTCAGCGGCTGCTTTGGCTGTTTCTCGCCCGGACCAGAAAACGCGGTTACCTGTTTCTTTCGCGAAGTTGAACTCATTCGTGCAATCGCTATCTGCACAAGCCACACTTCCCCCACTAGCCAGTAAAGGCCAGGCAGCCACCATGCCCTCGATAGCTATAGGTGCAAAGCCGATAGTAGCCAGACCTGCGACTGTATAAGCGGCTTCTCCAGCAGTAAATTCTGCTGGATACTGTTCCAGTAACATTGGGTCAGCCAGAACAGGGCTGTTGTCGTTATTGATATATGTGTGGTTGGGGTCAAGCTCGTCATCAAGTGTGCAGCCCCCAACGTACTCGCCACAACCTGAGTTTGCCATGTGGCCGGAGGGATCGGTATAATTGATAGGGTTGTTGTAGGAATAGGCATACCGGTTATAGCTCTGCGGATTAGTGGGATCCGGCACAATCGAATCCGGGCTAACAAACCGCCCCACTTCCGGCAGATAATACCGGGCATTCATGTAAATCAGCCCCACATTCTGCGTCGGGTAGCCACCGGTGTTGTTGTGTTTGTGCCCGGTGAAACCGTGGCTGGTACGCGATGGATTCACCCCGGATGGCGTGGTGCGGAAGTTGCCGAACGGGTCGTAACGGGCTAACGAGTTGGAAATGTACGCGCCGGCGGTCGTGCTCAGCGCGGCCACGTTGCCCAGGTGATCGGTGTAGGTGTAGTTAAACTCGCCCGTCTGCGTGCCGATCTTGAATTGAATGGCGACGATCTGCCCCGCGATGCGGTAGGTCGTGCGCGTTGTGTTCGCTCCGCTGCCCAGTGGGTCTTCCACTTCGTAATCTGGAAATGGCGTATAGAGGATCGTCCCGTCGTGGCGGGTGGTCATCACCCGTTGCCCGTCGGCGTCGTAGGCAAACGACATCGTCTGGTTGCCGGTCGTCACCGATGTCAGCAGGTTCTCTTTGTCGAAGGTGTAGAGATGGGTAACGACGCCCGCCTTGGCCTTGGTCGCCATATTGCCGCGCGTGTCGTAGGTGAACGTCAAATCGTCGCCGACGTTCTGTTCGATCCCCGTCACCGCCTGCGGCCCGGCGCTGCCCGCGCCGTAGCTATAGCTCATATACGGGTCGGTTCCCATCCGGCTGGTGATATTGCCCAGCCGGTCGTACTCATAGGTATAGCTGTAATTGGCGGCGGCCGCGCCGCTCAGCGACGCTGTCGTCAGCCGGTTCAACTCGTCATAACCGAAATGATAGGTATCCGTGCCGCTAGTGAGCTTCATCTGCATCCCAGTCAGGTGGCCGGCGGCGTCGTAGTTCCCCGCGCCGTAGAGGAAATCGGGCAACGCCCCACCTTCCGCCCCGTGGAGGATCTTGTCCAGCCGGAAGTTGCCCGTCGCCCCCAGATAACTAAACGTCGTATCATACGTCGACCCCTGCCGCCCCAGGAACACCAGTTGCCCCCGCTCGTTGTAGCCGACGTCGTCGATGAGTTGCGTCGCCCCGGCGGTCAGCGTGTTGGCCCCTTCCTTGTCATAGGCTGTCACCACCACTTCCCCGCCCGGCAGCTTGGCCTGCGTCGGCCGGTCGAGCGCGTCGTACTGGACGATTTCGTAGATGAACGTCTGGTTGTTGACCAGCCGCGTTTGCTTGAGCAGCCGCCCCCGGCTAAAGCCGTTGGCGTCATCCACTTCATAGGCGTAGGTGTCCTTGTTGTTATTGGGCGTGGCCCCCCATTTGACTTCCACCACCTGGCCGATATTGTTGGCGTCTTCCGACCCGCCGTAAATGATGCTCGCCAGATGACTCGGCGCGGGATTGGGCAGGTCAAATCTGTTCAACATCAGCGGACAGTTCTTGTCGCCGGGCGCATCATCGACCAGCCGCTGGATCGGCCGGTTGAGGTTGTCGGAGTAGAAACAGATCGCCTGGTAGCTGCCCGATAGGTTGCCCGGCGCTTGCTGCCAGCGCAGATTGCCGGCCGTGTTGTAGTCGTACGCCCAATCCCCCATATCCGGGTCGTCCATCGTCAGCTTGCGCCCCAGCCCGTCGTAGGTCATCACCGTCCGGCGCAGGAAACCACTCGGCTGGCTGTCTCTGGCCTCGCTCGTGCCCACCGCCGTCAGGTTGCCCAGCACGTCGTAGCTGTAGCGCGTGTCGGCGTAGGCGGTGTAGGGGTTGCTGCCCGTCAGTTCGCGCACCAACACCAGTCGGCCGAAGACGTCGCTCAGCCGGTTGACGGCGTGGCCGTTGCCGTCGGTGCTCGTCGTGCGCAGGAACCGGGCATGGCCGTCGACGGTGATATTCGTGGCGATGGTGTAGCCGGTGGTGGTCGTCACGCCGTCGGGCGTCGTCACGCTCGTCGCCCGGCCCAGCCGGTCGTAGGCCGTGGTCGTGTGCGGGTTATTAGCGGCATCGCACGCCAGAGACTGAAAGGCGTCGGTGTTAGCTCCTACGAAGTAGGGCGCGGTCTGGCACACCGCCAGCCCGCGGGCGTCGTAGGCCGTGGTGACGACCAGATCCTTGTTGCCCACGCCGTGGACGTTGGCGTTGTCGGTCTGGTTCTGCACCAGCCGCCCCAACCCGTCGTAGTAGGCGCGTTCGGCGCTGCGGATACCGTTCTTGTAGCTCGTCTCAACCAGCAGCGGCGACACGTGTAGCGGCGCGCTGTCATCGTAATACTCGTAGCGCACGGTGGGGTCGGTCGGCAAGTCGCCGGGCAGGGCCACCAGGCTCAACCGGCCCAGGGGGTCGTAGCGGTAGTAGGTCGAGACCAGGTTGCCGTCGGTCACCGCGTCCACCAGCCAGTGGAAGGTGACGTCGTAGTTCAGCCACTGGATCCGGCTGGTCGCGTCCGCGCCGCTGCTGACGATCTGGGTCGGCAGGCCGAGGGTGTTGCCGGTATAGGTATAGGTGGTCCGGTTCCGCTCGGTCAGGTTGTAGTTGTTGGCCCCGAAGGCAATCATATTGCTATAGGTGATGACCGCCGCCGGGACACCGTTGGTCTCGTAGGTGCGCTTTTCCAGGACGTAATCGGTGCCACTGACCCAACGCATCACGTACGTCAGCAGCGCCCGCGTGTCCAGGTCGTTGACCGCCGGTTTCGTGCTGCCGGCGTAGCGGTAGAGCGTCTCGGCGGCCTTGGCCCCGTCGCAGCCGGGGGATTTGACCGTCTCGCGGATAGGCCGGTTGATCAGCCAACTGCCGCCCGTCGTCAGGTGCTTGTAGGCATACTCGGTGCAGCGGAAGTTGCCGCCGGTCTCGTCCTTCTCCTGTTTGGTCTGCAACGCGCCGTAACTGCCGCCGGCCGGGTTGAGGGCTACATAGGTGTAGGCGACGCTGCTGCCCAGCGACGACGCCAGGGTATGGGACTCGGCCAGTAATTGGGCCAGTATATATTCGCCATCCGCGCTGTGGGCGACGTCCCAGGTGTAAACGTCTTCGGCCAATACGTTGCCGTTGTCGGGGTCGAGTTGCTGCTGTTTGTTGGTCTTGCCCAGCAGCAGATAGTCGTCGTTGCGAAATTCACTCTTCGACCGGGCGACGGTCTGCCAGCTTGAACCGCCGGTCGGCCGCTGGGTGTCGATGGTCACCTTGTCGAACCCAACCAGAGCTTCGCTTGGCGGGGCTGTGCCCATCGCGCAAGCGCTGCCGGCCGTGTCGAAGCAGGCCGCCGCCTCGCTCCGGTTGTAGACGGTTCGCGTTTGCCCTTGGGCCTGAGCGCCCTTTTTGTGGGCCACGCCATCCCACGTCTCACTCTGGGTGACGGTCTGCCAGCGCGTGCCGCCCCAGTTGGCATAGCTCAACACGGTCACCGCGCCATAGCCGTTGGCTACCTCGGTCAACAACCGGACGCAACTGCCATCGACGCAGCCGTCGCTGACGTCGCGGTTGTAGGCGAACGTCTGGAAGGGCAGAACCACCGTGCCGTTGTAACCCCAGTGGGCGATGCTGGTCAGCATCCAATACTCGACGCTGACGTCCCAGCCGACAACGTAATGCGCCCCGCCGGCGTAGGTGAAATCGTAGCGGGCGACCACCGTGTTATCTTGCTTAATGGTGATCTGCACCGGCCGGAAGACGCCGGCGGTCATCGACTTCTCTTGCCGCCGTTGATGGTAGTTGCGCAGCTCATTATTGAACAGCACGGTGGTCTGCGCCGTCCCGCCGTTGTAGTTGTAGCGGATCTCCTTGACGCCCGTGTCGACCTCGGTGCACTCCTTGCCGCCGCCGGCGATACCCGCCTCGCGGTCGCCGGGTTCGGCCCACTTCACGCCGCAAGCCGTATCGTAGACGTAATCGATCCGGTTGCCGTGGACATCGACGACGCTGTTGAGCTTCCAGTTATAGGGGGCAAAGGCCTCGTTGCGCGGCTGCGATTGGTTGCGGCTCACTTCCATCGGCCAGATGACCTGTTCGGCGTCTTCCGTCTGGCCGAAGGTGTAGGTCGTGCCGTCGGGCGTCCGCACCCGCCAAAACTCGCCGCTAACGTTGGCCGTCTCGTTCGTGCCATTGTTGTCCTCGACGTATTCGATGTACAGATCCGGCGAGCCGATGGCGTGGAACGTGCCGTAGCGGCCAGTCGTGTCCACCGGGTTAAGGTAATAGTTCATCCCGTTGAGCACCAGGGTGAAGCTATTGGCGTCATAACCCTTATTGCTCATCTCGTCGTCGGTGTAGAAATACCCGGCATGGCGGCTGTTGATCTGGGCCTGCGGCAGCCCCCAACCCGCGCCGAACCCCTGGCCCATGGCCGGGGCGCGCATCCCCTCGGCCGGCCGGCTGCTGTAGTTCAGCGTCAACTCCGGCGTCAACCCCCCGATGCCCGGCGGCAGCTCGAGGGCATATTGGTACGTCGCCGCGCCGGAGTAGGCCGACACCCCCGGCGGGTTGTAGAGCAGCCGCCACAACTCCGGCTCGGTCGTCACCTGATACGAAGAGAAGTGGCTGGTGGTGAAGGTGAGGAGACCTGTCTTAGGCTCGAACGTCGATTCAACGGCCGTCCAGTTCTCCTTCTCGCTCTGGCGGGTCGTGACGACCGGCGGGCGCTCGGCGGCCCATTCCGGGTCGATGAGGTCACTTAGATCGATCGCGACCGTCGCCGGGGCGTCGAAGCTGTCCACCACGTCGCTGTCGGCCGTGGCTTCGACGCTGAACAGCAGCAGCCGGCCCGTCTCGCCGGCGGCCTGCCGGTACTGCTCCTGCAACTGGAACGTCAGCCGGGCGTCGCTCTCGTGCCAATCGGCGGGGAAGGTGAAGCGCACCCGGCCGGCGGCGGCGTCGACCACGCTGCCTTCCTGGGCCACGGCGACCTCTTCCGGCGGCGGCGGCGGGGCGAAGAGGTCGGCCGTGGCCGTGGCCGGCGCTACGTCGTGGCCGTGGAGGGTGGCGAAGAGGGATAGCGCGCCGTCGGCCGGCCAACCCGCGACACGCGCGCGCCCTTCGATGACCCGGCTCTCCCCGGCCGCCAGGTCGCCCAGTTCTAGCCACGGCCCCTTGAAGTCATCACTCCAGGCTACGCCCGGTGTGTCGTGGAGGTGGAGGCTGACCGCCTCGATGACGACCGTCCCGGCGTTGGTGGCTGTCAATGTGACCAACGCCTCATTGCCGGGCGCTAACTCGTCCTTTGGCGCGTCGAGCTGCAAGGCCAGCCGCTTGTCGAACGGGGGAGCCGTGTCGTCGTCCTGTGTCGCCGCCGGCCTCGCCACAACCGGCAGCGAGGTAAGGAGCAGGAACAGTAAGAGGCAACGGCGAATCGTAGCGAAGCGGGCCGAAAGGTGGGGCGGGCGAGCATGAGCGAACATGATCGACTCCTCGACAATTGCCCGGTCATCCCCCTGCAAAACGCCGACAGGCACGACGCCGGGTTGGCAAACGATTGGCCGCGGGGCGGCAACCTCCAGCGGCGCACGATACCGACCAGATACCCCATCTTCCGGCCGGCGGCGTAGTGATGAATGTCACGTCTTTGAGCGACAAATGTCATCCCCATTCACCCCCATTCCCCTCTCCCCTTTGCGCAATCCCCGCCCCATCTGCTAGAATGTCCCCCAACACGGCGAAGCGCCCACGCCCTTCGCCCCCAAACGCCATGAGAACCTTCACCCGCTCCCTGGCCGCGCTGCTGATCATGCTGGCCGCCACCGTCCTCTCGGCCGCGGCCTATCAGCCCGCCGCCGATCGCGCCCCGATGGAAGACCTGATCATCCCCGCCGCCGACCTGACGGCCGACATCGAGAAGGGCACGACTATCATCGGCGGCGCGCTGGCCCCGGAACTGGCGAGCGGCGCGTCGTTCACCACGGAAGTGATCGAAGCGCCCATCCCGTTCAACGCCGTCGTGCCCCATTGGACGGGCGACAACGCCGCCGCCATCAGCCTGCAAGTGCGCACCGGCCCCGACGGCGAATCGTGGGGCGATTGGGTGGCCGTCCACGCCAATCACGACTGGATGGAGCCGGGCGAGACGGAGATCGTCGGCGAGATGGTGCTCGTGCCCCAGGC
>CXWJ01000824.1_pt2 | contig 10128 bp, 12 predicted proteins | sample 590841 | NCBI WGS metagenome assembly CXWJ01 (sample SAMEA3498367, study PRJEB10139) | wastewater metagenome | biome: wastewater treatment plant; material: activated sludge | place: Austria | collected 2015-01-21 | reverse complement strand
CGCCGCGGCGAGGCCGTCGGTCTGCTTGGGCCGAACGGCGCCGGCAAGACGACGTGCTTTTACATGATCACGGGCCTCATTCCCGTCGATACCGGCTCGATCTTCATGGACGGGCACGACATCACGGCGCTGCCGATGTACCGGCGCGCGCGGCTCGGCATCGGGTATCTGCCGCAGGAAGCGTCGATCTTCCGCGGACTGACCGTCGAGCAGAACATCATGGCTGTCGCCGAACTGGTCGAGCGCGACGCGCAGCGCCGACGCCAGTTGGTGGATGACCTTTTGGCCGAGTTTGCGATCGAACACTTGCGGCGCGCGCCCGCGCTGGCCCTTTCGGGCGGCGAGCGGCGTCGCGTCGAGATTGCGCGCGCACTCGCAACGCAGCCGTCGTTCATGCTCTTGGACGAGCCTTTCGCCGGCATCGATCCGATCGCGATCGGCGAAATCCGCAAGCTGGTGCACCATTTGAAGGAACGCGGCATCGGCGTCTTGATCACGGATCACAACGTGCGCGAAACGCTCGACATTATCGACCGCGCCTACATCATTCACGACGGCGAGGTGATGACCGAAGGCACGCCGCGCGACATCGTGTCGAACATGGACGTACGCCGCGTCTATCTCGGCGAGAAGTTTTCGTTGTAACGGTGATGGGTATGTCATGGCTCTAACGCAACGCTTGGAGCTTCGCCAGGGGCAATCCCTGGTCATGACCCCCCAATTGCAGCAGGCGATCAAGCTGCTGCAGATGTCGAACCTGGAAGTCCAGCAGTTCGTCGAGCAGGAGCTCGAGCGCAATCCGCTGCTCGAACGCGACGACGGCACCGCTTCGCGCGAGGAGCAGAAGGTCGAGGCGCCGGCGGAAGCTGAAACCGCGCTAACGTTGAGCGAGAGCGCGCCGCCCGCGGATGCAGCGGCTGCGCTCGATACCGAATACGAGAATGTCTACGCGGAAGACTCGGCCTGCGACCGGGCGGAGCCTTCCGGCGGCGATATGGGACCGTCGTCGTTCACCGACATTCGCGCATCGTCCTCGCGGTCCGATTCCGACGATGCGATGTCGCTTGAGTCCACGCTGACGCGCACCGTCAATCTTCATGACCATTTGGCAGCCCAGCTCACCGTTGTATGCACAGACGCGCGGGACCGACTGATCGGCGCCTATCTGATCGACGCAATCGACGAGTCCGGTTACCTCACGGTCGACGTGACGACCGCGGCGCAACATTTGGCGGTGCCGTTTCCCGTCGTGGAGAATGTGCTGAAGGCGATCCAGACCTTCGATCCGACCGGCGTCGGTGCGCGAACGCTAGCGGAGTGCCTCGCGCTCCAGCTCAAGGAGCGTAACCGGCTCGATCCTGCGATGCAGGCGCTGCTCGACAATCTCGATTTGCTGGCGAAGCGCGACGTGCAGGGACTGCTGCGCCTCACGCAGGTCACGAACGAAGATCTCGCCGACATGGTCGCGGAGATCAAGGAACTCACGCCGAAGCCGGGCCTCAAGTTCGGCGGCGAGCCGGTGCAACCGATCGTGCCCGACATCTACGTGCGCGAGACGAAAGGCGGCGGGTTCCAGGTGGAGCTGAACAGCGACACCCTGCCCCGCGTGCTGGTGAATTCGCGCTACTATGCGACGGTTTGCGGCAAGGACAGGCAAGCGAAGACCTACCTTACCGACTGCTTGAACAATGCGAACTGGCTTGTGCGCAGTCTTGATCAGCGCGCGCGCACAATCCTCAAAGTTGCCAGCGAGATCGTGCGCCAGCAGGATGGATTCTTCGTCGGCGGCGTCACTCATTTGCGGCCGCTGAACCTGCGCGCGATCGCGGAGGCGATCAGCATGCACGAGTCGACGGTGAGCCGTGTCACCGCGAACAAGTTCATCGCTACGCCACGGGGAACCTACGAGCTCAAGTACTTCTTCACCTCGGCCATTCAGTCGGCCGAGGGCGGCGAAGCGCATTCGGCGGAAGCCGTGCGCCACCACATCCGGGACCTCATCGACAACGAGGCGGCGGGTGCTATCCTTTCAGACGATCGAATCGTTGAAATTCTGCGCAAAACGGGGATCGACATCGCCCGGCGCACAGTTGCAAAATACCGCGAAGCAATGCGAATTCCGTCATCCGTCGAGCGCCGCCGCTTGAAGCAAGAGATGAACTTGTCGGACGGTGCCACCGTTTCGTGATTCGTGCCCTTGCATGATCGCTTCTTGCCTCCTAACTCACTTCTAGGCGTGATAAGAACCTATGCAACTTTCCATTACCGGCAAGCAGATCGATATCGGCAGCGCGCTTCGGACGTACGTCCAAGACAAAGTTTCGCAGTCGGTTGGCAAGTACTTCGACCGTCCGGTTGACGGCGCCGTCACGTTCTCACGCGACGGGCACGAGTATCGCGCGGACTGCATGGTGCACCTGGCGTCAGGGCTGCATTTGCAGGCGCAAGGGCGCTCGACCGACATCTATGCGAGTTTTGACATGGCGATGGAGCGCATGGAGAAGCGCCTGCGTCGCTACAAAGGCCGGATTCGCGACCACCATAACGGCGCTCGTTCCAGCATCGCCTCAAGCCCAGCGCGCGAGCACGTCATCGCATCGGAGACTGACGAAGGCGCCAGCGAGCCGTCAACGCTCAACCCCATTATCGTGTCGGAGAACGTGACGCAGCTGAAGACGCTCACCGTGGGCGAGGCGGTCATGCAACTCGATCTGATGGAAACACCCGCGTTGGTGTTTCGGAACAGCGCACATGGCGAGATCAATGTCGTTTACCGCCGTCCCGACGGCAACATCGGCTGGATCGATCCTGCCGCTGTCAAACGCTGAACCTGTAGCGCGACACGCGTACATGCAGATTTCCGACATCCTGGCACCGCAAGCCGTCTTTCAACGGGTCAAGGCGCCGACAAAAAAAAAGCTGATCACCGAGATCGCCGGATTTGCCGCGACAACGGCGGGGCTCGACGCGGACAAGGTGTTCGAAGCGCTGTGGCAGCGCGAGATGCTCGGCTCTACCGGTATGGGACATGGGATCGCCATCCCGCATGCGCGGTTAGCGAAGCTGGAGAAGATCGTCGGTTTGTTCGTGCACTTGGAGGAGCCGATCGACTTCGAGGCGATCGACTCGGCGCCCGTCGATCTGGTGTTCGCGTTGCTGACACCTTTGGATGCGGGTGCGGACCATTTGAAGGCGCTGGCTCGGATCTCACGCCTGATGCGAAACGAGGCGGTTTGTGAGAAGCTTCGTGCCGCGAGCGACCGGTCGCAGATCTATGCCCTGTTGACGGAACCGACGGCCGGCGTTCACGCGGCCTGATAGATCTATCTGTTCGAGGAGTTAGCCATGGCCGGGCTCATGCGCCCGGCCACGAAGGCTGTGCTAGTGGACGCTCACAGGTTCCAGTTCGTGCTGGCGAGCGGCCACGAAGGCCATATCGCGGCTGTCCACGACCGCAACGCGGCGACCATCGGCTGCATGCAGCGCGAAAAACTTCTGGCTTGGCGGGATCGGCGCATCGACCGGGATCACGCCCGAGCCCTTCAACTCAGCGACCGCCACTTCGCGCACGTAGACGGTGTTCGGCCCGATGATCCGGGCGATCTCGTCTGGACTCAATTCATGCGGGTGACCGCTGAACTCCTTTGTCACCATCGACATTGTCGTTACTCCTTCAAGCCGTCGCTTCGGCCCCTACCTGGCAACCGATGTAGCAACGCTTCGTGGCATTTATGTGGGTGTTAACCAGCAGAAATGGAATAGGCGCCGCTCTCACCCCAATGTGATGGGAATCTGACGAATTTTGGGGGTTAGCACGCAGCGTTTCATTTCGATCCGCAGCAAACCGTTGGTCAACGTCGCGCTTTCGACTTCCAGGTTTTCGGCCAAGAGAAAGCCGCGCTGGAAGGCGCGTGTCGCGATCCCTTTGTGTAGGTAGGTCCTACCCTCCGGCGGTTGTGTGCGCTCGCCCCTGACGGCGAGTTCGCGCCCGGTGAGTGTGATTGACAGTTGTTCGGGGGCGAAGCCCGCGACCGCCAACGTGAGGCGCAGGCGGTCTTCGGCAGGCTCCTCGACGTTGATAGGCGGGTAAGCGTCGGCGCGGGCCAGGCGTTCGACCAGACGCTCGACTTCGTCGAATCCCAGGCAGTGGGGGTGACCGAAGGGGCCGACGCGCGACATGGGGCGTACTCCACGCTATATCAGCGCGAAAGGACTGCCCTCCCCGCCACCCTGGATTTGGGCGAGACGCGGCCCCGAATCAAGCCGTCCCGCCCCTGCCCCCGATGACCCTGAACGAGATTGAGCCCTTTGCGCTGTTCGACGACGCCACCTGGCCGAACCGGGGAGCGCTGCTCGTCCACGGCGTGGAGGGGCTGGTCGAGGCCCGGGAGGCGGCGGAGGTTGCTCCGGCGCTTGCCGCACTGGACGACGCTGTCGGCCGCGGCCTGATCGCGGCGGGGTACTGGGCGTACGAACTGGGGTACGTTTTCGAGCCTCGGCTCGCGGGGTTGCTGCCGCAGACCGAGCGGCCGCTGTTGCGGTTTCATTTGTTCCGCGCGCACGAACGGCTTAGTGCGCGCTCGCGTACGCGTTGGCTGATGGATCGTGCGCGCGGGGTGCAGGTTTCGGGCGAGGTCTCGGCGGCTCTGACGGCGGAGGCGCATCGCGCGAAGCTGGAGCGGGTGCGGCGGCTGATTGGCGACGGCGACGTCTATCAGGTCAATCTGACGTTTAAGCTCCGAACCGGCGGTGGCGATCCCTTCGCGACGTATCTGGCGCTGCGGGAGAAGTCGCGCGCCGGGGCGTGCGCGTTCCTGCGCTTTGCCGACGAAGATGTGCTTTCATTTTCGCCGGAACAGTTCTTCGCGATCGACGAGCGGCGGATCACAGCGCGGCCGATGAAAGGGACTGTCGGGCGTGCGCCGGATGTGGCGAGCGACGAGCGCCGGCGGCAGGACCTCGTTGCCGACGAAAAGCAGCGCGCCGAGAATCTGATGATTGTCGATCTGTTGCGGAACGATCTTGCGCGCGTGGCGGAGACGGGAAGTGTGCGGGTGAGCGATCTCTTCACCGTCGAGACCTATCCGCGCTTTCACACCCTGACCTCCGGCATCGAAGCGACGTTGAAGGATGCGCCGTCGCTTGCGCGGTTGTTGCCGGCCCTGTTTCCGTGCGGGTCGGTCACGGGGGCGCCGAAGATTCGCGCGATGGAGATCATTCGCGAAGTCGAGGAAGAGCCCCGCGGCGTCTACTGCGGCGCGGTCGGCTTTGCGATGTGCGAGAAGATGGCGTTCAACGTCGCCATTCGCACGCTCACTCTTAGCGATGGTCGAGCCGAGATGGGCGTCGGTGGGGGGATCGTGTGGGACAGCGAGCCCGATTCCGAATATGCGGAATGCCTGTTGAAAGCGCGCTTTCTCATCGACGCCGAGGAGACGTTCCGGCTGATCGAGACAATGCGCTGGAGCACCGATGGCGGCTTCTATCTGCTTGAACGGCATTTGCGGCGGCTGAGCGTCTCTGCCCGCTATTTCGGCTTTCAGTTTGACGATGGTGCGATCAAGAGAGCGCTCGCCGCGGCCGTTGGAGACCGCAAGGGTTTGCAGCGGGTGCGGCTGACGCTGGGCGTGCGTGGCGACACGCAGGTCGAAGCGGCACCGTTTCCGTTGCCCGAGCCCGGAGCTGCATGGCGTTATACGTTCGCGCCGGTCCCGGTGAATTCCGCCGATTGGCGCGTCCATCACAAGACGACTCAACGCGCGTTCTACGACGAGGCGCTTGCCGCCGCCGAAGGGTGCGATGAAGTCGTGTTCGTGAACGAGCGCGGCGAGGTAACGGAGGGAAGCCGGACGAACTTGTTCGTAGAGCGCGATGGAGTTTGGCTGACACCGCCGCTGTCGTCGGGCTTGCTGGACGGGTGCCTGAGGCGAGAGCTGATCGAGAATGGGCCGCAGCGCGTGGTGGAGAGCGTGCTGCGGCCCGCAGAGCTTGAGGGGGGCAAGGTCTGGTTCGGCAATGCGGTGCGTGGCCTCATCCCGGGACGGATCCTCAAGGATGCGCGCGGCGCCGCCGATTCCGTTTGCTTACGTGCTTGAGGGCGCAAGCGCGCAGACGCTGACGGTGCGGTCATTCAAAGCATTGGCGCCGTCGCGGGCCGCGGCCTGGGCGTTTAGTCCTTGCGACAGCAGACTTGCGACGTAGGACGCGAGCAGCGCGATCACGACGACGATATAGGTCCAATCTCTGAGGGTGACGTAGGCAGTCATTTGAGGGCTCCTTGAAATTCCGACGCTCGCAGCGTCGCAAAGCCGCGTTTGGAGAACCAATACCGGTTGTCTTCCTTGACGATACGGCAGGGCTATTGGGAAAAATCGCGGATTGCCGCGGCGCGGGCGATCCGGTAACCCATCTACCTCAGCGCTTCGAGGGGGCTAGATGCTTCGTAGTTGGTACGATTGGGTGATCCGGATGTCGGAACACCCGAAGTCGCTTTGGGCGCTTGCAGGCGTGTCGTTCGCCGAGAGTTCGTTCTTCCCGATCCCGCCCGACATCATGCTCATTCCCATGGTGATCGCGCAGCGCGCGAAGGCGTGGCTTCTTGCGGGCGTGTGTACGATCGCGTCGGTGGTTGGCGGCTTCTTTGGCTACGCGATCGGCTACTTCTTCTTCGAGACGCTCGGCAAGTGGGTCATCGATCTCTACGGGCTGCAGGGCGGGTTTGCGGATTTTCAGCAGCAATTCAACGAGTACGGGCTTTGGATCATCCTCGTCAAAGGGCTGACGCCAATCCCCTATAAGCTCGTCACGATCGCGAGCGGGGCCGCGCATTTCGACCTGCTGACATTCGGCTTGGCCTCGCTCGTTACGCGTGGCGGGCGGTTCTACCTCGTCGCGGGCTTGCTCTACCTCATCGGTCAGCCCGCGCGCACGTTCGTGGAGAAGCACTTGACGTTGGTGACGACGGCTTTCGCCGTCATCATCGTGGCGGGCTTCGTGGCGGTGGCTTACCTCTAGATGCGGATGATGCCTTCGAGGTAAGGCGCGACCTTGCCTTTCAGGATCACGCGTTCGCCCTGTTCTTCGCAGTGGAGTGTGCCGCCGCGCTGGCTGATTTGACGGGCGAGCAGCTTGGCCTTGCCGAGGCGCTTGGCCCAGAACGGGACCAGCCCCGCGTGGGCCGAGCCGGTGACGGGGTCTTCGAGGACGCCTTTGCCGGGGGCGAAGAAGCGGGAGACGAAGTCGAAGCCCAGATCGGTGCCGGGCGCGGTTACGACCAGGCATTCCTCGTCGAACTCTTCCAGCGTGTCGGCAACCGCGTCGGCGTCGATGTCGGCGAGTTCGTCGGCTGTCTTGAACAGCGCGATCGTATAGTTCGCCTTCACGATCTCCGTCGGCGTGACATCGAGTGCCTCTTCCAGTGCCTCACGATAATCCTCGGCGTCCGGGTGGGGGGCCGCTTTGTACGCGGGTAGAGCCATGACAAGCAGGCCCGCGTCACCCTTCTCGACGGTCAGGACACCGCTCTTCGTCGAGAAGTCCACGCGGGTAAGGCTGGGCACCAGGTGGGTGAAGATCACGTGGGCGCTGGCCAACGTGGCATGGCCGCAGAGCGGCACTTCGACTTCCGGCGTGAACCAGCGTAGGTCGTACTTGCCCGCGCCCGTCGAAACGAAGAACGCGGTTTCAGCGAGATTGTTCTCGGCGGCAATCGCTTGCATCTGCTCGTCCGTGAGCCAATGCGTGAGCGGCACGACGGCGGCGGGGTTGCCTTCGAAAGGTTTATCGGCGAAGGCATCGACTTGCCAGAGCTTCAGTTCCATTGGTCATTCCTCCGTGAACGGACGAACCGTGTGTGCGTGGTTGAGCGGCCCGTGGCCCTGCCCCAGTCCCGGCGCTGTCTCGATCGCGCGACGCACATAGTGCCTTGCGCGGGTGATCGAATCGACGGCGCTCAGATGTTGAGCGAATCCTGTTGCGACGGCGGATGCAAGCGTGCAGCCGGTGCCGTGGGTGTGGCGCGTTGCGATGCGGGGGCCATGCCACTCATGCGTGCCGTCGGGGCCTGCGTAGAGGTCGACGATTTCGTCACCGGGAAGATGGCCGCCTTTGAGCAGCACGGCTTTGGGCCCCAGATCGAGCAGATGTTTCAGTGCGTCGCGCATCGCTTCGGGCGTTGCGATCGTGCGGCCGGTGAGCGCTTCGGCTTCCGGCAGGTTCGGCGTGATCAGCGCCGCGCGCGGCAGGACGTGGCGCTTGAGCGCTGCAACCGCATCGTATTCGAGCAGTGCGGCGCCGCCCTTCGCGACCATCACAGGGTCGACGATCAGCGGCATCCGGTTGTTCCGCAGCGCGGCCATCACTGCTTCGATCACGGCGGCGGTCGCGAGCATGCCCGTCTTGATCGCGTCGGCGCCGATGTCATCGAGCACGGTCGTGATCTGGCCGCGCACGATATCGAGCGGAATCGGGTGGATGCCGGTCACGCCTTGCGTGTTCTGCACGGTGATGGCCGTGACAGCGGTTGCGGCGTAGCCGCCGAGGGCGGTTACAGTCTTTATGTCGGCCTGAATTCCAGCGCCGCCGCCGGAGTCAGACCCAGCGACGATCAGAACGCGGCCGTGCATGCGTGTGGGCTGCATGCAGTCAATCTAGTCGCGCGCCTGCGCGTTGGCGAGTTCGTGTTTGGCGCACAGGATGATACGAAGGAACAAGAGAGGTTCACACAATGAAACAATGCAACAATGAGGCGCCCTCGGCGCGCGGGAGCGCGCCCATCGTTTCGTTGTTTCATTGCGTGAAATGACTTAGGCGACGCAGGCTTTTTCCAGGACCTTTACGATGTCGCCGACGACGGTCGTGACCAGTTTCTCGTCGTCGCCTTCGGCCATCACGCGGATCAGCGGTTCGGTGCCGGATTTGCGGATGAGAAGGCGNNAGGTGGGCAGCTTCGCTCGCCTTCTGGCCGGTTTCGGCGATGACGGCGAGAACTTGGAGGGCGGCGATCAGGCCGTCGCCCGTGGTCGAAAAGTCGTTCAGGACGACGTGGCCGGATTGCTCACCGCCAATGTTGAAGCCCTTGTCGCGCATGTGTTCGACGACGTAGCGGTCGCCGACCGCCGTGCGTTCGAGCGAGAGGCCCATCGCGCGGACGTAGCGTTCGAGGGCGAGGTTCGACATGACAGTCGCGACGATGCCGCCGCCTTTTAGCGTGCCGGCTTTGCTCCAGGAGCGGGCGATCAGCGCGAGGATCTGGTCACCGTCGATGATCTGACCCTTCTCGTCGGCCAAGACGACGCGGTCGGCGTCTCCGTCGAGGGCGATGCCCAGGTCGGCGCGGCTTTCTTTTACTTTGGCGCACATCGCGTCAGGCGAGGTCGAGCCGCACTTGTTGTTGATATTGAACCCGTTCGGTTCAATGCCGATCTTGATGACTTCAGCGCCCAGCTCCCAGAGCACTTCCGGTGCCACGCGGTAGGCGGCGCCGTTCGCGCAGTCGAGTACGATGCGCAAGCCGTCGAGGCGCAAGTGAGCGGGGAACGTGCGTTTGGCGAATTCGATGTAGCGGGCCTGCGCGTCGTCGATGCGCTTGGCGCGACCCAGATCGGCAGGGGCGGCCAGATGGTCGGCGAGGCCGTTGTCCATCATCCGCTCTATTTCGATCTCGACGTCGTCGGAGAGTTTGTATCCGTCGGGACCGAACAGCTTGATGCCATTGTCTTCGAACGCATTGTGCGAGGCAGAGATCATCACGCCCAAATCGGCGCGCAGCGAGCGCGTGAGCATNNCTCGATCATGTAGCCGGAGAGGCGCGTGTCCTTGCCGATGACAACGCGGTGGCGGTGCTCGCCGCGCGTGAAATAACGGCCCGCGGCCATGCCAACGCGCAGCGCGGTTTCAGCGGTCATCGGTGCGGTGTTCGCTTTGCCGCGAATCCCGTCGGTTCCGAAGTACTTCCGGCTCATTTAGTCCCCTCAGTCAGTACGCGGAACGTAGCACGAAATGCTGACGAACCCGAAAGCGCCGCCTCACAAATTGTTAAGGTTTTTGACGGGATTCGAGCGCCGCCCACACGGAAAGGGCGTGGCGCAAGGCGGCTACGTCGTGCGTGCGCAGATAGTCGGCGCCACG
>CXWJ01003723.1_pt1 | contig 10135 bp, 10 predicted proteins | sample 590841 | NCBI WGS metagenome assembly CXWJ01 (sample SAMEA3498367, study PRJEB10139) | wastewater metagenome | biome: wastewater treatment plant; material: activated sludge | place: Austria | collected 2015-01-21 | reverse complement strand
CGCGAGAGCAACGCCATCTCGCCCAGCACATCGCCTGGATTCCGCACGTCAATTTTGATCACCGATTGCCCCGATTGTTTTGTGACTTCAAACTCGCCCTTCACGACCACGAACGCCGCATCGCCCGTGTCGCCTTGCTTCATCAGAAACTCACCCGCGCGTAAAGAGACAGGCTTGGCATTATCCATGAGTTGTTGCAACTCGGAGTCGGACAAGCCTTGAAAGAGAGGTGACTTGCGGAGGTCTTGGAGGTTCATTTCATTTATACATCGGTGGTCGAGTAGCGACAAACGAAGTGAGGAGCGTATCGAGACTACCAGTTTCAAGAAAGCAATTGTTTGCAGGTTACTAGTGGTTTCGACTGCTTGCGCTCAACCACCGTGTTTACTTGTTTCCTTGTTTACCTGTCTACAACGACTTCAAATACTCCTTCATCAACGCGTACGCGATCGCGCCCTCTCCAACCGCAGAGGCGACGCGGTGACTCGTTCCATACCGCACATCGCCTGCCGCGAAGATGCCGGGGGTGGAAGTCTCCAAAAGAAACGGATCCCGTTCGAGGGTCCAGTTTGGAGGCGGGTTTTTATCTTTCATCAAATCGGGTCCTGTGAACACATATCCTTTTTCACTGCGTATCACCAAATCCGCGACTAGCTGGCTTTGCGGACGCACGCCGATAAAAACAAATAATGCCGAAGCGTCGAATGTTTTTATTTCATCACTCTTTGTATTTTTGATGACGATCCCTTCGAGCGCGGCGCTTCCCCTCACTTCAAGCAGATCGGTGTCGGTGAGAATTTCGATCTTCGCGTTGCTTTGCATCGCGTCCACGAGATGTTTCGACGCGGTGGGTTCGTGCCCGCGCACCAACACCGTGACCTTGCGCGCGAATTGACTCAAATAGATCGCGCCCTGCGCCGCCGAGTTCGCGCCGCCCACAACGAACACGTCGCCGTCTTTGTAATTCATCGCCTCGGTGTATGCCGCGCCGTAATAAATTCCCGCGCCTGTGAGCGCGTCCGCGCCTGGCATCTTCAACGTGTGGAACGATGCGCCCGTCGCGATCAACACCGCATGACAGGATATCTCAGCCCCATCTTTTAACTGGACGATTCGATACGCCTCATTCACGACGATTTGGCTTGCCTCCTGCGCCGACAGAATCTCCACCCCGAACTTTTTCGCCTGCGTGACCGCACGGCGCGTGAGGTCGTCGCCAGAAATTCCCGTTGGAAAGCCGAGATAATTTTCGATTCTTGGGCTTGAGCCTGCCTGCCCGCCTGGCGCGGCTTTCTCGATCACCAAACATTTGTATCCCTCTGAACCCGCATACACCGCCGCGGCGAGACCCGCAGGTCCACTACCGATGATGATGATATCGTAAAACGGAAGCCCTGCTTGTGTTTGTAAACCGACTTTGTCGGCGAGTTCTTTTAGATCAGGCTCGACCAATGTTTTCCCATCGGGAAAAAAGATGACGGGAAGTTTTGTTTCAGCCGAAACGCCCTCGACCAATTTCTGCGCGTTGGAATCTTTTTCGATATCCAGCCATTGATACGGGATTTGATGTCGCGTGAGAAAATCTTTTACTTGATGGCTCGAAAGCGACCACAATGTTCCCGCCACTCGAATACCCTCATACGGCAATCGGATGTGCGCCTTCCAATCTTCAAGCAGTTCATCCAAAATCGGGTAGAGTTTCTCGTGCGGCGGATGCCACGGCTTCATCAAATAGTAATCGAGCCGCACTTCGTTGATCGAGTCAATCGCGGCTTGGGTGTCGGCGTAGGCGGTGAGCAGAACGCGTTTCGCTTGTGGATAGGTCTTCATCGCTTCCGCGAGAAATTCAACGCCGCTCATTTCGGGCATACGCTGGTCAACCAAAAACAGCGCGACGGTCTCATTGCGCTGTTCCATTTTCTTCAAATAATCGAGTGCCGCTTTGCCCGAGTTGATGGGGAGGATGCGATAGTCCTGCCCGTACTGCGAGCGCAAGTCACGTTCGATGGAATTCAAAACGGAGGTATCATCGTCTATCGAAAAAATGACTGGCTTGGGCATGAAGCGGATTTTATCATCAAAGAAAACATCCGAAGGCTCACTAGCCTTCGGATGTTTAGGAGTTTCATGCAGGTTGTGCCAACCTCAAATTGACAGCAATCAGCGGAAGAACCTGATCTGCAAATTTCTCTGCGGAGGGTTTCTTTTTGTTCTTATCATGACTCCATTGCAAGACCAGTCCATAAATTGCCCAACTTGCGGCGGTGGCGGCAGTTTTGGCGTCCACGTCTGAATCATCCTGTTCGAGCCACACTTGTAACAATCCCTGCAATTGATTTTTCACTTGTGCCTCCACAAGCGACTCAAATTGCAGGCTCGACGGTTTGCAATGTGAGTTGGCATTTGAAACGAACTCGCAAACCGTAACGATCAACGTTTTCAAATTTTCATCGCTGTAGTGGCAGGCATCCAGCATTCGCTTTTCGATCTCCTGCCGAAACATCTGGCTGATGCTGTGATCGAGCAGGGCGTATTTATCGGGGAAATGTGCATAAAACGTGGCGCGGTTGATGCCCGCCTTTTCGGTAATATCCTGCACCGAGACGGACTGGAATCCTTTTTCGGGGAGGATTTCCATAAAGGCGTTCAGGATCAGGCTTCGGGTCCGTTTGACGCGGGGGTCTTGTTTTTCATCCTGCAAAGTAGACAACATTTTCGCTCCAGTGTTGTTTATCCAACAAATCAAAATCTTTGTTGGTTGACTTTCATGGGAAGATTGGTAAACTACACAACATCTGTTGTTTAGAACACAACTGTATCTTATCACAAAACTCAAGGAGAAGTCAAGATGAATATCGCATTATGGATTGCACAAGGATTGTTAGCCGCCATGTTTTTGATGGCAGGTGTGATGAAAACATTCCAGACTGCCAAAGCTAAGGAACAACTGCCCTGGGCAAAGAATCGCTCAGACGGATTCGTCCGCTTCGTTGGGACCTCGGAATTGCTCGGCGCCCTGGGGCTGATTCTGCCGCTGGCAACGGGCATTTTGCCCAGGCTGACGGTTCTCGCCGCAATTGGTTTGATCATTATCCAATTGCTGGCGATCTTCACAGAGCACCTGCCGAAGAAGGAATACAATGTGATTCCCGTCAATGTAGTTCTGCTCGCGTTGGCGGCATTTGTTGCCTTTGGTCGCTGGCCGATTTTTTCATAATAAAGGATTTTCATGTTAACGAAAGATATTACAATCACCCCCATTGAAGAATTTGTCGAACTGGCAACTGACCAGCAAATCGAGCGGACTGCAAAGGCGCTCGAAGTCAATGGCATCAAAACGTTGGTTGCTGAAAACACGGCTGATGCAAAACGCCTGTTCTTTGAACTGGTTCCCGAAGGAGCGGAGGTGTTTCTCGGTTCTTCTGTAACGCTCGAAACACTGGGCATTACAAACGAGATTGATGGATCGGGGCGTTTTGATGCACTGCGTCCGAAGATGTTTGCCATGAATCGCGAGACTCAAGGTCGTGAAATCCGCAAAATGGTCAGCGCGCCCGATTATGCCGCGGGCAGTGTTCAGGCGGTGACGGAAGATGGTCACGTCCTGATCGTATCCAATACGGGCAGTCAACTTGGACCTTATGCTTCTGGCGCAGGCCGAGTCATCTGGATTGTAGGCTCTCAAAAAATTGTGAAGGATTTGAATGAGGGATTTCGCCGCATCCAGGAACACGTTCTGCCTCTTGAAGAACAACATATGCAGGAACTGTATAAAGCCAGCACCGCCGTCAATAAAGTATTGATCATCAACAAGGAAATCCGCCCGAGCCGAATCACGATGATTATCGTCAAGGAAGAAATAGGTTTCTAAAGCGATTAAACCGTACGAAAAGCGGGTAATGTTGATGTCGTCTAATTGACCGTGTCAATGTTGCCCGCCTATGTTATAAAGAGAAGAAATGACCCAAACACTAAACGAAACAAAATCAGAATTTTCCATCAATCCCAAAACGCAAATGGGGCATATTTCGCTCACGGTGGCGAATCTCGACAACCAACTCGAGTTCTATCAAAAGGCGATGGGATTCAAACTGCACTGGCGCGACGGAAACAAAGCAGGACTCGGCGCGGGCGGCAAGGATCTGCTCTTGCTCACCGAAGAATCTAACGTGAAGAAATATCGCGGCGTGACGGGGTTGTATCACGTCGCGTATCTGTTTCCGAATCGCCGCGAGTTGGCGATCGCCGTCGGTCGCCTGTTCGCGTTGAAATATCCCAACTCGCCGACCGATCACATTATGACAAAGACGACATATCTCGATGACCTTGAACACAACGGCATCGAGTTATATTGCGAATCGCCCGAAGACGGCTCATGGACGTTCAAAGAAGGCAAGTTCGAGACGTATCGCAAGGACGGCTCATGGAGCGACGGGCGCGAGGCGCTGGATGTGGACGCGCTGTTCGAAAACTTGAATGAGGGCGATAAACTCGACGCGCCCATCCCGCCCGACGCGCGAATCGGTCACGTCCATTTGCACGTGCGCGATGTGGATGAAGCGGTGGACTTTTATCACGGCGTCATCGGCTTCGATATCACGGGCGTTGCGAAACCTTTCCAAATGGGATTCGTTTCCGCGGGCGGATATCATCACCACCTCGGACTCAACACCTGGCAAGGACGCGGCGCCCCGCCTCCGCCGCCCGATGCGGTGGGTCTGCGCCATTTCACGATTGACCTGCCAAATCAACAGGCGTATGATGAAGTCATTGCACGCGTGGACAAGGCTGGCATCTCGTCGAATCAAACCGATGATGGGTTGTTGATCTACGATCCCTCGCAGAATGGCGTTGTGTTGACTGTAAAAAAGTGACTGTCACGTTAAATGTGACAGTCACTTCGCTAGAGTTTGTATTGACTGTAGCAAAATAAGGCGGACTACCAATCCGCCCCACGAAATATAAAACATCCGAAGTCTTTGCGGCTTCGGATGTTTTGATTCTATTTCAATACTTTAACTACATTTCTTCCACTCACCCCGCTGACCCCACCTCCTCCATGGACTCCGCTTCCGCATAAATATAAATTATCAATCGGCGTTTTGTGATTTGACCAGCTGGGGATGGGGCGCATGAATAAAAATTGATCGAGCATGAGTTGTCCGTGATTGATGTCGCCTTCGGTGAGACCGTAGGTGGATTCTAAATCAAGAGGCGTGATGACATGAGAATTAGAGATTAGAGAATTGAGATTGGGGAAGTATTCGTTCAGTGTCTCTATCGCAATTTTTTCAACCTTTCCACTTTCTACTTTCCACTCGCTATTTTTCAATTTGTATGGAGCGAATTGAAAATGGATCGAAACCACATTCCCCGATGTTGTGACTTCAAGATAGGGTTTTTTAGAAATTTCGCCGTATTTCGCCGCGTCATAAGCGCGTTCAAGGTATTTGACGGATGGTGCAACTGTCAATGTGCCTTCTGGAATTCCATGATTTCCATTCGTTTGTAAATGAATCTTCGCTACTGAACCACGCATTTTGATAGATTGTGTGTGCCAGACAAATTCAGGAGGTAAATCTTGCGCGCCGACGAGTTTCAGTAAAGTATGTTTCGGGTCTGCGGATGAAAGAATCAGGTCCGCAGAAATTTCCTCACCATTTGCCAAAATTACACTTTTTGCCACTTGATTTTCTATGCCGATGCTTATTACTTCTGCTTCAGTTCTAATTTCTCCACCAAAAGATTTAACTGCGTTTGCCAAAGCGTTTGTAATTTCACTTGCTTTCCCAACATTGACATTTGCTAATCCGCCGCGATTTAACCAATTATGAATTAACGTATATCCCGTCCCAGCGGACATGGGTCCAAGCGTGGAGCCGTGAATCGCTACCGAGATAATCGCGGCTCGGACAATTTCTGACTCGAAATATTCTTCCACCAACTCCTGTGCAGACATGGGCAATGCTCGAATAAAGTTAAGCATGTCTTTTTTGCCAGCCAGGCGCAGTTCGAGACCTAATTCCAGTAATCCATAACCATCGCGGAGATTCAAATTCTTTGGCAAGCGCGGCATGATAGTGGCGTACGCCGCATCTAAAATGCTGGCGGCTTTATCCATAAAGCGGACGAATTCATTCCAGCGAGAGGCGTCCCTCTCGGAGAATTGTTTAATGGATTCTGCCGCTTTCGTTGGATCGGAATCGAGAATTAGAGAATTGGAATCGGGCAGAAGGGAAATAAAAGGTTGGGGAGCAGAGTCAAGTTGAAGTCCGAATGAAGCGAGTTTCAAATCCTGGATAATGTCGGGACGGAGAGCCCCGCCTGTTTGCACAGAATCAACCGTGAAATTTTCGCCAAAGGATTCGGTCACAACCGAACCACCGACGATGGAACGGCGTTCAAAGACTAAAACTTTTTTACCCTGTTTGGCAAGATACGCGGCAGCGACTAAGCCGTTATGTCCCGCGCCGATGATGATGGTGTCGTAATGAGTTTGTGTCATAAATGATTCCTTATTCGGATTATAATTTACTCGTGAATTGAACGAATGTCAGCCGTGACTGGCAGGAGGTCAAAATGGATATTTCTGTTGTGGAAAAAGTGATTGAACAATTGAAATCTCTGCCGCAGGAACTACAGTGGCGGATGCTGGAGTTTACGCGCGCATTGGCAGTCTCCGCGCCGCAGGGTGTTGCGGGCGCGCAACTGCTTCGCTTTGCAGGGACAATTCCAATGGATGATGTGAAAGTCATGCGAGAAACCATTGAACAGGGCTGTGAGCAGGTGGATGCGAAAAATCTGGAATGAGATAAGAGCATGGATGTGACCTATCAACTGCAAGGCGTTCTCTTTGAATGGGACGAGAACAAGGCGCAAACCAACATTCAAAAACATGGCGTGACCTTCGAAGAAGCCGCCGAAGTTTTCTTTGATCCCTTTTACCAGACAGGCGATGCGTCGGTGGACAAAAGCGAAGTGCGTGATTTCATTATCGGGTATACTTTCTCACAGCGTCTTTTACTAGCTGTGTACACAGATCGCGGCGACCGAACTCGAATTATCTCTGCCCGTCCCGCGACTCGTCCTGAAAGGATCGTTTATGAAAAAGCAAACTGAACAACCACTAAAAACCGAAGAAGGCTTTGACCTGAAACTCCGTTCAAGGGACAGCAAACCCGTTACGATTCACATTCCTGCGGACACCTTGGCGTCGCTCGAAAAAATCGCCGTAGGGAGGGATATGTCTGTGGAAGCCCTACTCAAGGTGTATATCGGGCAATCCATGAGACAGGATTTGGCGAAACTCTCTGCAAACCGTGTGCTGGAGAAAACTGCACAAGTTCTCAAGCAACATATTCAATCGGAAGAAGAGGTCTCGGCGATATTGAAGGAAATACGAGTCGAGACGGTTTCATAATCAATTACCAAGCCTCTGTGAAAACGGAGGCTTTATTTTTGTCGTGTCGGGCTGAAGCCCTGCCTCAGTTCGTGGAAGTTGGCTAAAGCCGACTCGTTGTGCCAGCCCGAAGGGCTTCCATGCGCTGAGCAGTGGGCTTTACGTGTGCCCTTTAGGGTAGCCCCGCGATTCTCTGCCCCGCGCCGATGATGATGGTGTTGTAGTGATTAGTTGTCATGAAAGATTCCTTGATTTATCCAAGTCTTGTTTTGAGCGTTTCATCCTAAAGCCAATAGTGCCTACCGCAATGATTCCTGTTAGCGCACTTACCCCTAGCGTACCCATTAAGGTAAACGCGTCTTGTGTTCGAGTCCAAACTTCCAAGTCTCCATTATCAAAGAGAACATAACATTTCGTTGAGTCGGCAAGCGCATGAGCAAAACTGACGCCACTGCTATCTATTATTTTCCTGAAAGATAATCGTTTTCGCCAATCCGAACACTGTTTAGGTTCTCTGCCCCAAAAAGGTTCTTTATGATCTTCCAACATTTCCCACTTGTTATTAATAAGTTGAAAGACCTTATTTTGAGTGGTGATTACCACTATTGGGGAGTCTGCATATCCATCTCGTTTTTTGATTTCTGAAATGACATTCCCGCTTGGCAGTGATGGAATGGGCAACCATTCATTATGAAAAACAGAATATATATTTCCCGATTGTGTCTGAATATATAAAATATCATCAGTAGGGTCATCTTCGGTGCTGTGATAATCAACGAAAAGAATGTCAACACCATCTGTATGAGTCGACTGAATTTCTAATGTCTTCCAAGGAGGCAGGAAGAAATCATAGAAAAATATCCCGACGGCCAATCCTAAAAGCCCACCTCCTGCAATCAAGGTGCCTCTAAAAAGAATGTTCAAGAGAACTGAGCGAAAATTCATTTTGATTTCAATTCTTGTGTTTGGTAATGTCAAAGGGAAGATCAAACCCCATTCAACAGAATCAACTTCCAGTTAAGAATGAAGCGTGGTCTTGAGACGCCGCAAGGAACAAGTGTCTCGATAAACTCGACAACCAAGCGCGGCTACTTGACCACCGTCCAATTCTCCACTTCTCTAATTCTCCAATCTCCAATCTCCAATTACCACTTACCATCTTTAAGAATCTCCTTCGCCGCCAACATCCCCGCCGCGCCCATCACACCGCCGCCTGGATGCGCGCCTGCCGCACCGAAATAATATCCTTTGAGCGGCGTGCGGAAATCTGCCCATTGCGGCGTGGGGCGTAGGAAAAAAATTTGATGCAACAACAACTCGCCGTGAAAAATATTTCCGCCAGTGATGCCCGCGATGGCTTCGATATCTTTCGGCGAAATCACTTGCATGCCCACGATACATTTGCGAATGTTCGGCGCATAGCGCTCGATGGTTGAAATCACGGCTTCACCCAACTCATTTCTTTTTTCATCATTCCAGCCGCCCTCCAAATCATACGGCGCATATTGCACAAAACACGAAAGCACATGCTGACCAGGCGGCGCCATATCGGGGTCAATCATCGAAGGGAAAATCATATCGAGATACGGACGTTTTGAAATTTGCCCATACTTCGCATCGTCATACGCGCGCTCGATGTAATCAATGCTCGGGCTGATTGAAACCGCGCCGCGATGTAAAATTGATTCGTGACCTTTTTCAAATGGCATTGCAGTAAAGTTTGGCAATTCACTCAATGCGATATTAACTTTTCCCGACGAGCCGCGCGTACGAAAATTTTTTATGGATGTGACAAAATCATCGGGCAGATATTTTTGCTCGACGAATTGCAGGAATGTACGTTTTGGATCAGCCGCCGACATGACAACTTTGGATTGAATCTCATCGCCATTTTCAAGGATGACGCCCACTGCGCTTCCATTCTTGACCTTGACCTGTTTCACTGAAGCGTTGACTCTGATCTCCACCCCAAGCGCTTGCGCCGCGTTAAGAATGGAGCCGCTGACTCCGCCAGAGCCGTTCTTTGCAAAACCCCACGCGCGAAACGCGCCGTCAATTTCGCCCATGTAATGATGAAGCAGAACATACGCCGTGCCAGGCGAACGCGGACCCAGAAACGTGCCGATGATTCCGCTGGCGGCTTTTGTGCCTTTCAGTGCATCGGTCTCGAACCACTCTTCGAGCAAATCAGCGGAAGATTGCGTGGCAAGTTTCGCAATCGTATACAGTTCTTTCTCCGAAAGGCTCGCCGCAAATTGACCGACTTTCAATAAACCCAGCATATCGCGCAGACTTAATGAAGTTGGGTCGGGCGGAATCAAATTGATGATCGGTTTAATCGCTTTTGCCGCGCGCGCCATCACACGCGCATATTCATCATACGCTTCTGCATCTTTCGATGAATGACGATAAATTTCGCGGCGAGTCAAATCATGGTCATCCCACGCGGCGAGATAATCGCCATTTTCCATAGGAGTAAAAGTTGATGGTAGAGGAAGAATTTTGAGTCCGTACTTAGGCAATTCCAAATCACGGATAATCTCTGGGCGTAACAAACTCACCACATACGAAAATTCCGTGAACTTATACCCAGGGAAAATCTCCTCCGTCACCGCCGCCCCGCCGACGATGTGTCTGCGCTCGAGCACGACAACTTTCTTGCCAGCGCGCGCCAAATATGCCGCGGCGACAAGTCCATTGTGCCCACCGCCGATGATGATTGCGTCGTAATTATTT